>WBZR01001257.1_pt2 | contig 21829 bp, 11 predicted proteins | sample 5204231 | NCBI WGS metagenome assembly WBZR01 (sample SAMN12412403, study PRJNA552823) | activated sludge metagenome | isolation source: activated sludge from anammox sidestream of wastewater treatment plant... | place: USA: Virginia | collected 2017-08 | reverse complement strand
TTCTCAACCTGCCAGTCATAAAAATAATAGTAGTACTGACCACCATTACTTGAATTTGTTATAGAAAGTGCATCAGCCAAAGTGTAAGGATAATTTACGCCTGTATTATTACGTTTGAAAGCAGGACTAACCTGACCTAAATTCAATAAATTGGTGGCAGTACTAGTACCTAATGTATAGTTGTTGCCCGGAGTAAGTTGGAAATTCAGAGTTACTACCTGTGAGTCAGGCTGAACCATCACATCGGCATAACTAAGAAGAGTGTTGGATGCATCACGCAACTCAAATCTTCTTGTTCCGGCTGTATTGGTATAAACTTTAACTGACTTTAAAGTGCAGTTGTTAGTCACATCAAATAAAGTAGTGGCATTGGTTGTGCTTCCGGAGTAGCTGCTGTTTCCAAACCAGTTGTTAAGTCCTACCGGGTAAATTCCACCACCGTAGGTTTGTGTAGCCTGCATATAATAGGTAGTATTAGCCGAAAGAACAGGAGTAACTAAAGTGTCACCTGTAGCAATGGGTGTTCCACCCTGATTGGTTGTGTACCATGAAATATTGGAACCACTGGTTGCAATGAGGGTAGCACTTCCTGCCACAGGCATACTCACATCATTGGCTGTTGGGTCAGCTACTGTGAATACTGTAACATTAAGAGGTGAAGAAGTAAATGTCTGACATATTCCCTGAATCGTCAGCGTAACCGGACCATCTGTTGTTATAGTTGCTGTTTGTGTTGTATCACCATTCGACCACAGATAAGAACTGTATCCGGGAGGGCCTTCAATCTGTACACTGCCACCATTACAAAATGATGTTTCGCCAAGAGCTGTAATTGCTGGAGTTTCATTTGGTGAAGGAATGACAGTGAGTGTGGCTGAGGTTGCACTGCAATTATTGCCAGCTTCGGTAATACGCACGAAGTATTCACCGGTTTGAGTAACAGTTAATGTTTGTGCAGTACTGCTGTCGTTCCATAAGTAAGTATATCCTGCAGGTGCTGTTAATGTCAGACTTTGTCCGTTTGTGCATAATACGAGTGGGCCTGATGCAGTAACTATTGCTTCCGGTGAAATACAATCATTTTCTTTCACTGTCAAAAACTGATTGACAGATGGATTGTAAATTGTCTGACTGACACCACTTGGCCAGTTGATGACCATTGAATCAATAGCAGTGGCTGTGCCTAATCCAAAGTGTAATGTTGAACTGTTGTTTGTTCCATAACTTTCACCTGCTCTTACTTCTCGCAATTGAACACCCCAGGCTCCATAAATTTTTGCTCTTGCACCAATAGCATCTTTATTTGTTTGAGTACCTTCCAGTACTACATTGAAGAAATTGTTGACAGGCACATTGTTGCCAAGTGCATTGGTGATGATATTTTCAATGCTTCCGTTGTTTAACCATAACACATCATCTACTGAAGTCGGATTGGTATAAATGTTTGCATAGCTTGCCATAATATCAATCCATCCGTCATGATTTGCATCGCCAATGGCAAATGATTCCATATCATTGTTATCGAACAAGCCATTAATACGTGTAAATGTTCCGTTGCCGTTGTTATGCCAGAAACGGGCATCACTTCCTGTAACGAATATGTCAACAAAACCATCGTTATCAAAATCTTCCATCACACTTTCAATCGGTGTAATGTCTGATACGGTAAATCCGGTTGAAGAGGTTATATCTGTATAAACTCCTGTTCCGTCATTTTGCATTATCTGACTTGCATGATCGTGATTTGTTACCATAAGATCAAGATCGCCATCATTATCAATATCACCAAAAGATGCTGTCCATGATTGCCAACCTATATTGATGTTGTAAGCAGCAGCGTTTTCAGTAAATGTACCGTTTCCGTTGTTTACAAACATCACATTTATTCTTCTTGGGTCAGAAGGGTTACTTACACTCTGACGACATTTTGCAATGTATAAATCAAGGTCACCGTCATTGTCAAAGTCCGTCCAGACACTTCCGTAATTTCCTGAATTATCGGAACCGTTGGGCAGATTGAAGTTAATAATATTTGACTGACTTGGATAATTTCCTGCGCCATCATTCAGATAAATATGGCTTGCTGCATTATCATCACAACACATGATGTCAATCCAACCATCATTGTTAAAATCACCAAAGGTGAGGTTTTGTAAAAAATAATTTGAATTGGGTAGTACGGTGATATTACCTCCTGTTCCATTATTGTTGGTTTTTATAATGCCAATTCCATTTGAACTGCTGCCACCGGCAATAATATCCTTATATCCGTTTTTATCAATATCAGCTACTGCCATTCCCCAGCAACCTACACCAACATTGCCGAGATAAATTCTCTGAAATTGCTGATTGGGCATTTGAACATCTACATTGCAGAATCGTCCCTGGTCAAGTCTGATGATATCATCAAGTCCGTCATTATTCCAGTCAACAACTGCAATCGGACAACCACTGTGTAATGCCGGTGAAGGCAAACGGCTGTTGGCATTTGTGAATGATAATTGTGCACTGGCACTTACACCCACAAGCGTAAATACACTCAACATGAGAGAGTGATAATTTCTGATTTTCATTTTATGATTTGTTAAGAGTTTAGTAAATAATTATAATTTATGTCAGATGTATAGTATTTTCTTTGTCTGGGACTGACCATTTATGGTAACACGAATATAATAAATTCCTTTCACTTTGGGTAACTGAATTTCTACCGTATTTCTGTCCAAAGCATTTTCACTGAAATTCTGAATACGCTTTCCTCTCTGATCCCATAGTTCAACAGTTACGAGTGGAGATTTCAAATCAGAAATAATGATTCTTCCGTCACTTGTAGGATTAGGTGTAATTTTTAATGATTCGCTGATAACATTATGAATTCCTGTCGGTATGTTCAACAATGTATCTGCAGCTACTTTCACAGGGCTCTTATCTGCATTGGCATACATTGTCATGAATGAATTGATTTCAGGAGATGAGAAGGTACTCATATCATTTAAAAATGCCGGTGGAAGAGTCTGGTAATATACAGCAGTAAACACATTAATGGCTCCTGTATAACCTCCTAATGAAACATGATAGTGAACGGCATCTTTTCCCGTCCCTTCAATAGCTCCATTGAAATTGAAATCAGGGTCACCGGAAGCAGAACCTATAATCTGACAGGTATCATAAGCATAATGCTGGGTAGTAAATCCAATAGGAGGAATACGGTTGTCTTTAAGTGGTGCGTAAGCTTGTTCGAGAACGGTAGTGGGGTTTCCTAAAATATTTCCCATGACCATCTCATAAATCTGTTTTTGATTCGGAGAAGTTATTATATCATGATGTGGCTCATAAGGAGAGACCGGATTCAACACTTCAAAATCAGAGTCGAACAAACCGGAGGCAAACAGTGTGTCGCCATTGGCTTTAGTAACTATCATTTGAACCACAGCCCTTCTTGATGGATAACCACTTGGAAACTTATGGCCAGCTTTGTTTTCAAGCAATACATCTATATAGGCTGTATCGTTTCCAATAGAATTAATACTTGCAGTAGCTTTCAGTGACTGAGTAGTCAGCATTTTGTCTATTGCCACCAGAGTTGAATCAAAATTATAATCTGGTGCAGACACACCCAATGCGGTTTTATTTTGCTTAATGAGTTTTACCATAAAAGAATTGGCACCTGCAAACTGATGAAGGTTGAAAGGCGTACGACCCGGTAAACCTATATTTCCATTTGCCAAAACCACAGGGTCTTCAATTTGAGGCATGTGGCAAGTCTGACATTTTATATCCTGTGAAGGATAAGAAGAGTTCAGCCATTCATGATAGGTTGCCTGTTCAATAAAGGTTGTTCCTGTGGGAACGTTATTCAAATCAAATGAATTTGATATAAGTGTATGACAGGGTGAACAGAATCTTCCTTCGCTGACATGGGTACTGAATGTTGGGGTATAACCAACATACAACTGCATAGGACCTGCAACAGGAAATTCAAACGGGCCATACATTACTTTGTTGGTATCGTAAGGAATGTTACCTGTAAATAATGTGCCCAGTGTACTACTGTCGCCAATGGCATGGCAGGCGGTGCAGCTTACACCTGAAAGTCCTAATGAATCATTTGCAAGGTCGGCAAGGGTATAATACTGCTGACCTTTGAACATGGCGGTGTAATGACCTGCAGGAGCATGACAAGTGATACACAGATTTTGTGTTTCAATGGCATGAGCGGGGTTGTTTAACATTTCGTGACTCAGCTTAGCACGCCACAAAGGATCTTTGGCAGATAGTCCCATCATCGAAGTCTCCCAGTCATCAAACAGATTTACATCATGCCCGTTGGCATCAACATTTGCCAAACCCAACGTATCGTAGCCATGGCAGCCCTGACATTCCTGAGGAATCAAAAAGTATTCGCCCGGAGCAATTGGAGTCATCATTTTGTGATTGGTAAAAAAAGCAATCTGCTCTTTTGTATGATAAGCTTTGGCGATTTCCGGCTTAAATGGAATTGTACTTGCAATACAAATTACAGCAATTACCGAAGCCAGAACGGCAAATTTGTTTTTCATGCTGTGTGAGTAAAAGTTTGAATCAACCCGATTATTTACTTGCAATGATAAACAATGCAGTACTCATTGTCAAGAAACAGTAAAAAGATTTTGGTGAATTATGAACAAATATGGGTGAGTAGTCCAGCCGTTTATTCATCTTCGGTATCTATCTGCAATTCTTTGTGCTTTTTTTGTTCCCGGGTTTTTTGTTGTTCGTCTGTTTTATTACTGAACTCTTCTTTGATGGTTCTAAGAAAATCTTTCTTTCCTTCCTGGACGGATTTGGTAATATTTTTTTCTACTCCTTTTCGGTCTATAGCAAATTTTGGATTGTCCAACGGGCCTTTCATAGTCAGAAAAAGATTTAGCCCTCCGGATGCATCTTCCTGAATGGTTCCGAATTCGGTGTTTTGTTGTTTTACTTTTTTACCGAGAAGTTGCGAAAGCTTCATACGGATACTATAGTCAACAATGTTCGAAAAAGTATGTTCTCCGTTCAGGGTAATATTCATGGCAGAAGATTGAATCTCCATGGATGGAATGATAATTCGTTTATGCTGTATCTGAATAGTGTTTTTTAAAGTTGAAAATTTCACGTTTTGTAAATCGCTGCCTTTTACATATTTTGAAAGTTTGAGCATTGGTTTGAAATTAATCAGTTCACCATTCTCAATTTTAATATCAGCTAACGTGAATATCCTGTCGGAATTAATCTGTAGTTTTTTATCCCACACAGAGTTAAAATCTACTGTAGATGTTACTGTACCTCTGATGTTTTGATCTGTCAGTGTCATCTGACCAAAGTTGCCTGTTTCATAAAACAGTTTTTGAATATTCAGTTTATTGATGCGCGCATTGCACGAAATCAACAGAGAGTCTTTTGGAGAAGCATTCATTTGCCCGTCAATTACAACATTGCCTTCCATTGCATTAAAATGAACATTTTGCGCCAATAATGTCTTGTTTTTTATCAGAACATTACCATTAAAGTCAGTTGCAATAAATTTTCTGAACTGAACTTTAGCAGCATTTACGCTTGCATTGAACGATAATTTTTCGGGTAAGTCAAATACGGTTGAAGTATCGGATGGATTATCTGAAGCAAGCAATTCACCTACGTCAAGATAATTGCTCTCTACAATTCCGATAATTGAAATAGTTTCATCCGGTTTGAAAATAAAGTTGTAGAAATTGTTGATGGTAGCATTCAGTGTTACATCACTTTTTCCTGCATTGATTTTTAAATCTTCAACAGAAACTTCAGCATCTTTAAATACAATTTTTCCTTGCAGTTTATTCACCACTAACGGACGTTTTTTCAGCTTAAACTGAATACCGGATAACAGCAATGTTCCATTGGAACGATAAGAATCCTTTTTGCCCAGTTGCCCTTTAATTGTGCCATTGAACGAAAGATTACCCTGTTGATTTTCTGTAAAATCATCCGGAAGATAACGACTCAGACTCGCTACACTCATATCAGCCACAAGGGAGATGTCCATGAACGGATTTTTCAGATTCTCGAGATATACATCAGCTTTTAAAGGTTTACCTTCAAGCGATGCAGATACACGGTTTAGTTTTAATGCACTATAAGGTTTTGCATTGCTGATTCGGTTGGTGTAAAAACCTTCAAGTGAAACATTCTTTAATGCATAGATGTCTCTGTCCGGAATGATGTCCGTTTTTTTAGTTCCGAATTTAATTTCGATTAATGGTGTTTTGTCACCGGAATTTTTATTGTTAACGGTTGTTTCAAAATATACAGTGCCTGAATATTTGTAATTCATTATCTGTGGTGAAAGCCATGAGGCCGGCAACAAAGAGAAAAGTTCACCTGCATTCGCTTTGTCGGAGTTTATTTTAAGCTGATATTTTGGTTCATGCTCCATTCTGTTGTCAATCTGACCTTCAGCATTAAGCACGATGTTTTCTATTTTGATTTTTGTTTTTTGAAATGAGTATTGTTTGGTACGGGTATCAATATCTGTCACTCCCGAAAGCTGGGCTTTTTTTCTGCTCAGGTATTGAATGTTGTCATGCCTGAGTGAGTAAATATAAAAGTCAGCTTCGGTATTGAGGTTGAATTTATCATCGCTAAAATTTCCGGACAAAGTTGCCTTGTCAATGGCATTGTTAAAATAAAATCCTGTGCGCTGATCATCAATTTCAACGGTAAAAGATTTTAAAATCACTTTTTCAAAATTAGCTGTGAAAGGTTTGTCGCCTTTGGAAGGTTTGAAAATATCATCATTGCGGTTTCCTTCCCTGTTGGTAATACTATTTAAAGAAGCCTGAGTGACCTCAATTTTTTTTAAGTGCAGCGTATGGGTAAAAATGCTGCTAAGACTTAACATGAAATCAATTCGATGGGCTTTCAGCATGGGTTTGTTTTTAATTGCAACAGGGTAACCTTTGATTTCAACATTTTCGAGAGAAAGAGTTGCATAAGGGAAATGCCGTATCAGCGAAAAGTTTATTTGTTGAACCGATGCAGGTGCCTGAAGGTTGTCATTGATTTCTTTTATCACCAGTGATTTTATTTTATCTTCAAACGCAACACTCAATCCCCAGCCAATAAGCAACAAGGCAAAAAACAAGGATACAATCCAACCTGAAGTACGAATAATTTTATTCATCACCTGATAAACTTGCAGCAGTATTTATTATTGTAATGCAGAGTTAATGCACGTATAATAAAAGACAATATTATCTTACACAACGGATTTTAGGAAGAGTAATTTGTTTACACGAAAGGATTTTATTCACTGCAAAATGACAATAAAAAAGCCGCCATTCATCAGAACAGCGGCTTTTTATAATCGGTAAAGTAATTTTTACTTTTCAAATCGTTTGGCAACTTCATTCCAGTTAACCACATTCCAGAATGCATTGCAATAATCAGGTCGTCTGTTCTGGTAATGCAGATAATAAGCATGTTCCCATACATCTAATCCGAGCAAAGGGCTACCTTTTACTTCGGCAATATCCATCAGTGGGTTGTCCTGATTGGGAGTTGAGCATACTTCGAGTTTTCCTGCAGCATTCTTTATGAGCCAAGCCCATCCTGAGCCAAAACGAGTAGCAGCTGCCTGGTTGAATTTAGTTTTGAAATCATCAAAACTTCCGAAGGCGCTATTAATTGCTTCCGCTAATTTGCCTGAAGGATTGCCACCTGCATTAGGAGCCATAATGGTCCAAAACAGTGAGTGGTTATAATGGCCTCCTCCATTGTTGCGAACAGCAGTTGAGTATTTTGAAATATTCGCACAGATTTGTTCAATGGTTAATTTTTCGGCATCAGTGCCTGCAATGGCAGCATTCAGATTGTTTACATAGGCCTGATGGTGTTTGCCATGGTGTATTTCCATGGTACGAGCGTCTATATGTGGCTCTAATGCATTAAATGCATACGGTAATGATGGTAGTTGAAATGACATAATAATTGAATTAATAATTAGAAAATTTTGTTCAAATGTAACACTTGGAAGTTATCAATGTTTGCAGAAATTAATATTTACTTGGGTATTGCAAGTTTACTTTCAACTGCTTATTTCAAAGATAATATACTTAAGTAATTGAATATCAATATAAAAAATTTTAATGTAAAATTAATCATGACAATAAAAGCAACCTATATTTGCCACTCAAATTTCAAATCAATTAATTTACAAAAAAATGAAAAAAGTTCTTGCCTTAGTAATGGCTGCAGGAATGTTCAGCATGGTAGCATGCGGACCATCTGCTGAAGAAAAACAAAAAATGGAAGAAGCTACAAAAGCTGCACAGGATTCAATTGAAGCTGCTGCACAACAAGCTGCTTCTGCTGCTGAGCAAGCTGCTCAGGTAGTTGATTCTACTGCTCACGCTGTAGTTGATTCTGCTGCTGCTGCTGTGACTCAATAATCTCAGAAATCCATTAGAAAAAACGTCCGTCAATTATGACGGACGTTTTTTTTTGTGATAAAGATTTTTCCGGGACACCGGTTTTTGATAAAGTGTCAGATTAATTCATACACTTTTCCCGGATGAACTTTGATAAGCCCTTTTAATTCCAGAGTTAATAGAAGATTAGGAATTTTACCAATGGCCAATCCTGAATACATACAAATAGAATCAATATCTGACCGGATATTTTGTTTAAGATAGTCAACTAATTTTCTTTCGTCAGGAGGTAACTCCAGAAACAAGGTCGCCTGAACTTGTTTTTTCTCGTTTTTATTTTTTTTCAGATCCCATCCTAAGAAAAATTCTATATCAGTCACGCTTTGAATGAGATTGGCTTTGTTATCTCTGATATAAGCATTGCATCCTTTTGAATATTCGTTATGCACATTGCCGGGTATGGCAAATACATCTCGGTTATAAGAGTTAGCAATATCAGCAGTTATTAACGCACCTCCTTTTATAGCCGATTCAACTACAATAACTGCATCACTCATGCCTGCAACAATACGGTTGCGACTTGGAAAATTTTCTTTATCAGGTTTGGTTCCACTTATAAAATCTGAAATAATTCCCCCTTTTTCCATCATTTTATCTGCTGTTGATTTATGAATAGCAGGATAGAGAGAATCCAATCCGTGAGCAACAACACCAACTGTTGGAATATCATTCTTAAGACATGCTTTGTGAGCAGCAATATCAATGCCGTAAGCCAGGCCACTTACAATCAGCAAATCATCGTGCAAGCTTAGCTCCTGAATTAGTTGTTCAGTAATTGATTTGCCATATTCTGTGGCATTGCGTGTGCCTACAAAAGCCAAAACTTTTGAAGCATTAAAATTGCAGTTGCCTTTTACAAACAGCATGGCCGGACCATCGTTACATAATTTCAAGCGTGATGGATATTCTTTGTCAGTATAAAACAGTGCTTTTATTTTATGTTTTTGAATAAAACCTAACTCCGATTCAGCCAATGCCAAAGCTTTGGTTTTGCCCTGTTTTATATTATCGGCAATAATACTTCCGATTCCGGGTATTTTTTTAAGTGCATCTTGTCTTTCCTTAAAAACGGTTCCGGCACTGCCGCAATAGCTCACTAGTGTTTTGGCCAAACCATGTCCGACACCCGGCAATTGAGTTAGTGCCAACCGGAAAACCAATTCGTCTTCGAACTTATTTTCGGCAGCTGTTTGTGTGATATTGTCAGAATCTGTTAGGTTTGTGCCCATACAATCTTATTACTGCAAAGTAAATCATGTTTTTGAAAATGAAAACCGCTGTAATAGTAATTTTTTTACTGATTACAGCAAAAGCACATGCTCAGACTACAATTGTTGAGGGCAAGGTAACGGACGGAAAAGAATCACTTCCGGGAGTAACTGTTTATACGGATGAGAAAAATGCAACCGGCACTGATGCTGATGGGAATTATAAACTGGAACTGCCGCAAGGTAAAGCAACAATTCATGCTCGCTCACTCGGTTATGCTGAAGTGATAAAGGAGGTCGTTCTTTCGGGAGCAACCTTCAGATATGATATTGTAATGACACCTTTGAGCACACAGTTAAGTTCAGTTGTGGTGAGTGCCGGAAAATTCGAACAGAAACTGGAAGAGGTAACAGTATCCATGAATACCATCAAACCGGGAGCAATAGAACAATTTTCTGATAACAGTATTGAAAGTGCCATCACCAATGTTACAGGAATAAATGTAAACGATGGACAGGCAAATATTAGAGGTGGAAGTGGCTTTAGTTATGGAGCAGGAAGCAGAGTGCTCGTATTGGTTGATGATATGCCAATGCTTTCGGCTGATGCCAATGATGTAAAATGGAGTTTTCTTCCGATAGAAAATATGGAGCAGATTGAGATTATCAAAGGAGCATCATCTGCTTTATACGGTTCATCTGCTATGAATGGCGTAATAAATTTCAGAACAGGATATGCAAAATCTGAACCAGTTACACACATTACACAATACACCGGAATTTATGATTCACCGGCACGGAGGGAGATTAAGTGGTGGGGCAAAAACACTCAGATGATGACCGGTGCCAACATGTTTCATGCCCGCAAGATAGGTAACTGGGATATTGTAATTGGCGGCCATTATTTGCTCGATGAAGGATTCAGAGAAGGAGAAACTGAAAAAAGAGCAAGGGCAAATCTGAATATACGATATCGTTTTAAGAAAGTAGAGGGATTAAGTGCAGGTGTGAATTTAAATTATATGGAAACTTTTGGAGATTTGTTTATTATTTGGAATGATGACACTACCGGGGCTTATATTCCAAGCGGAGGCATGAATGATTCCACAACTACACTCAGTATATATCATACCAAAAGATTTAACGTTGATCCGTTTATTACCTATGTTGGCAAAAAAGGATTTTCAGCAAAATGGCGTTCAAGATTTTTCCGTACTGCCAACTTTAACAATACCGACCAGCAGGCTTTTGCTGATTTGTTGTACAGTGAAGTGCAGTTGCAACAGCATGTTGAAAAATTGAATCTTACTGTCACAGGAGGTGGTGTTATTTCAGACGGTGGGGTCATCAGTGATTTGTATGGAAGCAGAAAAACTTATAACAAAGCTATTTATGCTCAGGTTGATAAAAAATTCTTTAACAGACTGAATATTTCTGCAGGAGGAAGATATGAGCAATTTCGTTTCAGATACAATAAACCTGAATCTAAACCTGTTTTCAGGGCCGGAGCAAATCTCAGACTGCATAAAGCTACCTACATCAGAGCAAGTATAGGTCAAGGTTATCGTTTTCCTTCTATTGCTGAAAAGTACGTAAAGACCAGGGTAGGGTCTATTGTAATTTATCCCAATGACAGTGTACATTCAGAAACAGGATGGACGGCTGAAATTGGCATCAGACAGTTGTTCAGTATGGGGAAAAGAGTTTCTGGATATGTAGATGCTTCCGTTTTCAGAAGCGAGTATAAGGACATGCTTGAATTTGCATTTGGGCAGTATGGTGATTTGTTCAACGACCCATTGTTTGGTCTTGGTTTTAAATCGGTGAATATTGGAAATACGCGCATTGACGGAATGGAATATGAGTTGGGATTACAGATTGCTGTACTGAAAAATTTAAATATCAATATCGGTGGCGGATATACTTACATTGACCCGCAGATGTCGGACTTTGATTCACTGAAGGCATCAACAGGAACGGTATCCTATAATTTTTTGAAGTATCGTTACCGTAATATGTTCAAAGGTTATGCAGGTGTTGATTATGGCAGATTTTCATTTGCTCTCAATTGTCGTTACAACAGTTTTATGGAAAATATTGATAAAGTTTTTAATGAACTTATTCCCGGAATTAAGCAGTATCGCTCTGAACATGATAAAGGTGATTGGGTTTATGATGCCAATATCAGTTATAAGATTACTGATTATCTTACAGCATCAGTGATATCAAGAAATCTGTTTAATCATGAGTACATGGGCATTCCTTCGCAAGTTGAAGCACCGCGCATGTGGTTGTTTCAGGTTAATCTGAAATTATAATTCGTAATAAATTTTGGTACAATAATTTCCTTCGGTTTTTTTAAGGGAATTTGAACGAAACCATAATAAAAAAAGCCTGCGAATTATCGCAGGCTTTTTGATGATAAACACTTATGCATTATTCCACAACAATCTTCACCTGATGGTTTCCTGAATGTGTTTGAACATTCAACATATAAGCTCCTTTGGCTATTCTGCTTAAGTCAAGTTGTTGAGTATTCTCACCTGCAACAGTGTTGAATGATTGAGACATTATCACTCTTCCGCTCAGGTCGAGTAATGACATCTGCGTTGTACCTTTCTCAGAGGTATAAGTTACATTCAGCATACCGGCAGTAGGATTTGGATAAACCTGCAACTTGTCTGCATTCATACTGCTTTCTCGGCAGTTGATTACGGCATTGTATGTGCGGGTACCTGCACCGCATGCATTGCTTGCAGTTACCATAACAACACCGTTGCTTGCGCCCCAGTCGAGAGTCAGCGAAGTAGTATTACCACCACCTGATACATAAGTTGTAGTTGGAGGGAATGCCCAAGAGAGGGTATAGCCACCGGTAACATTACTTACATCTGCAGTAAATGTAATACCCGCATCATTGGCACACCAGCTTGAAGGATTTGCTGTAATTGAAGCAGGTGTATTAGGCGCACCTTTAACAGGAATACAACGTGAAGCACTGGTACCGCATAGATTAGTTGAACTTACACAAACTTGTCCCGTTGTGAAACTGCTGAAATCAACATTAATGCTATTGGTTCCGTTTCCACTTACAATGGTTGCTCCTGACGGAACTGTCCAGTTGTAAGATGTAATTCCAGGAACAGCAGGAGTTGAATAGTTTACACCAAGTGCATTACACAAACCATTCATAATACCACTAAGGCTAGCAGGTCTGGCAGGAGTGCCCGGAACAATAGTTTTACACTTAAGAGCAGAAGTAACACCGCAAGTGCTTGTTGCACTGACGCAGATGTTTCCAACAGAATTATAACCTGCATCAAAGTTTACAGTAACATTGTTGGTGCCCTGTCCGCTAATTACAGAAGCATTTGCAGGAACAGTCCAGTTATAGGAAGCAATACCTGTTCCCGGAGTTACAGAATAATTTTGTTGAGAATTGGGACAAGCAGTAAACAATCCTGAAATCACACCGAAGTTAGTTCCTGAAGTACCAATAGCTAAACATTTAAATGCAGAAGTATAACAGTTTGTTTGAGCAGCAACGCAAAGCGTACCACCATTCCAAGTTGGGCCGAAGTTTACTGTAACACTGGTTCCATTACCAATTACTGTTGCATCACCTGATATAGTCCACAGATAAGAAGTAGCACCGGTGCTTGCAGTTGTTGTATATGTTCCGTTGGTATTAGCACATGCAGTAACTGCTCCTGAAATAGCAGCAGGTACTGAAACACTGTAGCGTACTTTTTGAAGTTTATGTATTGAGTTTCCACAACTGTTTCCTGCCTGAATACCTATTTTATAGAGTGAAGTTGTAGGAGTACCGAAAACAATTGTAGCATTTGGACTTGTAGAAATATATGGTGAAGGATTACCATCAAAAGTAGTACCCGGAGGGCCATCCCAAGTGTACATGGTAGCATTGGCAACAGGAGGAATACTCAGGTTGGCAGTAGTTCCCGGACAAGCGTTAGCAGGCATACCGGTGAATGGCATTGTTACAGCCTGTGCAGGTGTTCCTGCTGTTACGGTTACGGTAATACTTACACATGTTGTAGTATTACAAGTACCTTCAGCTCTTACAAAATAAGTTGTTGTAGATGATGGTGAAACAGTAACGGATGCACCTGTGCCAACCAATGTGCCGCCACATGAACCACTGTACCATTTCCAGTCTGCACCGTCACCAAGGCTTCCACCATTTGCTGTGAGTGTTATGTTACCTCCATTACAGATTTCGTCATTTGGTTTATCACTTGTTGCAGAAGCTGCAGCAGTGCTTTCAGTTAATACGGTAACAGTTTCTGATGCTGTTGCAGAACAGTTGAATGCATCTGTTACAGTAACGGTATAGGTGCCTGACGTAGTAGCAGTGATTGCCTGAGTTGTAGCACCGGTACTCCACAAATAACTTGCACCTGCAGAAGCAGTCAGTATTACACTTCCACCATTGCAGAAAGTAGTACTTCCACCGGGTGTGATGCTTGCTGTACATGAACCACAGTTGTTTACTGTTATTAGTTGAGAAGCCTCTGCCGAACAACCATTACCATCGGTGTAACTGTAAGTGATAAGGAAAGTACCTACGCCTGCAGCAGCAGGGTCGAAGTTACCACCACTCACGCCTGTTCCACTGTAGGTACCACCAGACGGTGAACCACCGGTAAGTGCAAATACAGGATCGCTTGTACACACTGCGCTAAACGGATTTAATGTAACAGTAGGTAATGGATTTACTGTAACTGTAGTTCCTGCAGAAGTTGCGCTGCAACCCTGAGCATTTGTTACAGTAACCGTAAATGTTCCTGAAGCAGTAACATTAATAGTTTGTGTAGTTGCACCATTGCTCCACAACCAGCTTGCACCGGCAGAAGCTTGCAAATCAACACTTCCTCCCTGACAGAAAGTGGTACTTCCACTTGGAGTAATATTTGCTGCAGGAGGACTTACAGCAGTTGTTGTGATGGCGTTGGATGTATGTACGCAACCATCCCAGTCAGTTGCTGTTACAGAATATGTTCCACTGGTACTTACTGTTATGTCAGCAGTTGTTTCACTGTTGCTCCATAAAAACGAAGCATATTCACCGGGATCTTGTGTGTTAAGTGTTACACTACCCGGTATGCAGAAGGTTGTTGGGCCACCGGCAGTAATTACTGCAGGAGCAGGATTACATGGAACGCTGAAATTGGTTATATTATAGGAGTTATAATTTCCTGAGGTAGTAGATACCCTGAAATAGTAATCGCCTGCTGCAAGGGAAGTAAAGTTGAAACTATATGTACCTCCATAGAGATAATTATTAAAGAGAAGTGTCTGAGCTGAGTTGTAAAACTGAAGTAACAGAGATGACCATTTGCCATTTGAATATCGAAACTGCAATCACCGGCTGAATACATCGTGATTTTATAATAGTCATCGGTATCAAATGTTCCGCCATTTTCACGATAAGCAATATGCCCTGTACGCGTAGGTCTGTTATTCATACGATAAGCAGTGGCAAATGAATTGTTGGGTTCAATATCATTGGCATAAGGTGGCAGAATAAGGGTGTCTTTTAAGCGGTAGCTGTTATAGTTTGTTGCATAAACTCTGACATAGTATGTTCCTGCTGCCAATCCGTTCACTGAATAATTACTACTACCTCCATAGAGGTAAGCACTGTTTAGTAAAGTTACACCATCATTATCATAAAGATTATAATAAACAAGATTACCGGTTTCAGTAGTAATGGTTAAGCTTAAATCTCCATCCTGTGGAGTAACAATTTTGTACCAGTCCATGGTATCACGGGCTAAGTTATTGTAATGACCAATATGACCTTCGGTGCTGTCATTCACGTTCAGAGTAAGTGCCTGTGCAAATAGTCCGTTGGGTTCAGTATCCTGTCCATATAACGGAGCAACCACTGAGTTATAGAGTTTATAACTGTTATACCCGTTACCTGTAGTGTAAACTTTAACATAATAATCACCTGCAGCAAGACCATTCACTACATAGGATGCATTGCCTCCATATAGATAATGGTTAGTGCTTATACCGGTAGTACCATCTGCATCATATAAATCGAAGTAAACAATGTTTGATGTGATAGAAGTCATGCCAATAGTTATATTTCCATCCACTGTAGTAGTTAGTTTATACCAGTCTGGATTGTCAAAAGTACCTCCGTTGTAGCGATAGGAAAGGTGCCCGAAAACACTGTCGTTTTCGTTTAAAGTTAAAGCCTGTGTATATAACCCGTTTGGTTCAGTATCGTTGCTGTAAGGTGGTGGCGTAAATGTATTCCTCAAACGGTAACTGTTATAGTTGGTTGCATAAACTCTGGCATAGTATGTTCCTGCTGCCAATCCGGTTATTGTGGAAGAACTGTTTCCACCATATAAATAAGTGCCACCCAAAATGGTACTGCCATCATTATCATAAAGGTAATAGTAAACTATATTTCCATTTTCAGTAGTAATGGTTAAGTTTAAATCTCCATCCTGTGTGGTAACAATTTTGTACCAGTCCATGGTATCACGGGCTAAGTTATTGTAATGACCAATATGACCTTCTGTACTGTCATTCAAATTCATATTAAGTGCCTGTGTATATTGCCCGTTAGGTTCGGTATCCTGATTGTAGAGCGGTAAAGTCTTTGAATTGTAAAGTTTATAACTGTTATACCCGTTACCTGTAGTGAAAACTTTAATATAATAATCACCTGCAGCAAGGCCATTCACAACATAAGAAGCATTGCCTCCGTATAGATAATGGTTGGTGCTAATACTGGTAGTGCCATCTGCATCATATAAATCGAAGTAAACAAGGTTTGCTGTAGTGGTAGTGATACCAATAGTAAGATTTCCATCCACTGTAGTAGTTAGTTTATACCAGTCAATATAGTCAAATGTGCCACCGTTGTAGCGATAGGTAATATGTCCGAAAACAGTGTCATTTTCGTTTAAGGTTAATGCCTGTGTATAGAGATTGTTAGGCTCAGTGTCGATGCTGTATGGAGGTGGAGTTAATGTTGTAGATACGGTGTAGGTGTTGGAATTTGAAGAAGCATATATTCTTACATAGTAAGATCCTGCAGCAATACCATTCATTGTAAAATTACTGCTGCCTCCATATAGGTAGGAACTGGAGAGTATAGTAGTGCCATCATTATCATAAAGGTAATAATATACTAAATTACCATTGGATGTGGTTATACTCACATTCAAATCACCATCGGCAGATGTTGTCACAGAATAGTAGTCGTCAGGGTCAGCAGAAGCATCAATACTTCCTGATTGAGATGAGCCACCGGGTACCAGAATATCGGTAGTTGTTCCCGGTGCATTGTTATCCGGTTCGTTGTCAGCTTTTACAATTCCTGTAAGTGACAGGAAGAAAACTGTAATCAGCAGGTAACGCGCACACCAACCTAGTGGGTGCAACGTAAGGCGTTTGTTGTGTTGCATAATGAATTGATTTTAGTACGGTTTATAATTGATGTTGCAAATATTCTTCTTAATATATGTATTGTAAATACTCAAAATGTATTACCAAGAGCGGTTTTTATGAAAAGTTTGTTGAAAAAATATCCCTCTGCTACATCAAATTAAGTATTGACTTCAGATAATCATGAAGAAGAGGAGCGTATACTGCACGTGCATTATATTTGCATGTATGTTGGTGAAAGATAAGCTTAACTCTCTACTGATAATATGTGTATCTGTTTCAATGTGGATATTTCTGCCTTTGTTTATTTCAGGTCAAACACAGCGCATTGACAAGTTGCGTAAGGAATTGTACTCAACTAACATTGAAGCACAAAAAGTTTCGGTACTGCTTTCATTATTTCAGGAAGCCAGGTCAATGACATCAGACAGTTTGTTAAGCTATGTTACAATGGCCGAGAAACTGACAAAACCAAATACTCCTGAATATTTTATTGCGAATACTTATAAAGGACTTTATTTTTTACGCATTGGTGATGGGAGCAACGCTTTATTGCTTCTGGATAAACTGGTGAATCAAATACCTAAAGATGACTCGCGTTTTTTTAATGCTTACATGCAAATACTTCATGCCAGAGCTGTTGCCTGTGTGCGTAATAACAGGAATAAGGATGCTATACAGGATGGATATACCATGTTAAAGTTATCAGATGTCAAAAATTCTTCTGCATGGAAATCAAGGGCAAATCTGTTGTTGGGTTATGCCAATATGGAATTGTTAAAATATAACGTGGCAATTGATTACTTACATAAATGTATATCCCTGCTCAACAGTGACTCACTGATTGCAGTTAATGTTTATGCTTATTCAAATATTGCCTCCTGTTTCAATAATATAAATCAGTTGGATTCGGCATTTAAATATATTGAGCTGGCAATAAAATATGGACATCAGTTTGAAATTTTGTCATCCTTATCCAATTCGCTTAACATCAGAGCCGACATGTATTTAAAACAGAAACAGAATAAACTCGCTATGGTTGACCTTGAAGAAGCTTTGCATTACAGAAAACAGGCAGGTGATATTATTTACATCATTTCTGACATGGCGCAGTTGTCAGAGTTTTATGCATCCATCGGACAAACAAAAAAGGGAATTCAACTGGCAAATGCAGGGATTGAAACAGCTCGGGAAAAGAAAATGTTAGCCAAACAAATATACCTGATGAATGCACTTGCCGAAAATTACAAAGTAGCTGGACTGAGAAATGAATATGAGCAGGTGTTGTTGAATATAATTGCATTAAAGGATTCGCTGTATCAAAAAAATTCGGCTGATGATATTGCAGGATTTGAAGCAAAATATCAGTTGCAGAAGAAAGAAAACATAATTATCCGTCAGGAAAATAAATTAGCGCAAAACCGTTATACTACTATTGGCATCATTGCACTTCTTACATTTATTTTCATTGCATCCGGATTGCTTTACCGCAATGCACAACTGAAACGTCAGCATAAGTATGAACAACAATTGATGGAGCAAGAGTTGTTGGCTAAAGAAAACCTGAACAAAGCTATGGAGACTGAAAGAAAACGTATAGCAGCCGACATGCACGATAATCTTGGAGCTTATGCAGCAGCTATAACCAATCAGATAAAATTAATCAAGGACAAATCTGTTGTTTATGATTTTATTGTTATCAAGAATCTTGAATCGAATGCAGCCAGTATGGTATCTCAACTGAGTGATACCATTTGGGTATTAAAGAATCAGGAACTTACTCTTACAAACCTTGCAGACCGTTTTAAATCATGGATGCAGAAGTTGATGAAAAGTTATCCCGGTATTGATTATCATTTTAAAGAAACAATTGAAAAGGAGTATAACTTCTCGCCCGTAAATGCCTTACACATTTATTATGCATTGACGGAATGTGTGAATAATGCATTGCAACACAGTGGTTGTAATGAAATAGTAATTTCATTTGTAAGTAACAACTCGGTAGAAATAGTAGTGAGCGATAATGGAAAAGGTATGCATCCCTTTTTTTCAAGAATTCCTGACGGTAACGGAATCGGACATATTAAACATCGCACCTATGAATGTGGCTGGAAAGTGAGATGGGTTGACAATCATCCTCAAGGTACAAATGTTGTTCTAAGCTATACTACATAATGAGTATTTTTAATTTTAAAATACAGCTATATTTTAGTCGGTTTATTCAATGGGTATGAGAATAGCTATAGTAGATGACAATCCTGTAAATCAGAATAGTTTCAGACAAAAGATTGAACCATACACTGATTTGGAATTGGTTTTGGTATCTGACAGTGGTGATAGTTTTTTGGAACACATGAAAGGCTCCCCTGTAAACAACTGGCCTGAAGTAGTTTTTATGGATATTCAGATGCCGGGATTGAGTGGTGTAGAAACAATAAGAATTGCTAAGGCATTATATCCTTCCATATATTATATTGTACTTACTGTGTTTGAAGACAATGAAACTATCTTCGAAGCGATACAGTCGGGTGCATCAGGATATCTTTTGAAACAGGATACCTATCATACCATGAAGGAAGCTATTGATGAGGTTGTGGAATATGGAGGTGCCCCCATGAGTCCGGCTATTGCACGCAAAGCACTGAAGTTGCTCACACAAAGAGAGGAACAGAACAAGAAAGACAAAGACAATATGCTCGATGAGTTACTTTCGGAACGTGAACGTGAAATACTCACACATCTGGTCAGCGGTTATGATGCAAAAAGAATTGCAGAAATTACCAATATCAGCACCTTAACTGTTCGTAAGCACATTGCTAATATTTACAATAAATTACATGTGAATTCCAAAGCGCAGGTTATTTCCATGGCGCATAAGAACAAATGGTTCAGATTATTCTGATATTTTTATTATTGTTCTTCGGCAACCACTTCTTCCACTTCAGGTACAAGGCGTTTCAGAAGATTCTCTATACCGGCTTTCAGCGTAAGCGTTGAAGAAGGACAACCGCTGCACGAGCCTTTAAGGATAACGGTTACGATACCATCTTCAAACGATTTAAAATCTATGGCGCCACCATCTCTGGCAACTGCAGGACGAACATATTCATCGAGCATGGATTTGATTTTTTCCACCACATCACCGGTTTCTTCTTTGGAGGAAGCAGGTTTTTTCAAATACAAAGCTTCCGGTACAACGGTTGCAGTATCTTTACTTTCTGACTTTTTAACTTCAGGATAGACATAAAAAATCTTATCACCAGAATTCAGAAAAACAATAATAAACTCACGCAGAATATTGGTGATATCATACCAGTCAATGTCCGTTTCTTTGGTAACAGTGATGAAATTAGAACTGATAAAAACCGATTTTATTCCCGAAAAATCGAAAAGCTGATAAGCCAACGGACAATCTGCTGCCTCCTGTTGCGATTTGTATTCAGCTACACCTTCGGGCAACAGAATCTGGTCTGTTACAAATTTCAAACTGTTGGGGTTGGGTGTTAATTCTGCATAAACCTGGTGGTTATGTGCTGTGCTCATGAACTGTTACTTTTGTGAAATGTTAGAATGTTATGCGAAAGTAAACAATAGCATGGCAGTATAGTTTTTAAAATAAATATTTATGTCTGTTAAAACGGATTTTCTGGTAATAGGATCAGGCATTGCAGGACTGAGTTTTGCGCTGAAAGCAGCCCGCCATGGCAAGGTAACCATTATTACTAAAAGCAATGAAGATGAATCGAATACTAAGTATGCTCAGGGTGGCATAGCTGCGGTTTTGCCCGGTTCGTCAGGCGACTCCCGCGAAAAACATATTGAAGATACCCTTATTTGCGGAGCAGGTTTGTGCAATGAAAAAGTGGTGCGAATGGTAGTGAATGAGAGTTATGCGCGCATTGATGAACTGATAAAATGGGGAGCAGAGTTTGATAAAGATAAAACCGGTCATTATGATTTGGCACGAGAGGGTGGTCATTCCGAGCACAGAGTCTTGCACCATAAAGATATTACCGGTCTGGAGATTGAAAGGAAGTTGCTTCAGCAAATACACAGTCATCCCAATATTACCATACATACTCATTTGTTTGCAGTGGATATTATCACACAGCATCATCTTGGCAAAGTGGTTAAGCGAAGTACACCAGGCATTACATGCTTTGGAGCTTATGTGATGGATACCCGCACAGGAAAAATAGATACCATGCTTGCAAAAATTATTGTGATGGCAACAGGCGGTGCAGGTCATGTGTATAAAACAACTACCAATCCTGTAATTGCAACTGGCGATGGAATAGCGATGGCCTATCGTGCAATGGCAAGAGTCAACGGGATGGAGTTTATTCAGTTTCATCCTACGGCATTGTATAAACCCGGTGAAAATCCTTCCTTCCTGATTTCTGAAGCTGTACGCGGATTTGGTGCAGTGCTGAAAACTACTGACGGAAATGAGTTTATGCAACATTATGACGAGCGCGGCTCACTTGCTCCAAGAGATATTGTAGCAAGAGCCATTGACAGTGAGATGAAAAAACGAGGAGATGATTTTGTGTGGCTCGATTGCCGCCATCTCAACATTGAAAAGTTTAAAGAACATTTTCCAACCATCTATGCAAAATGTGCTTCCATAGGAATTGATATTGCAAAAGAGTGTATTCCTGTTGCACCTGCACAACATTATTTATGCGGAGGTATTCAGGTGGA
>WBZR01002107.1_pt1 | contig 21841 bp, 19 predicted proteins | sample 5204231 | NCBI WGS metagenome assembly WBZR01 (sample SAMN12412403, study PRJNA552823) | activated sludge metagenome | isolation source: activated sludge from anammox sidestream of wastewater treatment plant... | place: USA: Virginia | collected 2017-08 | reverse complement strand
ACAGTCGGCGACACTGACCTCGTCAGCGTACCCGCCGTGGCGCACTGACCAAACACCGACGCCCAGCGTCGCGATGACCGACTGTTACACCACGGACTGGGACACGATCCGGCCCGCCCCGCCCAAGCCGAGAACTTCGGGCTGGTAGATTGGCGCGGCAGCGTTCCAAACCGGGTCACCAAGACAGGCAAGCAGCGGGTCAAGACCGTGCTACGGCAAAACCATGCTGGGCGCCGTGCGCAGAGTCGCGAACAGGGTTCGCAACCTGGTTTCCAGGGGGTGTCTTCCTCCGCGGCCAGGCGGTGGACACCAGGTTCGGTTCTTGGGCGGCGGCGTACTGCCCGAGGCGGCGCACCTGGAGCCGCGGGGTCTACACGTCCGCGCTCCCGCAGGAGCGCAGGGACCAGTGGTCCGAGCACTGTCCCACTGGCTTCCCGGAAGAACCCCCGAAAGAACCAAGTGGTCTTGCATGAATACAGATGATGCGCGTCGGACGATCGTCCACACGGGAGGAGGTGTTCCATGTTGAAGATTGCGCGGAGCCTGTTGGTCCTGTGCGCGCTGCTTGCCCATGCCGCGCAAGCCAAGGGAGAGACTCCGGCCCAGGCTAATGCGGATCTGCAAGTGAAAGGCAAGCTGGTCACGATCCATGTGAGGGATCAGGATCCTTTCGAACTGGCCCGGCGGCTGCAGGAACAGTCATCGCTCCGGTTGGAGAACATGGAGGTCTTGAAAGGCACGCCAGCGATCGGCTTCCAGTTCGAGGAGATACCACTCCTGACGGTGCTGGATCTGCTTGCCATGAATGCCGAAGTCTGGTTGCACTGCGAAGCAGGGCGTCTGTGCCGATTCGGCACGCACGAAGAGAGGCGCCGGGGCAAGGCCGTTTACGAGGCGTGGAAGCAAGCGCTCATGCAGAACGCGCCGGACCTGCGCAGCCGGGAGGAGGCATGGGTCGCCTTCCTGCGGCCACCCGAACACGGGCCGGCGCAGTTGTATCTGGACGACTGGAACGAGTTGGTGATCGCGGCGAGGGCGCAGGGTGACAGCGAACGCGCAAGCCGGTACCTCGGCCTCAAGGTCGAGCACGCCAAGCGCTTGCATGGAGAAAACAGCGGGCCATACGGTCTCGCGATCGCCGCGCAGGCGCAGGCTGGATACGAAGCGAGCAAGGATCCTTCGCTGCTGAAGGCGATGGAACGCGGACTGGCACTGGGCGAAGCCGAATTTGGCAAGGTGAGCGGTGCGTTGGCCGAAACGCAACTGGCACTCGCTGATGCCTACACGGATTTGAGTCGCTGGGCGGAGGCCGAGGAGATGTATCGACGTGCGATCGAGGGCCTGGGCACGCCCGAGCCGGATTCGCGGGAACCGCACATCCTCGCGCCTGCCGTCTCCAAACTGGCCTTTCTTCTCGACCGACAGGATCGCTGGGCCGAGGCAATCCCCCTTTATGAACGCAGCATCAGCCTGCATCACGCCAATTCTTCCGACAGGTCCTTGGCCGCCCTGGACGGAGAGCGTCTGGGAGGTGACTTGTACCGACTGGGCCGTTTTCCGGAAGCCACGCGGGCGTTCAAGGATGTCGCCAAGATCCGCCCGCTGAGGGATCAGCCGAAGCTGCAGCTGCAGGTCATGGAACTGCTTGGCGATGTGCTGTCCGAGACAGCGCCCGGCGATGCCCTGGAGCGGATGCGGGGCCGCGCTGCAGCCAACAAGGACAAGGCGCTCGAGATGGAAGGGCTTTTTTTTTCTGCAGGAGTATTCACGCACGCAGTTCAAGGAGGCGCCGCGATCCGAAGCGTGGCAGCGGACCTGTGCCGCATTCGGCGTACTCCTCGCCAGCTCGGCCGAAGGGTCGGGCGCGTACCCTGAGAAACGCAGGACCGGCGACGCCCAGTGCCGGAGGAAGGCCCGGATGGCTGGACCCGCCCAGTCATCGTGAGCCTTGATCGTGCCGCGGGTGACGCGCAATTCGCCGCTGAGGCCGGTCAACTGGCGGCTCGCCTTCAGGTTCTGGTCGAGCAGGGCCATGCGTTCGGCATCGATCAGGCGCACCGTGCGAATGGAATGCCGAGTTTTCATGGTGAACTTCCGGGTCCGTTGATGGAGATGGGTGGATTCGATGGAAGTGACCGTCCGAGCTACGGGGCCGAGGGGTGACTGACCAGGTTGTCGCCGGCCTCGCTCCAGTCCTCGCCCTCATTCGCCAACACGATTGGTCCGCGCACGGTCCAGCCGATGCCGTCCTTCGCTTCGACCAGGAGCACGGCGGTTTTCACCCAGCTGGCAGCCGTCGCTCACTCATGCATCACGCAACTCGCGCGGGCGTGGCGCACGCAGTTTTCGCTTGCTCACGGCCATGGCGATCGGCTTGCCTCGCCCATATCCCGGGCAGTGGCGTGTATCCGGCGGCGCTCGCTGATTTCATCGCCGACACCAGCAACCGCTGCACCGGCGTGTGGCAGGCCGCACCGGCGCTGGTGCAACTGGAAGCCGATGCCCTCGATTGGCTGCGCGACCGAATGCGGTTTCCGGACATGACCCGCGACCGGTTCACCATCCGCTGACGCAATTTCTGCGCCTGGTGGACGGCATCATGCTGCGTGGCGCGTTCGTGGCCGCGTTGTGGCCTGACGCGCTGGCTCTGGCCGCGTTCAGCGTGATCGTGATGGGCGCGGCGATCGCGCGCTTCCACAAGCGCCTGGATTGATTCGCGCCGGTTGGCGGGCGCGTTCGCGCAGGCGAAAACGGCGCCGTCGTCGCGGCGCCGCCAGTGGGGTTGTCCGAGGGGGCGGCACGTCCCTGTGCCGTGGCGCGGGTCAGAAGTCGTAGCGCAGGGTGAACTGCACGCTGCGCGGGGCGCCGTAGTTGATCTTCTGCCGGTACAGCTGGCCGCGTTCGGTGCGGCTGCTGGCCGAGTTCGGGTTGAGCATGCCCGGCACCTGCTGGTTGAACAGGTTGAACACGTCGGCCTGTACCGTGAGGTGGTCGAGCCAGGCGGGCTGCCAGGCCACGTTCACGTTGAACGTGTAGGTCCAGGGCGTGGTGCCATGCGAGCCGCGGGGCGAGGGCGCGTAGTCGGACGAGGGTGGTACGTAGTTGGGGCTGGATGGATCATTGCCCGATCCGGCCAGGCCGCAGAAGTAGTAGAACGAGCCGTTGTACAGGCCGCGGTCGGCGGTCGGGTAGTAGCTCGTGCAGTTGACCGGGCGGCCCGATGCGATGATCGCCGAGCCACCGAAGCGCCATTCGGGGTTGAGCTGGTAGTAGCCGAACACCTTGAACTGGTGCTTGCGGTGGTTGGGCAGTACGCCGCTGGCGTTGACCATGAGCTGGGGCAGGTCCCAGTCCTGGGTCACGGACACGTCGGTCTGGCCACCGCCGCCGGTGTCGAGGTCGGAGGCGAGCTGGCCTTCGGTGTTGCCCCAGTTGCGCGAGAACGTGTACTCGATCTTGCCGTACCAGTCATCGGTGAACTCATGTTCGAGCATGAGGTCGATCGCGTAGTAGCGGCGCTTGAGCTTGGGCAGGCCCAGTTCGGCCGCCGTGTAGTGCACCGGCTTGAGCGTGCCGTCGTCCTGCTCCTCGTAGAAGGTGTTGTCCACACCCGGGTTGAAGATGAAGCAGCCGCCATGCAGCACCGGCGCACAGGTGTCGTCGATCGCGCTGCGCAGCGTGCGGTAGGTGGCCTTGGCGCCCCAGTTCCACGAGGTCCACAGCTGCTGCTGCATGCCGACGATGAACTCGTCCTGGAAATGCGAGCGGATGTCCTTGGCCGCGACCGTGAGCGGGTTGGGCGAATCGCCGCACTCGAGGTTTGCCGACACCACGTAGTCGCTGCCCGGGCAGTTGTAGCCGAGGTTGGTGACCGGGATGTGGTTGAGGCCGGTGGGCGCGCCGGTGACCGGATCGGTGCCGGTGTAGGTGAAGTACTCCTGCGTGTAGTACGAGCCCGACGCGGCGCGCAAGGCGACGTTGTTGGGCAGGGCCAGGTGGTATCGCCCGGCGTTGGCGAACAGCTTGAGCGTGGAGTCGCCGTGGAGGTCCCACGACGCACCCAGGCGTGGCGCCAACTGGTGGCGCTGACTGATGTAGGGCTGGCCGGCGCCGGTGTAGTTGGTGAACTGCTCGTTGCGCAGGCCGAGCTGGAACAGCAGGTTGTCGTTGAACTGCCAGCGGTCCTCGATGTACTGCGCGCGCTGTTCGGTGGTGACCGTGCCGTACTGGCTGTAGCGCTGGCTGCGCACGTAGTAGCCCTGGTCGCCGAAGCCGCCGGCACCGGCGGGAGCGCCCACGCCGAGTGAGGCGTTGATCGGCTGGGTGGGATTCTCGGTGAAGGAGTACACCCAGATGTAGCCGTCATTGCCGGCGTAGCCGTCGTGGTGGCGCGACGAGGTTGCATCGGACAGTTCGTAGCCGATGCGCAGGTCGTGGTCGCCGAGGCGGTAACCGACGTCGAAGCGCCCGCCCTTGACTTCGTCGCGGCCGGGACCATCGAAGGCGGTTTGCGTCTGGCAGCTGGTGTAGTTGAATCCGGCGATGCGCGCCGTGGCGCCGGCCGAGATGCGCGGGCAGTCGGGGTCGTAGTTCCACGGTTGGTTGGTGTGGTTGATGCGCATGTTGCCCCACAGCGCCGACAACGTGAGGTCATCGGTGAGGTAGCCGGTGTACTTGCCGATGTACAGGCGGGCGTCATCGCGCGCTTCGTAGCCACTCAGCTTGGTGGTGCCAGGCGACAGGTCGGCATAGTCGAAGGTGTAACCATCACGCTTGAACTTGGTCACATCGGAAATGGCCGAGAACTCGACCAGGTGGTTGTCGGTGATGTGCCAGTCGACCTTGCCGGTCCAGCGCGGGTAGTCGTAGCCGTATTCGGACCAGCCGTTGTTGCTGATCGCACCAAGGCGCGTCTGGTTGACGCTGCGGCCGTCGCGCTGGGTCATCTCCGCATTGGCGTAGACGAACAGCTTGTCCTGGATGATCGCGCCGCCCGCGTACAGGCCGGTCAGGAACTGCCACGAGTTGTTGTCCTTGCGCCAGCTGTAGAGCGTGCCGTCGGTGCGCAGGTTGGGATTGGTGCGGTCGGGGCCGTAGTATCCGGTGTCGGGATAGTAGAGGTTGTGGGGGCTTGCGCGACCCCAGACGGGCGACCACGAGGTGTAGACGCCGGCCTTCCAGGTGTTGGTGCCGCGCTTGGTCACGATGTTGATGACACCACCGGTGGCGCGGCCGTACTCGGCGCCGTAGCCTCCGGTGAGGACCTGCATCTGGCTGATCGAGTCGAACGCGAGCGTGGTCGAACCCAGGCTCGTGAGCGGGTTGGTGATCGGAAAACCGTTGATGTAGTACGCGTTCTCGGACGAAGCCGAGCCGCCGAAGCTCGGGATGGTATTGCCCGAATCGTCGATGTAGCTCGCATTGCGCACCACGCTGGGCGCGAGCAAGGCCACCGAGGCGATGTTGCGCGTCACCGAGATGCGCTGCAGGTCCGAGGCGGTGAACACCGAACGGGTGTCGACCTGTGACACGTCGATGGCCTGCTGCGCGCCGCCGGTGACCGTGATGGTGCTCAGTTCCTCGGTGGCGGCGGCGCCCACGAACGAGACTTCGGAACCACCGGCGATGGTCACGTTGACGTTTTCGCGCTTGGCGACGGCGCTGCCCGCCTTCTCCACCGTCACGGTGTAGTGCCCCGGCGGCAGGTCCAGTGCGCGGTAGCGCCCGGAGGCGTCGGTACTTACGCGGCGCACCAGGCCCGTGTCCTGGTTCTGGATGATCACGGTCTGGCCGCCCTCGCCGGTCTGGCCGAAGATCGAGCCGGTGGTCGATTGCGCGAATACCGGTGTGGCCGACATCAGGGCGGCGCCGATCATGCTTGCGATCAGCGTGCGCACAAGGCCGCCACGCTGCGCACGGCGCCGCAGGAACTCATTGTTGTTCATCATTGACCCCATGGGATGTGAGTGGTGGAGCAGCCCAACAACCAGGTCATGCCAAGGGCACGGCTGGTCAACAACCAGACTTCTGTGTCGATTGCAGGTGCACACACGCTCGCATGCGATGAAGCGGCCACCGGCCAAGCCGGTTCCCCCCGCTTCCAGCCCTCAGTCGAGGCGAGCTGGCACGCCGACTCCCCGAGGCTCGCAGTCGGACGGCCGAACGGGACGCTAAACGAAAAATGAACGTCTCACAAATAACCATTGGTTGGGTACGCGCGCACGTTCAGCGCCGTGCGCGCACACCGGGTGCCCAGCGGTCGGTTCCGGCTTCCCGGCTCAGGGAGTGCTCGCACCGGCCATGCACGAAAATCCGTGGCGCCCGGATATGCCGGGCTGCATCGTGCGGGAGTGGGGAAGCCCTGGCCGTGGGCAGTACGCGCGTCATGGCCAGGCCCGGTGCGAAGGTGACGGGGCGGAGATCGCGCGCTTCCAACAGCTCCTGGATGGAACGGGGCAAGTCCCGGACGCATCACCCACCGTGGCGTGACAGTGGTGGGCCCACCGTCGTGGAGGAAGCACATCATGGGTTCAGGTGATTGGGTGTGGGTGGCGCCGCGCGTGGTCGCGCCGACGGCACCGCGGCGCCGGACGCCACACAGCCGCCGCGCCGCAGTGATTCCGGGACTGTGGCTTACGCGGCCGACGTGGTCGCGTTCTGGCCGGACTTGACGCGGCCGCGCAAGGAGTTGGTCAGCGCCTCGGTGATCACGACATCGACGAAGCGACCGATCCATTGCGTCGGTGCCGCGAAGTTGACCGAGCGCATGTTCTCGGTCTTGCCGGTGAGCTCGTTGGGATTCTTGCGGCTCGGGCCTTCGACGAGGATGCGCTGGGTTGTGCCGACCATGGCCGCGGAATAGCGCGCGGCGTTGGCGTTGAGCGCGGCTTGCAGGCGTTCCAGTCGCTCGTGCTTGACGGCCATGGGCGTGTCGTCGGCGAGGCTGGCTGCGGGCGTGCCCGGGCGTGGCGAGAAGATGAAGCTGAAGCTCTGGTCGAAGCCGACGTCGTCGATGAGCTTCATGGTCTTGTCGAAATCGGCGTCGGTCTCGCCCGGAAAGCCGACGATGAAATCGGATGAGATCGCGATGTCGGGTCGCACCGCGCGCAGCTTGCGGATCTTCTGCTTGTACTCGAGCGCGGTGTAGCCACGCTTCATCGCGCCAAGGATGCGGTCCGAACCCGACTGCACCGGCAGGTGCAGGAAGTTGGCGAGCTTGGGCACGCTGGCATAGGCCGCCACCAGCGAATCGGAGAATTCCAGCGGATGGGAGGTGGTGAAGCGGATGCGGCCGATGCCGTCGAGCTGGGCGATCGCATGGATGAGCAGGCCAAGATCGGCGATCGAGCCGTCGTGCATCGGTCCGCGCCAGGCGTTGACGTTCTGGCCAAGCAGGTTGACCTCGCGCACGCCCTGGTCGGCGAGCGTGGCCACCTCGGCCAGCACGTCGTCGAACGGGCGGCTGATTTCCTCGCCGCGGGTGTAGGGCACCACGCAGTAGGAACAGTACTTGGAGCAGCCCTCCATGATCGACACGAACGCGGTCGGCCCTTCGGCGCGCGGCTCGGGCAGGCGGTCGAACTTCTCGATCTCGGGGAAGGAGATGTCCACCTGCGGCGTGCCGCTGGCGCGGCGCGCCTGGATGAGTTCGGGCAGGCGATGCAGGGTCTGCGGTCCGAATACGAGGTCCACGTGCGGCGCGCGCGTGACGATCGCGGCACCTTCCTGCGAGGCCACGCAGCCGCCCACGCCGATCAGCACCGGCTTGTCGCCCTGCTTGTACTGCTTCCAGCGGCCGAGCTGGCTGAACACCTTCTCCTGCGCCTTCTCGCGGATCGAGCAGGTGTTGACGAGAATCACGTCGGCCTCGGACTCGTCATGGGTCAGCTCCAGGCCATGCGATTCGCGCAGCACGTCGGCCATGCGGGCCGAGTCGTACTCGTTCATCTGGCAACCATAGGTCTTGATGTAGAGCTTGCCGGCCATGGACGTGTGGTGCTTTGGGGGTCGACGAGTCTAGCATTGCCGGGCCAGGCACCGGTTTGGACGCACTGTTTGCGCGCGTGTCGGAAGCTGCCCCCGGCATCGGCGACGGGTTGTCGCGCGGCAGGGACGCGCGCGCAGGGCGGCCGCGGGCGCATTGCGCCGGTGCCCGCATGGGCACGCTTGCCGAGGCATCGTGCTGCGTTGCCGCATGGATGTTGCTTGGCAAGGTGAGCAATGCCGCGGAAACTATTGCCTCCACTGGAATTGGACATGTCCTTGATCAAGCTGCGCCGGTTTTCGACCGTGACCGCCTTGCCGCTGCTCGCGGCAAGTGCGCTGGTGCACGCGGGCGCACTGTACAAGTGCGATGCCGATGACGGTTCGATCGCCTACACCAGCACCACCAAGGGCTACCGCAACTGCAAGCTGGTCGAGGTGTTTCCCGATCCGCCCAAGGCCAAGCCGGTCGCGGCGCCGCCCCCGCGCACGGTCGCGGCACCGGCCAGGGGCTGGCGCTACGAGGAGAACCGCGCCGATTTCTCCGCGGTACGCGCGTCCGTGGCCACCGCGCCGGCCGCGTACGTGCGCGCCGACTTCCGTGCGGTGTATGCCAATGTGGCATCGACCGCACCCATCGTGGTGCCGCAGGATTTCTCCACGGTGCTGGCCGATGTGCACAGCAGCGCGCCCACGGTCGGCAATCCGCTGTTCATCGCCGCGCCGTATCGCATGCGCGTGCCGCAGCGCGCGCATGCGTTGACCCACCTCGCACTGCCCGCGGCGCAGAGCACGCCGCTGCCACGCGTGCTGCGCGGCGCGGTCTACAAGCGCACGCGCGCCGACGGCAGCGTCGAGTACACCAACATCCGGCCCAAGGGCGGCGGCTTCGCGGTGCTGTTCACCTATATCGCCACCTGCGTCGCCTGCGACTTGCACTCGAAGATCGACTTCGCCCGCACCGCGCTGAACCTGGAGGCCTACAAGGACGAGATCGCCGCCGCGGCGGCCGAGTTCGGCGTCGACAGCGCCTTGCTGCATGCGGTGATCCATGCCGAGTCGGCGTTCAACCCGATGGCGCTGTCGAACAAGGGGGCGCAGGGGCTCATGCAACTCATGCCCGGCACCGCGAGCGACATGGGCGTGGTCGACGCGTTCGATGCACGGGACAACATCCGTGGCGGCACGCGTTACCTGGCGATGTTGTTGCAGGCCTTCAACGGCGATACCACGCTTGCGACCGCGGCCTACAACGCGGGGCCAGCGGCGGTACAGAAGTATGGCGGCGTGCCGCCCTACGACGAGACGCGGGTGTACGTGCAGCGCGTGGCCACGCTGCGCGAGCGCTACAGCGCAGCGGCCCAGCCGGCATTGGCACGGGCGACGCCGACGCCGCGTTCGTAGGCGACCCGGCCGCTCGCGTCAGGTGCCCGTGGTGCTGGGCGCGGGCCGTTGCGCCATCACCAGGTCGAGGGCGAAGGGCTGGCTGCCACGCAGACCCGACAGCCGCGCAGTGCTGCCCGGCGCGATCGCCGATTCGCGGTTGAGCAGGTCCATCTGGTCACCGATTTCCTTGCCGTCGAGCGTGAGCAGCACATCACCAGCCTGCAGCCCGGCCTGTGCGGCCGGACTGCCCGGCACGATGCGCACGAGCAGTACGCCGCGCTGGCGTGCCTCGCCGTTGGCCTGCGGCACATCGGTGTAGTCCGCGCCGATCCAGCCGCGGATCACATGCCCGTGCTGGATGATCTGGTCGAGCACGGCCTTGGCGGTCGCGACCGGGATCGCAAAGCCGATGCCTTCGGGGATCTGGGGCGTGCGGTTGGATTCGGCGCTCATCGGCCGCGCGTACACCGCGGTGTTGATGCCCACGAGTTCGCCGTTCGCATCGACCAGGGCGCCGCCCGAATTGCCGGCATTGATCGCGGCATCGGTCTGGATGAAGTCCTCGAACGCCGACATCTTGAGCTGCCGGCCGGTTGCGCTCACGATGCCCATCGTGACGGTCTTGCCCACGCCCGCGGGGTTGCCGATCGCGAGCACCACGTCACCCACTTCGGCGGCATCGGCGCGCACCGCGATCGTGGGCAGGTTGCGAGCGTCGATGCGAAGCACCGCGAGGTCGGTCTCGACATCCGTACCCACCACCTGCGCGCGCCGTACCCGGCCGTCGTCGAGCATGACCTGGATGTCATCGGCGCCACTGATGACATGGTTGTTGGTGAGCACATGGCCGTCGGCGCCGAAGATCACGCCCGAGCCCAGGCTCTGGTCGCGGCGCGGGATCACCGGGCCGGCCACGTAGCCGAGCAGGCGCTGGCTGAGCGGATCGAACACGCGGTAGGCCGAGCGCGCGGCGGTGATGCGGTTGGCGTAGATGTTGACGACCGCGGGCGAGGCGCGCGTCACCGCGGACGCATAGGACTGCGGTGCGCGTGCGGTCGCGGGACCCGCTCCGGGGCGGGCGGCATTGCCACGCAAACGCTCGACCCATTGCGGCGCGAATACGCTGAGCACGAAGGCGGCGGCGAGTCCGACCACCACGCTGCGCAGGATGAAGGCGGCGAGTTTGTACAGGGGCTGATTGTGCATGGCGGTGGCGTCGCGCGCAGGGGTGGCGCGTATTGCCGCATTCGATTGTGCGGGTTGGGTGCGTTGGTTAAACTAACACGATTTTGCGGCCCACCCGTGCGTGCGCGGGTGCGTCGGCGGCGCGGCAACGCGGCGCCGGTGGGCGGGCGCGACGTGGGGTGGCGTGCGGGCTGGCCCGTGCGGTCCAGCGATCTGAATCTTGAGAGTTGCAGCGGAGTGCTGATGGCAAACGATGCTGTGGTGGACAAGGGCCGGCGCCGGTTCTTGACCGCGACGACCGCGGTCGTCGGGGGAGCGGGGGCCGCTGTGGCCGTGATCCCGTTCATCAAATCCTGGGAACCCAGCGCGCGGGCCAAGTCGGCCGGCGCCCCGGTGCTCGCCGACATCAGCAAGATCGAGGCCGGGCAGAAGGTCACCTTCGCCTGGCGCGGCCTGCCGGTGTTCGTGGTCAACCGCACCAAGGCCCAGCTCGACGCCTTGACCGGCGTGGACGCGCGCTTGCGCGATCCCAAGTCGGACAACACGGCGCAGCAGCCCGAGTACGCCAAGAACGAATATCGCTCGATCAAGCCCGAGTGGCTCGTGCTCGTCGGCATCTGCACCCACCTGGGCTGCGTGCCCGACTTCTTCCCCGACCTCAAACCCGAACCGTTCGACCCGAACTGGAAAGGGGGCTTCTACTGCCCCTGCCACAAGTCGCGCTTCGACATGTCCGGGCGTGTGTTCGATGGCGTGCCGGCGCCGGCCAATCTGGCCGTGCCCAAGTACCACTTCGTCGACGACACCCACATCCTCATCGGCGTTGATCCGGGCAAGGGGGCTGCGTAATGGGTACCACGATGGTTCGCCTGCATCCCAAGAACCGCGTGCTGGCGTGGGTGGAGGATCGCCTGCCGATCCTGTCGTTCCTGTCCTCGCACACGAGCGGCTATTACGCGCCGAAGAACTTCAACCTGTGGTACTACTTCGGCTCACTGGCGATGCTGGTGCTGGTCAACCAGATCCTCACCGGCATCTTCCTCACCATGTTCTACAAGCCCAGCGCGCTCGAAGTCGCGCCCGGCATCTCGGCCGCGTTCGCGTCGGTCGAGTACATCATGCGTGACGTGGAGTGGGGCTGGTTGATCCGCTACATGCACTCGACCGGCGCGTCGCTGTTCTTCGTGGTGGTCTACCTGCACATGTTCCGCGGGCTCATGTACGGCTCGTTCAAGAAGCCGCGCGAGCTGGTGTGGATCCTCGGCATGCTGATCTTCCTCGCGCTCATGGCCGAGGCGTTCATGGGCTACGTGCTGCCGTGGGGCAACATGTCGTTCTGGGGTGCCAAGGTCATCATCTCGCTGTTCGGCACCGTGCCCTGGATCGGCGAGTCGCTGGTGGAGTGGATCATGGGTGATTACCTGCCCGCCGATGCCACCCTCAACCGCTTCTTCGCGCTGCATGTCATCGCGCTGCCGCTGGTGCTGCTGCTGCTCGTGGTGCTGCACCTGGGTGCGCTGCACGAGGTGGGGTCCAACAACCCCGATGGCGTCGAGATCAAGCAGAAGAAGAAGGAAGACGGCACCCCGCTCGACGGCATCGCGTTCCACCCGTACTACACGGTCAAGGACATCTTCGGCGTCGGCGTGTTCCTGTTCATCGCCGCGTTCATCATCTTCTACGCGCCGACCTTCGGTGGCTGGTTCCTCGAGCACGACAACTTCATCCCGGCCAACAACCTGGCCACGCCCACCCACATCAAGCCGGTGTGGTACTTCACACCGTTCTACGCGATCCTGCGCATGATCCCGTCGTTCTTCGGTTCGGCGATCTGGGGCGTGATCGCGATGTTCGGTTCGATCGTGCTGCTGTTCCTCATGCCGTGGATCGATGCCGGACCGGTCAAGTCGATCCGCTATCGCGGCCTGGGTTACAAGGTCGCGCTCGGCCTGTTCGCGGTGTCGTTCGTCATGCTCGGCGCGGTCGGTGCCGGTGTCAGCGCCGAGATGATCCCGAAGTGGTTCGGCGCCGAGGCCGATGCAACCTTCATCGAGAACCTGTTCGGCCGGTTCTGGACCGCGGTCTATTTCGGCTTCTTCGTGTTCCTGTGGTTCTACAGTCGCGGCAGGGAACGCACCAAGCCGGTGCCGGAACGGGTGACCATGCATGACTAAGCCAACGACATTGATCACGGGCACAGCGATGTTCACCAAGTTTGCTGCCGCACTCACGCTCGGCTTGGCCCTGTGCGCACCGCTGCATGCCTCCGAAGGCGGCGCCGCGCTGCAGTCGGCCAATGTGTCGCTCAATGACACCGCTGCGTTGCAGCGTGGCGCCAAGTTGTATTTCAACTACTGCGCGGGTTGCCATTCGCTGCGTTACGTGCGTTATTCGCGCATCGCCGAGGACCTGCAGATCGATCCCAAGGACGTCGAGGCGAACCTCATCTTCACCGGCGCCAAGATCGGCGACCTCGCGATCAACAACCTGTCGGCCGAGGACGGCACCAAGTGGTTCGGCAAGGCGCCACCCGACCTGTCGCTGGAAGGCCGCTCCAAGGGCGCCGACTGGATCTACAGCTACCTCAAGTCGTTCTACCTCGACCCGACCCGACCGCTGGGCTGGAACAACACGGTGTTCGAGAACGCGTCGATGCCCAATGTGTTGTGGGAACTGCAGGGCGTGCAGAGCGCGGTGCGCAAGGGTGGGGCCGCTGACGGTCCGATCGAGCGCCTGGACCTCACTACGCCCGGGCGCCAGAGTGCCGAGGAATTCGACCGCAGCGTGCGTGACATCACCGCCTTCCTCCAGTACGTGGGCGAGCCGGCTGCGCTCAAGCGCGAGTCGATGGGCGTGTGGGTGCTGCTGTACCTGGCCGTGTTCACCCTGCTGGCCTATCTGCTCAAGCGCGAGTTCTGGAAGGACGTGCACTGACGCGGCCAGTGCACCGCGACATTCCCCGGGGGCGGCCAGTGGCCGCCCCTTTTATTTGGCGCAACAAGCACTTGGCGAGGCATGCGCGGTTGCCGGCGCGCTGTGGGCGCCGCGCTGTGGCCAGTGCCCGTGCGCCTAGGCGAGCGCGCCTGCCGCGTAGTACATTCCGGGCGCAAACATGGGAGAGGGGACAACGGCATGGCCTTGAACCAACGCTCGCGGACGGTTCTGACGCTGTATTCGGCACAGGACTGCATCCACGGACACCGCGTCCGCATGACCCTGGCCGCCAAGGGCGTGACCTATGACCACGTGCTGGTCGACCTCAACAATGCCCCCGAGGACCTGATCGAGCTCAATCCGTACCGCTCGGTACCGACGCTGGTCGACCGGGACCTCGTGCTGTACGACACCTCGGTGATCTGCGAGTACCTTGACGAGCGCTATCCACACCCGCCGCTGATGCCGGTGGACCCGCTGTCGCGCGCGCGGCTGCGCCTGGCCATCGTGCGCATCGAAAACGACTGGGTGACCCTGGTCGAACAGATCGAGGCGGGTGGCAAGGGGGCGGACGCGGCGCGCAAGACCCTGCGTGAGGACCTGCTGCGCAACGCCTCGGCGTTCAAGGCCTCGCGCTTCTTCCTCAGTCCCGAGATCAGCCTGGCCGATTGCGCACTCGCGCCGTTGGTGTGGCGGCTGGACCACCTGGGCGTGCAATTGCCGCGTGAGGCGCAGCCGATCATCGATTACGGCGAGCGCATCTTCCACAGCCAGGGCTTCGCGCGCAGCCTGTCGCCACTGGAAAGGATCATGCGCTCGTGACCGTCCCGGTCCGCGCGGGTGGTTGTGGCCCATGAACACCGACGCACCCGTGATGAGCTCGAACCGGCCGTATCTGGTTCGCGCGCTGTACCAGTGGATCAGCGACAACGGCCTCACCCCGCATCTGCTGGTCGATGCCACGGTGGCGGGCGTGCAGGTCCCGGCCAGTGCGGTGCAGGATGGCCGCATCGTGCTCAACATTGCCGCGCGCGCGGTCAGCCAGTTCGACGTGGGCAACGACAGCATCCGCTTCCTCGCGCGCTTCGGCGGGGTCAGCCAGTCGGTGCATGTGCCGATGCCCGCGGTGCTGGCGATCTACGCGCGCGAGAACAACCAAGGGATGATGTTCCCACCCGAGAACGCGCCGCAGGCGCCACCGCCGGATGCGCCCGCGCCCGAGGAGCCGCCGCGACGCTCGCATCTGCGCATCGTCAAGTGAGCACTGCGGCAGCGCCGTTCAGTTGACCAGATGCAAGCGGGGCGGTTCGGCCGTTGCAGGTTCGGGCAGGCTCCAGCCCGCCAGCCGATGGCCTTCCAGGTCGAGATGGCCGGGCCGGCGGTCGCTGCCATCGGTGCTCACCTCGAACGCGTAGCGGCGCAGCAGCGATGGCAGGCCATCGCGCCAGACCAGCCGGATCCGGCTCACGGCCACGCTCTGGTCGAGCAACTGCAGGCCCGCTTCCATGCACAGGCGATGGCCATGCGCGATCGCGCTCTCGCGCGCATGCAGCACGTCCATCCAGGCCCAGATCGCCAGCGCGATCAGCAGCAGGGCAAGCAGGGTTCCGCTCATGTGCGGGAGTGTGGCCGGGCCCGCGTGTACCCGCAAGCACGGCGGCGCGTGCGCGGCGGGCGCAGGTCGGTACAATCAGCCCATTCGGGTGGCCGGGTGGCCACGGCGGTCTTGGTGGTCGCAGCCTGCGGCCGGACAGTGGAGGGGAGCGATGAAACTGGTCTTTCCTGGTGGAGATCACGCGCCGATCGTACTTGGCAATGCGACGGTGACGATCGGGCGTGATCCGGGCTGCACGATCGTGCTCGACAAGGACGGCATCGCGCCACGGCATTGCGAGATCGTGGGTGCCGAGGACGGTGCCAGCCTGCGCGCACTCGATGCAACGTTGCCAACCGTGCTCAACGGACGCCAGGTGACTGCATCGACGCCGATCAAGGACGGCGATCTCATCGTGATCGGGCGCGTGGGCTGCTCGGTGGTGGGCGAAAGCAAGGTCGCGGCGCAGCCGGCCGCACCGGTGCGCGACGAAGCCACGCGCGTGCGCACCGCGCTGCCCAAGTTCGTGCTGCGCGGCGTCTCCGGTCCCACCCTGGGCAAGACCTTTGCAGTCACCAATGGCGCGGTCATCGGCCGCCAGTCCGATTGCGAGATTTCGATCCCAGCCAACGAGATTTCACGGCAGCACGTGCGCATCAAGGTGACTGCCGATGGTGTGATGGTCGAAGACCTGGGGTCGGCCAATGGCACCTTCATCGGCAACCAGCGCATCAACCAGCCCACGCTGCTCAAGCCGGGCGAGGAATTGCGGCTGGACACGATCCGTTTCCAGCTCATCGCGCCGGGCATGGACGCGCGCCAGCAGTCGGCGGCCGCGCGACCGGAAGTGGCCGTGCCGCCAGCTGCGGCCAAGGGTGGCAATGGCGCACTGTGGGCGCTGGTGGCCGTGGTCGTCGTCGCGGTGGTGGCCGCGCTCGCACTGCGCCACTTCGGCGTGATCTGACCTGCAGGACCGGCCTGCGCCGCCTGCTGCCGCAAGGCGGCGGTGGCGCGGGCGTGCCGGTGGCGCCACCCGCGCCGGGCCAGGCAACTCAGTCGTGGGGATCGACCACGTCGATGCGCATCGACAGGTCGATCGCGTGCACGTTCTTGGTGAGCGCGCCAATCGAAATGAAATCCACCCCGGTGGCGGCAATCGCACGCACGCGCTCGAGCGATACCGACCCCGACACTTCCAGCGGCACGCGGCCCGCCGCTTCGGCCACCGCCTGGCCGAGTTCGTGCAGTTCGAATTCGTCGAGCATGATGCGGTCGGCTGCCGCCGCCAGTGCCTCGCGCAGTTCGGCAAAGGTCTCGACCTCGGTTTCGACCAGCAGGCCCGGGTGCAAGGCGCGCGCGCGCGCGATTGCCGCCGTGATCGAACCCGCCGCCGCGATGTGGTTCTCCTTGATCAGCACCGCATCGAACAGCCCGATGCGATGGTTGTGGCCACCACCGGCGCGCACCGCGTATTTCTGCGCCAGGCGCAGTCCGGGCAGGGTCTTGCGCGTGTCGAGGATGCGCGCGCGCGTGCCGCGCACCGCGTCGACATGGGCGGCGGTGGTGGTGGCGGTGGCCGACAGCGTCTGCAGGAAGTTGAGCGCGGTGCGTTCGGCGCTGACCAGTGCACGCGCAAGTCCCTCGATGCGGCACAGCAGCGTGCCGGCAGTCACCGCGTCGCCATCGTCGGCCTGCCAATGGATGCGCGCCTGCGGGTCCAGTTGGACGAAACACGCATCGACCCAGTCGCGCCCGCACAGAACCATGTCCTGGCGCGTGAGCACATGCGCTTGCGCGCGCGCCGTGGGCGGCAGCAACTGCGCAGTGACGTCACCACTGCCCAGATCCTCGTCGAGTGCACGACGCACGTCGCGCAGGATGTCGTCGCGGGAAGGGGGCACCAAGCCGGGCATGGGCGGGCAGCGGGCGGGACGGGCGCGCAGGATAGCAAGCCGCGGCGGCTGCCGCGGCCATTCACGGGGCGGCAGGCGCCGCCGGCGCTGACGTCGCCGGCGCCTGGCCGGCACTGCCGGCCGCATCGGCACTGCCGGCATCGCGCAGCTTGGCCACGATCGCATCGAGCGCACGGTCGAACAGCGGCACCTCTTCGAGGATCGTGGTGGTGCCCGAGCGCAACTCCTCGGCCAGCGACGCCGCGGTCTTGTCGCAGACCTTGAGGCCACGCCGGTTCACGAACAGGTACTTGGCGCTGATCGGGCTGATCCACGACAGCTTGGCGCGTTCGCGCTGGCCGTTTTCGTCGACGAACTCGATCCAGGTGCCCGCCTTGATCCCCTTGACCGTGCGCAGGAACTCGTCATCGTCGTCCTGCTCGGCCGCGACCGGCTCCGGTTCGAGCAAGGTGCCGTCGAGCACGGCTTCCTCCACCGGACTCTGGGTGGCGGCAGGCGCCGGCACCGCCGCCGCGGCCACGCCGGCACCCGTGCTGTCGGCGGCATCGTCGTTGGCCGGGACCACCGTTTCACGGATGACCTCGTCGACTTTCTTGGTCTCGAGCTTCTGGCCGGCCAGCACCCGCTCATAGAAGCGCGCCAGGTCGCCCAGCAGGCGCTGCATGTCGGCTTCGTGGTAGGCAACCGTCACCAGCCCATGGCGCAGCGCCTTCTGCAACGGCGGCAGCAGCGCACGCAGGCGATTGAGTTCGTTGTCGCTGACCTTGGGCTGCGCACTCCAGATGAACTCATCGGTGAAGCGCAAGGCATTGCGCCATTCGTCCGATTCCTCACCCTGGCGCAACAGCGTGAGCACGAGATAGTTGGCCCACGGCCGCGACAGCACGCCATGCACGATCGGCGGCAGGTCGCGGTCGCTGATGCGCGACAGGATCTCGCGCGCGGCGCGTTGCCGCGCCGCTTGCAGCTTCTCGCGGCCACGCGCGGCCTCGGCCGCGCGCTGCTCGGCAAGATCCGCACGCTTGCGGTTCTGGCTGATGAAGTCACTGAACGCGGCGAACTCGCGGTCGAACACGCCCACGTCGTCGTCGAAGTCGCGCAGTACCGTCTCGACGGTGGCCTTGACGCGGTCGAACAGCCGGTGGTCGCGGTCGGATTCCTCGCTCCAGCCCTTGCCGGCCTCGGCGAGCAGGTCGAGCAGGCGCCGTGCCGGATGCGTCTTCTGCGCGAACAGGTGGCGGTCGAGGATGCCGACCTTGAGATAGGGGATCTGCAACCGGCCCAGCAAGGCCTGCATCTGGGCCGGCAGGTTGCGGTCGCGCAGGATGTACTCGAACAGCATGCCGACGAGGTCGATGGTGTCCTCGTCGGCCGAGGACACGCGCTTGTCCTTGGCATCCACCGACAGCCGGCCCACCTGTTCCAGCAGCTCCTGCTTGATCTGCTGCACGATCTGTGCGGCATCCAGGGGCTCGGCCTCGCTGCGCACGGGCGCGGCATTGCTGGATTGCAGCAGCGTGAGCGCGTTGAGCAGGTCGCTGGCCGAGAAGCCGCCGCCGGCGGGTTCGCTGCTGTAGTGCATCGGTCCGCGCCGGCCCGCGAGCAGGTTGCGCAGTGTGTGGTAGACCTCGGCCTGGACCGGGTCGTAGCCAGCCTGCGCACCATAGGCGGCCACCGGATTTTCGGCGTCACTGGTCGTGCCATGCGCGAGCATGCCCGCGGGCGCGGGGGCGCCGGCCCCCGGTTGCTGGTTGCGCGCGACGGTGTGGCGAACCTGCGGCAGCACGCCGGCGCGGATCAGCTCGATGTTGACTTCGTCGTAGACGGCTTCGAGCCCCGCGATCACGTAGCGCTCGAACAGCTTGAAGACGATGAGCTTGACCTGCACGTTGACTTCGAACTCGCGCACGGCGAGCCGGAACGCGTTGGCCAGCGCAGCCGGTCCGATCGGGTTGTTGGCATCGTCGACCTTGCCGCCGCCGATAATCACCGACAGGCGCTGGTTGACCTGATAGAGCGTGCGCTGCAGGCGGTTCTCGGCCTTGGCCGTCATGCTGCTCACCGCCAGCGACTCTTCGAGCTCGACGTCGTCGACCAGGGCAAGGCCACCGCCGGGTGTCGCAGGCGCGGTGGTGTCGGTGGTGGCGGGGGCCTTGCCTTCCGCGAAATCGTTGAAGGCGCGGCTGGCCTGCTCGTGGAACAGGCGCTCGACCAGATGGCGCTTGCGGCGGATCTCGCGCATGCCGTCGAAGTACTCGGTCTGCACCGAATTGCTGCCCGCGCGCTCGGCCAGGTCGAACAATGCGTCGTCGACGTTCTCGAACAAGGTGCCGACCAGCGCGTTGATGCGCTTGAGCGACACTCCGCGCACGAGCTTGAGCAGGTCGCCGAGGCGATCCGCGGGTGCCTGCTGCCGTTGCGACAGGTCCACCACGTTCGGGTTGTTGTTGGTAGCGGTCATGGTGCGATGCTGTCCGTCGATACCGCGTGCCCCCGATTATGCCACCGAGCGGGCAGGGCGCCGCAGGCTGGAACTGTCGATCGGGTCACAGAAAGTTGTGTGCAACCGGGTCAGGCCTCGGGGAATCGCGCGATGTCGGCGACCGCGAGCGCGGCATCGACCAACAACACCGGGATCCCGGCGTCGATGCGGTACAGCGTGCGCCGGTCGCGCGTCACCAGTCCGGCCTCCCATGCCGGCGGCGTGCTGCCGTCACCGGCTTGTTGCGCCAGGGCATGATTGACCGCCGCGAGTTCGTCGGCACGCAGCAGGCGCAGCGGCACCTTGCTGGTCGGGCAGCACAGGATGTCGAGCAACTGGGGATTGAGCACGGCAGCGTCCGCGTCCGGGAAGGATCCACGTACAATATCGTTTTGGGGGCGTGGCGGCCATGACCGGAAGCAATATGTCAACGCGCTGCATCGGTGTCGTCATGGGCTCGCGCTCGGACTGGGACACGATGCGTCATGCGGTGGAGACGCTCGAACGCCTTGGCGTGGCGCACGAGGTGCGCGTGGTTTCCGCCCATCGCACGCCCGACCTGCTGTTCGACTACGCGGCGACCGCGCTGCAGCGCGGCCTGGCCGCGATCATCGCCGGCGCCGGCGGGGCCGCCCACCTGCCGGGCATGCTCGCCGCCAAGACACGCGTGCCCGTGCTCGGGGTGCCGGTGCAGTCGCAGGCGCTGAGCGGACTGGATTCGCTGCTGTCGATCGTGCAGATGCCGGCCGGCATTCCGGTGGCGACGTTTGCGATCGGCCGCGCTGGCGCGGTGAATGCCGCGCTGCATGCCGCAGCCATGCTCGCCGCCACCGATCCGGCGATCGCCACGCGGCTGGATGCGTTCCGCGGCGAGCAGACGGCGGCGGTGCTGGCGCATCCCGATCCGCGCGAGTCGGCATGAAGCGCGTCGGCATGCGATCCGCGCGCGAGCGTCGCGCCCGGCCTGCGTCGGTTCGCGCGGGTGCCGGTGGTCGTGTGGCCGGAGCGCGCTGACATGCACACGATCGGCATCCTCGGTGGCGGTCAGCTTGCGCGCATGCTCGCGCTCGCGGGCGCGCCGCTGGGCCTGCGCTTCGTGGTGGTCGACAGCGTTGCCGATGCCTGCGCCGGTCAGGTCGCGCCACTGGTCCAGGCCGATTGGCGCGACTTCAATGCGCTGGCCGATTTCGCCCGGCGCATCGACGTGGCGACCTTCGATTTCGAGAACGTGCCGGCCGACACCGCGCGCTGGTTGAGCGAGCGCACGCGCGTGTTCCCCAATCCGCGTGCGCTGGCCACCTCGCAGGATCGCCTCGCCGAGAAGACGCTGTTCCAGCGCATCGGACTGGACACGCCTGCGTTCGCCGTGGTGGACAGCTGTGAGGACCTGCACCGCGCGCTGGAGCAGGTCGGCCTGCCCGCGATCCTCAAGACGCGCCGGCTCGGCTACGACGGCAAGGGCCAGTACCGGCTGCGATCACCGGCCGATGTCGGGCCGGCGTGGCAGGCCCTGGGCGGCGCGCCTGCGATCCTCGAGGCATTCGTGCCGTTCGAACGCGAGTTGTCGGTGGTGGCCGTGCGCGGCCAGGACGGTGAGCTGCGCAGCTATCCGCTCACGCGCAACTGGCACGCCGACGGCATCCTGTCGGCGAGTCTTGCGCCCGCACCGGACAGCGACGCGCTCATGCCGCTCGCGCTCGCGCATGCGCAACGCCTGGCCGAGGAACTGGATTACGTCGGCACCTTCGCGCTGGAGCTGTTTGTGCGCGAGGGGCGCCTGCTTGGCAACGAGATGGCGCCACGCGTGCACAACTCCGGGCACTGGACCATCGAAGGCGCCGCCGCCAGCCAGTTCGAGAACCACGTGCGCGCGGTGTGCGGGTTGCCGCTGGGCGACACCCGCGCGCTGGGCGTGTCGGTCATGCTCAACTGGATCGGCGACCTGCCGCCCGCGCATGCGGTGCTGGCCGAGCCGCGCGCGCATTGGCACGACTACGGCAAGAGTCCACGAGCGGGCCGCAAGGTCGGCCATGCCACGCTGCGCGCCGACACCGCGCCCGAGATGGTCGAGCGGCTCACGCGCATCGGATGTGCACTCGGTCGCGAGGCCCAGGTGGCGCCGGTGATCGCGGCGCTGCAGGCGGCGGGCGCGGCCTGAACCGGACCCGGCCGCCGCCGGTGGCGGCGGCCGGGCCAAGTCCTCACGCAAGCTGGCTGGCGGCGAAGTCCCAGTTGACGAGTTGCCAGAATGCCTCGACGTACTTGGGCCGCGCGTTGCGGTAGTCGATGTAGTAGGCGTGTTCCCACACGTCGCAGGTGAGCAGCGCACGGTCGGTGCCGGTGAGCGGCGTACCTGCATTGGAG
>WBZR01002105.1_pt1 | contig 21853 bp, 22 predicted proteins | sample 5204231 | NCBI WGS metagenome assembly WBZR01 (sample SAMN12412403, study PRJNA552823) | activated sludge metagenome | isolation source: activated sludge from anammox sidestream of wastewater treatment plant... | place: USA: Virginia | collected 2017-08 | reverse complement strand
TAACTGTTCCGGACTAAGAGATAATTTTGGCTTTTTACTAATTCCCGACACCTTGGCCTCCTTTTTTAAGGCCAATATAAATGCCGGATACTTATTTGTCAAGGTTTTTATGAAACGTTATACTAGTATTTGGACCAATGATCATCCACCCAGAATAGAATATGCCCTTGCCATTCAAAGTGTCAAGGATATTTTTCTGCCTTGTATGCCATGATTTTTTCCTCACAAACCTCTCGTTTTCCGTGGAGTCTTTCATTGGGCACGGGCAAAAACTTGCAAAAAAATTTTACGCGGCGACACTATAGTCGGTCTCGAGAGGCGTTTCTGAAAAGCACATGGTATCCTATCTCTGATAATGAGAATAAATCATTTTTGCCCGGTCTGCCAGTTGTTTAGCCTCGTCCTTCCTTCCGGTTCTTTCATAAAATGATGCCATGTTCTCCAGGATTGTCGCAACCAAAGGATGATCCTTGCCATATTCTTTTTCATACAATTGGAGCGCCTTTTTATAAAGGATCTCTGCCTCGGCATTCTCGCCCTGCGAGGAATAGAGCGTCGCCAGATTGTTCATTGCAGAGGCAAGGTCGGGATGGCCGGAACCGAGTGTTTTTTCTTCAATGGCCATGGCCCTTCTGTAAAACGGTATTGCCTCAGCGTATTTCTTCTGGTCTTGATACAGCTCTCCCAACTTGTTCAGGACGTTAACAATACGGGGATCTTCTGCGCCATACACACGTTCACCAATGCCAAGAGCCTGCCTGTACAGGGGCTCCGCTTTTGCATATTTATCCTGGAGGAAATACATTTCTGCAAGTTCTTGCAGGACGCTTGCAACACTGGGGTGGTTCGGGCCAAATGATGCTTTATACATCGCAAGCGCCTGGTTGAAGAGGGGTTCAGCTTCGGCATGTCTGCCGTAGGTTCTGTAAAGAATTCCCAGTAGGGACATTGAATCGGCGATGCGGGTATCGCCGGGCGGAAATGTTTTTTTCGCTACCTTTAATGCCTCTTCACCCGCCTTTATTCCGTCCGCATATCGCTTTTTTTGCAGAAGTGAGATGGTTTTGTCATTGAGTTCCTTCCACACGTGCTCCTGGGGATATGCAGGTAAGGCGCACGAACCGAAAATGGCGAACACAACAAAGACCCTTAACCCACAGAAACACAGATGTTTCATCCTGTTTACTACCGCGACCATTTCACAATCTCCTTTCAGAATGATAATGGCTAATATTCGTTTTATTTTTCACAGAATTATTATATCATTATAGTATTGTCCTTGCCACTGCTCATGCAAACGGGGCAGTTGTCCGGACTGAATAAGCCGATTTTAAAGAAACTCATGGCGTTAACTCTTTTCCAAAAAAAGGAAAAATCAATACCCTGCGGAAACAAACTACCTTCCCCACGGATGGTCAATTGAATAAAAAACACGGGAATTATTGGTTCTTGTACCTGATACGATGCAACCAGGGAAAGCTCTACACCGGCATTACCACTGATGTGGAAAGAAGGTTTGCGGAACACACAGGGAACGATAAAAAAGGAGCAAAGTGCTTACGGGGAAAGGCTCCTTTAACGCTGGTTATGAAAAAGAAGATAGGAAGTAAGCGTGCGGCGTTAAGGATCGAATCGAGGGTGAAAAAACTATCAAAGGTCAGAAAAGAGATGTTCGTAGAAGGTAAGATCAAAATAAGAGAACTATGATGAACAAGAATAAAACCAGGGATCAAATAGATGACAAATACAAGTGGGATTTGTCCGTTGTGTGCGCATCAAATAATGCCTGGGAAGATGACTATTGCAGGCTGGAGAAAGGACTTCCCCAACTCCTTGAATTTAAAGGTTCTCTTGCCGATCCCCGCAAGCTCGGAAAGTTTATGCAGTTGTACATCAACCATTCTGTCATGAGAGAAAATGTGTATGTCTATGCACATGCGCGCTTTTATGAAGATACCCGAAACGCCCTCTATGAAGAGATGAAGGGCCGTATTGAACTGCTCGTCGCAAAGATTTCCGCAGAAACCGTTTTCATCAAAAAAGAATTGTCGTCTTTATCACAGAACGATATCGATAGCATGATGCTCGAAAATCCTTCTTTGGCAGAATACCGGTTCTTTCTGGAGAGTTATGCCCGGTACCACCCCCACATCCTGTCTGAAGAAACAGAAACGGTGCTGGCGGAACTGGAAATCGCCTTGAAAAAGCCCGATGATATTTTTTCGGCCTACAACGACAATAATATTGTATTCACGGAGTTTGAGCATAAGGGAGAAACCATCCACCTCTCCCACGCGAAGTACGCCCAACTGTTAGAGTCTCACGACCGGGAGCTCCGGCAAAAGGCATTTGAACACTATTACCGTCCTTTCCGGCAAAATATTGACGTCCTGGCAAATACCTATGCCGCGAACGTGCTGACAAATATCAAACTGGCAAAAGTGCGGAACTATCCGTCCATGCTGGAAATGGCCTTGTTTCCTGATTATCTGCCGGCCTCCGTAATCAGCAATCTCGTGGAAGTCGCCAAAGAAAACATTGATGCGATCAGTGAATTCAATGCCCTGAAAAAAGAGGCTCTTGGCATTGAAGCGTTGCACTTCTATGATAATTATGTCCCGCTGGTCAAGGCGATTGATAAGAAATACTCTTACGAAGAGGCAATTGCGCTGGTACGCACGGCGCTTGAACCCCTTGGCGCAGCATATCTCAGGAAGTACGACGCCACGATCCGGGCGCAGGTCATTGATGTATTTGAGTCTCCCGGCAAGAGGTCCGGGGCGTTTTCCTGGGGGAGTTATGCAAGCCGGGGATTGATTTTCTTAAATTACACGGAAAAGTTCTCTGATGTCTCAACCTTTGCCCACGAGTTCGGGCATTGCCTGCACCGGGATTATTCTATTGAAATCCAGCCCTATCTCTACTACCAAAACCCCATCTTTCTGGCCGAGGTGGCCTCGACATTCAATGAGGCTTTATTATTTGATCACATGTCAAAGATTGCCGAGTCCGCCGAAGAAAAGAAGTTCTTTCTGTATCACAATATGAAACGGACAGAGGCAACCTTCTTCCGGCAGACGATGTTTGCAAATTTTGAAATGGATGTTCACACGACGGCGGAATCCGGCAAGGTGTTGATCGCAAAAAGCATAACCGACATTTACCGGAAAAACCTTGAGACGTATCTGGGCCGGGGTATGATTATTGACGATGAGTTAAACTACGAGTGGGCGCGCATCCCCCATTTTTATCATGCCTTTTATGTCTACAAATATGCCACCAGTCTGTCAGTGGCGATTGCCCTGTCCGAGCGGGTAATCTCTGGTGAAAAAGACGCAGTTGAGGATTATCTGGCATTTCTGGGGGCAGGGTCACACAAAGAGCCGCTTGAAATCCTTAAGGACGCTGGAATCGACCTTACCGGGAAAGGGGTATATGAAGTGACGGTTCATAAATTCAGGAAATTATTGAAAGAATACAAAGCGTTATAAAATCAGAAAGGAGATTTTTGTGATGTGCTTAAAACGACGCTGGAAATTGTTTCCTGTCATAGGGTGTAAAATTACGCTCCTAACGGTGCTTGTGTTTACTCGCGCCTTTCCTGCATATGGAGAAATACGTGGAGACTTTAACGGGGATGGTTTCTCTGACCTTGCAATTGGGGTTCCTTTTGAAGATATAACCGCGGGTACAGCAACTGTCACCGATGCAGGGGCTGTAAATGTACTCTATGGTTCATTGGCGGGACTTCAAGCATCCTCACCTGATGATCAATTCTGGTATCAGGGCGATTCGGGTGTACAAGATAGCGCTGAAAGAATAGACAGGTTCGGATATTCTTTAGGTACGGGCGACTTCAATGGCGACGGATGCGATGATTTGGCAATTGGAGTCCCGTTTGAAAATATAACGGTAGGAACAACAACCGTTAACAATGCAGGCGCTGTACAGGTGTTGTACGGTTCGTCCGTCACAGGACTCCAGACAACCTCGCCTGACGATCAGTTCTGGTGCCAGAACTGTCCAGGGGTTCGGGATATACCCGAAACAGAAGATTATTTCGGTTGGGCTTTAAGTGTGGGCGACTTCAATGGCGACGGATACGACGATTTGGCAATTGGAGTGCCCGCTGAAGATCGTGCAGGCGCTGTACAGGTGCTATACGGTTCATCTGCGGGACTTCAGACAACCTTGACTGACGATCAGTTCTGGCATCAGGACAGTGGAGGAATCAAAGAAGCAAGAGAAACACAGGATAACTTTGGCCGGTATTTAAGTGTCGGTGACTTTAATAACGACGGGTATGATGATTTGGCAATCGGAGTCCCCGATGAAGATATAGTCGTAGGAACAAGAAACGTCCATAATGCAGGTGCGGTACAGATTTTATACGGTTCGACTCATGGACTTCAGGCGAACGGTGTGGATGTGCCCGATGATCAGCTCTGGTACCAGGGCTATTCGGGTGTCCAGGATACGCCAGAAGCCGGGGATTATTTCGGTTCGAATTTAAGCGCCGGCGATTTCAACAATGATGGGTATGACGACCTGGCGATTGGAGTTTATCGTGAAGTTAGTATAACAGGAACCAACAATGAGGGAGCTGTACAGGTGTTATACGGTTCGCTTGATGGACTTCAGGCAAACGGTGTGGGTGCGCCTGACGATCAGTTCTGGCAACAGGGCGGCGATGTCCACGACCATGCCGAAGAAAAAGACAATTTCGGCTTGCCTTTAGCTTCGGGAGACTTCAATAACGACGGATATGACGATTTGGCCGTTGGAGTTTCTGATGAAGATATCATAGAAGATGAAGCAGGCCACCTTAATGATGAGGGTGCCGTAACGGTGTTATATGGTTCATCTGATGGACTTCAGGCAGATGGCGTGAATGGCCCTGATGATCAGTTCTGGCACCAGAATAGTCCTGGAATGAGAAGTTTTGCGGAAATAAAAGATTGTTTTGGCTCATCGTTAGGTGTGGGCGACTATAATGGCGATGGAAGTGACGATTTGGCAATTGGGATTTTTAAAGAAGATGCGAGAGCAAGAAGCCTTTTCGACGCCGGCGCTGTAGCGGTGCTATACGGTTCATCCACTGCGGGACTTCAGGTATCTGCGCCTGATGATCAACTCTGGGGACAGAATAGTCCCGGCGTCCTGGATGAAGCAGAAGATGGGGATCATTTCGGGATGGCCTTGGCGGAGACTCATGAGGATGGAGACCTGCCGCAATAACCAGGGACGTTGAAGAGAGGTGTGCGCGATTTACCGGCAGATGCCTTTGCAACTGCAGCAAAACGCCTCAGTGTTAGCGAAGAACGATATCAGATTTTATACGAGGAGTTTTGCTCTACGTTTCGGGCGGGTCAGAGGGTATTTATTTTGAAAATTACGAACGGGCAGCGGTTCCTTTTCGTTCCCTACATTCTTTTTCCCATAACAATCGGGTTGGGAATGCTATTGATCGTTTTCTGCGCCAATGCCGTTTCTGGACCGGAGAGAGCTACGAATTTGGTATCCCCACCGGGAGCCGGAACAACCCTGCACGCTGCTCCGGAAGAACCCCTGCCACCCGAAACGGTGCAACATATGCTAAGGGAAAAAGGGCTTTTCGATTCCCGCAGGAATCCTGCAGGACATGGTATTTCTCATAAATACGAACTGCAGAAAAACGGCAGGATTGTGTATGACCATGCCAGCGGCCTGATGTGGCATCAGGCGGGTTCACGAAACGATATGAACTACCAGGATGCGAAGGACTATATTTCAGCGCTGAATAAAGAGCGGTTTGCCGGTTATCGCGACTGGCGTCTGCCAACCCTGGAAGAGGCAATATCATTAACAGAACCGGGGAAAAAGAACGGAGATTTGTACCTGGATCCGATATTTGATTCCCGCCAGAGAAGGGTATGGACGGCGGATCTCAGGAAGGACGGTATGGCCTGGACGGTCTGGTTCGATTCCGGCTTTTGTGACTATACGTATACCGACACCAACATCAGGCACTACATCAGAGCAGTCAGGACAATGCTTCCTTAAGGTAAGGTTCATAGCGCGTCACTGCTGCAACCAAGTCCTCCTTAGAAAGAGGGGAGAAAGAGATGTCCCCCGGAGCAAAGATAAAGCGTCACGTATCCTGGAGAGATGCGGTGCTGCCGGATTCCCTGATTTAGCCTTCAGGAAAAAAGACCCTTCGCACATCAATAAGGAGGTAGAGCGTGCGCTTGAAGTCAAAAGAATTCCTGCTTCTTTTTGGGATATTCTATGCGTTCTTTCTTTTATTAGCGCCTTTTGACTCCTTTGGCACTATTCCATTAAGCTTCCATCAGGGCTTTTTTAGTCTGGTAAGATTTGACCTGGTTGCTGACGATGGTGGACACTATGCGTATTTAAGGTCTTTATTCTTTGATGGAAATATTGATTTTGCCAACGAACCCTTTAATAGCCTTTTGAAGCCGGATGTAACAGGATATCTTTCCAATCCCTGGACGATAGGCGCATCAATCCTCTGGACACCCTTCTTCCTGATTGGTCATTTGATAACCCTGACGCTCAATTGGCTCGGTTGTAGTTTGGGAGAACATGGTTATTCCTATCCTTACATTTCAATGCTGGCGATAGGCTCCCTGTTCTATAGTTATTGCGGGTTGGTTTTTTGCATTAAGTTTTTGGAGCTATTATTTCCTTCCGGTTCTTTCTTTGCCACTGTGGTAACGTTCACGTCATCTTGTTTTTTGTATTACTCCTTCATAAGGCCGTACTCAGATGCAAACATGGAATTTTTTGCCTTATCCCTCTTCATTTATTTATTCACCTTCTATGCAGTCAGGAAGCCGGACGGCAGGACATTCTTCATCTGTCTCGGAATTTCGTGCGGTTTGTTAGCATTAATCAGATTCAACGGAATTATTTATCTTGCAATAATCATAACGTATTTAACCTTAACCATTCGCATCTCACGGATAAGCGTAACAAACATCGTTTACACCCTGATTCCCTTTCTTGTCGTCATCAGTGTACAGGGTTGCTGCAACAAAGTGCTTCATGGCGGTATGTTTCTGGTAAGCAAGGATGCAACCGGAAATGTAGTATCCTTTGATATTGTCAAAATGAAAGACATTTTGATCGGCAAGTCAGGCCTTTTGCTTCAGTGTCCTGTGTACCTTACGGGTATACTGGGTTACGTTGATTTAATCAGGCATCACAAATCGTTAAGGCAGTACTGTTATGCTCTTTTCTCTGGCTTTCTCCTCCAGATATTGCTGGTATCAACGCTCTCTAACTATGGCAATGATTATGGCATACGGTATCTTGCTTCAACGATCGTATTGGTCATGCCTGGTATTGCAAGATTTTTTTCTCAGTTGAACAAAACAAAGATCTTTCTTGCGATTGGGCTGGTATTGTGGCAATACGTCCAGGTAATACAGTATAAAATAATCTTTGATTATCATAATTTTAGCATCTTTAAAGTGCCATACTACCTTTGGCTGATGCTGAAAGATCGTCAGGACTTGTTGTTGCGGTCATCAAATTATGTCTCGTTAGTGTTACGAGGATTTTGGGGAGTTGAGAATTATACAGATGCCTATTTCCTCTGTTTCATTCCCTGTTTTGTTGCAGCATTATTATTCCTTACACCATATATTCTTACGGTGTGTAAAAAGAAAATAGCGATAGGATTTGTCCTGATCTTTTTTCTCTTCACATCATGTCTGATCGTTTTCAACTCGCCGAAATTTTCTCAGGATGAAACGGACCGTCGTCACAGGCTTTATTCTCAGGTAAATATACCCGATGCAGTAGGATATACGTTTAAAATAATGAACGACAACCTGGGGATTAAGGTACAAAATTGGTGAGTGGCAAACGCCGCACCGTGCGCTCAACGACATCTCTTTTTTTTCCATATCAGAGCGCCAAGAACCGTTCCGGAGATCTCCGCAATCTGAAAACAGCGGGGAAAAAGAGAATGCCCTCCCTTTCCCGCTTTTTTATGGATAGAGCCCTCGCACGGAGATTGCGTCCGCTATCCTTTTTATTGCGATTGACATAGCGGCAGTACGCATGCTCAATTTCTTTTCCTGGGCAAGCGCGTGTACCGCTTCGTAGGTGCGGTCCAGGATATTCTTAAGTTTTTCATTCACCTCATGCTCACACCAGAAATAGCACTGCACGTCCTGTACCCACTCGAAATAGGAAACAATCACGCCGCCCGCATTCGCCAGAATATCAGGAATAACGGGTATTTTGCGTTCATTCAATCGCCGATCTGCCTCTATCGTTGTGGGCCCATTGGCGCCCTCAACAATGAGCTTTGCCCGGATTCTGTCCGCATTCTCTTTGGTAATCTGATTACTCATCGCCGCCGGCACCAGCACGTCACACGGCAGTTCCAGCAACGACTCATTGGTTATTCCTTCGGCGCGGGGAAAGCGGTCAAAGGAACCGCTTTCCTGATAATGTTTTAAGAGGGCATGATGATCAAGCCCCTTTGGATTATAGATCCCCCCTTTGGAGCTGCTTACGGCAACAATTCTGCATCCCATTTCACTGAGGAATTTCCCAACGGCTGACCCTACATTTCCATACCCCTGAATTACTACCTTAAGGTTTTTTGGGTTCATTTTCTTATATCTGGTGGCATTCGCAATCGTGTGGGCAATGCCAAGACCCGTTGCATCCGTCCTTCCCAAAGAGCCACCAACATTAATGGGTTTACCGGTAACGATTCCCGGTGTACAATAGCCATTATTTATGCTGTAGGTGTCCATCATCCATGCCATAATCTGCTCATTGGTATTGACGTCAGGGGCCGGGATATCCTTTTCGATTCCGATAATGGGCATGATTGCATACGTATAACGGCGGGTAAGCCTCTCCAGTTCGCCTTTTGAAAGGGTCTTGGGGTTGCAAACAATGCCACCCTTCGCGCCTCCAAACGGCACACCAGCCAGAGAGCACTTCCACGTCATTTCCATTGCCAGCGCCTTTAAGTCATCGAAGGTAAGTTCCGGATGATACCGTATGCCACCCTTATAAGGACCGCGCGCCGCATTGTGCTGTACCCGGAATCCGGTAAATACCTTCAGAGAACCATCATCCATCCGTATCGGAACGGAAACGGTTAGCGCCCGGTCAAAATTTCTGAGCACCTGGCTTATGTCCACGGAAAGCGACATGAGTTTTGCCACCTGATCAAATTGTGCCAATGCCGTTTCCCAGGCATTTGGTGTCGCAGCGTTTTGCCGCATAGAGTCCTGCCTTTTTCAAAATGATTACAATGGTTTTCGTGAATATCGTGAGTATACGTTAGCAGTTTACCGTCCTTATGGTTACGCCAGAGTCGCGCCTCAACCGTCAAACCTTAAGTGCCCTTCACGCCGGAATAATCAGCAACCCATTTTTCTACGCTGGCATTTTCCAGGTTGTAGAAATTCATTACGGTCAAGGGAGGAAAATAGATATTAATCATAACTAATCCCTCTGAGTGGGCATTGGATACTCGGTGAATGGTGGTAAGGTTTACGTAGGAAAATTCCTCCGTCTGAAACCTGCGGGTAAAGGTTGAGACAATCATACCAGTGGGTTGCTTATTGAACATTTCCTCTGTCATGGTACCCTGACGTATGATGGTAACGCCAATCGAACCACCATGATCATGGATTGGGGTATGTTGCCCCGTCTGAAAGCAGAGCACGGAAATTTCACACCTGCTGCTGACATGAACGACATTCCTCTTGTACCCCTGCTCTGAAAAATTTACATACTCGTCAATAGACACCTGCCTTCCATCCATTTCCCGCAAACATTTTTTTAATCCATCATGGGATGGGTTATCCGGCAACGATTCCAGGCGATTGATGAATGTTCTTAAATTGATATCCATCCTTAAAAACCCACCGGCACCCGGGGAAAGGTAAGTGGCGCGCTCTGGTATGTGATCTGCACCAATTCTCCCGTCAGCGCCTTCATAAACTCAATCAGATCACTGACCTCCTGTCCGGTCAAATTCAGGGCATGAATGTCAGCGCTTTTGTTTTCACTTCTCCCACCTCCTCCGTTATAAAACTGGACTACCTCAAACAACGTAGGAAAAAACCCGTTATGCATATAGGGGCCTGTTTCGGTAATATTCCTCAGGGTGGGTGTCTTGAATGCCCCTTTATCAGACTCGTTCCTGGTAACGTTGTACCGTCCCAAATCTTCTTTGAGTGGCCCATCTGCAGGCACTCCGATATTATGAAATTTATTGTCAGTAAAATTTGGTCCGTTATGGCATTTGATACACTCTGCCTTGCCCTGAAACAAATCCATACCACGCCGCGCCGATTCGCTCATCGCATGCACATCCCCTTGCATATAGCGGTCAAAAGGAGCATTTGCAAATACAATAGTTCGTTCAAATGCGGCAATTGCCTTGGCAATACCGTCAGCGGTGACACCGGTCCCAAACACCTCCTGAAACGCCTTGACATACTCAGGAATTCCGCTGAGCTTTCGTACGACATTATCAAGTGTTTCAAACATCTCATTCGGATTCTGAATAGGGCCCAGCGCCTGTTCTTCTAAGGTAGCCGCCCGGCCATCCCAAAACTGGAATTCATTATAGGCGGTATTCATGACCGTAGGAGAGTGCCTTCCGCCTTCCTTTGACGCCGGACCGCCCAGCATCCTGGGCAAGCCGTCTGCAAAGCCCAAAACCGGGTTATGACAGGTAGCGCAACTGATCCAGTTATTTCCGGAAAGCCGGGGATCAAAATAGAGCTGCTTGCCCAACGCGACCTTCGCCTCGGTTTGCGGATTATCCGCCGGTATGGTTACCGGAGGCAGGGGTCCGATGGGAGGAAAAAGCGGGAAATCACCGGCGTAAATTCCCTGTATTGTTAAAACCAGTCCGGCAACACCACAAAAAAATGATTTTGCAATTCTTATCCTGTTCATCTCGATAAACCTCCCTTCATGGAAATGGTAATTAATGCGCAGAAAAACCGCCGTCCACACAGAGCACCTGTCCGGTAATATAATCAGATGCCCTTGATGCCAGAAATACAACCGCGCCCGAAAGGTCGGCAGGTTTGCCAATTCTCTTGAGCGGTATTCTGGAAAGGATGATGTTCTTTACCTTTTCATTCTCCAGCATGCTCTTCGTCAGATCCGTCTCCAGGGTATAGGGGGCAAGGGCATTTACCGTGACATGGTATTTTGCCCATTCCATGGCCAGCGCTCGCGTCAACTGGATTACCCCGCCCTTGCTTGCACAATATGCTGCAGAACTGCCGGCGCCAAACAGCCCCAGGACAGAACTCACATTGATGATTTTCCCCTGCTGCCGTCCGACCATGTGCTTCCCCACCGCCTGTGAACACAGATAGGTGCTGGTGAGATTAATCTCCATCATCTTGTGCCAATTCTCCAGGGAAAATTCAAGAAACGGGCCGCCAAGAAAGGTGCCGACGTTATTGACCAGGATATCAATCGTTTTCAATTCCGCCAGAACTTTTTCTACCATCATATTTACCTCTTCCTGGCGGGTAACATCCGCAACGATGGGTATTGACTGTACGCCGTTATCCTGAATCTCATGTGCCGTGGTTTCAAGATCGGATCGCGTGCGACTCACCACGGCTACATGGGCGCCTGATTCAGAGAGCGCCAGGGCCATCGATTTTCCCAGCCCCTTCCCGGCGCCGGTGACCAACGCAACTTTATCACGCAGACTAAATAATTCAACACACATATTCTATCCTCCCCGTTTCTTATTGCATGAGTATCTTCAGATTCTGCCCCATCCGGTGCATTTCTGCCCTTTTTACCCAACTCTTACCTGGCAAGAACTTCGCGCAGGTAGTAATTTACCTGGCGCACCTCAAAATCATTTAACAATAATGGGTCAAAGGACCTCATCAACTCGACCGTTTTGACCCATTCCGCCGGCGTTTTCCGGGCGGTAAATACCCGCTCAATGGTATGGCACGTGTGGCATTTTTCCAAAATAATTCTCATGCCCACCTGGATATCCATCTTCGTTTCATCAATTCCCAGGTTTTTCACTAAGTAACCCAGGGCGTTCAATGCCTCCCGGTCATTCATGAACGCAGGGTCTTTCGCGCGCATGCGCGCTACGTAATCCCGCCAATCAGCCTCCGATTTAACATGGGCATACACCCTTTCCAGCGAATGACAGATAACGCATTTCTGCCGGACGATCTCTCGTCCGATGCGGATATTGACCCGCACCAGCCTTCCCTTATCAGAAAGGGCAATGTATTGGCTCCTGATTGTGGAAATAAGATACAATCCCGCATGGAGGGGAATCTGCAAAAACACGGCAATCATCAGGATCACACCGTAAACCGGAAGGCTCTTATAAAACTTTTTATAGAATCTGGCAATACCTATCTTGATAATGATCAAAGGAAGAATAGCGATACCGATATAGGCATGAATAGCCGCTTTTGGCGGTAAGACACTCAATCCTTCGAGTTTTTGAAACATGACAACACTAAGAAACAGATAGAGGGAAAAAAACAGATACCCGCTGATCCGATGCACCCAGCGAAAGTATCTTCCATGACTGGTGTCATGCCTGTTCAGCAGGGTGAGGATGTGCGTTGAGGCAACAATACCAATACCCAGCAAAACAAATGACAATACGGAATTCATCATCGGCGTCATGATGTCTCTTTCACCTTAGGCTGCCTTTGATATCGACAGTGTCTTTTAACTCCCTCAATCCAGGACGACCAGACTGGTCGCTCTACAGGGACCGAAGGGAGGTATGAAAGGCGCTTTTGCGCAAGCGTTTGAAACTTGGTAGCATGAAACTATTTCAGCAAGCCTTTGAAATCAAAGTCCGGCTCCAATATCTCTTCTTTATAGCTGCTGATGTCTATCTTTTTTTCCATAAGCTGGGCCAGATCGTGCGCGCTTTTGTTATCACCCAGAAGAATTGCACCCACAATTATTCCCTCTTTTAAAAAGAGCTCTTTATAAAGAAAGGTCTCCGGATTCTTTCGTTTGATTTGTTCAACGTCCTTGCCTTCTTTGAGGATATCACCCAGAGAAGTAAGACGAATACCTGCCACTTTCAGGGTTGTTGATGGCACGGTGCCCGTATAAATTTCATCCCCGCCGGACATATTTATTCCGGCAACGACCCCTTGTCGTTGTGCGGCCGGCCAGATTCCGTATACCCGTCCTTTATGCTCTGCAGCGTCTCCTGCTGCATATACGCCGGGAACATTCGTTTCCATACGGTTATCCACCAGGATGCCTTTATTTACCGATATGCCTGCTGTTTTAGCCAGGGTAATGTTTGGCGCAATCCCTGCGGAAACCAGGATAAAATCGCTTTCAATAATCCTTCCGTCGGCTAACTCAAGGATTTTTGTCTGTCCTTTCTCATAGATGCGTTTTGATTTGGCGCCCAAAATGAAGGTAAGTCCCATACCCTCCATCTGTTTCTGCAACATTGCAGCGCCTTCTCCATTCAATTGCCGGGGAAGCAGCCGATCGAACATTTCAATAATGGTAACGGAGACGCCCAGCTTTCTGAGCCCGTTTCCTGCCTCAATCCCGAGCAATCCACCTCCAATGAGGGTAACTTTTTTTGCACCCGTGGCACGATGTGAAATAGTCAGTGTGTCTTCTACCGAGCGCAGGGTAAAGACTCCTTCGGCAGTGGTAATCCCCTCAATGGGGGGAAGAACACCGCTGCTGCCCGTTGCCAATAACAGTTTGTTATAGGTAAAAATCGACCCGTCCGCTAACGTAATCGTTTTATTTCTGGAATCGATCTCTTTCACGACGCTGTTGAGGTACAGATGGATTTTGTTTTTGTAATACCACGCAAGGTTGTAGACAAAAAATGCCTCAAGCGCAACCTCTCCTGCCAATAACTCTGGTATTCTGGGCCTGGAATAAAAGGGATAATACTCCCGCGTGAAAATCATTATCTCGGCACAGGGGTCTCTTTTACGGATATTCTTTGCCGCTTCTGTTCCAGCTACGCCGTTACCAACGATGATATATTCTGTATTCACCTTGTCATCCTCTTCCTCACGCCGACGAAAAATTGCAGACCATCCCTACCGGCCAAAACTAATCCCTATCGATTCCGCAACTTTTACCAATCCATCCTCCGTTGGCACCGTTTTCTGGCCTTGAGCGACATCGCTGAAGGGAACCGATTCAATCCTTTTTCCCCGTAAACAGACCATCTCGCCAAATCGTTTCCTGGCAATCAGGTCAACCGCGGCTACCCCAAATTGAGTTGAAAGAATGCGATCAAAAGCACAGGGAGAACCCCCTCGCTGCAAGTGGCCCAGGACGGTCACGCGCACCTCCATGCCATAATTGCCGATACTCGCCCCAACCTTATTCCCGATACCGCCCAGGCGTTCAGCGCCGCCACCTGCTTCTGCACAATGTAGTACAGTAACATCTCCTCCGACAGGCCTTGCTCCTTCCGACACAACTACAATATTCGACCTGTTGCCGCCTTTTTTGCGATCCATAATCTTCTGCCCCACCTTTTCAATGTCAAAGGGGATTTCTGGAATAAGAATCACGTCTGCGCCGCCACCTATGCCAGTTTCCAAGGCAATCCAGCCCACATACCGACCCATGACCTCAACCACCATAACCCGGTGATGGCTTTCTGCGGTGGTGTGTAACCGATCGAGGGCGTCCGTAACCGTTTGTACCGCGGTATGAAATCCAAAGGTAACATCCGTGGCCAGGATATCATTGTCGATGGTCTTGGGCACCCCAACGACCGGACAGCCGAGCTTAAACAATTCGTTAGCAATCTTCAGCGTGCCATCACCGCCAATAACAATCAGGGCGTCCAACTCCATCGATTGGATGTTGTTCATCACCTCACGGGAAACATCCTGCACTTCAGGCTTTCCATCTTTCATGACTTTATATTCAAAGGGATTTGACCTGTTCGTTGTACCCAGAATAGTCCCGCCAATCGGGAGAATTCCCCGGATGTTCCATGGGGTTAATTCCCGCGATTTATTCGGCAAAATGAGCCCGTCAAAACCGTCCTCAATTCCAATGATTTTATAGTTGTACTTTACCGAAGCTGTTTTAACAACGGCACGGATCACGGCATTCAGTCCCGGACAATCGCCTCCGCCTGTTAATACACCAACTTTCATTGCATACCGCCCCCTTTTATAGAATAATTTGCATAACACAATAGACAACAACTGCCCCTTTGCCCTTTTTTCTATGGAAACCGACAAAGACGGGAATTGTTATAGCCGGTCTTTTTGGACGGAGGCATGTCTTTTATACCCTGACCCGAACCGTTTGAAAAGACAAAGTCCGAAGCACAAAATTCCTGTATAGACCCTGTCAGGGTTTTAAACCCTGACAGGGTCTATTGTATACATATTTTTGCTAAAAGATCAAAATTATCTTTGGAAGATACTACGACCTCTTCTTCGGGGCAAGTTTTCGCACGTATCTTGCCAGTGCCTGTATCTCCTCAGGTTTCAGCTTGTCACTCCATCGGGGCATCTTGTTCTTACCGTTCATGATAGAACTTAATACCTCTTCGTCGTTCTTCTTGCCCTGCCACTCCGGGTCAGCAAGATTGGGGGCTTTCAACTCACGACCCCTCTTCGTTCCTTTCCCATCCTCACCATGGCACGTGGCACAATGGTATTCAAATAATTTTTTTGGATTAATCTCTTCACCCTCTTGTCCCAGAACGGTAGAAAACCCGGGAAACAGGCCAAAGAAGGCAAGAACAAAGACGCCGCAGACTCCGCTGCGTTTCCTGTCATCCATATCTCGCAACTCCTTTTGATAAAACCGGTAAACGTTGATTCCATCCCGTGAGAGATTTTATTTCTTTCCAAAACCCCTGATGACGGAAACTAATGCCTTGATTTCGTCCTGGCTTAGTTTTTCTTTAAAGGGCATCATCTTTTCCGGCGTTCCGTTGTTAATTTGCTTGATGATCTGCTCGTCGGTCGTCTTTGCCTGCCATTCCGCATTGGCAAACTCACGCGCTCCCAGACCTGTCCCAAGGTCTGTAGGGTGGCCATTCTCTCCGTGACAGGTTTTGCAATGCGTCATATACACCTTTGTTGCATCAATATCTGCTGCCCTGGAAACTGATATTCCGGAAAAATAAGCAATTGCTCCTGCCATAACAGCCACCGATACACCTGTAAAAATTCCTGTCTTACTCATTTTCTTCTCCTCCTTAAACGTTACGACATTAAAGAAATAGTATTTTTTATACTGATGGGTATAGCGTCGCAAAGCCACTACCCAAAACCCATCCATTATACACTGCCCTGCGGGCAGCTCTTATTCCTCGTACGTAAGTACCCGGATAATGCCCATAGTGCCACCATCATTGTTCGTGGTGCTGTCACACACGGAAATCACCTTTTTAATCTTGTTCTGCTGAAGAAATTCATTTACTGTCCTGTCCAGCTCCACCAGCTCGTTATGAACTTGAAATATCTTGAGAGACGAAGTAAAGGTTTTCACTTTCACCATAAAACGACTCCTTCATAAAATGTGCAAAGAGAATTTATTTGGTTACGTTCACCTCTTTTGTACCCTCCCAGATACCGTGGAGGTTGCAACGGGTAAACACCCGAAGCGGTCTCTTTCCCGGGTGGTGCAAGACGATACTCAGCGACACCTCCGGCTTGCTGAGTTCCGCAGTAAAATCCACGCGCGAGATATAAATATGCCCGCAATACAGGTCTACGAACTGAATGAAGTGGCCATTTTCCATAACATGAGACACTTCTCCCACTTTTATGGTAACTGTAAAGGGCTGGCCTACCTTCACAACCTCCGGTACGGAAATCACGGGTACATGCTTTTTGGCCGTATCCGCAGGGCCGGTAGCTAAGGTGTTGACCTGACAAAACAACGTACTCTCCGATGTCATTTGCTCCTCCATAATGAAAAATGTTGAAAAATTTAAATACTGCTTTTATGCAGCGATGCAGACACCATTTTGATTGCTTTTACAGGGCACGCCGGAATGCACCGTCCGCACTGGTTGCAGGTGTGTTGCAGAATCTCCGCCTTTTCAGTCTTCATAACGATTGATTCTACGGGACAAACGTGCAGGCATTCTTCACAACCAACGCATTCAGCCTTATCCACAACAAGAGTCATTTGAATATCTCACCAGGAAATGGAACAGCATCCCTGCTGCCCGCTGCAAAGGGTTAAAAGATTTATTCAGACCGGACTTCTATCTTCCGCGGTTTTACATGCTCCGCCTTGGGCAAGACAAGCGACAAGACACCGTCCGACATCTTCGCTTCAATCTTATCGCGATTAATTGCGTCCGAAATGACAAAATGCCGGTGATAATGCCCGATGGTATATTCGTTATGCAGCACTTTCTCATCACGATAAGCCTCCTGGGACACCTCACCGTTGACAATCAATTCGTTGTCCCGGAGGTCGATCGCTATATTTTCTGTGCCGACCCCTGGCATATCGATCAAAATCGTGAAATTATCCGGCGTTTCATAGATATCAGACTGAGGAAAATACCAGTCGCCCTTTCCCGTTATGACGCATTTGTCGGGAGCGATCTTCTTTTTTTCAACTGACGGATGTTCTTTTGTTTCCATGATTATCGTTCTCCTTTTCGTTAAGCTTTCTGAATCACCACTTGCCTGGGTTTTGCCTCGGATGCCCTGGGGAGCGTTACCAGCAAAACACCATTCTTGTATGAGGCTGCTACCTTTTCCACATCAACTTTTTCAGGCAACATTATGGAACGGGCAAATGTTCCATAATTTCTTTCCCGACGCAGGTAGGTTGCCTTTGCCGCAGGCGCTGCGGGTCTTCTCTCCCCCTTGATCGTTAAAACGTCGTCCACCACCTGGATGTCCAGATCGCCAATCCTGACTCCGGGAAGTTCCGCACGCACAAAGACACTTTCCTCATTTAGCGACACAATAATCGGGGGAAATTCCATAGCCGCATACCCTTCCCCTTGAGGCGCAGAACTCAAAATATCCAGCAAATCGCTCATTTCCTTCTGTATATGAGCAAGACTATCAAGCGGACCTGACCTGTCCCATTTTATAAGACCCATAAACGTTACCTCCTCTCCATTGCATAAAATGTATCAAACAGAAATAAAACTTTGTAAGCACTTGTTGTCTATCTAAAATTTTAGACACATCTTTCCAGTCTCCTGGATTCATCTTCTCTTTTCTTTGTTTTAAACCGTTCCAAAATTTCTAGCATACGAATCGTTTCTCGTATAACGACAAGAATTTATAATAGCCTTTTATCAAATCGCTTCTCACGAATGACGGGAGCGACCTTCCGCTACGGGTGTACATGATAGAGAGTGCGCAAGAAAGATGCCAATGGGAGGAGATCGTTCCCGGCAGAGAAATGAGCGGGCAAGAATTTCTTACAATCAACCGCTATGCCCTGACAAATCTTTTGCCCGAGAGCTGTTTTGCTAACTTCTTTATTTCAAGAATCAGTAAGGTGCTGGTCACAACGGAGGTGGGAAGTTGCGTGATATGGATAATTTCATCAATGTCCTTCGGACTGCTGGACAGAAGCGAGAATATCTTTTTTTCCTGGGAGTTAAGCGCCAGGTTCCGTGGGTCGTTTGCCAAAGATGTTTCGCCGTCACTCAGGGTTTCTGCAAGGGGGCCCAACTCCTGCAGTATATCGGAGACATCCTCCACGAGCTTGGCCCCTTCCTTAATCAACTTATGGGTGCCACGGCTGTAAATGTTGTCAATGGCGCCGGGAATGGCAAAGACCTCTTTTCCCTGTTCAAGCGCCCACTGTGCCGTTATCAGTGAACCGCTTTTCAATGACGATTCAACCACGAGCACCCCCAGGGACAAGCCGCTGATTAGCCGGTTTCGCGGCGGGAAATTGCGAAAATCGGGCGGTGTCTTCATGGAGAATTCAGAAACAAGGGCGCCATGCTGAACGATCTGTTCGGCCAGTTCAATATTTTCCCGGGGATAGATGACTCCCAGTCCGCAGCCGAGCACCGCAATGGTGCGTCCTTTGGAGCCAATGGCGCCACGATGGGCAGCGGCATCTATGCCGCGCGCCATGCCGCTGATAATGCAAAGCCCTTTCTGCGCCAGGAGCCTGGCAAAACGTTCCGCCTGTGACAAGCCATAATAGGTGCAGCGCCTTGCCCCGACAATAGCAAGGGCAAGGATATCGGTTTCCAGGATGGAGCCTTTGACATAGAGGACGAGCGGTGGATCGTAGATGGCCTTGAGATGTTTCGGATAGTGCTCGCTGGTGTACGGCAGGATTTGAACTCCCTTCTGCCCGGCCAATTCAATTTCGGCCCCAATATCGATGGTTCTCGATTCCTCAACAACGGCCTTTGCAAGCTTCGGGCCGATGCCTGGCACTGCCTCCAATTCTGTCCGGGAGGCGTCAAGGATCGCCTCTGAAGAGCCGAATCTTTCAAGGAGTGTTTTATACGTCCGTATCCCGATCCCCCTGGTCATATTCAGACGGAGGAGGGCCTCTAATTCTGTCACGGTTACTTCCTCATAAAGATAAAACGCGGACTATTGCGCCGCCGCCCGGACGATGCGCCATTCGTCACAGGGGTTTGTTTAATACGCGGTAGATAATTTCTTCCGTTACCTGATCCGAAATAGCAACCTCGCCAATTTTTAGGGGAAGGATAAAACGGAGCCGGCCGGCAACGGTCTTTTTGTCGGTGTACAGCGCCCTTACCATATCCTCCGGTGGCAAGCCGGTATGCAGCGGCAATCCCAGCCTCCGGATTAAGGAAAGTTGCCGCTCCAGCACCAGAGAATCGGTTAATCCCATCTCCATGGCAATCTTCGTTGCATACAGCATTCCGATGGCTACTGCCTCACCGTGCCGGTATTTTTTGTACCCGGTGAGGGCCTCAATGGCATGTCCTATGGTATGCCCGTAATTTAAAATGGCCCGCAGGTGCGTTTCTTTTTCGTCTTCTTCCACCACCTTTGCCTTGATTTTACAAGAGGTGGCAATGATGTTCACGAGGGCTGTGTGATTCAACTGCAGGATATCATACAGGGTGTTTTCCAGAAAGGCAAACAATTCAGCATCCCGGATGACGCCATATTTGATGACCTCCGCCAGTCCCGTCACCATCTCAACGGCCGGCAAGGTTGAGAGGGTGTCGGTATCAATAAACACCGCCCTGGGCTGATAAAAACTCCCGATCATGTTTTTCCCTTTCGGATGATTTACCGCCACCTTGCCGCCGATGCTGCTGTCGACTTGCGCAAGGAGTGAAGTGGGCACCTGGATAAAGGGAACGCCCCGCATGAAGGTGGCGGCAACAAAGCCGCTGATGTCGCCTACGACACCCCCGCCCACCGCAACGATGAGGGAATTTCTGTCCAGCTTATGATCAAAACACGCGTCGTAAAGCATCAACGCCGTGTCCAGGGTCTTCTGCTCTTCACCCGGTTTTAATGCGATACGCCGGACATCAAATTTATTCCGGGAAAGACTTTCAGAGACCGCGCCGCCGTACACCCGCTCGACGTTTGTGTCCGTTATCAGGAGCGTCTTGCAGGGGCTCTTTTCCTGCGCCAGGATATCCCCAATGTGCCGGAGAAGACCCTTGTCGATCAAGATGTTGTAACTCTGGGAAGACAGATGAACGCGTATGGTTTTCATATCCTTTTTATGAGACCCCGGTGAAATCGTGCATGAACGTTGAAATAAAGATAAATATGTACCATAGATTCAGCCCATTTTACAGAAAAATTTCAATGATTCTCCGTTGTTGTTTGCTGTGGCACGAGCGCCCAGATACGGCACTGCCCGCCTGATCCGCCTTCAATCTTAATGGGCGCAACGATAAGGGTAAATCCTCTGGGCGGCAATTTGTCAAGATTGGCCACATTTTCAAGAATAAATTTTCCCGCACCATTGATCACATGGTGAACCTGAAAGGCCGAGCAGTTTCCGCAATCCCCACTCAGGGTATCAATACCAACACCCTTAACATTTCTCTTTTCTACCAGAAAGACGGCGGCCTCCTTCGAATAACCAGGAAAGTGCATGCTGCCGTTTGTATCTTTGTTTTTATAATCCTCAAAATTATACCACCGTTTACACCAACCGGTATGTAATAATACCATCGAACCATCAGGTATCCGCCCGTGAACCTTTTCCCACTGTTCAACATCAGACAATAAGAGCGCATAATCATGGTCGTGCCCTACCTTGTCGGTAATGTCAATCATAACCGCTGGCCCGACCAGTTGTTCAAAAGGGATTTGATCGACAGAAGGCCGGTTCAGTTCAAAATGGTTGGGGGCATCGAGGTGAGTTCCGAGGTGTTCCGGGGTACTATACCTGCCGGAAAATACCATATCCCTTTTTATATTCGCAATGACCTCATACCTGAACGGGGTATAGTTTCCCACCGGCCAGTAAGGATTCTTTTCATTCAGGGGATAGGTCAAATCAATAACCGCGGCCTTACCTTCCATTACATCTTCAAGGATACCGGCCTGCAGGCACGGTTTCCAGAAAATTAACATGATCCCGAATGTAACTATTCTCAGAATATTTTTCATCCCGTGTGTCCCCTTCGCAAAGTAAACTCGATCTTACAAAACATGAAGTATAGAAATTCCGATCCTCTCTCTCATCGAATTTCAAAAAATTCCAGGGAGATGAAGAACTTATTCGCTTGGGCGCTCATATAATATCTGACATAATTAAGTAGACTATTTACGAAAGAACTCTTTTATCTGTTCTGGTCGTTTTTGAATTGACCTTAAAGAACCGAGAACAACAGAGTGTAGTTCTTTTTTGTCTTTAATGGGTT
>WBZR01002104.1_pt1 | contig 21858 bp, 17 predicted proteins | sample 5204231 | NCBI WGS metagenome assembly WBZR01 (sample SAMN12412403, study PRJNA552823) | activated sludge metagenome | isolation source: activated sludge from anammox sidestream of wastewater treatment plant... | place: USA: Virginia | collected 2017-08 | reverse complement strand
GTGATCGAGCCGCATGCGGCGATGTGATTCTCCTTGATGAGAACCCCATCGTGCAGACCCATGCGATGGTTGGTCCCCCCGCCGCACCGTACCGCGTACTTCTGGGCGCAGCGCAGGCCCGGGATGGTCTTGCGCGTGTCAAGCAATTTCGCATGCGTGCCGGCTAGGAGTTCCACGTACTGCCTGACCACGGTTGCCGTGCCGGAGAGCGTCTGCAGGAAGTTGAGCGCCACCCGCTCGCCGGTCAGCAGCGCGCGGGTCGGCCCGTCCAGCCGGCAGATCTCCTGGTTGACCTGCAGCACATCACCGTCGCAGACATGCCATGCCACCGTGACGTGCTCGTTGACCTGACGGTAGACCCCGTCGAACCACGGCACGCCGCACAGCACGGCGGACTCGCGCGTAATTACCCGTGCCTGCGCCCAGGCATCGGCGGCGATGAGTTCGGCGGTGATATCGCCGCTTCCAACATCCTCGTGGAGGGCGGCCGAGACGTCCCGTTCGACACAGGCGAGCAGATCCATGGTGTGAGGGAGTTGCGTGTTCGAGAAGAATTCAGTGGAATGGCGAAATGGCAATGACGCTCTGCCGCCACTATACCAGCGAGCGCGGCCCTTGAAACTTGATCGCGATACCGGTTGGGTATTCGGCGCGCGCCACGTGCCCTCGCCCAACCACGACGATCGCCCGGCCGGGACCAACGTGGATCTGCTCGTGATCCACGGCATCAGCCTTCCGCCCGGCCGTTTCGGCGGCGATTGCGTGGAGCGCTTTTTCACCAACGCGTTGTCGCCGGAGGAGCATCCGTTCTTCCGCGAGATCGCGTCCATGCGCGTCTCGGCACACCTGCTTCTGCGCCGCGACGGGAAGCTCGTGCAGTTCGTTTCCTTGAACCAGCGTGCCTGGCATGCAGGTGAGTCGTCATTCCTGGGCCGCAGGCGCTGCAATGATTACTCTGTCGGCATCGAGCTGGAGGGCACGGACACGGTGGCATACACAGCGCGACAGTATCGGCGTCTGGCGACGGTGGGACGGCTGCTCATGCGGCACTTTCCGGGGATCACGGCCGATCGGATGGTCGGCCACAGCGACGTGGCGCCGGGCCGCAAGACCGATCCCGGCCCGGCCTTCGACTGGCGGCGTTTCAGAGGCGCCCTTTAACGGTTAGGATCGACGCAGTACCGCAGGCCACAGGAGAGCCCCGGGTAACGCCCGCCATGAAACTCATCATCATCGTCATCGCGTTCCTCGCGGAGCAGCATCTGGGTTCGCTGGAGCGCTGGCGCGACTGGCGCTGGCTGCACTGGCTGTCGGACAGACTTCATACCGCGTTCGCGGAACGCTCATGGTGGGCCGGGCCGCTGGGCGTGATCGCCACGCTCGCGCCGCCGCTGCTCCTTGCCAAGGCGGTCTTCAATTACACCCATGACCACATGTGGCTCATCTGGGTGTTGTTGCAGGTGGCGACCCTGCTGTATTCAATGGGGCCTCACGACCTCATCAACCTCGTGGATCGATACGTGAAGGCATTGAAGGCAGGAGATACGGCGGACCTGAACGTCACGACGGCGGAACTTACCGGGCAGGCGGAGCTGACGGCGGAGCAGCGGCCGCAGGCGATGCTGGAGTCGATTTTCACTGGCGCCAACCGGCGACTGTTCGCGCTTTATTTCTGGTTCGCCCTCCTCGGTGGAGTGGGGGCGTTGCTGATGCGCGGCCTCTTGGAACTGCGGCCGGTGTCCACTTCACGCACGCTGGGCTTCTCGCATGCCGCCGACCGGTTGCACGCGCTGATGATGTGGTTCCCGACACGCCTGTTCGCCCTCGGCTTCGCGCTTGCGGGCAGCCTCACGCATACCTTCGATCGCTGGTCGATTGGACAGACCATGCATGCTGATGAAAACGACAATCTTGTGAAGGCAGCGGGGCTCGGGGCCCTGCAGTTCGATCGCGCCGGTCAGGCACTTACCGTGGACGAGGAACGCGAGTGGGTGGAGCAGGCGCGCGGCCTGGTCGGGCGCACTTTCCTGGTCTGGCTCACCGTACTCGGCCTGATAACCCTGGCCGGCTGGGCCGTCTGAGTACGCCGCGCAGGCTCGCCACGCGGGCCGCAAACCGCCCGCACAGGCGCAATCGCACCCCCGTGCGCCGCCCCGGGGCCGTGCCCCGACTATCCTGCCGGGCGCACTGCTGAGGCGCGCCTGGCAGGCCCGGGCGGGACCGCCTGACCCGTCCATCGAATCGCTGCAGTGGTCTAGTCCGGGCCCGCGAGGAACTCGCTGACGGTCATCAGCCGCTGGCCGGCCGCGTCGCAGACCAGCACGGAATCCTGCACATACCAGTCGCCCAGCACGATGCGACGCGCCGGCGCACCGTCGAGTTCGAAATCGTGGATGGCGGGGCGATGGGTATGGCCATGGATGAGCAGATGCACGTCGTGTGCTCGCATGGTGGCCTCGACGCTCGCCTGCTCGACATCGATGATGTAATCGGCCTTGCGGCGCGAGGCGTGGCGACTGCGCCAGCGCGCGTAGCGGCCTATCGCCTTGCGCACCCACAATGGCCGGCTGAGGAATCGCTGTTGCCAGGGCAGCGCGCGCACCTTCCGCCTGAAGGCCAGATAATCGGTGTCCTGGGTGCAGAGCAGGTCGCCGTGCATCAGCAGCACGCGCGTCCCGTAGAGATCGGCGGCGTGCGGGTCGGCGAGCAGCATGCATCCAGTCTTCTCGGCAAAGGCCTCTCCCATGAAGAAATCGCGGTTGCCGTGCATGACGTACAGCGGCGTGCCGCGGCCGCTGAACTCCCGCATTGCCTCGAGGATCTCGGGATTGGGCGGTGTATCGTCGTCGTCGCCGACCCAGACCTCGAACAGGTCGCCGAGTATGTACAGGGCGTCGACCTGGCCGGCGGCCCGGCCCAGCAGGGTCTGAAACGTCTGCACCTTATCCGGCCGCTGGCCGCTCAGATGCAGATCCGAGATGAAGATCGTTCTCATGGCAGTCGCCGGGATGCCGCAGTCGCTGCGGGGCGCGTGGTTTCAGATCTCGACGACATCATTCAGTCTCGGCACGACGGCCTCGATCCGGTCCATGCGCCGCATCGCGCTCTGCAGCGCCGAGAGCGCCCGTTCCTCGCCGTGCACGAGGTGGAAGCGCGGCTTGCCTTTGAAATGTCGCGCCCAGCCAAGCAGCTGCGCCTGCCCGGCGTGAGCCGAGAATCCCCCCAGGGTGTGAATATGAGCCTTGACGGCAACCTCCTGCCCGAAGAGCCGAACCGACTCCGCGCCGTCGACGATGCGGCGGCCCAGCGTGCCCTGCGCCTGGAAGCCGACGAAGATGAGATGCGTCTGCCGACGCCACAGGTGGTGCTTGAAATGGTGCCGGATGCGTCCACCCTCACACATGCCGCTGCCGGCGATTATGATCGCGCCGCTCTGGAAGCGGTTGATCGCCATCGAATCCTCCGGCGTGCGCGCCAGGCGCAGGAAATCCAGCGCCTGCTTGAAATGCCCGCCGCCGCCCAGTTCAGCGAGGTCCCCGGGATCGAGCAGCGCACGGTGACGCTGGTAGAGCTGAGTGACGTCGATGGCCATGGGGCTGTCCAGCACCACGAAGGACTGCTTCAGTTTTCCGGTGCCATGCAGACGCGCCAGGTGAAACAGCACCTCCTGCGTGCGTCCGACGGCGAAGGCGGGTATGAGCACATTGCCGCCGTCGCGATGTGCGGCTTCAAGTGCCTCGGCGAACTCCGTAACCGTCTCGGCGTAAGGCCGGTGATCGCGATCGCCGTACGTAGCCTCCATCAGCACGACGTCGGCGCTGTCCATGCCGGTGGGCGGCGGCATCAGAACCGATTCGGCGTTGCCGAGATCGCCCGAGAAAACCACGCGGCGCGACTCGCCCCGCTCGCTGATCTCCAACTCGACGATGGCCGAACCGAGAATGTGCCCGGCATCGTGGAACCGCATCGTGACGTCGGACGATATGATCGTCGCCTCGCCATAGCCGACTTCCACGCACAGCTTCAGAACGGCCTCGCAGTCCTCGGGCATGTATTGCGGCTCGAGCAGCGGCTTGCCCGCCCGCTCGCGCCAGTGATTCTCGGCCTGGATGTCCTTCAGGTGCAGGAACACCGCGTCCATGAGCAGCACGCGCAGCAGGTCCGCGGTCGCCGGGGTGCAGTAGATCGGACTCCGGAAACCCTTTCTGACGAGGCGGGGCAGGGCGCCCGAGTGATCCAGATGCGCGTGCGAGAGGATGACGGCGTGGATATCCCCTGGTGCCGCCGGCAGTTCGTCGTGATCTTCTCCACCCGCTTCCTCCGCGTCGCGCCCCTGGCGGGCGCCGCACTCGAGCAGCATGCGGCTGCCTCGGGTGCTGAGCAGGTAGCAGGAGCCGGTCACCTCCCGCGCCGCACCGAGGAACTGAATGGTCGCCACTGTTTCTTTCCTTCGCCCATGGATCCGGTCGCATCCTAAGGCTTGAACGACGTCGGTGCCACCCGGCCGGCGTCATAACGGCCGCTGGCCAGGCCTGCGGACCAATCGACGTAACGGGCTTGAGCGCGGGTTCGAGAGCGTGCATGGCTGCTATAATTGCCCGACATTTTTCGGGGATGGCTCCGGCGCCGTGCGCATCGATTACGCCAGACTGGTACATTCCGCCCCGACCTGGGAGGCCCCGGCCGGAGCCCGTCTGCGGACGCGCGCCGTGGTTGCGCTTCGTCAAGACGCGTCGGTCTTCGAAGAGCCCAGGCGCCGCGTTTACGAAGGTGTCATCAGCCGCGACCAGGCTGCGCGGGGTGCCGTCATCGGTCAGTACGTGCGGATGGCGGCTGCCAAGGCCGACGACCACGGTGCCGGCGAGGCCGCCGGGGACGTCGAGTGCGTCCCGGGCTTCCTTCGCCGCGACCTGATCGGAGCCATGCTGCTCTCCATGACCGGCGAGGACGGTGAGCGGGAGCATGGCCGATTCGTCCGCGACATCGTCTAAGGCTCGGCCACGCCCGAATGCATCAGGTGAAACGAGGACCCCGCCGAGGCGGGGTTCGAGTTCTTCAGGGCTGCGGCGGGGCGGCCTCGTCGGCCTTGATGGGTTCGGACTTGCCGTCCGCTTCCTTCTTCGGCGTGCCGTACTTGATCGTGTATTCGGCGGCGAGCTTCTCGGCCTCCGCCAATTCCTCCGGCGTCAGCTTGCCGTCGAGCGAGGTCAATGCGGTCGGCGCCAGCTTGCTGCCCAGCTTGTCGGCCACCTTCAGCCATGCATAGGCGTTCTCCAGGTCCAGCGGCACACCCTGTCCGTCGCGGTAGGCCACACCCAGGCGGTACTGAGCCGGCGCGATACCCTTTTCCGCGGCGGATCGGTACCACTTGGCGGCCTGCTCGGCGCTCTGATCCACGCCCTGGCCCTTCGCGTACATGTTGCCAAGGAAATACTGCGCCAGCCCGTCGTCGGCGGTCTCGGCGAGCGGGATGAGCTGTTGCGCCGCGGTGCTGTAATCGCCGCGCATGTACGCGGCCACGCCGCTGTTGAAATCGGCCACAGCCACGGAACTCAGTGTGGCGGAGAGAAGGGCAAGGCCTACCAGTTTCTTCATGACTCCAGACTCCCAGATATGCTCGTGTTCGTTACGGCCAGCCGGTTGGTCAGAGCCTGACGACGTGCTATTAATGCCCGGTAGCCGCCAAGTCCTCTGCCTGTGAAGCATCGACCGGCCGCGCCGGCACGACCCCGGCGGGGCGCAAAGTGTAGCCGGTTTGAGGCGGCCGCGAAATTAGGCCCGGTCCGGTGACCGGAGTTCCATCCACGCAGCCCCGATACGCCAGCATGCCAGAGACCTTCAGAGTACTCCGCGCCGTCCGGACCGACGGCCGTACCATCGCGGTGGTCGAAAAGGCGACGCTCGATGACCTCTCGCCGGGGGAGGTCGTCATCCGAGCCTGCTACTCGGACGTCAATTACAAGGACGCTCTCGCCGCCACCGGGCGTAACGGCATCATTCGCGAGTTCCCGCGCGTCCCCGGCATCGATGTCGCCGGCGTTGTCGAGTCCTCGCAGAACCCGCGTTTCCGCCGCGGTGACCCGGTCTTGGTGACGGGCTACGAGTTCGGCACGGGCCACGACGGCGGCTACGCCGAGTATGTTCGTGCGCCCGCGGATTGGGTAGTGCGCCTGCCGGATGGTCTGAGGCTCTACGAGGCCATGGCGTTGGGAACGGCGGGATTCACCGTGGCCCTGTGCGTGAAACGGCTGGAGGAGAACGGCCAACACCCCGATCAGGGGCCGATCGCCGTGACCGGCGCCACCGGCGGGGTTGGGAGCATCGCCATCGATGTGCTCTCCCAGCTCGGGTACTCGGTGACCGCGATTACCGGCAAGTCCGCCGACGCCGACTACCTGCGCATGCTGGGCGCGGCGACGGTGCTGAATCGCCAGTCGATCGCATATGGAACCCAGCCGGTGGATCGAGCCATATGGGCAGGCGCCATCGACAACGTGGGTGGCGAGTTGCTGGCGTGGTTGACGCGCACGGTGAAACCCTGGGGAAACGTCTGCGCGGTCGGACTGGCCGGCGGCACCGGGCTCAACGCGACCGTGCTTCCATTCATTCTCCGCGGTATTGCCCTGCTCGGGGTTACGGCATCCAACTGCGTGCCGGAGTGGCGCGAGGGCCTTTGGCGGCGCCTTGCGACCGATCTGAAGCCGCGTCATCTCGCCGCGATGATAAAGCGCGAGGTGACTCTCGACGAGTTGCCCGCGGTGTTCGATGCCATGCTGGCCGGCACGCTGAGCGGCCGCACCGTCGTACGCATTGCCGAACCGTGAGCGGCCGCACCGCAGGGGCCCCGGTCAAGGGCGGTGCTATACTGAGACCCCGCTGAATTGCCGCGGTCCACGTCGCCCTCGGATGCGCGGGCGGGGATCCTTGACACCAGGCTCGACCCAAGATCAGCTTTCAGGACATGGCTGCCCGTACGCTTTACGACAAACTGTGGGATGCGCACGTCGTGCGCCACTTCGATGACGGCTCGTCGCTCATCTACATCGATCGTCACCTGGTGCACGAGGTGACTTCGCCTCAGGCCTTCGAAGGCATGAGACTGGCAGGCCGCAGTCCATGGCGCACGGACGCCAATCTCGCGGTCTTCGATCACAACGTTCCGACCGATGACCAAAGCCGCATCGAGGATCCGATCTCGCGGCAGCAGCTGGAGACGCTGGAACAGAACGTCGCCGCCTGGCAGATTCCGAACTTCCGCATTCGCGATCCCCGCAACGGCATCGTGCACGTAGTCGGCCCGGAACAGGGCGCTTCGCTGCCGGGCATGACCATCGTGTGCGGCGACTCGCACACCTCGACCAATGGCGCGCTCGGTGCCCTGGCCTTCGGGATCGGAACCTCGGAAGTCGAGCACGCGCTGGCGACGCAGACGCTGGTGCTGCGCAAGGCCAAGAACATGCTGATCAACGTCCGCGGCGCTCTGCCGCGGGGCGTGACTGCCAAGGACATCATCCTCGCCATCATCGGCAGGATCGGGACCGCCGGTGGCACCGGATACACGATCGAGTATGCGGGGGAGACCATACGGGCGTTGTCGATCGAGGAGCGCATGACCATGTGCAACATGGCCATTGAGGCGGGCGCGCGCGCCGGCCTAGTCGCCGTCGACGAGAAGACCATCGAGTACGTGCGCGGTAGGCCGTATGCGCCGCAGGGCCCGATGTGGAAGAAGGCCGTCGAGGCATGGCGCGATCTGCATTCCGACGCCGATGCAAGATTCGACGCCGCCGTGCAGATCGACGCGGAATCGCTGAAGCCGCAGGTGACGTGGGGCACGTCCCCGGAGATGGTCACGGATGTGGACGCCTGCGTGCCGGACCCGGCCGCCGAGGCCGACCCGGTCAAGGCCGACGGCATGCGCCGAGCACTGGATTACATGGGCCTGGTGCCCGGCACCCCTATTACCGCGATCGCCATCGACAAGGTCTTCATCGGATCCTGCACCAATTCCCGCCTGAGCGATCTGCGAGCGGCCGCCGCAGTGGTGCGCGGGCGCAAGGTCGCGCCCGGCGTGAAACAGGCGCTGGTCGTACCCGGGTCCGGGCTGGTCAAGCGACAGGCCGAGGTCGAGGGGTTGGACCGAGTCTTCCGTGACGCCGGCTTCGAATGGCGCGAGCCGGGCTGCTCCATGTGCCTGGGGATGAATCCGGATCGGCTGTCACCGGGCGAACGCTGTGCCTCGACCTCGAACCGGAATTTCGAGGGGCGCCAGGGGCCGCGGGGCCGTACACACCTCGTGAGCCCGGCCATGGCGGCGGCGGCGGCAATCGCGGGACATTTCACCGACGTGCGCGAGTTGTCCTGACGGTCCGGGGCTCGCGTCATCAGTTGCACATTGCGCGTCCACGGCGCATCGGCTCACCACATCATGGGAGGCCGGCAGTTCGAACGCATCAGGTTCGCGGAGCAAAGGCCGTCGCAGAGACCACGCGGCGGCATGCGAGGCACTGTTATTCAGTTGGCAGTTGTCCTGGCGTTCGCGATCCATTGAGAAACTGGATTGCGCAGGCAGTCGCAGTGATGGCGGCCGCCTCTGGCTGACAGCGAATCGCATTGATAACTTCGGCGGCATGTCAGTGCCGTTCTACCGTTCACCGAGAGCACGCACCTGCCTATGAACAGGCCGCGTCGCCGCCATACGGGCGCAGGGGCCGAGGCCGACGCGCTGCCAGTGATGCACCTCGCCTCCGGCAGTCGCCTGGCGACCTACACGGTGCTGGATGTCGTCGACTACGATGGCTTCGTGACCACATATCGCGCCCGCGACGTGCGGCACGGCGGCGATGTGCTGTTATGGGAATACTTTCCCGCAGCCTGTGCCGCCAGGAACGACAACGGGTCCATCGGGCCGTTGACTCCGGACCGGGAGGCCGAGTACGCGCGGGGACTGGAGCGATTCCTGAAGCTCGCCAGCAGGTTCGCCGCAGTGCGGCACGCCAACGTCGCGGAAATTGGCGATGTGGTGGCGCTCAATGACACCGGCTACCTGGTGACCGCGGAGGGTGACACGGAAACCCTCGAGCATCGTTACGCGGATCGACAGCGAGTTTCGGCAAATGAGGTGCTCGTCTTGGCGCTCGAGTTGTTGGGCGGACTGGAAATGCTCCACCTTGCCGGAATGGTGCATGGCGATATCGCAGAGGGCAGTGTCCGATTCCGTGGGGAAGTTCCGCAGCTCGTTCACTCGCCGGCCGCTCTGCTCGCCAACTTCCGAAGGATGACCTTGATGGTGCCATCCATCGATCCACGGCTCAACGCCGGGGCGACTGACCCCGATCGCACGCAGGATCTTTATGCGTTCGGTCTGATGTTGCATCGCCTGGCGAAGGGCAAGTCGGCGCGGCGTGAAACCGGGCTGGACGATCCGCATGGCGCCCTGATGCGAGCGGTGCTGCGGGTGGTCGAACGCGCGTTCTCGGGCCCTCGGGAGTTCCGGCCGCGCAGCGCCGCGGAATGGCGTGGGGAATTCGAGATGATCCGCGAGCTCCCGGAGACTGAAGCGCGTTAGGCCCCGGCACGCGGTAGCATCGGGGGCAGCCGCCACGTCGGCGTAGGGGTACGCCGCGGCGATGCGCGCGCGGTACATCTGTGCGTGACCGCGCGCATTCAGCGCGTGTAAATCTGGCGGGTGTAACTTATTCATGGCAGCTTGAACTTTCGATCTGGGTGCCCGACGCCGTGGGGCGATCGACCCGCTGCAGCGCCTCCCGCGGCCAAAAACAGGAGTTTTTTTCGTGAGTCCCCGTGCCCTGCCTCCCGGTACTACGCTCGGCCATTATCAGGTCGTGTCCCTCCTAGGGCAGGGGCCGTTCGGTCTGACGTATCTTGCCAGAGACCCGGCATCCGGCGCGATGCTGGCAATCAAGGAATACCTGCCCGCCGCCTATGCACTGCGAAATCCGGATCACTCGGTATCCCCGATCTCGGAATTGGAGGTGGACGACTACAGGTTCGGCATGGAGCGCTTCCGTGCCGACGCACGGGCGCTGCAACGGATCCAGCATCCAAGCCTCGTCGCGGTTCGCGATGTTTTCGACGCCAACGGCACCGTACAGATGGTCATGTCCTACGAGGACGGCACGTCGCTGGCGGAGGCCTTGATTCGCGAGCCGTCCCTGACCGAGCGGGCACTGCTGAAGATCGCCTTGTCGTTGATCGACGCATGCAGGACGTTGCACGCCGCCGGACTCATTCACCGCGACGTCAAGGAGGCACACATCAAGTTGCGCCCCGACGGAACGCCGGTCCTGCTTGATTTCGGTGCCGTGCGGGTCGGACTGCTTCGACGACGGCTAGCCATCGGCACCGGCAGTCCCGAGCTCGATCCGACGAAGCTCGACGGCTCGGCCGGTCCATGGACCGATATACATGCGCTGGCAGCCATGCTGTTCCGGGTCGCCAAGCGACTGGGCGCAACCTGTTCGCCGCGGGTGGCCGATGCCATGCGCGGGGGGATCTCGGTGCAGCCGGACAATGTCGCGCCGGTCACGGCGCAGTGGTCCGAGCAGATCGACACCCTGCTGCGGGAGTTGCCCGTCCCGGAACAGCCGGTGACACCCGCGCAGCCGGAAGCAGCAAATGCCGGGCGGGCGGCAGCTGCGCCGCTGGCGGAGGTTCGGGGCGAGAGCCCCGCAACCGTGGATACGGAAACTTATACTGACGCCTTCGAAGTCCACGCCGGGCAGAACGCGGAAATGCCGCCACGGCAGGAGGACGAAGTGGCAACTGGTCCGCCCGCGCTGTCGCTTCAAGCGATGTCGCCGGCACATGCCGGATCGGCTGAAGAGCACCCAGGTGGCTCAAATGGCGCGGATTCGCTCGACCGCAATGATACGGAGGCCTTGCGCGACATCGCTGAAATTGACACCCTGTCCGGGCCGCTGCGCGCGGAGGTAGCGCCCGCAATCGAGCGGCCGCAGCAGCCCGAGAGCGTACCACCGTCGGCCACCCTTTCCCCGGAACAGAGCGAAGGGGCGGGCGAGGCGTCGACGTCGGGCAGCCTGGACGCTTCTGGCGCGGCGTCCGTACGGCTTCCAGACCCACGACCACAGACGTTCACGACGCCCATGACGTCCATGGGGTCCGCCGAGTCGGAGGCTGCACCGGATCTGGATCGCCTGACGAGGTGGGTCGCCGCCGCCGCCGTCGTTGCCATCGTTATTGGCGTGGTGATGTGGAGGCTGGACGCGCGCACGCCCGTGCCGTCGACCGCGGTGGTTCGGCCTTCGCCGCCCACTCCCACGGCGATCGGCGCTCCCGGGCCGGTCGCCGGAACGGCGCAGGAGACTGTGGCGGCCGCAACGCCTCTGCTGCCGCCGAACCTCGAACAGCGCGATGTTCGCAGCGCGGCGTTGGCTGAGGCGCCGACCCCGCCGCCGGCTGCCGCGACCACTTCGCCGCCGCCGGCTGCCGCGACCACTTCGCCGCCGCCGGCTGCCGCGACCACTTCGCCGCCGCCGGCTGCCGCGACCACTTCGCCGCCGCCGGCTGTCGCGACCACTTCGCCGCCACCGCCGGCTGCCTCCATGGAGGCGGAGATTGACGGCCTGTTGGCCGAGGCCGCCAAGGATGTGGCCGGTCTGCGACTGACCACCCCGCGCGGCAGCAACGCGGTGGAGAAATACGAGACCGTCCTCGCGCTCGATCCGGGCAACGATGCAGCGCGGCAGGGCCTGAGTGCCGTGAGCGATCGGTACGTGGATCTGGCGAGCACAGCGCTTGCCCGCGGACAGCTCGCCGCCGCGCGCCGCTATCTGGAGCTTGCGCAGTCGATCGCCCCGGACAACGCCAGGGCTCATACGCTCCGCCGTGAGCTGGAGGCGCGCCAGCAACAGCCGCCGCGCCGAAGCGCGGAGGAGACCGTCGCGGCGGATTGGCACGGCGGGCTCTACGACCGGGTGCAGGACTTCCTCGAGCGCAACCAGGCTCGTCCGCCGCGACCACCCAGCCGAGCCGAACAGATCCCTGATCGCCTCGGCGGCCAGCGCTAGGCGTTTCGGCCCGGCGCGCCGCGCTTGCAGCGCGGCCCGGCATTCGGTAGAAAGGAACTCCCCGATTCACACGCGCCGTGTCCGCCCGCGACCCGGCGTTCGGACGCTGGAGCTTCCCGTGCAACCCATCAGGCAAATCGAGGGCATCGTCGCGCCCCTGGACCGACCGAACGTCGACACCGACCAGATCATTCCCAAGCAGTTCCTGAAGGCGATCGGGCGCACCGGCTTTGGTCCGTATCTGTTCGACGAGTGGCGCTACCTCGACCGCGGCGAGTGGGGGCAGGACTGCAGCAAGCGGCCGCTGAACGAGGATTTCGTGCTGAATCAGCCGCGGTATCGTGGCGCGCGCATCCTGCTCGCGCGCGAGAATTTCGGTTGCGGCTCCTCGCGTGAGCACGCGCCGTGGGCGATGCTCGACTTCGGTATTCAGTGCGTCATCGCACCCAGTTTCGCCGAAATCTTCTTCAGCAATTGCAGCAAGAACGGCCTCCTGGCCGTGGCGCTTCCGGCAGAGCAGGTCGATACCCTGTTCAAGGAGGTTTTCGCGCAGCCGGGCTATGCACTGACGGTCGATCTGCCGGCGCAGACCGTCAGGACCGGCTCGGAGCTCGTGTGCACGTTCGGATTTCCGCCGAGCCTCAAGCACCGCCTTATCGAGGGGCTCGACGAGATCGGTGTCACGCTGCAGTACGCCGAGGATATCCGTCGCTACGAGGCCCGCTGCGCCTCGGAGGCGCCGTGGCTGCATCGGCAGACGCGGACATAGGCAGCAGCGGCGGGGATATCAATCCTCGAGATAGGTCCTGCCGCTGAAACGCCCCTTCAGAAATTCCACGAAGCTGCGCACCTTGGCCGGCAGGTGCCGGCGATTCAGATAGACCACGTGCACGCCGATGCTCGGCGTCTCGTAATCGGTGAGCACCGGTTCAAGCTCCCCGTCGCGCAACTCCTTGCCGACCATATAGGCCGCCTGCAGTATGAGGCCCAGACCCCGCTTGGCGGCAACGCGCGGCACGTCGGCGACATTGGACTCGAGATTGCCGCTGACCGTCACTTCGATGAGTTCCTTGCCGGACCTGAAGGTCCAGACGTCCTGATGCATCGGGGAAGAACGCCAGCGCAGGCAATTGTGCTTGAGCAGATCGTTGGGATGCTGCGGTCTCCCGTGCTTGCGGAAGTAGGCCGGCGAACCGCAGACGAGCGTCGGTGCGTGCGAGAGCGTATGCGCGATGAGACCGGAGTCCTTGAGGTCGCCGAGGCGGAACGCGATGTCCAGCCCCTCGGCCGCGAGGTCGAGCCAGCGATCGCTCAGCGTGAGCGCGGCATCGACCTCCGGATAGGCCATGAGGAAGTCGGCCACCGCCGGCGCGACGTGGAGCAGGCCGAACGATGGCGGCGCGGCGACGTTCAGCGTGCCGCGCGGGACGGAGGTCGAATTGGTGGCCTGCCGCTCGGCGTCGTCGAGGTCCTCCAGGATCTGCGAGCACCGCTCCAGGTAGGTCTCGCCGATTTCGGTCAGACTGAGCGATCGCGTCGTTCGGTGCAGGAGGCGCACGCCGAGGTGATCCTCGAGGTGCTTGAGCTGCTTGGTGACCATCGAGCGCGAGACGCCGAGCTGGTTGGCCGCGTTGGTCAGGCTGCCGCTGCGCGCCACGCGTACGAAGGTGCGGATGCAATCGAACTTGTCCATGAGAATCGCTTCTTCGAGGTAGTCGAAACGTTACCGGGCCGGATGCGGTATCGATGCTGAACCCGATCAGGATGCGGGGAAGGAATTGGTGCGCGGTACTGGGATCGAACCAGTGACCCCTGCCGTGTGAAGACAGTGCTCTCCCGCTGAGCTAACCGCGCACTGGGGAGGGAGATATTACGGTCGGTGCAATTCCCGGTCAATCGCAATGCCGGGCTGATATACTGCCGCGCCTTATTTCGCCCATGATCCCCGACACCCGCATGACTGTAAGAACCCGGTTCGCCCCAAGCCCGACGGGCTACCTGCACATCGGCGGCGCGCGCACGGCGCTGTTCTCCTGGCTGTACGCCCGCCGCCACCGCGGCGCCTTCATACTGCGTATCGAGGACACCGATATCGAGCGCTCCACGCAGGAGGCGGTGGACGCCATCCTCGAATCGATGGACTGGTTGGGCCTGGACTACGACGAGGGCCCCTACTACCAGACCAAGCGCTTCGATCGCTATCGTGCAGTCATCGCGCAGATGCTCGGGGCCGGCACGGCCTACCGTTGCTACTGCTCCAGGGATAAGCTCGAAGCGATGCGCGCCGAGCAGATGGCGCGCAAGGAGAAGCCGCGGTACAGCGGCTGCTGCCGCACTCGCACCGATCCTCCGCCTCCCGGCATGCAGCCGGTGATCCGCTTCAGGAACCCGCTCGACGGCGAGGTCGCGGTAAACGATCAGATCCATGGCCGCGTGGTCTTTCAGAACAGCGAACTGGACGACCTCATCATCGCCCGCGGCGACGGCACGCCAACCTACAACTTCACCGTCGTCGTCGACGATATGGACATGCGCATCACGCACGTCATCCGCGGCGACGATCATCTGAACAATACCCCACGGCAAATCAACATACTGCAGGCGCTCGGCGCCACGCCGCCGCTGTACGCGCACGTACCGATGATCCTCGGGCCGGACGGCAAGAAGCTCTCCAAACGCCACGGCACGGTGAGCGTCATGGAGTGCGAGAAGGAGGGCATACTGCCGGAGGCGCTGCTCAATTACCTGGTGCGCCTCGGCTGGTCGCACGGCGACCAGGAGGTGTTCTCCATCGAGGAGCTGACCGAGATCTTCGATGCTGCGCACGTGAACAAGTCGGCAGCGGCGGTGAATCCCGAGAAGCTGCTGTGGCTCAACCAGCATTACATCAAGAACCTTCCGGTCGCCGTCGTCGCACGTCGCCTCGAGGTCTACGTGCGCCGCATCGGACTGAATCCGGAGAACGGCCCGTCGTTGACCGATGTCGTCGAGGCGCTGCGCGAGCGCGCGAAGACCCTGGTGGAGATGGCCGCGGCCTGCCGCTGCTTCTATGCGGATTTCGAGCACTACCACGAAGACGCGGCGCGCACCCACCTGACTGCCGCCGTGCTGCCGGCGTTCGAGGCCCTGCAGTCGCGGCTGGCCAAGCTCGAGCCGTGGTCGGCAGCCGCCGTCCACGAGGCCGTGGTCGGCGTCGCGGAGGTCCACGGTCTGAAGCTCGGCAAGCTCGCCCAGCCATTGCGGGTGGCCGTCACCGGCAGCACGGTGTCACCCCCGATCGACGCCACCGTCGCGCTTGTTGGCCGCGAGCGCGTCCTGGGTCGCCTGCGTCGCGCGATCGAGACCATACGCAGGCTGCCGGCCTGAGGTGTCGGGGATATCGCGCCGGATCCGCCTAAGGGTTTGCATCGGAACGGTTTCCGCCTTGACAGAGGCGGCGCCGGCCCGTAAATTCGCGCTCCTGTTTCGGGGCCATAGCTCAGCTGGGAGAGCGCTTGCATGGCATGCAAGAGGTCGGCGGTTCGATCCCGCCTGGCTCCACCAATTTCCGAAAGGCTGGCTCCCCAGCCTTTTGTTTTTGCGCAGCGCGGCCGGCACCACGTCCCCATCGTCTAGAGGCCTAGGACATCGCCCTTTCACGGCGGTAACCGGGGTTCGAATCCCCGTGGGGACGCCATTACCATTCACGGCGCACGAAGGACTGATTCCGAACTGGGGATTTTCGGCGAGCGATCCGATCAGGGATTGCGCAGGCCCGCGATGTAGGCACCGACCACGACGTCGGCCACCGAGCCGATCGCGAACTCCTCGGGCTTGAGCAGCCAGCTGGAGACCAGACCCTCCACCAGCGCATGCAGACCGATGGCAGCGTTGCGGGGTGTTACACCTTTCCTCAGCTGCCGCAGCGCCTTCGCGGCGCGAAGGCCGCGCTCCATGGTTTCCATGCAGCGGCCGCGGCATTTCAGATAGGGCTCGCGGGCGACCTCCATGTCGTCCACCAGCTCGCACTTGTTGATCAGTATGTCGAACACCCGCTGGGTCTGCTTGTCTGTCGCGACCCGGCGCAGCATCTGCACGGTCGTGCGCTGCAGGTCGCCAAGGGGATCCACGGACGCGGCGGCGGGCAGGGCGTTGGCGATCTCCTGCATGGGCAGCGAGACGCGTTCCAGCATCGCCTCGATGAGATCCGCCTTGTTCCTGAAGTGCCAGTAAATCGCGCCACGTGTGACGCCGGCGTGGGCGGCGATGGCCGAGAGGGTTGCACGGGCGACCCCGAGTTCAAAAAAAACGACCTCGGCAGCATCGAGGATCTGGCTGCGCGTGGCTTCAGCTTCTATCTTAGTGCGTCGCACCATGAAATTGTTTACATACAGACGTGAACGTATGTAGAGTACCCGGAAACATCAACAACTCCAAACTTGGAAGGTCCTAAAAATGGGTGCGAACGTGGCTATTGCTCGTCGTAGCGGCGTGAGGATCGGGTTGACGGTGCTGTTGCTGGGCGTCCTGGTCTCCGGCTGCAAGCCGCATGGTACGGCGCAGGCGCAGGGCACGGAAGGTGGTGGCGCGCCGCAAATGCCGCCGCCGGCCGTCAGCGCCGCGGAGGTGGTGTCGAAGGAAGTCACCGAATGGGACGAATTCACCGGCCGCTTGGAGGCGGTGGACAGCGTCAACATTCAGCCGCGCGTTGCCGGTTATATCGAGAGCGTGAACTACAAGGAGGGCGCGGAGGTGAAGAAGGGCGATGCGCTGTTCGTCATCGATCAGCGTCCCTTCAAGGCCGAACTCGCGCGCGCGGAGGCGGAGCTCGCGCGTGCCCGCGCCCAGGCGCAGCTTGCCGATGCGCAGGCGGCGCGCGCGCGCCAGTTGCTTGCCACCAAGATGATCTCGCAGGAGGAAGCCGACGAGCGCTATGCCGCGCGGACGCAGGCGGCCGCGGACATCCGTGCCGCCGAGGCGAACGTCGACGTTGCTCGGCTCGACATGGAGTATACGGTCATACGATCCCCCATCGACGGACGTGCCGGCAGGGCATTGGTGACGCCAGGCAACCTGGTAAGTGGTGGCGAGATGGTGCCGAACGCCACGCTGCTCACCACGGTGGTCTCGCTTGACCCGATGTATGTCTATTTCGACGCCGACGAGCAGACCTATCTGCGCTATGGTGACATGGCCCGCAGCGGCAAACGGCCAAGTTCGCGCGAGGTTGCGAACCCCGTGCAGATCGGGCTCGCCGACGAGGAGGGCTTTCCGCACCCGGGGCGCATGGATTTCGTCGACAACGTGGTGGATCCTGCGACGGGGACGATCCGCGCACGTGCGGTGCTGGACAACACGGATCGGATTTTCACGCCGGGCCTGTTTGCGCGCGTGCGGCTGATAGGCAGCGGAAAGTTCCAGGCGATTCTGATCGACGACAAGGCGGTACTCACCGATCAGGATCGAAAGTACGTCTATGTGCTCGGACCGAACAACGTGGCTGAGCGCCGCGACATCAAGCCCGGGCGCATCGTCGACGGACTGCGGATCGTCACGGCCGGCCTGAGCGTCGGCGACAAGGTCATCATCCACGGCGTGCAGAAGGTCTTCTTCCCGGGCATGCCGGTGGCGCCGCAGATGATCAAGATGGGCGATCCGCCGCCGCAGGCGGCGATGGGCGCGCTGCCGCCCGCCGCCGGGGGCGAAGGCAGCAAGGAACCCGCCGCGGCGCCAGCGGGCAAAGGCGAACCCGCGAGCGAGGGGGCGAACGCGGCAGGGCCTGGCGCATGAAGGACTTCTCGGCGTTTTTCGTAGACCGGCCGATCTTCGCCGCGGTACTGTCCATCATCGTCTTTACCGCGGGCCTCATCGCGATACCGCTGTTGCCGATCAGCGAGTATCCGGACGTCGTGCCACCTTCGGTGGCCGTGCGTGCGGTGTATCCGGGCGCCAATCCGAAGGTGATCGCCGAGACCGTCGCCACCCCGCTGGAAGAGGCCATCAACGGCGTGGAGCACATGATGTACATGAAGTCGGTGGCGGCTTCCGATGGCGTGCTCACACTCACCGTCACATTCAGGCCGGGCACCGATATCGATCTGGCGCAGGTGCAGGTCCAGAACCGGGTGAACCAGGCGCTGCCCCGCATGCCGGAGGACGTGCGCCGGATGGGTGTGACTACCGCCAAGCAATCGCCCAATCTGACGATGGTCGTGCACCTGCTCTCGCCGGACGAGCGCTACGACGCCTTGTATCTGCGCAACTTCGCGACGCTGCGGGTGAAGGACGAACTGGCGCGCATCACGGGTGTCGGGCAGGCGGAGATATTCGGCGGCGGCGACTATTCAATGCGGATCTGGCTGGATCCGGAAAAGGTCGCGGCGCGCGGCATGACGGCCGGCGAGGTGGTCAATGCCATCCGCGAGCAGAACGTCCAGGTGTCCGCCGGCGCGATAGGCGCGCCGCCGCAGCCCCACGCTTCCGATTTCACGCTGTCGATTAACGCTCAGGGACGGCTGGTCACCGAAGAGGAGTTCCGGAATATCGTGATCAAGACCGGCGCCGGCGGCGAGGTGACGCGCCTGCGCGACGTGGCGCGCATCGAGTTGGGCGCGTCCGACTACTCGTTGCGCTCGCTGCTGGACAACCAGCAGGCGGTGGCGATCGTGATCTTCCAGGCCCCGGGTTCCAACGCCATTCAGCTCTCCAATCAGGTGCGCGCGAAGATGACCGAGCTTGCCCGTTTTTTCCCGCCGGGCGTGGAGTGGAAGGTTGTCTACGACCCGACGGTGTTCGTGCGCAACTCGATCACGGCCGTGGTGACGACCCTGATCGAGGCGGTGATGCTGGTCGTACTCGTCGTGATCCTTTTCCTGCAGACCTGGCGCGCCTCGATCATTCCGCTTCTCGCCGTGCCGGTGTCCATCATCGGCACGTTCGCGGTGCTGCTGGCTCTCGGCTTTTCGATCAACACGCTCACGCTTTTCGGCATGGTGCTGGCGATCGGCATCGTCGTCGACGACGCGATCGTCGTCGTCGAGAACGTCGAGCGCAATATTCATAACGGCCTCTCCCCGTTGGCGGCCGCGCACCAGGCCATGCGCGAGGTCAGTGGGCCCATCATCGCCATCGCCCTGGTGCTGTGCGCCGTTTTCGTGCCGATAGCGTTTCTCTCCGGCGTGACCGGCCAGTTCTACCGTCAGTTCGCCGTGACAATCGCGATCTCGACGGTCATCTCGGCCATCAATTCGCTGACCCTGTCTCCGGCGCTGGCGGCGGCGCTGCTGAAGGCGCACGACGCCAAGCCGGACTTGCCCACGCGGGTGATCAACGTGCTGTTCGGCTGGGTGTTCAAGCCCTTCAATTTCCTGTTCAACGGCGCGGCGCACCTCTACGCGCGCGCGGGCCGGCCGGCCCTGAGGTTCGCGCCGCTGATGCTGCTGTTGTACGTGGGACTCGTGGTCGCCGCATTCAAGCTGTTCCAGACTGTGCCCGGTGGCTTCATTCCCACGCAGGACAAGCTGTACCTGATCGGCGGCGTGAAGCTGCCCGAGGGTTCCTCGCTCGATCGCACCGAGGCGGTGGTGCGCAAGATGACCGATTTCGCGTTGAGCACCGAGGGCATCGTCGGCGCCGTGCAGTTTCCCGGTCTGAATGCCCTGCAGTTCACCAACACGCCAAACACCGGCACCATCTTCTTCAATCTCGCGAGCTTCGACAAGCGCGAGCGGACAGCCGGTGAGATAGTTGGCGAGCTGGCGACGAAGTTCAGCACGATCCAGGAGGGCTTCGCGTTCGCCATCGCGCCGCCGGCCATTCTCGGCATCGGTACCGGCTCGGGGTTCTCGCTCTACATCGAGGATCGCAACGGCATGGGCTACGGCGAGCTGCAGAATGCCGTGTCGACATTCTCCGGCGCACTGACGCAGGTGCCGGGCATGGGTTTCCCCATCAGCTCGTACCAGGCCAATGTGCCGCAACTGCAGGCGGAGGTCGATCGCACCAAGGCCAAGACCCAGGGAGTGGCGCTGACCGACATCTTCGAAACGCTGCAGGTGTACCTGGGCTCCGTGTACGTCAACGACTTCAACCGGTTCGGCCGGACCTTCCAGGTCTTTGCTCAGGCCGACGCGCCGTTTCGCGATGAACCGGAGGACGTGACCGACCTGCGCACGCGCAATGCCGCCGGCGAGATGGTGCCCATCGGCAGCGTCGTGCAGGTGGGGCGCACCTACGGACCGGATCCGGTGATCCGCTACAATGGCTATCCCGCCGCGGACCTCATCGGTGAGGCCGATCCACGGGTCATGTCCTCCGCGCAGGCGATGCAGACCATCGAGGCCATGGCGCCGCGGGTCCTGCCGGCCGGCATGAGCTTTGACTGGACCGACCTCAGCTATCAGCAGGCCAACGAGGGCAGGGCCAACCTGGTGGTGCTGCCGCTATGCGTGCTGCTGGCGTTCCTCGTGCTGGCAGCGCTGTACGAGAGCTGGGCGTTGCCTCTGGCGGTGATCCTGATCGTGCCGATGTCGATGCTCTCGGCGCTGCTCGGCGTCGCCTACGTCGGCGGCGACAACAATGTCTTCGTCCAGATCGGACTGGTCGTGCTGATGGGCCTCGCCTGCAAGAACGCCATCCTCATCGTCGAGTTCGCCCGGGAACTGGAGCTTCAGGGCATGGGCACCATCGATGCCGCGATCGAGGCCTGCCGGTTGCGCCTGCGGCCGATCGTCATGACCTCGGTAGCCTTCATCGCCGGCGTGGTGCCATTGGTCCTCTCGCACGGCGCCGGCGCCGAGGTGCGCCGGGTCATGGGCGTCACGGTCTTCTCCGGCATGATCGGCGTGACGGTGTTCGGCCTTCTGCTCACACCGGTGTTCTACGTCAAGATCCGGCAGTGGTTCTCCGGTCGTCACCGTGTGCCGCAGGTCGCGGACGCTGCGCACGGGCACGCCGGCCACTGATGCTGAAGGCGCAGCCGCTCGCGCAGGACGTACCGCCCAGGGCGCACGGCGCCGGCAAAGACTAGCGATAGCCGTCACTTATTCGACGTCGCGGGCCGCCGCTTTCGGGGTTGGCGGGACCCGGGGGCTGTGAGACGATGATCCGCTATGGCTAAGCGCATCGATACCCTCGGCCGGCACTGCCACGCGACCGGCTTCACCCTCATCGAAGTCATGGTCGTAGTCGTTATCCTGGGCATCCTGGCGGCGATCGTCGTGCCGCGCATCATGAGCCGCCCTGACGAGGCCCGCGTCATCAAGGCGCAGCAGGACATCCGCGCCCTGGAGGCGGCCCTCAGCCTGTTCAGGCTCGACAATTTCGAGTATCCGACCACCGACCAGGGCCTGGAGGCGCTGGTGAGAAAACCGAACGATCTCGCACCCGGCGCGAAATGGAAGGAGGGAGGGTACCTGGACAGGCTGCCCAAGGATCCATGGGGTGCGGACTACCAGTATCTGCGTCCGGGCACGCATGGGGAGTACGACCTGTACTCACTGGGCGCCGATCGGGCCTCCGGCGGCGAGGGTATCAGCGCCGACATTGGTAACTGGGGCCTGGATGGCGGCCAGAAAACAGGCGGAAAGTAGACACCGGCGCTGAAAGCCGGCGGCGCGCGATCGCGATGAAGGCGAGCCTGCCACCCGCGACGCCGCGCCCACCGGGCGCTACCGCGCGCGCCGATCAGCGCTTCTCGGGCTTCACCCTCATCGAAGTCATGGTCGTTCTGACCATCATTGCCGTGCTGGCCGGAATGGTGGCGCTGCGCCTCGGCGATCGCGGCCGCGAGGTCCGGCACGAGCGCGAGTTTCGCCGCCTGCAGCAGGCG
>WBZR01001483.1_pt2 | contig 21863 bp, 21 predicted proteins | sample 5204231 | NCBI WGS metagenome assembly WBZR01 (sample SAMN12412403, study PRJNA552823) | activated sludge metagenome | isolation source: activated sludge from anammox sidestream of wastewater treatment plant... | place: USA: Virginia | collected 2017-08 | reverse complement strand
CGGGCGCCGCGTTGTCGGCTATCGCCCTGGCGAACTTGCGGTTGACCTGCAGATAGTAATCCCAGTGCGACGGCGCGAACTCGCAGAACGACGGCAGGTCGTGAAACAGCGGCCAGATGATCTCGTTGGAGAACCCCTCGTAGAAGCCCACCACCTCCTCGTCGCTCAGGCTCACGGGCACGACGTTGAATCCGGGATCGCCGGCCGACTGGGCCAGTGCCGCCGCCGAGCAATCGTCCTTCTCGGGCAGGCCCGTCCAGCCGATCCAGGTGCCGCCATTCTCTCTCAGTATCGGCAGCATGGCGGTGATGAGGCCGCCGGCGGCGGGCCGCACCTCCAGCGCGCCGTCGTGATCACGCCCGACCACGAACGGCAGGCGGTTCGATGCGATGACCAGCTGCTTTTCGTGCGGGATGTTCATGCGGGCAGGGTGGCCGCCGGTCTCAGATGGACGGTCTGCGTCGGGTAGGCAAACTCGATGCCCTCGCGCTCGAAGCACCGCACCAGCGCGATCGACGCCGCCTGGTGCACGTCCATGTAGGTGTTGTAATCGGCGCTGAGGACGAAGTAGACGGTCTCGAAGACGAGCGCCGAGTCCCCGAACTCCTTGAAGTGGGCGCGATCGAAGCGCGTAGCCGGCTGCGATTCGATGATCTGCCGTATCAGTCTCGGGATCCGTTCCAGTTGCTCAGCCGGGGTCCGGTAGGTGACGCGGATGTGGAACTCGACGCGACGCTCCCGCATGCGCTTGAAGTTCCGGATGCGGCTCTGCAGCAGGTCGTTGTTGGAGAAGATCAGCTGCTCGCCGCTCAGGCTGCGCAGGCGTGTGGTCTTGATGCCGATGTTCTCGACGGTGCCCATCTTGTCGTCGATGACGATGAAATCACCGCGCAGGAAGGGCTTGTCGAAGACGATGGACAGCGAGGCCAGCAGGTCGCCGAGCACCGCCTGCGCCGCCAGCGCGACCGCTACGCCGCCGATGCCGAGGCCCGCGACCAGGGCGGTGATGTCGAAGCCGAGCGTGTCGAGCGCGGTGAACACGAGTATCGACCACACCGCCACACGCAGGCCCCAGCCGAACATGGACATCGTCGTGGCCTTGGCGGCGTCCCAGCGCGCGAGCATGCGCTGCAGCCACGCGACGATGAGCCGGTTCAGCCACAGGCCGATCTGCAGCAGGATGCCGATGAACGTCGCGAAAGCGATGTCGGATACCGCGCGCGCCGGAAGCGCGAGCGCGGGGCCGACGAGGGCCATGACGAGCGGTAGCCAGAGCAACGGCCTGGTCTCGGACAGCGCTTCGAGCAGACAGTCGTCGATCACCGAGGCGCTGCCGCGCACGTGCCGCTCGAGGCGCGCGAGCACGATCCGGCGCGCAAGGACGAGCACGCCCCACGCCGCCGCCGCCACCAGCAGCACCAGCGTCCACTGCACGGCATGCGTGATCGAATTCTCCAGGCTCATCGGACCAGTCGTCTCCCGATCGATGCCTCTACCGAGGCGGTGCGAATTCCGTACGCGCCGCGGCGGTGCAGTCGGCGCGATGCGAGTGTCGCCGGGCGCGGCCGGGCGTCGGGGCGTGTGTCGAGGCCAAACGCAACCGTGCCCGGTGATCGGGCTGCGATGCGATGGCGCGTGCGCCGCGTGACGGACGGTCGCGCACGGCCGTGCCGCTCCGATGCGGAGCGACCGTGGTTCGGGGCGGTGCCGCGCTCGCGGCACCTCGAGATCACTCGTACGAACTACTGCTCGTCAGGACTGCTTGATGGGCGCACTGAAGTTGGCGTGCGCGCCGGCGATTCGTTCAGCTACTAGAATTACCGTAGCGAAATCCGCGGCACAATTCAACCCTTCAGTGATCGCCGGTGCGGCATCCCTGTCGGGAGTTGCATCGGTGCCGCATTGCATGAGCGGGTTCGATGCATGTTCGCAACTCGGGAGATCCCGCGCCGCGCGCGTCCAACGGCCGCTCATCGCTTCGCGAGCGGGTGATCCGATGGGTTGCATGCTGTATGGTTCAAGCGTGTGCGCCGCGCGCACGCACCCCGGCGTCGCGCGTGGTGCCTGCCTCGTCGAAGAACAGGAGGGATGACCGATGTGGAGCATGAGTCGAAACGATCCGGCTCGCCGCCGCGCGGTGGTCACGAGCCTGATCGCGCTGACGGTGCTGTTCGCGCTCGACGCGTTGACGCCCAGGGGCCTCGCGCACGGCGCCGCGTACGTGATCGTCGTGCTCGAGATAGGGCGCACGTGCGATCTGCGCCTCATCCGCCTGTTCGCGTGGATGAGTTGCCTGGCGGTGCTGGCGGGTTACTTCGTCTCCCGGCCCGGCGAGGTCTCCGAAGCGTTGGCGCTGGTGAACCGGCTGATGTCGCTGTTCGCGGTGGTGGTGGTATCGACGCTGGTCAGCAGGCTGGCGGCGTTGACGCTGCCGCCGCCCGCGCGCTGAATCGTGTACGCGGCGCGGGCCGCGGTTCATGCGATCAGACGGTTCGATCCAGACCCGCGGCGGCCAGCGTCACGGCGCGGAACATCGCGCGGCGCTTGTTGATGGTCTCCTCCCACTCGGCCCCCGGCACGGAGTCGGCGACGATGCCGCCGCCGGCCTGGATGTGCAGCGTGCCGTCCTTGATGACGGCGGTGCGGATGGCGATGGCGGTGTCCATGTTGCCGTTCCAGGAGAGGTAGCCGACCGCGCCGGCGTAGATGCCGCGCCGGACCGGCTCCAGCGCGTCGATGATCTCCATGGCGCGGATCTTCGGCGCCCCGCTCACCGTGCCGGCGGGGAAGGTGGCGCGCAGCACGTCGATCGCGCTCATGCCCGCCCGGAGCCGGCCGACGACGTTGGAGACGATGTGCATGACGTGCGAATAGCGTTCGATCACGAAGCGCTCGGTGACGGTCACGCTGCCCACCTCCGCCACGCGGCCGACGTCATTGCGGCCGAGATCGATGAGCATCAGGTGCTCGGCGATCTCCTTCGGGTCCGAGAGCAGATCCTTCTCCAGCGCCAGGTCCTCCTCCTCGGTCCCGCCGCGCGGGCGCGTGCCGGCGATCGGCCGCACCGTCACCATGCCGTCCTCCAGCCGCACGAGGATCTCCGGCGATGAGCCGACGACGTGGAAGTCGCCGAAGTTGAAGTAGAACATGTACGGCGATGGGTTCAGGCTGCGCAGCGCGCGATACAGATCGATGGGTGGCGTCGCGAACGGGATCGACATGCGCTGCGAGGGCACCACCTGCATCACGTCGCCGTCGACGATGTAGCGCTTGATGCGCTCCACCGCGTTCATGTACCCCTCGCGCGTGAACGAGCCGCCGGTGAAATCGGCCTCGGAGACCTGCACCGAGGTCGGTCTGGAGGCGTAGCGAGGCCGGCCCTCGCGCAGCGCGACGGTCAGCTCGTCGAGGCGACGCTCGGCCTCTTCGATCGCCCCGTTGTCGTGCGCGTCGGCGTGCACCACCAGGTGCAGCTTGCCCTTGAGGTTGTCGACGACGACGACCTCCTCGGACACCATCAGCAGGATGTCGGGCAGGTCCAGCGGGTCCGGGCGGCCGTCGTTCGCCAGGCGCTTCTCGATGTAGCGCACGGTGTCATAGGCGAAATATCCGACCAGGCCGCCGGTGAACCGCGGCATGCCCTCGATCTCCGGCACGCGGTAGCGGCGATGGAACTCCTCCACCCAGGCCAGCGGATCAGTGACGGTGTGGCGCTCGATCTCCCGTCCGTGCTCCTGCACCACGATCTCCTGTCCGCGCACGCGCATGACGGTCTTCGCCGGCAGGCCGATGAAGGAATACCGGCCCCACTTCTCGCCGCCCTGCACGGACTCGAACAGGTAGGAATAGGGGCCCTCGGCGAGTTTCAGGTACGCGCTGAGCGGCGTGTCCAGATCGGCGAGCACCTCGCGCACCACCGGCACGCGGTTGTAGCCCTGCGCGCGCAGGCGGTCGAGCTGGGCGGCGTTCATGCGTGGTTGCATCTACAGATGGGCGGGCAGTTCCGCCAGCGAGTGGAGTATGGCATCCGGCCCGTGCGTGCCGATGTCGTTGCCGTGATTGTAGCCATAGCTCACGCACAGGATGCGCATGCCGGCGGCGCGCGCGGCCTGCAGGTCGTTGATCGAGTCGCCGATCATCACGCTGCGCGCGGGCGCGGCGTGGTACTGCCCGGCGCAGTGGAGCAGGGGACCGGGGTGCGGCTTCTGCGTGGGCAACGTGTCGCCGCCGACGACGATGTCGAAGTGATCGAGGATGCCGAGCGAGCGCATCAGCGGCAAGGTGAAGCGCTCGGCCTTGTTGGTCACCAGGCCGAGCGGGCAGCCGAGCGACCTGGCGTAGCCGAGGCCCTCGATCACGCCCGGGTAGAGCCGGCTGTACTGGTCGGTGTTCTCGGCGTAGATCTCCATCAGCCGCGCCAATGCCCGCTGCAGCAGGGCCCGATCCTCGGGCTCGCCGTCCATGCGGCGCGTGATCGCGCGCTTGATCAGCCGTTCGGCCCCGTTGCCCACCCACCTCCGTACGTCCTCCTCGCTCGCCGCCGGCAGCGCGAACTCGGTGAGCATGGCGTTCAGGCAGAAGGCGAGATCCGGCACGCTGTCGACCAGCGTCCCGTCCAGATCGAACAGCAGCATCTCCGGCGCGCGGTCGCTCACGGCCGCGCGCTCGCGAGCTCCGCGCGCATGGCGGCGATGGTGACCCCGTAGTCGCGCGTGCCGAATATCGCCGAGCCGGACACGAAGGTGTCGGCGCCGGCCTCGGCGACGGCGCGGATGTTCTCGACCTTCACGCCGCCGTCGACCTCCAGGCGGATGGGTCGACCGCTCGCCTCGATGATCTGGCGCGCCTGCCGGATCTTCGTGAGCACCGCGGGGATGAAGGACTGCCCGCCGAAGCCGGGGTTCACCGACATCAGCAGTACCATGTCGATCTTCTCCATCACGTAACTCAGGGGGTCGAGCGTCGTCGCCGGGTTGAACACCAGGCCGGACTTGCAGCCGCTGTCGCGGATGAGCTGCAGCGAGCGATCGACGTGGTCGCTCGCCTCCGGGTGAAACGTAATATATGTCGCCCCGGCCCTGGCGAAATCCCCGATCAGCCGGTCCACCGGCCGCACCATCAGGTGCACGTCGATGGGGGCGGCGATGCCGTACCTGCGGATGGCCTCGCATACCACCGGCCCGAAGGTCAGGTTCGGAACGTAGTGGTTGTCCATGACGTCGAAATGGATGATGTCGGCACCGGCCTCGAGCACGCGCGCGCACTCCTCGCCGAGGCGCGCGAAGTCGGCGGAGAGTATGGAGGGCGCGATGTGGAAATCCCGGGCCACGGCGGTCGGCATGAGTGCGAAAAAGGATGGCCACTGTACCCGATCGGGCGGGGGTTTTCAGCCGCTTGCCCGCCTCGCCTATACTGCCCGCATGCGCCGCGCAGGTGGAATGAGTGTCGTGTGCTGGGTGCTGTCGGGCGCGCTGCTCGCGCTCGGCGCCGGCGCGCAGACCACGGTGCCCGCCGGCAAGGAGAAACCCGCGGCGGCCGCGCCCGGGGATCCAGGCGGTAAGGGCGACGAGCCGCCGCTGAAGGTCGCCCCGGACGCCGTGCGCGAGCAGGCGATCGTCGATGCCGTGACCGCGCGCGTGCCGGCCGCCGAGGTGCTGCTGCTGGAGGTGGAGAAGGCGCGAGTGCTGGCGCTCTACAAGGAGCAGACCGGCAGGGAGCCGCGCGGGGCGGTGCTGCTGCTGCATGCCATGGACGACACCGCCGATGAGCCGGGCCTGATCCATGCCCTGCGCACCGAGCTGCCCGCGGCCGGCTGGTCGACCCTCTCGTTGCAGTTGCCGGTGTTGCCGGCGGGCTCGCCGCGCGCGGCCTACGGCGGCACCCAGGAGCTCGCGCAGAAGCGCATCGCCGCCGCGCTCGCCAAGCTCTCGGAGTTCAAGCCCGAGGCGATTGCGATCATCGGCCAGGAGCTGGGTGCGTCGCTCGCCCTTGCCACCGCCGCCGGCGCCAAGGACATCAAGGGCGTGGTGGCATTGAGCCTCTCCTCCGCCGACGGTCTCAACCCGGCGGCGGTCACGGTCCCGGCGATGGTCGAGCTCAAGCTGCCGGTACTCGACATCTCCGGGGAATTCGCCGGGCCGGCGCAGCGCCGCCTCACCGAGCAGCGCGCCAGCGCCGCGCGCGCCGCGGGGCACACGGGCTACAGCCAGACTACCGTGCCCGGCGTCGACGACATGCTCGGCGGCGCCACCGAGATCGTGGTCGCGCGCGTGCGCGCCTGGTTGAGCCGTCACGCCGCGGCGGCCGGGCCTGCCGAGGCGCCGAAACCGCCGGATGCGGCGGCGCCGGCGCCGCCCGCGGGCGCACCGCCATGATCGCCGCGCTGGTCCTGCACCTGCTCGCGGCCGTCATCTGGGTCGGCGGGATGTTCTTTGCCTACGCCTGCCTGCGTCCGGTCGCCGCTGCGCAGCTGCAGCCGGACGCGCGGTTCGCGCTGTGGTCGGGTGTCTTCCAGCGTTTCTTCCCGCTGGTGTGGGCGGCCGTCGTGGTACTTCCCGTGAGCGGCTATTACCTGGCGACGTCGATGTACGGGGATTTCAGGGATGTGCTGCCGTATGTGTGGGTGATGACCGGCGGCGCGGTGGCGATGATTGCCATCTTTCTCCACGTCTGGTTCCTGCCCTACCGGCGTCTGCGCCATGCGATCGCCGCGCACGACATGCCGGCGGCCGGCGCGGCCCTGGCGCAGATCCGGCGCCTGGTCCTCATCAACACCGTGCTCGGCGTGGCGGTCGTGATCGTCGCCAGCAGCGGCCGGCTCACGGGCTGGTGACGCCATGCAAAGGTGAGCGAACGGTGACCGACACCTTTCCCGGAAATCAGTCGGTCGGGCGACGCGAGTAGTTGGTTACTCCCAGCCAGTCGCCCGGCGGCGGATGCCTGCGCAGCTGATCGATGCGGCGCAGGAAGAGCTCGCAGTACTGCCGGTTGAAATCCTTCAGCCGCAGCGCCGAGAACAGCCCCTCGGACTCCTCCCACTGCTGAAAGTAATAGGCGTCGAGCGCGCGCTGGTGCATTGCCAGGTCCTCCATCAGCGCCTTGCTCACCTTCTCGGTGCGGCACAGCGGCTCGAAGATGCGCGTGGAGCTGCCCTTGCCGCGCACGCGCACGTGGTCGATCTCCTTGAAGATCACGTCCGGCACCGCGACCATCGTGGATTGCGTCACCAGCGTGCGGGCGTTGTAGACGCGCGTGAGCCGCTCGATGCGCGAGCTCACGTTCACCGCGTCGCCGACCACCGTGTAGGCCACGCGGTAGCTCGAGCCCATGTTGCCGACGTTCATCATGCCGGTGTTGATGCCGATGCCGATGTCGAATTGCGGCCAGGCCTGGTCGCGGAACTGCACCTGCAGGCGCTGGAGGTTCTCGTGCATGGCGAGCGCGGCAAGCACGCTGCGGCGGGCGTGGTCGGCCTGCACCACCGGGGCGCTCCAGAAGGCCATGATCGCATCCCCGATGTACTTGTCGATGGTAGCGCCGTGCTGTTGCAGGATGTCGGTCATCGCCGTGAAGTAATGATTCAGCATGCGCGCTAGCTGCCGCGGCGGCATCTGCTCGGAGATGGTGGAGAAGCCCTTGATGTCGCAGAAGAACACCGTCATCTCCCGCTGCTCGCCCTCCATGGAGAAGCTCTCCGGGCTGCGCGAGATGACCTGCGCCAGCTGCGGCGGCACGTATTGGCCGAAGATGCCCACCAACTGCTGGCGGGCGTGGGTCTCGGAGAAATAGCTGGTGAGCACGTTGACCACGTACAACACCAGCATGGTAAGCAGCGTGTACTCCATGGGTATCGCATCCGAGCGCGAGGGATTCGCGTACGCGAACCAGATGGGGGGCACCATGCAGATGACGGTCAGTATGGAGGCCCGGATCGGGCTCAGCACCGGCAGCAGCAGCGACAGTATCGCGCCGCAGGCCAGCAGCACGAGGAAATCCGCCGACTGGACGAAGGCGGGCAGCGTTCCGGTCTGCACCAGGTGCTGCACCAGGCCGGGGTGAAAGCGCAGCGCAGTCCTCAGGTCGAAGGTCAGCCCGATCACGCCGGCCGCGTTGAGCAGGAACGCGAGGAAGACGAGGAAGACCAGCAGGATGCGCAGCCCGTAGCGGCGCAGTCCGGCGCGGAATCGGCCGCTCAGCGTGGTTTCGAAAACCGACCTGCTCACAGCCAATGCCAGCGCTCCCGGGAATCCTCTGCGACACGTGGCTGGTCGCCCGTCCATATATTACCCAAGCCCCGCCGGATCCGACCGCCACGTCCCGGGACCAACATTCCGCCGGGCAAGGATCAGACCAGCCTGTCGCCGGCCGCTGCTGCGCCGCACCTCCCCAAGCGACTGTCGAGATTTCGACAATTGTGCCGAGAACCTTGACAGCTTGCTCGGACAAACTCTGAGGGGTTCCACATAAAGGCTTTAAAATCAATAGGTTGTTGTCTTGGCACCGACCCTGCAAGGCCAGAGTCAGTCAATCGTGGATCTCCATCCAAGACAAGGCAGGTTATGGTCGCGAACGTCAGGAAACAACAGGGCGGCTTCACGCTGGTGGAAATCGCCATCGTGCTGGTCATCATCGGTCTGCTGCTCGGCGGCATCTTGAAGGGCCAGGAGCTCATCACCAGCGCCCGCGTGCGCAATGTCGCCGACCAGAATTCAGGCGTACAGGCTGCCTACTACGGATTCATCGATCGCTATCGAATGATCCCTGGCGACATGCAACCGGGCAACGGCGCCACACAGGCCTGCAGCGTCCTGGGCGCCTCGAACCTGCCGAACTGCGCGACGGTTGGCGGCAACGGCAATGGTCGACTCGAGGATGCCGGCGCCCTGGCGTGGAACGAGGCGGGTGCCGTGTGGTCGCACCTGGCGGCGTCCGGATTCATCCAGGGACCGTACGCAACCGCCGCCCTGATCGGCGGTGCCCCGGCTTATCAGAACACCGCGGTGGCCCCGACCAATCCCTGGGGCGGCTATCTGCTGCTCGGGCGCAGCAATCAGTACCTCGCCCCCGCCGGTCAGCCGGTTCGGTTGCACCTGGTGCTCGGCCGTGGCATGCCGGTGGCTGTCGCGCGTGAGCTGGACGTGAAGGTCGACGATGGCTTGGCCGAGTCCGGAGTGCTGCGCGGTGCGCCCAACGCCGGCAGCACCTACACGCCGGTCAGCGATGAGTCCGCCACGTGCATCAGTGGCGCATCACCGAATCGGATCTGGGACATCAACGCCAACGACAACGATTGCAACGCGTTTTATCTGTACTGATGTTGTTTTGGGTGTTTTGACACTCCTCCCTCGGCTTCAGCCCGCCTCACGGCGGGCTTTTTGTTTCCCCGTTCCGCAGCACGAAGGCGTCCAAGTGTCTGACACCTATTTCCAATAACATGTGCCTCCATGCCTGAGGCCATACGATTCGAGGGGGTGGAGCGCAGCTACGGCAGGCAGCGCGTGCTGACAGGGGTGAGTTTCAACGTGCGCGCCGGCGAGTACGTCGGCCTGGTCGGCGTCAACGGCGCCGGCAAGACCACTCTCATCAAGGGCATGCTGGATCTGGGCGAGATAGATCGCGGCCAGATCGAGATCTTCGGCGTCTCGCATCGCGACTGGCGGGCCCGCAACCGGCTAGCCTACCTGCCCGAGCAGTTCTCGCCGCCTTATTACGCGCGCGGCGAGGATTTTTTGCGCTTCATGGCCGCCATGCACGAGCGGTCCTACGCCGGGATCGAGCGCGATGCCGTGCTCGCCGCGCTCGACCTCGATCCCGCGGCGCTGTCCAAGCCCGTGCGCACCCTCTCCAAGGGCATGTCGCAGAAGCTGGGGCTGGCGGCGACCCTGCTCTCCGGCCGGCCGCTGTACGTGTTCGACGAGCCGATGAGCGGCCTGGATCCAAAGGCGCGCGCGCTGTTCAGGCAGCACCTGCTGGAGCGGCGGCAGCGCCAGGGCCAGGCGATCTTCTTCAGCACCCACCTGCTCTCCGACGTCGAATCGCTGTGCGATCGCATCGTCATCCTGCACAGCGGTGTGCCGCGCTTCGTCGGCACGCCGCAGGAGTGCTGCGCCAACTTCGGCGTGGCCGATCTCGAGCTGGCCTACCTGCGCTGCGTGGGGTCGTAGCACGTCCAACCCGTCTCCGGGAGGCCGGACGGAGGAATGTGGCGGAGTCTAAAGTTTCCGTCGCCTGACCCGCTAACACCCTCAGACGCGACCCAAGCTCGTGCCCTGAGGAGTGTATGAAAGAAGAAGACAACGCCCTGCCACCGCTGGAAGCGATGGCCGTGCTCTCCGCCCTGCCGGTGGGCGTGTTCATCGCCGACGCGGACGGCAAGGTCCGCTGGGTGAACGACACCCTCTGCGATCAGCTGGGCGTGCCCCGCGAGCGTCTGCTCGGCATCGAGCGCGCCGCACTGCCCGCGCGCAAGACCCTCAGCCTGTCCAAGACCATCCACTGGCTGCACGCGCCCGGCACCGGCGCCGGCGAGCGCCGCTTCGAGTGCGTGACGCAGAAACTCGAGGGCCTGGGCGACTTCGACGGCAGCGTGGGCTGCGTGATCGACGTTTCCCGCTACGAGACAGGCCGCCGTCCGCGCCAGCTCTATCCGGAGCTGAAGGACCCGGGCCGCCTCGACCCGGCCACCGGCCTGCTCAACGTGCCGACCATGCAGCAGGAACTGGTGCAGCAGGTGGCCCGCAGCCGCCGCTACCTGAACCCGCTCTCGGTGGTGATCATCCGCCTGCAGGACCTGGGGCCCACCGGCGAATCGGTGACGGCGATCCAGAAGCAGCGCCTGGTGCGCGGCATCGCCAAGATGCTGAAGGAGAAGCTGCGCTGGGTGGACGTGGTGGGCTGCTGGGAGAAGGACGCCTTCATGCTCATCCTGCCGGAGACGGCCCTGGAGCCGGCCGGCAAGCTGGTGCGCAAGATCGAAACCTACATCAACCGCCTGCGCCTGGAAGAGGAGCGCGCCGGCGAGAGCATGGTCGCGGTCGGCATCGGACTGGCCGAATGGAGCAAGGGCGACGATCTGCCCGCCCTGCTGGCGCGCGCGGGGCGCAATCTGCGCGGCGAGGACGACGACCTCGCCGAAAACGGGCGCTCCTGAGCCCGCCGTACGAGGCCCTGCAGCCACCATGCGCGTCCAGGGATCGAGGACCACGACTGCAGGCGGTGCGGGGACACCCCCCCGGCGCGGCGCATGCGCGCTTCATGGGCCCGAAACCCCCGGGTCAGGCCGCTTCCTCGACCACGAAGTCGTGGGTGATGGCGGCCGTCTTGCCGAGCATGATCGAGGCCGAGCAGTACTTCTCCGCCGACAACTGCACGGCGCGCTCGGCCTGGGCGTGCGTCAATCCCTTGCCGGTGATGATGAAGTGCACGTGGATCTTCGTGAACACCTGCGGCGGGGTGTCGGCGCGCTCGGCGTCGAGCTCCACGCGGCAGCCGCGCACGTCCTGCCGGGCCTTTCTCAGGATGTGGACGACGTCGTAGGCGGTGCAGGCGCCCATGCCGAGGAGCACCAGCTCCATGGGACGCACGCCGAGGTTGCGCCCGCCGCCATCCGGCGGCCCGTCGACCACCAGCGAATGACCGCTGCCGGATTCGGCCACGAACATCGCATCACCGACCCACCTCACCGCGCCTTTCATCGCACTCTCCAACCCGTATCAAGAGGTTGGAGAGCGTACCACATGCCCAATGTCATTCGACACAGGAGGTTACCTTGCTTACACTAAGAGCACTGCAGCCGGGGTTTACAGGGGGAAATTCCATCATGCCGGAGTTGCGTACCGCGCCCGCGGGAACCGACGTCATCAAACGCTTCCTCGAGCATTGCCACCGCCGCCACTGCTCGCCCAAGACCACGATAATCAGGCAGGGTGAACCGTCCAAGGAGCTGTTCTACATCATCAGCGGCTCGGTCACCGTGGCGCTGGAGGACAAGAAGGGGCACGAGATCGTGCTCGCCTACCTCAACCCGGGCGAGTTCTTCGGCGAGATCGGGCTGTTCAACGAGAACGTCTCGCGCACCGCGCTGGTCCGCGCCCGCGGCCATTGCGAGATCGCGAGCATCAGCTACGAGAAGCTGCGCACGCTGTCCTCGATCTTCCCGGAGCTGGTGGTGCACATCGCCGGTCAGCTCGCCACACGCCTGCGCCGCACCAACCGCAAGGTCGGTGACCTCGCCTTCATGGACGTCTCCGGCCGCGTCGCCCGCGCCATCCTCGATCTGTGCAAGGAGCCGGACGCGATGACCCACCCGGAGGGCATGCAGATCCGCATCACCCGCCAGGAGCTGGGCCGCATCGTCGGCTGCTCGCGCGAGATGGTGGGCCGCGTGCTGAAGACACTGGAAGAGCAGCATCTGCTCACCGCCCGCGGCAAGACCATCGTCGTCTTCGGCGTGCGCTGATCCTGCTGTTGCTCCCTCTCCCTTTGGGAGAGGGCAGGGGTGAGGGTAACGCCATCGCCCCGTCATTCCAGCGCGAACTGGAATCCTTTGGATAGGTGACCTGAGCGCCTTCCCCCGCGGCGGGGGAAGGCTGGCTGATTCCTTGACAACCGCGCCGCAACTTCCGGACAATCGCGGCCCCTGTCTGGCTGCCGGACGGCCCCGCCACCAGGCGGCTCGAGCCCCCTCCTGCAGCGCCCCGAATGGCTACGTAGCTCAGCCGGTTAGAGCGCGGCACTCATAATGCTGAGGTCGGTGGTTCGAGTCCACCCGTAGCCACCATCCAAACATCATCGCCCGAACGGCCATTCCTTCATGTCGTCGTCAACCAGACGTGCGCGAAGGTCGCTGAACGGCACGATAACGCCATGGACGCTTGTCTGTTCCAGCACGGACATGTAAGTACCGCGATGTTCGACGGGAATGACGGTCCAGGGATAGCCGCCTGCGGCCATCATCGCATTCATCAGGAAGCGGCCCATGCGTCCGTTGCCATTTTCGAATGGGTGGATGGCGACGAACCATGGATGTGCGAGACCGGCAAAGAGCAGTGGATCGATGTCGGCGGTCGACACTCGTGTGGTTCGCGGGCGAGTTTCGCCGGGCGCGGATCGACGATGCCGGGGTTGCGCGCTGCATCTGGGCCAGGCGTGACTCGGAGCGTCCCAACGCGATGCCGCGCGCGTCCGGAAAGGCTGCGGCGGTAAGACGAATTCCATTGTCGCACCGCGGGCGGCGGCGCTCTTCGCCACGCGCGCCGTGGTTTTCATCGGGCATCGTGCGAAGATTCGGGATCCACGTGAACACGATCGCCCGTCCGTGGGCCAAGCCTCGCCGTCGGAGTTAGAATATCGGCGTTTCGAGGGCTTGGCCCCATGACCGCACCAGAAGTAACGATCCTGATCGTCGACGACGACCCCACGCTGCTCCGATTGCTCGGCATACTGCTGCGCGAAGAAGGCTTCCGCGTGCTGGCCGCCGACAGTGGCGCGCAGGCGCTTGCGCTGCTGGCGGCGGAGAGGCCGCAGCTCCTGGTCACCGATCTGCGCATGGAAGGCATGGACGGGATGGCGCTGTTCGATGCCGTGCGCAGGACCTACCCGATGCTGCCGGTGATTATCCTTACCGCCCACGGCACCATCCCGGAGGCGGTGGAGGCCACGCGCCGCGGCGTGTTCGGTTTCCTCACCAAGCCCTACGAGGCCAAGGCGCTGCTGGCCGAGATCGAAAAGGCGCTGGACGGCTATGTCGCGCCGGCCGCGATGGACAGCGATGACATGCCCATCGTCACGCGTAGTCCGCTCATGCAATCGGTGCTGGACGAGGCGCGCGTCGTCGCCGCCACCGACGCGAGCGTGCTCATCCTCGGCGACACAGGCAGCGGCAAGGAGCTGCTCGCGCAGACGATACACGACTGGAGTCCGCGCCGGGACGCGCCCTTCATCGCCGTCAACTGCGGCGCGATCCCCGAGCAACTGCTGGAATCCGAGCTGTTCGGTCACGTCAAGGGTTCCTTCACCGGCGCCACGCGCGACCATCGCGGGCTGTTCCCGGAGGCCGAGGGCGGCACGATCTTCCTCGATGAGATCGGCGACATGGCGCTGCCGCTGCAGGTGAAATTGTTGCGCGTGCTGCAGGAGCGCGAGGTGCGGCCGGTCGGCGCCGCGCGCGCCATACCGATCGACGTGCGCGTCATCTCGGCGACGCACCGGGATCTCGATGCCGAGGCCGCCGCCGATCGCTTCCGCGAGGATCTCTACTACCGGATCAACGTGGTCAATCTGAGGCTGCCGCCCCTGGCGGAGCGGCGCGAGGATATCCCGCTGCTGGCCGGGCATTTTCTCGCGGCGCTCTCGGCCAAGTACCGCAAGAAGGTCAATGCCTTCGCCAGCGACGCCGCCGATGCGCTGCTGTGCGCCGCCTGGCCGGGCAACGTGCGCCAGCTGTTCAACACGGTGGAGAAATGCGTGGCGCTGGCCACCACGCCCATCATCCCGCTGGCACTGGTCGAACGCGCCCTCGACCGCAGTGGCGAGGACATCTCCTCGTTCGACGAGGCGCGCCGCGCCTTCGAGCGCGACTACCTGCTGCAACTGATGAAGATGACGGACGGCAATGTCACTCATGCCGCGCGCATCGCGAAGCGCAACCGCAGCGATTTCTATTCACTCCTCCATCGTCACCAGATCGAACCCGCCCTGTTCAAGACCTGACTGCGCGCTCGCCCGCGCCGCGCGTGATCGATCGCCGATACGTCGACCGGGCCGGCTCGCCATCACGCCGGTGCGCAGGCGGTCGCCGGCGCGCAAAGCCCCCGCGGGCCCGGGGGTCATGGACCTGCCCAGCGTCGCATTTGCCGCCGAAAGCCGTCGCATTCGCTAAGCCGTTGGTCCTTGCCAACAACCTAAGCGGCTGTTTGCGCGGGTTTTTCGATCCCGATGCCAAATGGTGTTGGCGAATTCGAACGAAATGCTGCATCTGCGCAGGCGGCACGGCGAGGTTATCCGATTGATTTCCCGCTGTTTCCCGTACGTGGCACAGGGCTCGCAATGAGTGGGCACGGCAGCGCTGCTGCCGCTGACAACAATCCCGATTGAAACAGAGGCCACATATGAATGCGCGTATCGCCACCGTCGCTCTCCTCACTGCCATCTCGCAGGCTGTGCACGCCGATGATGCCAGCCCGATCAGCGTCGACGGCGGCTTCCAGAACATGCTGAATCACGAACCCTACGCTGGCCCCACGGCGGTCACGGTGGCCAGCGGCGAGGCGGATGCAGGGGAGAGCCTGATCCATGCCGCGTTGCGCGGTGAGGAGCATCCGGCGCTCGCACGCACCGAAGATCCATCCACGGCGAGCATCCGCGCGTCCTTCGGCCGCATGCTGGATCACGCGCCCTATGGCGGGCCTACGGCCGTCACGGTGGCGTACGGGGAACCGGATGCGGGCGAGCGCCTGGTTCATGTCATGCTGCGCGGTGAGCCGCATCTCCTGCTCGCGAACCGCTACGATCCCTACTTGGAGAACCTCAGCGCCGCCTTCGCGCGGATGCTGGATCACGCACCCTACGCCGGCCCGACCGCGGTCACCGTGGCGCGGGAGCACGACCGGCACGTCGACGAGCTGGTCACCGCCCTGCGGCAGGGCCGCAGCACGCTCGGCACGCTCATAGCGTCGCATTGAGCGATGTTGCGCGAATCCGCGACGATGCCGTCGCCCTTGCGGCAGTGCTCCCTGAAGCGCGGGGAGCGGCGGCAGTCCGCGGCGACGGAGCGCCGCCGGCAGCTCCGGCACCGGCAGGAAATCACGACGGAGCGGTTCGACGCCGGGCATGCGGAGTCCGCCAGGGACGGCGGCGAGACCCCGCTTTACGGCACCGCCACGACGGCTCCGCCGGCCGAGACGGCCGCGCAATCAGCCAAACGGCAGCGTGACCACGAAGCGGGTGCCGCGGCCCACCTGGCTATCCACCTCGATGCGACCGCGGTGCAGTTCCACCGAACGCCGGACGATGGCCAGCCCGAGGCCGGTGCCGTGTATGCCGCCGACATTGGCCGCACGGCGGAACGGCTCGTACAGATGTGGAAGGTGCTCGGCGGGGATGCCGATCCCATGGTCCTCGACGACGATCCTGATGGCATCGCCGGAGCAGTCGATGGTCAGCTCGACGTCGTCGCCGGCGGATGAATACTTACACGCGTTAGACACGAGATTACCAATCATGTTTCCGATCAGCCCTTCATCCAGCGACGCAATGGTTCCCTGGCTCAATGCGCTAACCCTCAGACGCGGGGACTGGCGGCCGTCCCGCACGGCCGCCCGGGCCGCCTCCTCGGCGACCACGCGGCAGAAGCTCTCCACCTGCACCGGCACCGGCCGGAACGCGATGCGCCCGGAATCGGCGCGGCCGATCAACAGGACGTCCTCGAGCATCCCGGTCATGCGTTTCACCGCGGTGGTGATGCTGCTCATGAGATCGCTGCGCTCCTCGGGGGCCAGCCTGTCGCCGTAGTCGCGGATCAGCTCGGCCGAGGACTGGATGGTGGCCAGCGGCGTGCGAAACTCGTGCGAGGTCATCGATACGAAACGCGTCCGGATGTCGTTCAACTCGATCTGACGATCCAGTGCCACCCTGATCTCGCCTTCGGCCATCTTCCGCGCGGTGATATCCGTGCCGGCGATCACCCAGCCGCCCTCCCGCTCCGGCAGCCTCGCCGCGGAGAACAGCATCGGCGTACGCTCGCCGTCGCCGGCGGTGAGCTCGGTTTCGACCTCGCCGTCCCCGCCGTCCCCGCCCATGAGGGCGGACACCGCCGGGGGCAGCACCTCGCTCGCGACGCGCCGGAGCAGCTCGTCCTCGCGGCGTCCGAACGCGGCGCACGCGGCCGCATTCGCGGTATCGATGGCGCCGTGCCTGTCCACGACGATCAGCGCGTTCGACAGGCTGGCGATGACATGGTTGAAGTGGTCGCGCGAGATGGCGGTCTCGCGCAGGCGGTCGAGCATGCGATTGAGGGCGGCGGCGACCGCGCCGATCTCGTCGTTGCGTTCGACCTCCAGGCGTCTGCTGGTCGGCGTCGGCTCGCGTATCTCCGCGACGAAGGACTCCAGGCGACGCAGCGGCCGGCTCAGGTCGCGCTGCATCAGCACGAAGAACACCCCCATCGCCAGCACGGCGCTGGCCGCGGCGGCCACGCTGATGGTGCGCAGGCGCGCCACCCCCTCGTCGAACGCCTGCAGCCGGATCGCGGTCTCGCCCCGCGCCTGCACCAGGAAGGAGGCGAAGGCGCTGTTGAGCTGGACGCCGTCGAGCCGCAGCCGGTCGAGCTCGTGGCGTGCGGGCACGGCGCCGCCGACCATGTTTCCCAGGGTGATGAACGAACCGGCGATGGTCTGGCGGTAGAGGTTCTCGGTGCGGTCGAGGAAGGCGAGCAGGGCCACGCGATCCTCGCGGCTCAGGTCGCGCTCGGCCAGCAGGCGCAGTTCGTCGAACACCTCGAACAGCACCGCCGCCTGCGTCGTGGCGTAGAGCAGGAGCTTGCGGTCGCGATTGAGCGCACCCTGCAGCGCATTCTGCTGCATCGCGCTCAGCGTCTCGCGCAGATCCTGCAGCCGGTTCTGCACGTCCGCCTGCTGGCCTGCCAGGTACTGCACCTGCGCGCGCATGCGGCCTTCCTGCAGCAGCGTGTAGACCGCGAAGGCGAAGACCAGCGCGGCCATCACGGCGAAGCCGGCCATCAGGCGCGTGCGCAGGCGCACGGTTCTCACGGGCCCTGGTCCTCCGCCGCGAGCACGCCCGCCTCGGTCAGCGCCCGGCGCCCCTCCGGTGAGAGCAGGAACGCCTGCAGCCTGCGTTCGGCTTCCGAGAGTCGGCGCGCGCTGACCAGCCGCACCGGCCAGGCGATGGGGTAGGTGCCGCTGCGCAGATGCGCCGGCGTCGGCAATGCCCCGTCTACGGCGATGGCCCGGACGGGCGCACCTTCCAGGATCAATCGCGTCGCCTCCGCCGCGCCGACGTAGCCGATGGCGTAGGGATCGACCGCGACGAATAGGATGGCGGGCAGGTCGTCAGTGACGACATGCGTATCCGGGGCGGGGGGGCTCGGGAGCGCCGGCAGCCACCTGGCGACGATGGGCGGCAGGCCCCGGCTGTCCCGGACGGCGCGCATGATCGGCTTGTCGGCGCCGCCGGCATCCCGCCAGCTCGCGAGGCGCTGCGCGTAGATGTCGGTCATCTGCTCCAAGGTCAGGCCGGTGACCGGATTGCGCCCGTTGACGATCACCGCGACCCCGTCGTAGCCGAGCAGGTGCGTCTGCAGGCCGGCGCTTTCCGCATCGCTCAGATTCCGGCAGAGGATCGCGAACGGGATGGCTCCCTGCGCGACCTTCGACAGCGGGACGCGCTCCTCGTCCGCGATGATGCGCAACTCGATGCCCGTTCGCGCGGCTATCAGCGGCGCCAGTCGGGTCATGCTGTATCGCATGCCCTGCGGCCCGCTCAGGACGACCTCGGCGCGCGCCACGCCGCTGGCGAGCGCGAGGCCCATCAACAGTCCGGCGAGGCGCCCCCGACCGGCAGTGACCGCACCGGCAGCGGCGCCGGATGCATGGCCGCGTGGACGGGGCATCGCGTTACTGCCCGTAGATGTCCTCGGCGAAATATCTCCGGACAATCTCGTCATAGATGCCATTGGCGCGGATGGCCGCCAGCCCCTGGTCCAGCGTCTGCCGGAGATTCTGATCGCTCTTGCGCACGGCAATGCCGGCGCCTTCCCCGATCACCTCGCGCTCCGCGGCATTCCGCCCGTAGATCTTCCCGCCCCTGACGGCGTATCCCCGGCCCTCCGGGCGATGGAGGAAGCCGCCGTAGGCCTGCCAGTAATCGCTCAGCACGCAATCCAGCCGCCCGGCCACCAGGTCCACATAAGCCTCGTCCTGCAGCGAGTAGCGGATGATCTCCACCCCTGTATCCTCCCAGAAGCGCGTGGCGTAATCATCGGCGACGGTGCCGCGCTCCACGCCCACCTTGCGGCGTTGCGCCGAGTCCCGCTCCGGCTCGACGGGCTCCTCGCTCCGGCCGACGAGCGCCAGCGGCGTGGCGTAGTATTTCGAGGTGAAGGCGACCTTGCTCTTGCGCTCCGCGGTGATCGTCATCGAGGCGACAATGGCATCGACCTTGTAGGAGATGAGCGCGGGGATCATCGTCTCCCAATCGACCTTGACCCAGACGCACCGCAGTTTCATCTGCGCGCAGATCGCGTTGCCGATGTCGATGTCCAGCCCGCGCAGCGAGCCGTCCGGCGCCGTTTCACTGAAGGGCCGGTAGCCGCCCTCGGTGGCCAGCCGCAGCTCCCTTTCCTCCGCCCCGATATCCGCCGTGCGCGCCAGCGCGAGCAGGGCAAGTCCGAGGAGCCACGCCGTGCTGCCTGTCTTCGTGGCCGTCGGCTGCATTCCGGCCGGCTCGTTCACGCCGCCGCGCGCCCGCGTGACGGGCTGCAGCGACGCTGCCGCCGCCCGCCGCCGATGCGGTCTTGCGCTCGCCTGCGCCGGTTCGCAAAATGTTCGCCCCTGCCCGCAGCGGCCCACGGTTCCCCGGTGGAGTGACCCGGCTTGACTACTTTGATCGGCGGTCCCCGATCGCGACGACTCGAGGGTCCGTGTTCCGGTCCCTGATCCCGGCCACGGTGCTTGCGGCGGCCGCCCTGGCCCCGCTCTCCGGGTGCGTGGGCGTGCGCGAGCCGGCGCCGTGCGCCGGCGCCTCGCCGGGGGAGATCTGCGAGGTCGGCAGCGGCCGGAGCATCACGCGCGAGGAACTGCTCGCCCGCCTGGGCGCGGCGCGTTTCGTGCTGCTGGGGGAGAGCCACGACAACGCATACCACCACCGCATCCAGGCCGAGGTGCTGCAGGCGCTGGCGCGGCGCGACGGGCACCGGGCGCTCGCCATGGAGCAGTTCGACACCGAGGACCAGGCGGCGATCGATCGCGTGCTCGCCCTTCCCGGCCGCACGAGCGCGGCGCTCGCCGAGGCGACGCGCATGTACCACAAGGGGTGGGACTGGCATTTCTACGAGCCGCTCGTCGCCATCGCGCTGCGGGAAAATCTGCCCATCCTCGGGGCCAATCTCTCGCGCGCCGCGGCGCGCCGGGTGGTCGCCGGCGGGCTGCAGACGCTGGGCGCGGGCGCTGTCGCCCGGCTTGCGCTGGACTCGACCTGGGACGCGCAGCGCGATGCGATCCTGGGCGAGGCGATCCGGGAGGGGCACTGCGGCCGGGCGCCCGATGATCTGCTGCCCAGGCTCGTGCTCACACAGCGGGCGCGCGATGCGACCATGGCCGATGCGCTGCTCGCCCGCGCGCCGTCCGGTGCGGTGCTCATACTCGGCCGCCTGCACGCGCGCAACGATGTCGGGGTGCCGCTGTATCTGCGCCGGCGCGACCCCGACGCCACGATCGCGAGCGTGGCGCTCGTGGAGGTCGGCGCCGGCGAGGAGCGGCAGGCGGGGCGCGCGCCGACCGCGCCTGCGGTGCCGCCCTTCGACTATCTCTGGTTCACGCCGCGCGTCGAGCGCGGGGACCCCTGCAAGGGATTTTCCGTGTCGGCGGCGCGTTGAGGCGATCAGGCCGCGCGGCGCGGGGCCGTTGCCGCGCGCGGCCCGGCGGCGCGAGGATGCCGCGCACTCAGGGGATGACTCGCGCCACATCGACGGTGACGTCCGCGGATCCGGGCGTGATGGGCGCGCTCATACCCTCCAGATCGCCACTCGCCGGCGCGGCCTGGCCGGATTTCGAGACCCGCGCCACGACCACCACCCGCCCGGCGCCCGAGATGCCCGCGCCGCCGCCCATCGTCATCGAATCGTCCAGCCGGAACTGCGCCGGCAGGTCGCCAGCGCGCAGGCGCGTGAGCGCCAGCGGCATGCGCGAACCGGTCTCCGCCCGCGCGAAGATGAAGACCGTGTCTTCGGGCGCGACCCGGTCCGCGAGCGCCGGCGCGATCCGCACCATCCCGCTGATGGCCGCCCCCGGGGGCGCCACGGTGTCGATCGCCGCAGGCGGGGCCGGCAGGTTGGCGCGCTGCCGCGCCTCGCGCAACCGCTCGCCGAGCGCCAGCGCCGGTTCGGAACCCGGCGGGAGGCGTCCCTGCAGTTTCTCCCAGGCGCGTACCGCCCCGGCGTAATCGCCGCGTTCGAAGGCCGCCGCGCCGGACAGGGCCAGCGCGGAGGGATTCTCCCGGTCGGCCTCCAGCGCGCGTGCAATGACGCGCTCGGGTTCGCCACCAAGCCGCCCCTGCACGCGCGCCAGCGCATCGGCATAGTCGGCCAGCAGGTCGGCATCCTGCGGCCGCAATTCGACCGCCCGCGCGTACGCGGCCGCCGCCGCATCGAAGTGTTCCAGCGCCATCCGCGTGCGGGCGAGCATGATCCAGCCGTCGGCGTCTTCCGGTGTTGCCGCCAACCGCTCCGCCAGGTTCGCGGCCAGCCGTTCGAAGTCCGCGCTCCCGTCCGCGTGGCCGGGCGCGGGCCGCGCGCCGATGCTGTCGGGACTGCCGAGATGCAGGTAAAGGGCGACGACGGCGGCGGGCAGCAGCACGGCCACGAGCGCCGCCGCACGGCGTCCGCCGGCGGCGGCCGGCGGGACGCCGTCGGCCGGCACCTCCTCCAGGACGCGCCGCTGCACCTCCCGCCGCGCCTCCTCCCACTGCTCGTGCGCCAGCGCCCCGGCGGCGTGGTCGGCGTCGATCTCCGCGAGGCTCGCGCGCAGGGCGAGGGCGTTGGTAGTGTCGGCCGTCAGCCCGGCGCGCTCGCGGCGCGAGAGCAGCGGCGGCAGGACGCTGGCCAGCGCACCGGCCACGAACAGGGCCGCGAC
>WBZR01002102.1_pt1 | contig 21908 bp, 19 predicted proteins | sample 5204231 | NCBI WGS metagenome assembly WBZR01 (sample SAMN12412403, study PRJNA552823) | activated sludge metagenome | isolation source: activated sludge from anammox sidestream of wastewater treatment plant... | place: USA: Virginia | collected 2017-08 | reverse complement strand
CCTTTCCGGGGTCGCCCGCGTGTCATCGGACAACCGGTTTCCCGGAAGCTATCAAGCGCCGAGCCGCTCAAAACTCAAGGCATCGCGCAAGCCGCCCCCCGCGCCGCCCTCGGCAAAGACGCGCGCGCGTGCGCTCGCCTCCTCGGGATCGCCCGTCGTCAGCAGCCTAAGGCGCGCGAGGGGAGCATGGGTTTCCGTATAGCGGGGGTGACGCGCCAGATAATCCTCAAGACTGTCGGCGACGATCTCGGGCTGGGACAGGATGCGCGTCGCCGGCGGCAGGTGGCGCCGGAACAGGTGCTCGACCAGCGGAAAGTGGGTGCAGCCGAGAATGGCGCGATGGGGCGGCTCGCCGCCGGACTGACGCAGCACGCCTTCGATGCCCGCTTCCACGAGGCGCTCCAGATCGGGATCCGGCGCACCCGCCTCGATGGCGCCGGCCAGCTCCGAGCACACCTGCTGGATGACCGTGACCTTCGGGCAGCGCTTCCTGATCTCCTCGGCATAGACGTTGGAGGCGATGGTGCGTGTGGTGCCGAACACGGCAATGCGGTCGGTCAGGAACTTCTGCGGATACTGCGGCGTGGTGACGGCCCACGGCGTCTGGGTGGCCGCTTCCACGGTCGGGGCGACGATGCCGACCACGTTATAGCCTTGTGCCTTCCAAGGGGTCGCCGGCAGCCAGGCCGTCTGCAGGCGTCGCGCGGCGACGGCGGTCGCGGTGTTGCAGCCGAGGAGCACGAGCCGGCAGCCGAGCCCGAACAGATTGGTCACCGCTACCCGTGTGAGATCGATGATCTCCTCCGACGAGCGGTTGCCGTAGGGCACGTTCGCATGATCGCCGAGATAGACGAACGATTGCCCGGGAAAGCGCCGGGTCAGGGCACCGAGGACCGTGAGCCCCCCCAGGCCGGAATCGAAGACGCCGATCATGGAGCCTTTTCGTTCCCTCGCGCGTCCGACCGACCGAGCGGATCGAGCCGGCGCGCCCCCCTATTCCGCGGCCTCGGACGGCGAGCGCCCGGCGGTGGCGGCCTCCTCGTCAGCGGCCTTCAGCGCGTCGAGGCTCGGCATCGAAATCGTGCTGTAGCCGCAATCGACGAAATGCACCTCCCCCGTCACCGCCGCCGAAAGATCGGACAGGAGATAGAGCGCAGAGCCGCCGACGTCATTCAGGCTCGGCGTGCGCCGCAGAGGCGCGTGCTCCTTCTGGAAATTGAAGATGACGCGGGCGTCCGACACGCCGGCTCCCGAGAGCGTGCGCATGGGACCGGCAGAGAGCGCATTGACGCGGATGTTCTCAGGCCCGAGGTCGGCGGCGAGATAGCGAACGGACGCCTCGAGCGCAGCCTTGGCGACGCCCATGACGTTGTAGGAGGGGACGGAGCGCGTGGCGCCGCCGTAGGTCAGCGTCAGAAGCGAGCCGCCGTTCGGCATCAGCGCCAGGGCGCGTTGGGCGATCTCGGTGAACGAGAAGCAGGAGATCACCATGGTGTTGGTGAAGTTGTCGCGCGTGGTGTTCACGTAGCGGCCGGAGAGCTCGCGCGGATCGGAGAAGGCGAGCGCGTGGACGACGAAATCCAGGCTGCCCCAGACCTCCTTGACCCTGGCGAAGACGTTGTCGACGGTCGCGAGGTCGAGGACGTTCACCGGCTCGATGATCTCGGCGCCCATGGACTTGGCGAGCGGCACGGCGCGGCGGCCGAAGGCGCCGTCCTGGTAGCTGAACGCCAGCTCCGCTCCTTGCCCGTGGAGCGCGCGCGCGATGCCCCAGGCGATCGAGCGATCGTTGGCGACGCCCATGATCAGGCCGCGCTTGCCCGCCATCAGGGGGCCCGGTTTCGTGACATCGAATTCGGTCATGGACGACCTCACACTCGCATCAAACCTGCGGCCCATCTCGAACCAGCCGCGTCCGCTTCTATAAACCTTCATGCCCGTCACCCCTCAGGAGGCAAGACCTCCGAGGGGGACTTGCGGAACATCAGCCGTCGTAGCGGCTGAAAATCAAAGTCGCATTTGTCCCGCCGAACCCGAAACTGTTCGACATGACACAGTTAAGGCTCGCGTTGTCGATACGAGACCGCACGATCGGCATATCGGCGAAGGCGGGGTCCAGCTCCTCGATGTTGGCGCTTTCACAGATGAAGCCGTTGGTCATCATGAGGATCGAGAAGATGCTCTCCTGCACGCCGATGGCGCCCAGCGAATGGCCGGTCAGGGACTTGGTCGCGGAAATCTTCGGGATCTCGCGCCCCGCGAACACCTCGCGGATGGCCTCGATCTCCTTCTGGTCGCCCACCGGCGTCGCGGTCGCGTGGGGATTGATGTAGTCGATCGTCCCCACGCCGTTGCCGGCGAGACCCTGCATCGCGAGGCGCATGCAGCGCACGGCCCCCTCGCCCGAAGGCGCCACCATGTCATGGCCGTCGGACGTGGCGCCGTAGCCCACGATCTCGGCGTAGATCTTGGCGCCGCGCGCCTTGGCGTGCTCGAGCTCCTCGAGCACCAGCACGCCGGCGCCGCCCGCGATGACGAAGCCGTCGCGGTTCTTATCGTAGGCGCGGCTCGCGGTCGCGGGCGTGTCGTTGTAGCGCGACGACATGGCGCCCATGGCGTCGAACAGCACCGACAGCGTCCAGTCCAGCTCCTCGCAGCCGCCGGCGAAGATGATGTCCTGCTTGCCCCACTGGATCAGCTCCGACGCGTTACCGATGCAGTGGGCGGACGTCGAGCAGGCCGAGGAGATCGAATAATTGACGCCCTTGATCTGGAAGCTCGTCGCGAGGGCCGCCGAAGGGCCCGAGCACATGGCCTTCGGCACCTCGAACGGCCCGACCTTCTTCGGATCCTTCTGGCGCGTCGTGTCGGCGGCCCAGACGATGGCGCGCGTCGAGGGGCCGCCCGAGCCCATCACGATGCCGGTGCGCTCGTTGACGACGTCGCCCGCTTCGAGACCGGCGTCGCGGATGGCCTGATCCATGGCGATGTAGTTCCAGCCCACGCCCGCTTCCATGAAGCGCTTCGGCTTGCGCGGCACCTGGGACTCCCAATCGAGCCTCGGGTCGCCGTGCACCTGGCAGCGGAAGCCGAGCTCGGCGTACTTGTCGGCGCGCACGAGACCGGACTTGCCCTCTCTGAGAGAGGCGAGCACCTCCTGGGTCGTGTTCCCGATGGAGGACACGATACCCATGCCGGTGACGACCACACGTCTCATCGAGAACCCCTTCCTCGCCCGACCTGAAGACTTGCCGACTGGCGCATGGCAGCCTTTCGGCTCACCCTGCGACCGGCGCTTCCCCTGCCTCGAACAGACCGACGCGCAGGTCGGTCGCAGTATAGATCACCTGGCCGTCCGCTTTCATCACGCCGTCGGCGATGGCCAGCTTCAGCCGGCGCAGAATGACACGCTTCAGATCCACCACATACTCGACCTTCTTGACCGAAGGGACCACCATGCCGGTGAACTTCACTTCGCCGACGCCCAAGGCGCGGCCGCGGCCAGGTGCGCCGAGCCAGCCCAGGAAGAAGCCCGTCAGTTGCCACAGGGCATCGAGGCCGAGGCACCCCGGCATCACCGGGTCGCCTTCGAAATGACATTTGAAGAACCAGTCCAGGCGGCTGTTGCCCTCGACGGCAAGTTCGGCCACCACCTGCCCCTTGCCGTGGAGGCCCTGGGTATCGGCGATATGCGCGATGCGATCGAACATCAGCATGGGCGGCAGCGGCAGCTGGGCGTTGCCGGGCCCGAACAGCTCACCGCGGCCACAGGCCAACAGATCCTCGTAATCATAGCTAGAACGGCGCTCGGCCATCGGTCAGCTTCGTCCCTCTCACCGGTGTCAGTCCCTTGACGGCTCAGCGTGCCTGCTGCCCGCCGGATGCCGCGGAGCGCGACCCGGTCCATTGTCCGAGAACGACGCCTTGCCACCCCACGCAAACCGCGTTCCTAGCACATCCGCCCGACGTTCAAACGATAATCGCGAGACCCGTCAAGTCGCGGCTTGGAAAAGGTGACGTCGGGTGGCGCCTTGTCCCTCGGCCGCGGCGCGGGCGGATGTCTGCCCACGGCTTCGACGCGCGCGCCGCCCCCAAATCGCGGGACCGGGAATCTCCGCCGAAAACAGTGCCTTGGAACCCGGGTTGCGGTCACCCGCAAGTGCACCTATACTAACAATATCAACGAATCCGGCTTTCGGCGGCTGCCAGACCCATCGGGGGTCGGGGGCGTCGAGGTTCATCGAGTCGACCGTTCATGAGCGAAGACATCCTGGAAGATCCCTGCTTGGACGATCCCTGCTGCGGAGAGCCCGTGCCGACGGCCCTGGGCCGCTCGCAGCAATCGCGGATCGCCGCCCGGCTCAGGGGAGCGGGCCTGCGTCCAACGCGGCAGCGCGTGGCGCTCGGCGTGCTTCTGCTTGGCGGCGAGGACCGGCACGTCTCGGCGGAGATCCTGCATGCCGAAGCGCTGGCGGCCGGCGAGCACGTCTCTCTGGCGACCGTCTACAATACGCTGCACCAGTTCACCGGCGCCGGGCTGCTGCGCGAGCTCGCCATCGACGGCGGCAAAGCCTATTTCGACACCAATACGTCGAACCATAACCACTTCTTCATCGAGAGCGCGGGCGAGCTGATGGACATTCCCGGCGACTCGATCCGGGTCGACGGCCTGCCCCAGCCTCCGGACGGAATGAAGGTGAGCCACATCGACGTGGTGGTGCGCCTGGTGCCCAAGGACTAGGCTCCATCTCGATCCTCATTGCGGGGCGGACTTCAGCCTCCTCCCCGCCACCGGCTATTTCACGATCTCATTCGGATAGACGCCCCAAAGCTGTTTCTGGGGCATGAATCCGCGAAAACGATCGATGGTGATGCTGCACCAGCGGCCATCGCAGGTGTGGACGTTGGCGATGACACCGGCCTCGACGACCACGACTGCGCGGGCGCGCTCGCTGTCGCTGTTGCGCACCGGCACCTGGGGCACCGGCGCGCCCGCCTTGGCGTCCCAGGGCGTGACGAGGGCCGTGCGCCGGCCCGACAACAGCGACTGCAGAACCCAGCCCGTCGCACCTTCCGAATCGCGGATCTGACGCCAGCTCTCGAACTCGCTCAGGACCTCCACGGGCAGGCCGGCCTGGCGATAGACCCATGAGGTCGGATAGTCGGTGCCAGGTCCCGACCGGAGATTGACGCGATCGGCCTTGAGACTGACGAAGCGCGGCAGCGGCAGACCGCTCGCCCCCAGCGGGGCCGCGGCCCCTGCGGCCGCCGTCCCTGCCCGGGCCGCATCCGCGCCACCGGCGAGCGCCATCACCGCAACGAGCAGCGCGGCCAGCGCCGCCGCTCGCCCCGAGCCCGCCCGGCCCCCCCATCGCATCGTCCGCTCCCGCACCGCCCTCACTCCGCCGCTCCCCGACGCTCCGACAACCCCTTACCCAGACAATCCATCACTTTGTCATGGACATGACCTTCTGTTAGACACAGCCGATATCCCAGATCACGCCGCCCGGTGGAGAAATATGCCCAACCCGCAGAAGAAGCCAGTCGTCATCGTCACGCGCAAGCTGCCCGACGTCGTCGAAACGCGCATGCGCGAGCTGTTCGACGCACGCCTCAACACCGACGATACGCCCCTGACGCAGGCGCAACTGGCGGACGCGGTCAAGATCGCCGACGTGCTGGTGCCGACCGTCACCGACCGCATCGACCGCGCCATCATCTCGCAAGCCGGGCCGCAACTCCGCCTGATCGCCAACTTCGGAACCGGCGTCGACAACATCGACCTCGATACGGCGCGCAACCGTGCCGTCACGGTGACCAATACGCCGGGCGTCCTGACCGAGGACACCGCCGACATGACGATGGCGCTCATTCTCGCCGTACCGCGCCGCCTGCCGGAGGGCGCCGCCTATCTCAAGGACCCTAAGAACAAGTGGGTCGGCTGGTCGCCGACATGGATGCTGGGCCACCGCATCTTCGGCAAACGCCTCGGCATCGTCGGCATGGGGCGCATCGGACGCGCGGTTGCCCAGCGCGCCAAGGCGTTCGGACTGCAGATCCACTATCACAACCGCAAGCGCGTTTCGAGCAAGGTCGAGCAGGAGTTGGAGGCAACCTACTGGGAAAGCCTCGACCAGATGCTGTCGCGCATGGACATCGTCTCGGTCAACTGCCCGCATACGCCGGCCACCTATCACCTGCTCTCGGCGCGGCGCCTCAAGCTGCTCAAGCCGACGGCCTACATCGTCAACACCTCACGCGGCGAGGTGATCGACGAGAACGAGCTCGCGCGCCTCATCGAATCGGGCTCGATCGCGGGGGCGGGCCTCGACGTGTTCGAGCACGAGCCGGCGATCAATCCCAAGCTCCTCGCCTCGGAGCGCGTCGTGGCGCTCCCGCACATGAGCAGCGCCACCCTCGAGGGGCGCATCGACATGGGCGAGAAGGTGATCATCAACATCAAGGCCTTCCTCGACGGGCACGCGCCACCCGACAAGGTTCATCCGGCGATGTTCTAGGTTGCGGACTCGACGTGGCCGGCGTTGACCGGCCATCCAACGCCAAACGCCAACGCGCCCTCAGCCTGCCCTGGATGGCCGGGTCAAGCCCGGCCATGGTGTTATCGTTTGGTTTGTGGGAGCTCACGCCAGGTAGTGGGTGGCGACGGCGACGTAGAAGGCGAGCGTCGCCAGGTAGCCGGCGACCAGCCAGTTGCGGCTGCCGTTCGAGATCGGCTCGGCTCTGCGCTTCCGCTGGCCTGACCTCAGCAGCACGGGCGCCGTCAGGAGCAGCAGCCCCGTCAGCAGGTACCACCCGAGGTAGACCGACACGCCGATGCCGGCGATCAGCGCCAGCATGTTGATGATCGCGACGACCTTGGGATCAAAGCGCGAGAGGGCCGCATCGACCACCTGGCCGCCGTCGAGCGGCAGGACAGGGGCGAGATTGAAGCCGTTCAGGATGGCACTCGCGAGCGCGAGCATCTCGAACAGGGGCTCCTGCGTGACGAACGCGGCAGCGACGAACATCGCGGTCGTGAGCAGGCTGAAGCCCGGCCCCATCAGCGCCACGAAGCCGCGCTCGGCCTCGGTCTCATGCGGCGCGGCCGAGACGGCGACACCCCCAAGGAACGGAATGAAATAGATGCCTTGCACGGGCAGACCGACCCAGCGCATGGCGAGCGCGTGCCCCGCCTCATGAACCAGGAGCAGAGCGAGCAGAACGGCGGCGAACATCGAGTCGAACAGATACGTAAAGCTTGCGTAGGTCAGCGCGCCGGTCACCAGCGCCGCGCCGGTGCGCGACGACGATGCCGCGGTGCCAGCGAGGGTCTCGCAGTGCCGGCGAATCCGGCGGCCGTTGTGGCGTGCGCCGAGCGGAACCAGCAGGCGGCCCATGAAATTGTCGTGCGTCAGCTCGTGCACGATGGTGAGGCGCGTGGCGTCCGGGCGGTCCTCGAACGTGCAGGCGACGAAATAGTCGTGTCCGAGGGCAATGCTCGGCGCGGTGCCCTCACGCAGCACCTCGATCATCAACGCCTCCTGCGAGCGGCTCTCGACCTCGCGGTGGGCCATCGCCATGACCGTATCGCCGATCGCAACCGTTCCTTCGTAGATGTCGGCAGTGCCGGCGCGACGCGCGGTTGCGATCTCGATGCGCGGCGGGCCTTCGAAGACGATGTCACGGGCCGAGGCGGTGGCCCATACGAGGTCGCGCGGCGCGGCGATGTCGACGGACGTCTCGTAACGCTTGCGGCGGCGGCCCAGCACCGTATCGACGACGCCTTGCGCGAGGAAATAGAGGCTCCAAAGCAGATCGGCGATCAGGGTCATGGCCGGGGTTCTCTATCGTCTTGCGTCTCAAGGCCTCGGGCGCGGCTTCCGCCGCGGCGCATGCCCTATCCCTCAGGTCATGGCCGGGATCGACGATCTAAACTGTTCCGGCGGGAACACCTGGCCGCGTGCCTTCATGCACGGCGAGGTCGACGATGGTGGGCGCGCGGCCGGTCAGCGGGTTCTCCGGGTCCCACGCCACGCGCACGGTCTCGAAGCGCGGCTCCTTGGCATCGTAGAGCAGGAGACGGCCGGCCAGGCCCTCACCGACGCCGGTCAGCTCCTTGAGCACCTCGGTCGCCTGCAGGGTGCCGATGACGCCGACGACCGAGCCCAGCACGCCCACCTCCGAGCAGTTCGGCACCGTGCCGGGCGGCGGCGCCTCGGGAAAGACGCAGCGGTAGCTCGGATACGGAGACCCGTCCGGCGCCGCAGCGAACGGCTTCAGCGTGGTCAGGTAGCCGTCGAAGGGGCCGACGGCGGCGTGCACCAGGGGGCGGCGCGCGAAATAGCACGCGTCCGAGACCAGATAGCGCGTCGCGAAGTTGTCGGACCCGTCGGCGACGATGTCGAAACGCCCGACGATCTCTTGCGCGTTGGCGGCCGTGAGGCGCGCATCGAAGGTTTCGACCGCGACAAGCGGGTTCAGGCGCGCGATCGTTTCGCGCGCGCTTTCAACCTTCGCATGGCCGACGGCGTCCGTCGCGTGGACGATCTGGCGCTGCAGGTTGTCGAGCGAGACCCTGTCGTCGTCGATGACGCCGAGCGTTCCGACGCCGGCGGCGGCGAGATAGAGAAGGACGGGACTGCCGAGGCCGCCCGCACCGATGACGAGCACGCGCGCGGCCTTGAGCTTCGCCTGCCCCTGGCCGCCGATGTCGTGCAGCACAAGGTGGCGCTTGTAGCGCTGGATCTCCGCGGGCGTCAGTGCCATGTGTCTCGCTTTCCCGGGCCCAGGTCCATGGGACGGCCGCTCCCGGCTCTCCGGAACGGCTCCAGGTTTTTTGATAGAGGCCAACGCGGCCGGGGTCCAGGTCGCTCCAGGGCCCTGGCGCCTTGCCTTTTTTGCGCGCGGCCCGTGATCAGCCCGGATTGCTGCCGTCGCGGGCGCGCGCGCCCGCCGCCCGCCCGGGACCGGCGCGGGTGATGGTCGGATCGGACCAGGGTCCGTGAAGCTTGTACGTGTCCGGCGTGCCCTTCGATGCATCGCCCGGCGAAGCGGCGGACGCTGGAGCGCCGGGCGTCGGGGCGATCGAGAGCAGGAGATCGAAGGCACTGCTCTCGATGTCGACCGTTCCCGATGCGGTGACCGTGGCGGCGTTGGCCGTCGCCTCCAGGGCCTCCAGGGTCAGAACGCCCGGGGCCATCGTCAGGCGCGCGGTGAGGCCGCTCACCGTCGTCGCTCCGGCGCCGACGGGCCCCCAGCCCTCGACCGGCGTGGCAGCGGCCGCGGCGGCGGGAAGGGCATTGAGATCGAGGCCGACGCGGCCGCCGTCGGTCAGGTCCAGAGACAGCTTGCCGGACAAGGATCTGGCGATGTCGTCCCCCGTCGCGCCCGCCGCGGCGAGATCGAGGCGGATGTCGGCGGCGCCGTCGATGGCGACTGGGCCGAGGCGGGAGGCGGCAAGCGTCCCAAGCTCGATGTCCTGAAGGTTCGCGAGCAGCGTGTAGCGCGGGTCCTTCCCGGTTGCATCGACCGTGAACTGGCCTTCGCCGCGGCCCCCCTGCTCCAGCTCGAGCTCGGCAAGCTCGCCGTAGAGCACGCCGTTCTTGACCGAGAGGCTCGCCGCGCCGCGGCCCAGCCGGCTCGACCCGTTCGTCACGCTGCCGGCCGAGAGGCGGAGATCCGCATCCATATCGCGCAGGAACGACGGAGCGGCGATGCCGGGGGTGCGGATCGCGACGACCCAGTCCGACGCCAGCGCGAGCGCAGGAAGCCGGGACGGCGTCGCGTAGGGGGCGATGTCGAAGGTGGAGAAGGCCAGAGTGCCCTCGATCGACGGCCGCTCGCGCCCGCCCTTGACGGCGAGGGCGCCGGTTGCGGGATTGCCGTCGAGCGAGAACTCCGCGTGCTCGAACGACAGTGTGCGCTCGTCGAGCGTGAGAAGCCCCTTGGCCTTGAACGGCCCCAGCCCGGAGCCGGCCGGCCATGACGTCCCAAGCCAGCCGGCAAAGCGGCGCAGGTCGGAAATCGACAGCTCCGCATTCTCAGCCGAAATCTGCGGCTGCTCGCCCATGGTCAGGACGCCCGCGAACGAGGTGGCGAGAATGTCTCCCTTGGCGGCGGCGCGCACACGTAACGGCGCGCCGGGTGCGCTCTCCGTCTGCCGCGTGAAGCTCGCATCGATGTCGAACGGCTCGCCGCGGATCTCGATGCGGCCCTTCACGGCCACGAGCCCGTCGCTCCGGGGTTTGATCTCCAGCTCCGAGACCGACACCACCTCCGGCGCGCCCCGGTCCGTCGCGAAGGCAATGGCCGTATCGAGGATCGCGAGGCTGCGGAAGCGGAACCCGGAGAGCGCGGAGACGACCGGGCGAAGCTCCTCGGAGACGCCCGCTCCGCCCTGAGCCGGGGCCAGCGCGGGGCTCGCACCGCCGCGCCGGTCCACGACGAGGCGTGCGCGATCGAGCACGAGATCGGCGCCGTCGCCGCGCATCAGCGTGCGGATCAAGGCGCTGACGCGGCTATCGCCCGAGACCGGGCCGACGAGCGCCACGGTTCCCGCCTCGAGCACGACGGAGGGGGATGAGAACAGCGCCAGGGGCGTCGTGATGGCGACCATCTCGTGGGAGTCGGCGCGCACGGTCGAACCCGGAATGGGCTCACCCTTGCGGGCCCCGATCACGACAGGAGCGACGAGAGCAAACGCGATCGCCGCCGTCAACACGATCGCAACGCCCAATGGGCGACGCCTGTCAGCTCTGCCGGTCATCAGGCTGCTGTCCCGCGCATGGAGGCTTCAGGTTTGGAGGCTTCAAGCGTGAAGCGACGAAGGGAGACGGCCGACGTCCCTCGGGCCGGCAGTGGCTCCTCTTTACCGAACACGATCCGCACGCGCAACACGCCGTACCGGGCGCCCGCGCTGCGGACCCGCAAAAGACTTCAAGAGTTCAGACGCATAGCCGGTCGCTCCCAAAATCGTAGTTGCACCCCGCGAAGCGAGACGTCGGAGCGGAGCGCCGTGTTTCCGCACGCCACGCCGGCGTCGTTTCGCGTGATGACGATCCTGCGGCAGAAATCCGGCGATACGAAGACGGCGCGGACGGCATGCGCGTCGCCACCGCCTCCCGCGCCGCGCGTCACTCGAGCTCGAAGCGCACTTGCGCCGGCGCATGGCCGGGCAGGGCGAGCGAGACCACCACGATCGTCCCCGCGCCGGCGTTAAACGCTCCCGATCCCTTGAGGAGGTTTCCGCCCGCGGGCGACAGCGCCACCTGCTCGGCCTTGCCGTCGGCCAGCACCGTCGCCGAAGCCGTGGCGGCGCTGGTGTCCTGCTCGGCGCCGTCCTCGTGCGTGAGGTAGAGCGCGAGCGTTGCGCCCTCGGCCACGAGCTCGAGGTGATGGTGCGTGGTGTGCTCGACCAAGCCGCCGTGCTTGGCGGAGTGATCGTGGACGTGCTCCTGACTGTCATCGGCGAGCACAAGGCCCGCTCCGAGCACGAGGGCTGCGACCGAAAGCGCAAATCGTCTGATCATCGTTGGTCTCCTTTTTTGTGACGTCGGATTGCGGGAATCAGAACGCTTCGGCGGGAAGGGCCGACGTCCGCGCGGCCAGCAGGCGCTCGAGCGGCTTCCTTCCGAAGAGCAGGAAGAGGACGGGCGTCAGAAAGGCATCGAGGACGGTGGCGGAGAACAGGCCGCCGAAGATGGTGATGGCGACCGGATGCAGGATCTCCTTTCCGGGCGCGTCGGCGCCGATCATCAGCGGCACCAGTGCGATGCCGGCGGCAAGCGCCGTCATCAGCACGGGCGTGAGGCGCTCGAGCGTGCCGCGCATGACGAGCCGGCGGCCGAACCGCTCGCCTTCGAACAGCGCCAGGTTGATGTAGTGGCTGATCTTCAGGATGCCGTTGCGGGTGGCGATGCCGGCGAGCGTGATGAAGCCGACGGCGCTGGCAACCGAGAGCGGCTGCTCGGCAATCATGAGCGCGGCCACGCCGCCGATGATCGCCAGCGGCACGTTGCCCATGATGATCAGGACGAGGGCGGTCGAGCGGTAGCGCGTGTAGAGAACGACGAAGATCAGCGCGAGCGACACGACCGAGAGCAGGGCCATGAGGCGCGAGGCATCCTCCTGGGCCTGGAACTGCCCTTCGAGGTGCGAGAAGTAGCCTCCGGGCAGCGGCGCGGCGGCAAGCGCGGCGCGGATCTCGCCGACGACGCGCGCCATGTCGGAGCCGTCCGTGTTGGCCAGCACGGCGATGCGGCGCCGGCCGTTCTCGCGCAGGATCTGGTTCGGCCCGTCGGTCTCGATGACCTCGGCGACGCTCGCGAGGGGGATGCGCCCGGCCGGGCTCTCGATCAGCATGTCGCCGAGCGCACGCGTGGTGCGGTCCCTGTCCGAGAGGCGCAGCACCACGTCGAAGCGCTTCTGCTGGTCGACGACCTCGGACACGACGCGGCCGTTCGACAGCGCCGCGAGGGAGGCCGTGATGGCGCTCGGGTTCAGGCCGTAGCGTTTGGCCTTCTCGTAATCGACGCGGACCTGGAGCTCGGGAATGCGCACCTGCCGCTCGGTCTGAAGATCGACGATGCCGGGGATGCGCCGCAGCCGCGTCTCCATGTCGGCGGCGAGGGCGCGCAGGGTGTCGTAATCGTCGCCGTAGATCTTGAGCGCGATCTGCGCCCGCACACCCGAGAGCATGTGGTCGAGCCGGTGGGCGATGGGCTGGCCGACGGTGATCGAGGCGGGCAGCATCGCGAGGCGTCCGCGGATGTCGGACAGCACGGCCTCGCGGCCCCGCGCCGAGCGGCGGAGATCGACATCGAGCTCGCTCACGTGCACGCCCTCGGCGTGCTCGTCGAGCTCGGCGCGGCCGGTGCGCCGGCCGACCGAACGCACCTCCGGCACCGCGGCGACGATGGTCTCAGCCAGCCTGCCGATGCGATCGGATTCGGACAGGCTGATGCCCGGCTCGAGCGAAACGGTGACGAGCACCGTGCCCTCGTTGAAGGGGGGGAGGAAGGCGCGCGGCAGCATGGCGCCTGCGATCAACGCCGCCAGCACGGCCGCGACCGGAACGGCAATCACCAACGGCGGGTGCTCGAAGCACCAGGCGAGCCCGCGCCGCTGCCAGCGCTTCAGGACGCGCACGATCGGGCTTTCGCGCTCGGCCAGATGCGTCATGCGCGGAATCAACAAGGAGGCGAGCACCGGCGTCACCGTCATCGAGACGAGGAGGCTCGCCAGGATCGAGACGATGAAGGCGATGCCGAGCGGCGCGAAGAGGCGACCCTCGATGCCCGACAAGGCAAAGAGCGGCAGGAACACGAGCACGATGATGGCTGTCGCATAGAGGATGCCGCTGCGAACCTCGATCGAGGCCGCGGCGACGACCTCACTGGTCGGGCGCGGATGGGGCGCACGCCGATTGAGGCCGAGCCGGCGGTAGATGTTCTCGACGTCGACAACCGCATCGTCGACGAGGGCGCCGATGGCGATGGCGAGGCCGCCGAGCGTCATGGTGTTGATCGATAGCCCCATGATCTCGAACACCACGACGGTCGTCAGCACCGACAGCGGAATGGCCAATAGCGAGATCAGCGTCGTCTGCCAGTTGAGCAGGAACAGGAACAGCACCACGGCCACGACCACGAGCGCCTCGATCAGCACGCGCTTGACGTTGCCGATGGACGATTCGATGAACGTCGCCTGTCGGAACTGGACGTCCGTGACCTTCACGCCCTCCGGCATGACACGCTGCAGCTCGGGCAACATGCGCTCGATCTCGCGCGTGATGGTCACGGTATCGGCGCCCGGCTGCTTCTGGACGCCCAGAATGACGGCGGGCCTGCCATTCAATCCGGCGTCACCGCGCTTGGTGCGGGCCGCGAAATCGACGTCCGCCACCTGGGAGAGCGTCACCACCTGGCCGTTGCGGTAGGCGACGACGAGATTGCGCAGGTCCTCGATCTTCGAGGAGCGGCCGATGTTGCGGATCAGAAACTCGCGCGTCTTCTGATCGACGAAACCGCCGCCGGTGTTGGCGCCGAAGGATTTGATGGCCTGCTCGACGGCCTCGACGCCGATGTCGAGGCCGGTCATGCGGCGAGGATCGGGAACGACCCGGTACTGGCGCACCTCGCCGCCGATGGGGATCACCTGGGAGACACCGGGCACGGTCAAAAGCTGCGGTCGGACCGTGAAGTCGGCGATCTCGCGCAACCGCATGAGACCGGATCCCTCGCCCGACGCCGACAGTCCCGAAGCCGACGTCTCGGACGTCGACATGGCGATCAGCATGATCTCGCCCATGACGGAGGAGATCGGACCCATCTGCGCGGCGACGCCCGGCGGCAACTGCTCGCGCACGAGCTGCAGCCGCTCGGCGACCTGCTGGCGCGCGCGGTAGATCTCGGCCGACCAGTCGAACTCGACGTAGACGATCGAGAGGCCGACGCCCGAGACCGAGCGCACGCGCGAGACACCGGCCATGCCGTTCATCGCCGTCTCGATGGGGAACGTCACGAGTTGCTCGACCTCCTCGGGGGCGAGGCCCTCCACCTCCGCCATCAGCGTCACCGTCGGGCGGTTGAGGTCCGGGAACACGTCGATCGGCAGGCGCGCCAGCACGGCGAGGCCGTAGATGCTCATGGCGACGGCGCCGACAAGAACGAGCAGCCGGTTCGCGAGGCTGCCGCGGACGATGGCATTGAACATCGGTATTTCCCTTTCGTGTCGCGCATCCCGCCGGTGGCCCGGCCGCGGGCGCTGCGTCGGCCTCAGCGAACCTGGTTGATGAGCGCGGCCGCCTCGACGACGACGCGGTCGCCCGCCGAGAGGCCGGACGTCACCACGACGCGCTCGCCGTCGAGCGGGAGGGTGCGAACGGGGCGCGGCGCAAAGCGCTCGGGCGCCACTTTCACCCACACCTGAGGAAGCCCGTTTGGGGCGCGCACGACGGCACCCTCCGGGACGACGAAGCCGTCCACCGGCGCGCCGTGCCGGATCAGCACCTTGACGGTGGCGCCGATGCCGAGCGAGGCGTGAGGCTCGTCGACCTTGAACAGGAGCGGCAACGCCTGCTGGCGCAGCGCGGGGGCGCGCCCGACGAAGGAGAGCGGAATGCGGTGTCCCTCCGCATCCACGGCGACGGCCGTCCCAACCGCGCTGCGGTCGTCGCTTCCCCGCGCGCCGATGGCCTCGATCCAGAGACGCTCGGGATCGACGATCTCGAACAGCGTATCGCGCGCGGAGACGACCTGGCCGGCGCGCACGTTGGCCAGCGAGATGATGCCGTCAACGGACGCTTTGAGCTCGAGACGCTCCGTGTTTTTCGGAGCCAGCACGCGTTTCTGCTCGCGCAGGCTTTCGATCTCCGTCCGGGTGTCGTCGATGTCGCGCTGCGGGATGTAGTCGCCGGAGATGCGGGTCAGCCGCTGCAGCTTCTGCTCGGCGATGCGCAGCTTGCCTTCGACGTCGGCGGTGACCTGGGCGAGCGTGCCGCGCTCGTAGACCGGCATGGCGGGCGCGAGGAGGGCCAGCACATCGCCAGCCGCGACCGTCTTGCCGACATACGGCACCTGGCCCGAGGCGAGCTCGATCTGTCCGTCCATGGGCGCCTGCACGCGTCCCTCGTGGGAGGGATCGGCAATGACGGTGCCGACCAACTCGGCACCGGCCTGGGTTTGCTCGGAAGCGGCGGGCACAGTTCTGACCTCGAGCAGGCGCTGCGAGGCCTTGGGCAGGAACACCTCTCCGCTCGGCAGCTTGAGCGGGGCCGTCCCGGCCGGACGCACGGGGGCGGCCTCGCCGCCATGGTCGTGGCCCTCGTGCGCGAGGGAGGGGCGGGGGAGGGCGGACGCGAGGGCGAGCGCGATCAGGCCGATCCTGGCGACGGTCCCGAGGGTGCGCTCAGCGGTTGCGGACCGAGGCGGCGCAGCGTCCTCGGCTTCGTCCGGCGGGAGACGCAGAGACCGGACGGCAAATCCCAGGACAAAGCCGCCGAGGGCCACGATGAGCGCCACGAGCCACAGCACGGGCTCGGCGAGCAGCGCTGCTCCGGGCGACGCTGGCCCAGGCTCCTCGGCGGCCTCAGGGATCGTCAGCACGCCGGCGAGGAGGTCGGCTCTGCCATCGGCGGCGACGACGAACGTCAGCGCCCGGACGCCGGGCTCGTGCACCCAGTCGGCCTCGATGGCGTAGATGCCGTTGCCGATCTCTTTGGCCGCCTGACGCGGGATGCCCTCTCCCATCACCTCGATGCCGGCCCCGTCGACCGGCGCATTGGTCGCGCTCCTGTCGAGGTAGAGGGTGAGCGTGTGCTCGTGCGCCGTGGCGACGAGCTCGAGGGTGGCGCCTTCGGCGGTGAGCCGCGGCGGCGCCGGGAGCGCGGCGGCGGGGCCCGCCTCTTCCTCGTGACCTTCGTGGGCGGCGCCGATGGCGGAAAGGCCAATGAGGCCGAACGAGAGTGCGGCAAACGCCGTAACGGCAAGACGAATCATGGGGTGCGCCTCGGAATCCTGGAGGAATCTCGAGCAACGCGACCGACGCTCAAGGGTCTCGGCTCAGCGGCCGTTTCTGCGGCCGGCAAAGCTTTTCTGCGCCCGTCGGTTGCCTGACACTCGGTTGCCTGACACGACACCTCGCGTCCGCGGCTCAGCGGACAACGGGGCCGGATCAGGCGGCGGCGCGCGGGGGACGGAAGAGGGGCGCTGCAAGCTCTCCCGGCGGGAGGTGGGCCGCCGCGACCGGGAGGACGGTCGGCGCATCGGCGAGGAAGGTGAAGCCGATATCGGCGGCGGCGAGCGCCACGCTGCTGCAGCAATGCATGTGCACGTGCTTGCACGGCAGGTCGCCCGACGCGGGATCCTGGTCCTCGATCGGCTGATCGGCGTGCAGCCCCGGTCCGGGGTCGGCGCCATGACCGGGGTGAGCCACCTCGTGGGCGGCGGCGCCATGGCCGTGGCCGTGAGCGTGCGCATCGAAGGCCGCCAGCACGGCCGCATAGCCGTTGAGGCCGCTCGCGCTCAGGGCGAGAGCCACCACGACGATCCGCAGAACCTGGCGAGCCAGTTGGCGCATACGCAAGAAAAACCCGAAGTGCCCCAGCCGGTCAAGCCGTGCCGCGGCGGCATTGTCGCCCACGCCCGTGGCCGTTCCGGGGCGGTCAGTCACGCATGGCGGCCATTTCCGGGCTCATGTGCTCGATCAGCCGGCCTTCTTCGAGGCGCACGAAGCGGGCCGCGATGCGATGCTCGGCCGCAAAGGCCGGGCCGGCTTCAGGGCCGAGCACGGTGAGGGCGGTCGCCGCGGCATCGGCCGTCATGCAGGTCTCGGCGACGACGGTGACCGACACCAGGTCGTGGGTGACGGGTGCGCCGGTGGCGGGATCGAGCGTGTGCGCATAGCGCCGGCCGACCGCATCGAAATAGCGCCGCTCGTCGCCGGAGGTCGCGACCGAGAGCCCGGTGAGCGCCAGCAGGGTCTCGGGCAGCGCATCGGCACCCCGCGCGCCGCGCGGCCGCTCGAGCGCGACCCACCAAGGCGTTCCGTCGGGCTTCAGCCCCTCGCCCCTCAGCTCGCCGCCGATCTCGACCAAAAGGTTCGCCACGCCTTGCCCGCGGAGAAACCGCGCGACCTCGTCGACGGCGAAGCCCTTGGCAATGGACGACAGGTCGAGCCGCACGCCGCCCGGCTGCATCACGCTCCGGCTTTCGACGTCGAGCGCGAGGCGCTGCCATCCGGCGAGACCGCGTGCGCGGTCGAGGGAAGCCTGATCGGGAACGCCTCCCCGTGCCGGCGCGGGGCCGAAACCCCAGAGGTCGACCGCGGCGCCGATGGTCGGATCATAGGCGCCCCCGGTGCGCTCGGCCCAGCCGAGACCCGCAGAGAGGACCTTGAAGAAGCCGTCCGGAAGCGGGTGGCGCGTTCCGGGCGGCGCGGTGTTGAAACGCGTGATGTGAGAGCCCGGCTCCCACGGGCTCATCTCATCGATGATGCGCGCCAGCACGGCCTCGATGCCGCGCTGCAGCGGCGCGAGGTCCGTGCCGGGCACGAGGGCGAGCGTGGCCGACCAGGTGGTCCCCATGGTCTCGCCGCCGAGCGCCTTCACGATGAGCGTGCGCAGGGCGCCGAAGAACGGCGGCGGCGTGATCCGCGTCGGGATCAGCACGCGCCGCTCGTCCGTCATCGCCCGCACAGGCGCGTTGCGGCTCACTCGGGCAGGACCTCGAGCGTCGCGGCGTAGCCGGCGCGGCGCTGCTTGGCGTCCTTGATCGTCGCCTTGTCGTCGCTCACGTTGGCTTCGAGCCAGTACATGCCGGGCTCAGGCCAGGTGTACTTGAACACGCCGCTGCCGTCGGTCGTGACGGTCGTCTCGCCGAGCTGGTTGCGGTAGCGGATGCCGCCCCGCACGATCTCGACCTTGACGTTCGGCGCGGGCTTGCCGTCGAGCAGCAGCTTGAACTCCGCCTCGCTCCCCGCAACAAGGTCGTTGGGTTGGGTGACCGGCTCCAGCTCGAGGCCAACGCCGACGGGCTTCAGGGCCGCGCCGCCGGGGCTTCCGGAGGTCACGAACGTCTCGATGCGGCGCACGCTCTCCGTCACGACGAGATCGGTCGCGGACGCAGGGATCTCCTTGGCGAGCTTGTCCACGGGGCCGCGCCAGCGCTTCTCCTTGCCGTCCTCCTTGTAGCGCGCGAACACGCCTTCGGTGACGAGCGCGATGCGGTAGGTGCCGGCCTGCTTCAGCGGCACGTCGAAGCTCGAGCGATACTTACCGGTGCTCGCGTTCTCAACATCGACCCTGGCGCCGTCCGGGCCGGTCACGGCGAGGCTCTCAAGGCGCAGCGGGCGATGGTCGAAATAGAAGAGATCGTTGGATATCGCAGCATCGATAGTGACGGCCATATCCTCCTTGCCCGAGAGCACGGTCGAGGACGGCAAGAGCCACGCCTTATGGGCGTGGGCGGCGACGGGCAGGCTTGCGGAGAGCGCCAGCGCGGCCAGGGTGCGAACGAACGGCTTCATGGTCGATCTCCTTCGATTACGGCTTCACGTTGACGGCGACGGCGCCAAGCTCATGCTCGCCCTTTGCGTTGAGGGACGTGCCTTCCTTCGGGGGCCATTGCAGCGGGATGCGCAGCACCTCGCGGCCGCCAACCTCGCGGGCCGCCTCGACGATCAGCTGGTACTCACCGGCCGCGAGATCCTTCAAGGCGGGATTGCCGGCGTCGAACTTGAGCTCGTGCGTGCCGGGGGCGCGCGTCGCGCTCGTCAGGCCGTCGGCCGGCACCTTGAGCTCGCGTCCCGTGCGCCGCCACCACTGGCGCAGGTCCTTCAGCCACTTGTCGCCTTCCTTCTTGGCGTTGGCGACGTCGTACCAAACGGCCAGGTTGGCCGCGACCTTCTTGTCTGGCCCCTCGAGCCACACGGCGACATAGGGCTTGTGATACTCGGCGACATCGAGCTTCGGGATCTCGATCGAGATCTCCATGTCGGTCGCCAGGGCCGGCGCCGCCATGAGCCCCGAAAGGCCGACTGAAAGAAGAATGCGCATGGGTTTCCTCGTTAGTGGATCAACAACAGGGCCAGAAGCACGGGAACGGCGAGGCCCACGCCGACGAGCGGCCAGGTGGACGCGCGGCTGCGGGCGTACATCTGGAGAAGCAGAAGGCCGGTGATGCAGAAGACGACGCTCGCCACCGCGAACGCGTCGATGAACAGGCTCCAGGCCGCGCCCGTGTGGCGGCCTTTGTGGAGATCGTTGAGGTAGGAGATCCACCCCCGGTCGGTTCGCTCGTAGGTGAGCGCGCCGCTCTCGCGGTCGATGGAGATCCAGGCGTCGCCCCCGGGACGCGGGAGCGCGATGTAGGCCTCGCCCTCCGACCATTCGACCTCACGGCCGGCGACCTCGACGCCGAGCGCGGCGCCAAGCGCGTCCGCGAGGCGCGGCGTGAGCTCCGTGCGGCCGGTGCGCGGCTCGCCGGAGAGCACCTCGATCATGGGCGCGGCCAGCATCCCCTCGCGGGTCGTGACACGGGGCTTGGCCTCGATCGCGGCCGAGTGGTTGAGCGTGATGCCCGTCACCGCAAACAGCAGCATGGAGACGAGGCTCACCGCGCCGCTGATCCAATGCCATTGCCGGAGCTGGCGCATCCATTCGGCGCGGCGGTTGGCCTTGGCGGCCCGGTCCGCCGCAAGATCACGGACATTGACGTTCACGTGGCAGATCCCCGTTCGCCGGCCTCCGCCTCCGAGGCCAGCTCCCTCAGCTCCGGATGCGCGTCGGCGCGCAGCATGGCGAGCGCCTCGCGGCGGAAATCGCAAGGCGCGTGCGCCAGAGACGCGCGGAACCATGGAATTCCGTCGCCGATCCGACCGGCCGCGACAAGATAGCGCCCGTGGTGGAACTGGCCGCGGAAGCAGCCGCGCTCGGCCGCCCAGCGATACCAGAGGGCCGCGGAGCGCTGGCTCCGGCGCGGCACGTCGGACGCTTCGCGGAAGCGGCCCAGCATATTCATGGCCTTGGGATTGCCGCGGCGGGCCGAGCGCACGAGCAGGGTGAGCGCCTTCGCCTCGTCGTAGGGCACGCCGCGCCCTTGTGCGTAAAGAGAGGCGAGGTTGAACTCGCCCCAGGCGTGGCCCTTGTCGGCCGCCCGGCGATAGCAGCCGGCCGCCTCCGCGAGGTCTACGGCCACACCCTGGCCGAGCTCGTAGCAGCGCCCCAGCATGTTGAGGGCGTCGGCTTCCCCGTCGCGCGCGGCACGCCTGAACCAGCGGACCGCGGCCTCGGGATCGCGCGCCACGCCGTGGCCGTTGAGCAGCCTCAGCGCCCAGCCGATCTCAGCCTCCACCGCGCCTTGAACGGCGCGGCGGCGCAACTCGTCAGCCGGGACCTCGGGCCCGCGCGGGCACTCCTCCTCCAGCACGCGGACGTAGAGCGTGCGGAACGCGGTGCCTTCGGCCACGGCGAGCTCGAAGTCGTCCTCGATCCTGATGTCCGTGCCCATGGCTCGCGCTCTGCTCCCGGCGGCCGCCTCCGGCCGCCTGACATTGAGCAATATTGACCTCAGTTTTCAAGATATAAGTCGGCGAGGCCACCCGCAGGGGCATGCCACCCGCAGGGGCATGGGGCCCGCAGGACAGCGGGCCTCGAAAGACGGAAGGGCGCGCACGCGCGCCCTTCCGGGTGATCGAAGAAGACGCCTTGAAGCGCCTCAGAACTTCTTGCCGACCGAGAAGATGGCGGTCGTGCCGGCCGACGGCGTCGCGCGGTTGTTGAACGACTGGTCGTAGTTCAGCTCGTCGGTCAGGTTGTAGCCGTTGACCGCGAACCGCCACCCCTCAAGCTCGTAGGCGATCATCGCGTCGAGGCTGAAGAGCTCGGGAATGACGTAGGTGTTGGCACTGTTGTTCGCCGAGAACATATCGGCCTGGTAGAGGATGCCGCCGCCGACGGTCCACTTGCCGGGGCCGGAGATGATGCTCTCCGACAGGTTATATGTGGTCCAGATGCTGAAGGCGTTGTCCGGCACGCCGCCGACCTCATGGCCGATATTGGCCGCGGTCGTGGAGCCCGTGATCTCCGCATCGAGATACGTATAGCCCGCCTGCACCACCCAGGCCGAGGTCACCTGGCCCGCGATGCCGAGCTCGACGCCGCGGACACGCTGCGACTCGCCGGTCTGAATGGCGGTGCCCGGATTGTCAGGATCATCCACGATAACGCCGTTCTTATCGACCTGGAAGATCGCGGCGGTCAGGCTGAGGCGGCCATCCAGCACGTTCCACTTGGCGCCCAATTCGTAGCTCTCGTTCTCCTCGACGGCCCCCTGCGGGACCGTGGCCGTGATCGGATTGAGGGCGTTGGTCACGAACTGGCCGACGGGCGACGCCGATCGCGCCCAGGCGGC
>WBZR01002101.1_pt1 | contig 21915 bp, 17 predicted proteins | sample 5204231 | NCBI WGS metagenome assembly WBZR01 (sample SAMN12412403, study PRJNA552823) | activated sludge metagenome | isolation source: activated sludge from anammox sidestream of wastewater treatment plant... | place: USA: Virginia | collected 2017-08 | reverse complement strand
TCCTTGGTTGGTTGAGTCCGCAAACCCAACATACCCAAGTCGCCACGATGACCGCTCTTCCGGCTCCAACCCCTGAAAGATCAAGAGCTCAGAGCCGGGCTGTTACACCACGTCTGGGGACGCCACCCTGGCGACCAGCGGCGTGCGTGTGAACAGCGGTGGCGAGATGGAACCGGGCATGGGAGATTTCCTGCGGGATGGTGACGATTTGGGGTGCATGGGCAGCGCCGCAACGACAGCGGCAGCTTGATCCGGCGCAGTCCAAGTATGGCATCCAGCCCTGCGGCGCAGGCCTGGCATGCGCGCGCCGACCCGCCAGCGCGCCCGTGCCGCGACGCTGCCCCAGCGGCCTCGGTCCCGGCGCATGCGCTGCGCGCGGGGGTGGCATGCCGTCGTCAGCGGTAGCGCTGCTGCAGGAAGCGGAAGTACGCGCGCAGGCCCTGGGCTTCGCCACCGCGCGGATGGCCGGGCCTGTCGGCATCGTTCCACGCATACACATCCAGGTGCGCCCATGCCTGCGTTTCGGGCAGGAAGCGTTCCAGGTACAGCGCCGCGGTGATCGCGCCAGCCTGGCGCGAGGCGCCGGCGTTGGCGAGGTCGGCGACGTGCGACTCGAGCAGGGTCAGGTACGGCCGCCACAGCGGCAGGCGCCACAGCGGGTCGTGGCTGGCGTGCGCGGCGTCGAGCAGTTGCGCGGCCAGGTCGTCACGATTGCAGAACAGTGCAGGCAGTTCCGGCCCGAGCGCGACGCGCGCGGCACCGGTCAGCGTGGCGAAATCCAGGATCAGGTCGGGCTTCTGCTCGGCCGCGTAGGCCAGCGCGTCGCACAGGATCAGGCGGCCTTCGGCGTCGGTGTTGTCGATCTCGACGCTGATGCCCGCACGCGTGGTGACCACCTCGCCCGGCCGCAGCGCGTTGCCCGCGATCGAGTTCTCGACCGCCGGCACCAGCAGCGTGAGCCGCACCGGCAGGCGCGCGCCGAGCACGAGACCGGCCAACGCGATCGCATGCGCGGCGCCGCCCATGTCCTTCTTCATCCAGCGCATGCCTTCGGCGCTCTTGATGTCGAGGCCGCCGCTGTCGAAGCACACGCCCTTGCCGATCAGCACCAGGTGTGGCGCATGGGCCGGCCCATGCGTGAGTTGGGCCAGGCGCGGCGCGCGGTGGCTCGCGCGACCCACCGCATGGATGGTCGGAAAGCCCGCGGCCAGGAGCTCGTCGCCAACCCAGTCGCAATAGTCCGCGTCATGGCTCGCGGCGAGCTTGCGCACCTCGGCCACGAGCTGTTCGGGGCCCAGCTCCTCGGTGGGCGTGTTGACGAGTTCGCGCACGAGACAGGTGGCCTGCGCCAGCGCACGCACGCGCCCGGCCGACGCGCTGCCCACGCACAGCTGCGCGGGGGCACGGCGAGCCTTGCGGTAGCGCGTGTAGCGATAGGCGCCCAGTGCCCAGCCCAGCGCGACATCGGCGGCATCGAGCTCGATGCCGCGCGGATCGAGCCGGTAGGCGCCCGGCGCGAGCCGCTGCGGCAGCCAGGCCAGCGCCGTCACCGGATCGCGCGGGTCACAGCCGGCGAGGATCGCGGCAATGCCGCCCTGTGCGTCGGGCAGCGCAAGGTGCTGGCCGGCCTGGCCGGAAAAGTCCTGCGCCGCGCACCACTGGCGTGCGCCGCCGCCAAGGCCATCGACGATCGTGCCGAAGCGCTCGGTCGTGACCGCGATGAGCGCGGTGGCGGAGGTGGGTGTGTCGGTGATCAGCCAGGCATCCATCGGACGGGTTTCCGGTCAGGGTTGGACGGGGACAGACCTGCATGCGTGGGTGTCGAGCCAGCGGGCGAGCTCGGCCAGGTCATGTATGTGCAGGTCGGGTTGGATGCCGGCATGGCACCAGCTCGCAGCATGGCGATTGAGCCAGCCGCTGCGCAAGCCTGCCGCGCGCGCGCCGGCCACGTCCAGTGCGGGATCATCGCCCACATGCAGCACGTGCTCGGGTGCCAGCCCGAGCCAGTCGCAGGCGGCATGGAAGATGCCGGCCGCGGGCTTGGCCACGCCCAGCTCGCGCGCGCTGAAGCTGGCCTGGAAATGGCGGTCCAGGCCGATGCGCGCGAGGTCGGCATTGCCGTTGGAAATGCTGACCAGCGGCACCCGTGCGGCGAGCGCGGCGAGCGCCGGGACCGCGTCGGGGTAGCAATGGACGCGGTTGCGGGCGTCGAAGTAGACCTCGAACGCCGCGTGCACCACGTGCTCGCTGTCGACGCCCGCGCTGCGCAAGGCGTGGCGCAGCGTGAGCAGGCGCTGCGCACTGAAATCATGTGCCAGCTCGGGATGCTCGCGGTCGATGCGTTCGCGCAACTGTCGCAGCGCCGCGATCGGCCACGCCTGCGCCACCGCGGGAAAGTGCTGGCGCAGCCAGTCGTCGAGCGCGTGCTCGGCGGCGACGATCGCCGGCTCGACCGGCCACAGGGTGTCATCCAGGTCGAGCGAGATGGCGAGGATGCGCATGCGCCGGTCGCGGGTCAGATGCCTCCGCCCGGCGCGGGCGCGGGTTGGCTGGCGGTCCTGGATGCCGGCTTGGCTGCCGGGGTCGCGCGCTGCGCCTTGCGCGACTGCGCGCGTTCGAGGTTGCGGCGTGCGGCCTGGGTCGATTCCGCCGTGGGCGCGGTCGCGACCTTGGAGGCGAGCACCGCGCGCGGCGCCGACATCGGCTGGCCCGTGGCCGGCGCGGCCGTTGCCGCGGCCACCGCGGCCACCGCGGCGGCGTCACGCCCGACGCGCTCGTCGATGAGGGCCATGCGCGCGGTGTCGCGCCCGGCCACGTCACCCGCGTCGGCCCACGGCACGAGGCCGTGCTTGCGCAGGATCGCCGCGGCCGCGGGCGTGTGCAGGAACGCCGCAAAGCGTTGCACCGCGTCCCGGCGCGGCGAATCGGCGCGCGTGACCATGTACAGCGTGATGAACAGCGGATAGCTGCCGTCGGCCACGCTCTGTGTCGTGGGCGGGACGCCTTCGATCGCCAGCGCGCGCACCTTGGGATTGCCGCGCGTGCCCGCGAGCGTCGACAGGCCCAGGCCGGCCGGGTCGAGGGTGATCGCCTCTTCGAGCTTGACGGTGTTGATGTACAGGCGCGGCGCCGCCACCGGCTGGTTGCCGTTGCGGTAGACCAGCGCGCGCAGCGAATACTCCACGCCGTCGAGCGGACTGGCGATCGAATACAGGTTGATCGGCTTGTCGGGCCCGCCCAGCTCCTTCCAGTTGCCGATGCGGCCAAAGTAGATGTCGTGGACCTGCTTGAGGCTGAGGCTGCGCACCGGGTTCTGCGGATGGGTGATCAGCACCGCGCCATCGAGCACCACCGGCGTGAACTCCAATCCCGCCTCCTCGGCCCGGCGCGCGTAGCGATCTCGCGCCGAGGTGGCGAAATCGGCGCTGCCCTGCGCCACCGCATCGAGGCCCGACAGCGTGCTGAACGGCTGCAGGCTGATCTTGCCCAGCTTCTGCCGCGCGTACTCCTTGGCCAGGTCCTCCATGATGGAGCGGCCGGTGGCGTGGTCACCGCGCCACACCAGCTGGTCGGGTGCGGCGGCGCGCACCGACGCGCTGCCCAGCAGCGCCAGGACAGCCAACAACAGCAACCACAAACGATACCCAGCCATGTTCACGAGGATGCAGCAGATGCAGGCGCGCACCTTAGCATGCGCGCCGCCGCGCTACCTGACTTGCACCCGGTCGCACTTCACTGCAGCAGCAGGTAGAACGCCTCCTCGCCACGCAGCAGCGTGAGCATGAGCTGGCGCGGGCGCAACGCGAGCAGGCGCGCGAAGTCGGCGCTGCCGGCCAGGTCGCGCCGATTGAGCGCGACGATGACATCGCCCTTGCGCAGGCCCGCGGCGAACGCGCGGCTGGTGTCGCTGATCGCGCTCACGCTCACGCCGCCGATGCCCTGCCGGCGCAGCGTGTCGCCGACTTCGGTGAACTGCACGCCAGCCAGGCGCTGGTCCAGTCCTTCGCCGCGGATGACCTGCACCACCGGTGCCTTGAGCGTGGCCTTGACGCTGAGTTCGGCGCCATCGCGCTGGAACGCGACCGTGACGCTGGCCCCGAGCGCGGTGAGCCCCTCGATGTTGTGCAGGTCCTGGGCACTGGCCACGGGCTTGCCATCGACCGCGGTGACCACGTCACCGGCACGCAGTCCGGCCGCGGCAGCGGGCGAATCCGCGCGCACGCGCGTGAGCACCGCGCCGCGCACCTCGTGCAGGCCGAGCAGGCGCGCCAGTTCGGGCGTCACGTCCTGCGCATCGACGCCGAGCACGCCGCGCTTGACCGTGCCGGTGGCCACGAGCTGACGCATCACGTCGACCGCGAGGTTGGAGGGGATCGCGAAGCCGATGCCGACATTGCCGCCCGAGGGCGAGTAGATCATCGAGTTGATGCCGACCAGCTCGCCGCGCAGGTTCACCAGCGGTCCGCCCGAGTTGCCCGGGTTGATCGGTGCGTCGGTCTGGATGAAGTTCTGGTAGCCGGCGCCGCGCAGGCCGGTGCGGCCCAGGGCCGAGATCATGCCGTGGGTCACGGTCTGGCCCAGCCCGAACGGCTCGCCCACCGCGGCCACGAAATCACCCACCCGCAGGCTGGAGGAATCGGCGATCGGCAGCGCGACGAGGCGGTCGGCGGCGATCTGCAACACGGCCAGGTCGGTGTCGGGGTCGGTGCCCAGCACCTTGGCCTTGAGCGTGCGGCTGTCGGCCAGCGTCACGCTGATCTCGTCGGCGCCTTCCACCACGTGGTTGTTGGTGAGCACGTAGCCCTTGGCGGCATCGACGATCACGCCCGAACCCAGCGACTGCTGCACGCGCTCGCGCGGCAGGTCGGGCACGCCGAAGAAGCGGCGGAACACCGGATCGTCGAAATACGGATTGCGCACGGCCACGCGCGTGCGCGAGGCGATGTTGACCACGGCCGGGGTCACGCGCTCGAGCATCGGCGCAAGCGACGGCAGCGGCAGCACATCCGGCGCGGGCGCGGGTGTCGCCGCGTGGGCGACGGGCGTCGCGCCGCGGTCGGCCAGCAGGCCTCCCAGCACCAGCCCCACGCACAGGGGCAGCAACACGAGGGCGAGACGGGGCGACAGCGCAGGGCGAAACGGGGGCATGGCGAGGTATCCGGCAACGGTTGACGAAACGTCACAGACCGCGCGCGGCGTGCTGGAGTGCGCCGCGAGCGCGTGCTGGCAGGTCCATCTTGCAACATTCGTTCAGCTTGGCGCCGCGACTGCTGCGTTGCGGCAGTGCGCAGGCTTTACAGGCGAGCCGGGTTCAGCGTACTGTCGCACGTCGGCGTCACAAGATGTTGTGGTTGCGAGCGCTGGTCGCAACTACAGCTTGTGATCCCAGTGAAGGGGCACGACAGCGTCCGCCTTGGGAGAGGCGATGCGTCGTTGGTAGTCAGCGCGGCCCGCATGAGCGGGTCGCGCCAGCGAGGGAGAACCATCAGATCCATGAATACGGTCCGCCTTGAACAGCTCGCGCGCGGCGCGATCCAGATCCCGATGCAACCGGCGTCCTGGGACATCTGGGACAAGAAATACCGGCTCAAGACCAAGCAGGGCGAAGCGGTGGATGTGGACATCGACCACAGCTACCAGCGCATCGCGCGCGCACTGGCCGAGGTCGAGGATACCCCGGACAAGCGCAGCTACTGGCAGGAGCGCTTCCTGTGGGCATTGCGGCGCGGCGCGATCCCGGCCGGGCGCATCACCTCCAACGCCGGGGCGCAGGAGCACAAGCCCAAGACCTCGACCATCAACTGCACGGTGTCGGGCACCATCGAAGACTCGATGGACGACATCCTGGGCAAGGTCCACGAGGCCGGGCTCACGCTCAAGGCCGGCTGCGGCATCGGCTACGAATTCTCGACGCTGCGCCCGCGCGGCGCCTACGTGTCGGGCGCGGGCGCCTACACCTCGGGGCCGCTGTCCTTCATGGACATCTACGACAAGATGTGTTTCACCGTTTCGTCCGCAGGCGGCAGACGCGGCGCGCAGATGGGCACCTTCGATGTCTCGCACCCGGACGTGCGCGAGTTCATCAAGGCCAAGCGCGAAAACGGCCGCCTGCGGCAGTTCAACCTCTCGCTGCTCATCACCGACGGCTTCATGGACGCGGTCGAGCGCGATGCGGACTGGCCGCTGGTGTTCCCGGTGCATGTCAAGGAACAGCACGAGGTGGACCTCGCCGACGCCGCCACGGTGGTGTGGCGCGACTGGCCCACCCACAAGAACTACGTCACCCGCGACGATGGCCTGGTCGCCTGCAAGATCTACGGCCACGTGCGGGCGCGCCACCTGTGGGACATGATCATGGTCTCGACGTACGACTACGCCGAGCCCGGCTTCATCCTCATCGACCGCGTCAACGACATGAACAACAACTGGTGGTGCGAGAACATCCGCGCGACCAACCCTTGCGGCGAACAGCCGTTGCCGCCCTACGGGTCATGCCTGCTCGGCTCGGTCAACCTCACCACCTTCGTGCGCGATCCGTTCGGGCCCAAGGCGCGCTTCGACTGGGACGAGTACCGCGAGGTCGTGCGCGTGTTCACGCGCATGCTCGACAACGTGGTCGAGATCAACGGCCTGCCGCTCGCGCAGCAACGCGACGAGATCCTCGGCAAGCGCCGCCATGGCATGGGTTTCCTCGGCCTGGGCAGCACGCTCACGATGCTCAAGCAGCGCTATGGCAGCGCCGAGGCCTGCCGCTTCACCGAGGACGTAGCGCGCGAAATGGCGCTGGCGGGCTGGGAAACGGCGCTGTCGCTGGCCAAGGAGAAAGGGCCGGCACCGGTGCTGGCGCGGGACTTCACGGTCACCGGCGAGATGCTGCGCAAGCGGCCGCAGATGGCCGCCGACGGCTGGCAGGTCGGCGACGCGATCCCCGGGCGCGTGCTGCACGCCAGGTACAGCCGCTACATGCAGCAGGTCGCGCAGGTCGCCCCCGAACTGGTGGCCGAACTGGCCGAGGTCGGGGCGCGCTTCACCCACCATTCCTCGATCGCCCCCACCGGCACCATCTCGTTGTCGCTGGCCAACAACGCCTCCAACGGCATCGAGCCTTCCTTCGCCCACCATTACAGCCGCAACGTGATCCGCGAGGGCAAGAAGTCCAAGGAAAAGGTCGAGGTCTACAGCTACGAGCTGCTGGCCTACCGCGAGATCATCAACGGCAAGGCCATGCCCGGCTCGCAGGAACCGGGCGAAAAGCTGCCCGACTACTTCGTGGCGGCCGACGACATCACGCCGCGCCAGCACGTGGACATGCAGGCCGCGGCGCAGCGCTGGGTCGACTCGTCGATCTCCAAGACCGCCAACGTCCCCACCGACTACCCCTACGAAGACTTCAAGGACATCTACCGCTACGCCTGGCAGCAGGGCCTCAAGGGCTGCACCACGTTCCGCTTCAACCCGGCGGCCTTCCAAGGAGTACTGGTCAAGGAGCATGATTTGGCCAACACCATCTACCGCTTCGAACTCGAGGACGGCTCGGTGGTGGAAGCCAAGGGCAATGAAGAGATCGAGTACGATGGCGAAACGCACACCGCGGCCAATCTGTTCGATGCGCTCAAGGAAGGCTACTACGGCAAGTTCTGACCCGCGTGCCGCGGCGGCGGCGTCACCGCCACTTGCGGCGCGCGCGCATCCGTGAAATCGTCCCGCAGTCGTGCGTTTGCCGCGGCCAAGCTGCGTCCAGCCAGTCTCGACAAGTCCGTTCGTCCACAGTCAGCCAAAAAACTCGGAGAGGGGATTCGACCATGCACAGTGAAGGCGGTTCGTTCGACAGTTTGAAGGAAGGCGCGGCGCAGATCGGTGGAGCGATCAGCGACGCCGCCAGCGCGGCAGCGAGTTCGGTCGGCAATGCCGTCAGCGATGCCAGGCAGGCGGTGGAAAACACCGTCAAAAAGGCCGCCGACACCGCGGCGACGGTGAAGAAGCAGGCCGCGCGCCGGGTGCAGGGCGTGGTGGCCAAGGTCAAGCAGATGGCCGGCAAGGCCGAGGCCGGCGAGAAGAAGGCCGTCGCCAGCGTCAAGCGCGAGGCCAAGAAGGTCGCGGGCAAGGCCAAGGCCGCCAAGAAAGCGGCAAAGAAGGCCGCGAAGAAGGTGGCACGCAAGGCGGCGGCGGCGAAGAAGGCAGTCAGGAAGGCCGTCAAGAAGGCTGCCCGCAAGGTGGCTGCGAAGCAGCCGGCGAAGAAGGCCGTACGCAAGGCAACCGCGAAGAAGGCGGTGGCGAAGAAGACCGCGAAGAAGGCTGCACGCAAGGCTGTCGCAAAGAAGCCGGCCGCGAAGAAGGCGGTGAAGAAGGCGGCACGCAAGGCGGCCCGGCCCGCGAAGAAGGCCGCGAAGAAGGGCGCCCGCCGCCGCTGAGTTGCAACACGCGCCTCCGGCCAGTCCTCGTGGCTGGCTGGAGCCGGTGTCCGCATGCACGCAGCATGCGCTGCCCTGATCGATCCGGCGCCTGGCTGGCGCTGATCGCCCGTTTCACCGTTTCGAGTGTCAAGGCATGAAGATCACCAAGAAGATCAAGGGTTATTCCGTCGTCAAGCCCGACGACAGCGTCGCGGTCCCGGCCCCGGCCGTCATCGCCGACGCGGCGCCCGAGGGCGGCGCCGAAGTCATCCAGATGCACGAGAAGGTCGAGCGTCCGGAAACCCTGATCGGCGCTACCTACAAGATCAAGTCGCCGCTGTTCGAGCACGCGTTGTACGTGACGATCAACGACATCGTGCTCAATGCGGGCACCGAGTACGAACTGCGGCGGCCGTTCGAGATCTTCATCAATTCCAAGAACATGGACCACTTCCAGTGGATCGTCGCGCTCACCCGCATCATGAGCGCGGTGTTCCGCAAGGGCGGTGACGTCACCTTCCTGGTCGAGGAGCTCAAGGCGGTGTTCGATCCACGCGGCGGCTATTTCAAGGCCGGCGGCGTGTACATGCCTTCGATCGTGGCCGAACTGGGCAACGTGATCGAGCAACACCTCAAGATGATCGGCCTGCTGCACGATCCCGAGCTGGACGAACACCAGAAGAAGCTCATTGCCGAGAAGCGCGCCGCCTACGAGGCACGCACAAAAAAAAAGCCTGAAAAACGCGCCGTAGATGCTGCTGGCGGGATCAAGGCCGACCTCGCCGGTGCCGGCGGCGAAGCCGCGCGACGCGATGCGTCGGCCGCCGCCACGGACCATGACACGGCCGGCACGGCTGCCAGCGCGTTTCCCGCCGGCGCCACCCAGTGCCACAAGTGCAACACCGCCGCGGTCATCGTGATGGACGGCTGCGAGACCTGCCTCAACTGCGGCTATTCCAAGTGCGGTTAGGCAACGCGACGAGCGGCACGGGTAAGCCGGCGCATGGCGTGACATCGTGACGCGCATCACCGTTGCAGGCCGCCAACGGTGTTGCAATGGCCACCACGTGCCGCGACGTCGGGAGGCCGCATGTGCAGGACTTGGCCTTGGGCATTGCTGCTGGCGGCTTCGCTAGCGCAGGCTGCGAGCTTCCATGTCGATCCCGTGGCCGGCAGTGATACCACCGGTGATGGCAGCGCCGCGCAGCCGTGGCGTTCGCTCGCACACGTGTTCGACGCCGGCCTGATCGAAACGCGCGACTGGCCGAGCTATCCCTACCAGCCGGGCATGACGCTGGTGACGGTCAACCCGGGCGCACCCGTGCGCGCGGGCGACACGATCTACCTGCGCAACGGCTACCACGGCGACGTGTCGATCCAGCACGCCTACAACAGCGCGCCGATCACGCTCGCAGCCGAACCCGGCCATACGCCGCAGCTGCGCAGCCTGCTGGTGCGCTCGGCCCAGCACTGGATCATCCGCGATCTCACGGTGAGCCCATCCTTCGGTGGCAACTACGAGACGATGACGATCGTCGAGGTGGACAACCACGCCTGGTTCGGACCGACCTGGGACGTGGCGCTGGAGCGGCTCGAGGTGTTCTCGATCGCCGACGCCTCGGGGTGGGGACCGAACGAATGGGTCAACCTCGCCTCCAGTGGCGTCGGCATCGGTGGCGACCGCGTGAGCCTGAGCGACAGCCGCGTGCGCAATGTGCGCTTCGGCATAGCGCTCGGCGGCGACGATGGCGTGGTGCGCGGCAACCTCGTCGACGGCTTTTCCGCCGATGGCCTGCGTGGCCTCGGCGACCGCGGCGTGTTCGAGTACAACCGCGTGCAGAACAACCTCATCGATGACGATTTCGACAGCAACCACGACGACGGCTTCCAGAGCTGGTCCTACGGTGCCGGCGGCGTCGGTACCGGCGAGGTTGTCGGTGTGGTGCTGCGTGGCAACGTGTTCATCAACGCCACCGATCCGGGCAACCCGCTGCGCAGCACGATGCAGGGCATCGGCTGCTTCGACGGGTTCTTTCGCGACTGGATCGTCGAGAACAATGTGGTCGTGACCGATCATTGGCATGGCATCAGCTTCTACGGCATGCGCGATTCGCGCATCGTCAACAACACCGTGATCGACCTCGCTAGCGGCAACCCGGGGCCGCCGTGGATCATGGTGCACGACCACAAGGATGGTCGCCCCAGCAGCAACGTGGTGGTGCGCAACAACCTTGCCGCCGACTTCTCGCTCGATGGTGACGCGCTGGTGATCGACCACAACATCGAATTCAGCGCTGTGGTCGCGGCGAGCCTGTTCGTGGCGCCACCGTTCGACCTGCACCTGCGCGCGGGCGCGCCGGCTATCGATGCGGGCAGCGCGACGCTGGCGCCCACGCGCGACGTCGAAGGCACGCCGCGTCCGCAGGGGGCCGGCTTCGACATCGGCGCCTACGAGTATCGCGGCGACCTCATCTTCGCCGACGGCTTCGAGGCCAGCGGCGCACCCTGAGGCGGCCGCGTGCCTCGCCACGCGCCGCCCGCGGCGGCCGGCGCGTGCGTGGCGGGCGGGCCCGCCGTGTTCCCGGTTAGGATGGCGCCATGCCCGTCCTGTCCCTGCCGCGCTGGTTGCGTCGCATCCTGTGGTTCTCGGCCATGCTGTTGCTGGTCGCGCTCGCGACCCTGCTCGCGCGCGCGTTCGAGGCGCGCCGCATGCCCGAGCTCATGCCCTGGCATCGCCTCGCGCTCGACCACGAAGTCGATGCCGACTGGCTGGCCGCGCACCCGGACTGGGCCGGCTACCTGGACAACGAGCAGCAGCTGTTCGACGAACTGCACCAGCGCCTGGCCGCGGCCGCGGTCGCCGGGCGGCTGCGCTACGAGGTCGACAGCCGCATCGGCCGGGTCGAGGGCCAGCGCGACTGGAACCGTTCCTTCGAATTGACGCCAGCCGCACCGCGCGGCGGCGTGCTGTTGCTGCACGGCCTCACCGACTCGCCCTACAGCGTGCGCACGCTCGCGGCGCTGTACGCCGACGCCGGTTTCGCGGTGATCGCCCCGCGCCTGCCCGGCCATGGCAGCGTACCCGCCGGCCTGCTCGATGTACGCTGGCAGGACTGGCGCGCGGTGGTGCCGATCGCGATGCGCGAGTTGCGCGCGCGCGTCGGTCCCGACCGGCCACTGCACATCCTCGGCTACTCCAACGGCGGCGCGCTGGCACTGGACTACGCGCTCGATGCGCTCGATGCCGACCCGGCCGATCTGCCACCACCGCGGCAACTCGTGCTCGTCTCGCCGATGATCGGGCTGCGGCCGTTCGCGGGACTGTCGCGCTGGTTGCCCTTGTTCGGTGGCATCAGCTACTTCGAGAAGTCGCGTTGGCTCGACATCCTGCCCGAGTACAACCCGTTCAAGTACAACTCGTTTCCGGTCAACGGCGCGGTGCAGTCGTACCTGTTGACCACGCGCCTGCAGGCGCGCCTGCTGGCGCTGGCCGCGAGCGGCCGCAACCGCCAGCTGCCGCCGATCCTCGGCTTCCAGTCGGTGCTCGACGACACCGTGAGCAGCCATGCCGTGGTGCATGACCTGTTCGAGAAGCTGCCCGCCAACGGCAGCGCGCTGGTGCTGCTGGACATCAATCGCGCGAACCTGCTCGGGCCGCTGTTCACCACCAGCGCGGCGCATGCGCTCGACATCCTGCACGATGGCCGGCCGCAGACCTACCGCGTCGACGTGATCGGCAACGCCGACCCGCACACGCTCGGCGTGGCCGAGCGCCGCTATGACGCGGGCAGCGAACGCGCCATCGAGCGCGCGCTGCCGCTGGCGTTTCCGGCCGAGGTGTATTCGCTCTCGCACGTGGCGCTGCCGTTCGCGTGCGACGATCCGTTGTACGGACTCGCGCCACGCCCCGATGAGGACTACGGCATCCGCCTCGGCACCCTGGCGCTGCGCGGCGAACGCAGCGCGCTGCTGGTCGGCGCCGACCAGTTCAACCGGCTCGGCTGCAATCCGTTCTTCGACTATCTGGTCGAACGCATCATGCTCACGCTGCCCGCAGCCGTGCCCGCACCAGCACCCGTGGCGGCGTCCGCGCCCGCACCGTAGCCGGTCCGGCCCGCCGGTTTTGCGCGACCGGCCGCGATTGCGCAGAATGACGCGCTGGCACTGCCGTGGCAGTGCCCTCCCGCGCTGCGCGCGCGGTCCGCCACGCAGTACAGGAAGCGAGCATGAGCAACATCGAGGTCAAGGTCCCCGACATCGGCCACTACAAGGGCGTGCCGGTCATCGAGATCCTGGTCAAGCCCGGCGACAGCGTCACCAAGGACCAGGGCCTGGTCACGCTGGAGTCGGACAAGGCCACCATGGAAGTGCCCTCGAGCGTGGCCGGCGTGGTGCGCGAGCTGCGCGTGAAGATCGGTGATGAAGTGGCCGAAGGCAGCGTGGTCGCGCTGATCGAAGCGACAGGCGCCGCCGCGGCTGTGACGCCGCCCGCTGCCCCCGCGCCGGCCGCGCCGGTGGCGGCAGCGACCGCCACCGCCACCGCCACCGCGGCGCCGCCCGTGGCGGCCGCGGCTGCGGCGCGCGACTCGGGTCGGCGCGCCGACATCGAATGCGACGTGGTCGTGCTCGGCGGCGGCCCGGGCGGCTATACCGCGGCGTTCCGCGCCGCCGACCTGGGCCAGGACACGGTGTTGATCGAGCGCTACGACGCACTCGGCGGTGTTTGCCTCAACGTCGGCTGCATTCCGTCCAAGGCGCTGCTGCATGCGGCGCGTGTGATCGACGAGACCTTGCATGCGGCCGACATCGGCATCGAGTTCGGCCGCCCGCGCTTGGACATCGACAAGCTGCGTGCCTACAAGGACAAGGTCGTGGCGCAGATGAACGCCGGCCTTGCAAGCATGGCCAGGCAGCGCAAGGTCAACGTGGTCACCGGCAGCGGCAGCTTCGTGTCACCGCACGAAATCGAAGTCACCGGCGCCGACGGCAGCAAGCTCGTGCGCTTCCGCCACGCGATCATCGCGGTGGGTTCGCAGGCGGTGAAGCTGCCCGGCCTGCCATGGGACGACCCGCGCATGATGGATTCCACCGACGCCTTGCTGCTGGCCGAGGTGCCGCGCACGCTGCTGGTGGTCGGCGGCGGCATCATCGGGCTGGAAATGGCCTCGGTGTACAGCGCACTGGGCAGCCAGGTGACCGTGGTGGAGTTGTTCGACCAGCTCATGCCCGGCGCCGATGCGGACCTCGTGCGACCGTTGCAGCAACGCCTGGCCAAGCGCTTCGCCGGCATCCACCTCAAGCTCAAGGTGGCCAGCATCGAAGCGGGCAAGGCCGGCCTCAAGGCCACCTTCGAAGGCGACAAGGCACCCGCGCCGCAGACCTACGACCGTGTGCTGGTGGCGGTTGGCCGCGCGCCCAACGGGCGCAGGATCGGCGCCGACAAGGCCGGGGTCACGGTCAACGACCGTGGGTTCATCCCGGTCGACAGGCAGATGCGCACCAACGTGCCGCACATCTTCGCGATCGGCGACGTGGTGGGCCAGCCGATGCTCGCGCACAAGGCGACGCACGAAGGCAAGGTCGCGGCCGAGGTTGCGGCCGGGCACAAGAGCGAATTCGTGGCGCGGGTGATCCCGTCGGTGGCCTTCACCGATCCGGAAATCGCCTGGGTCGGCCTCACCGAAACCGAGGCCAAGGCGCGCGGCATCGCCTACGGCGTGGGCAAGTTCCCGTTGGCCGCCTCCGGCCGCGCGGTGGGCATCGGCCGCACCGAAGGCTTCACCAAGCTGCTGTTCGATCCCGCCAGTCAGCGCGTGCTCGGCGGCGGCATCGTCGCGCCCGGCGCGGGCGACTTCATCGGCGAGGTCGCGCTCGCGATCGAAATGGGCTGCGAGGCGGCCGACATCGGCCTCACCATCCATCCCCATCCGACCCTGGGCGAGACCATCGGCATGGCTGCCGAGGTGTACGAAGGCACGGTCACCGACCTGTACCTGCCGAAGAAGAAATAGCCGGGCGGCGCATCGCGACGCCCGGCGCACCTCTCGCGGTGCGGTCCGCGCGCGCTCAGGGGGCGCTGCGGATCAGCACCGAAGTGGCGTCGATCTGCAATTCGCTCGCGGCCGGCGCGCCGGCGCCGTCCTTCTTCAGGTGCTCGATTTCCTTCGCACTCAAGGCCTTCTGGCTCAGCGTGCCGTACACGACCGCCTCGCCCCTGGCATCCTTGGGCACCGCGAAGGCATGGTCGTGCATGTTCACGCGCGCGAACCGGCCGTCGTTGGCGCTGAGCACGAGCCAGCAGCCCTGCATCTGGCACACTTGGGTGATGCGGCCGCTCCAGGCGCCGTGCTTGCCCAGTTGCGCGTCCGGCTTGGCCACCACCTCGTCCAGGCTCACGCTGGCGGGCAGGTTCTCCGGCAGCCGGGCGCCATACACCGCGCCGTCGGCCGTGGTCTGGACCGGCGTGGCGGGACCGAGCTTGGGCATCGCGCCGCCCTTGTGGTGGGCGGCGTCGTCGTGGGCAAGGGCGGGGACTGCAAGCAGCAGGGACAGGGCAAGTACGAGTCGCATGGGCGTTCCTCCGATGGGGTCGGGCATTATCGCACCGCGCCCCGGTTGCCGGCTGCCGGGGCGCATTGGGCGCCGGGCGCCAGCCGTGCGATCATGCCCGGGCTCGTAGTGGGGAGAAGACGGATGATGCAATGGCTGGGCTGGCTGGTGGCACTGCTCGCGATCGCGGGAGCGCTGTGGCTGATGCGCGCCTGGCGCAGCGAGCAGGCGCGCGCCAACGAACTGCTGTACGAAAAAATGGATCTGGAGAACGAACTCGACACCATGCATGCCGAGCGCGTGGCCAATCCGCCGCCCGATCCCGCGCCACCGGCGCCAACGCCCGTGGCCGCCGCCCCACTTGCGCAGGCGCCCGCGGTGCAGGTCGCGCTGGGCCACCTGCACGAGCTGGCCGAGCAGATCGAGGACTATCGCAAGTCCAACCGCGCCTACGACCTCGCGGTGCAGCAGTGCCTGCAGCCGCTGGAACTGCTCATCGGCGCCGACGCGCCCACCATGGCAAGCGCACTGGGCCACATCGACAAGGCACGCAAGCCCTTGTTCAGCGCGCGCGCGGCGGTGCAGAAGTCACCGCTGCAGCGCTCCGCGACCGCGCTCGATGCCGCCTGCGCGGCGCTCGCCAGCGGCGCGGCCGCGGCCACCGACGACACTGCGCTGGAGACGGAGCACGCCGACACCTCGCCGTGACGCCATGACCGCCTGCCTGCTGTTCGGCGCGAGCGGCATGGTCGGCAGCCGGCTGCTGCCGCGCCTGCGCGAGGCACGGATCGAGGTCATCGCGGTCAGCCGCCAGCCGCGGCCCGCGCAGGCGGGTGTGCACTGGCTGCAGGCCGACCTGCACGCGCCGCTGGCGCCGCCGGCCGGGGTCGATGCGATCATCAGCTGCGGGCCGCTCGATGCATTCGCGCGCTGGCATGCGCAGGCGCGTCCGGCTGCCACGCGCGTGGTCGCGCTGGGCTCGATGAGCCTGGACAGCAAGCGCACCTCGGCCGATGCGGCCGAGCGCGCGCTCGCCGCACGGCTGCAGGCGGCCGAGGATGAACTGTTTGCGAGCGCAGCCGCGCTCGGCGCCAGCGCACTGGTGCTGCGTCCGACCCTCATCTACGGCAGCGGTCAGGACCGGTCGCTCGCGCGCATCGCGCGTTTCGCGCGGCGCTGGCGCATGTATCCACGCCTGTACGGGGCCACCGGGCTGCGCCAACCCGTGCATGCCGACGACCTCGCGCTGGCCTGCACCACACTGCTGGGCATGCCCGAGCTGAGCCGGCGCAGCTATCCACTCGGCGGCGGCGAGCGGCTGAGCTGCGCGCAGATGATCGAGCGCACCTGCGTCTCGCTCGGGATCGGCTGCCTGCCGATCCCGCTGCCGGTCGAACTGCTCGGCTCGGCCCTTGCGGCCCGGCTCGCGCGCGCGATGGGTTGGGGCACGCTGCCCGCGGCCGTGCTCGCGCGGTTGCGCGAGGACCTGGTCGCCGACCACGGCGAGGCCGAGCGCGACTTTGGCTGGGCACCGCGCCCGTTCGAGCCGGCCGCGGCCGATTGGCCGCCGACCGGGTAGTCGCGCGGCCACACCATACGCCACCGCATTTCGCCGCAGTGCAGCGTTGCCAATGCGCGAATGAAGCGCCTAAGATGCCCGGGTTTTCACGATTTCTTTCGCATTCGGGACGCAGCCATAAGGGGCTTGTCATGCAGGTTCGATTGATCGCGCTCGCGGCCGCTGCCGCATTGTCAGTGGGTAGCCTGGTCGCGCCGAGCGCGCACGCGTACGACTACACGGCGCCGGTTGCGCCACGCACCGTGGCCGGCTTCGACCCAAGCCACAGTGTGATTCCGTTCCCGAACAACCTGTTGTTCGCGGGCACCACCGATCTCACGCTCAACATCCCGGTCACCGCGGGTGCATCCGATGCCGGACCCAAGCTGGCGATGAACGCGCAGGATGGCTTCAGCACCACCGCACCGTGGTCGATGACCTTTTCGGCGCCGATCGATCCCGCCTCGCTGGCCGGCAACGTGCACCTGTACGAGGTCACGCTGAGCGGTCCGGCCGGCGCGGTCACCGGCGTCGTGCGCGAGCTGGGCACGCCCGCGGAGTTCGTCGCGGTGCTCGCACCTTCCGACAGCAGCGGCAAGACGCTCGCGATCGTGCCGACCAAGGCCCTCAAGCAGCGCACCTCGTACATGGCCGTGGTCACCACCGGAGTCAGGGACGCGGCCGGCGGTAATGTGCGCGGCTCGTTCACCTACCTGCTCGCATCGGGCAAGCGCGCGCTGTGCGTGAGCGGCCATTCGACCTCGCCCGCGTTCCCCGACGCGACCGCCTGCCAGCTCGAGCCGCTGCGCCAGCTCGTCAATGCGCAGGAAGCCGCGGCACAAGGCGCAGGCATCGCAGCCGGCACCATCGCGATGTCGTGGACCGCCACCACCCAGAGCATCACGCCGACGCTGCAGGCGCTGGCCGCGATCACCCAGGCTTCACCGGCTGCCGAGACGCACACGGCGCCGACGGGCAAGACGCTGGCCGACCTCGGTCTGGGCCTGCCGCCGATCGCCGACATCCACATCGGCACCATCAAGCTGCCGTACTACCTCGCCGCGCCGACCCAGGCCGATCCGCTGGCGCCGCTCACCAAGAACTGGAATGCCGCGCCGGGTGCCTACATCCAGCAGTGCGCGGGCTTTGGGCTCGATCCGACTTCGACCCACCTGACCGCCTGCAATCCGATTCCGGTGGCCAAGTCGGCCGAAGTGGTGCCGCTGTTGCTGACCCTGCCCAATGCCGCATCGGGCAAGACCAAGCCTGCCGCGGGCTGGCCGCTGGTGATCTTCCAGCACGGCATCACGCGCAACCGCACCGACATGTTCGCGATCGCGGGCACGCTCGCGGCGCAGGGCTTCGCGGTGGTCGCGATCGACCTACCCTTGCATGGCATCACCAGCACGAGCCATCCGTTCTACATGGGCAGCTCCTCCCCATTCGCCGCGTTGGGCGCGCACGAGCGCACGTTCAACCTCGACGTGCAGAACAACAGCACCGGCGCACCCGGGCCCGACGGCACGATCGATGGCTCGGGCAGCCACTTCATCAACCTCGCCAGCCTGCTCACCTCGCGCGACAACCTGCGCCAGGGCGTGGCCGACATCATGCAGCTCGCCCATGCCGCCGGCACGCTGCCCAACGTCGATGGCAGCAATCCGCGTCTGGTCGGGCAGTCGCTCGGCAGCATCGTCGGCACGGTCACCATGGCGGTGGATCCGTCGATCAAGACCGCGGTGCTGAGCGTGCCCGGTGGCGGTGTCGCGCGCCTGCTCGATGGCTCGCCGACGTTCGGTCCGGTGATCCGCGCCGGTCTGGCAGCCGCCGGCGTCATCGCGGGGACGCCCGCCTACGACAGCTTCATGCTGGCCGCCCAGACCGTGGTCGACTCGGGCGACCCGATCAACTTCGCCGGCAACGGCACGCTGATCGCGCCGCAGGCCCAGGGCACGCTGCCATACACCAAGAACCTCCTGCTGCACGAGGTCGTGGGCAGCGGTGACATCCCGCCCGACCAGGTGATTCCCAACCGCGTGGCCGGTGCGCCGCTGTCGGGCACCGAACCGCTCATCGCCGCACTCGCGCTGCCGGGGGTGGACCACTCGCTGGCGCCGAGTGCCGACGGCATTCATGCCGCCGCACGCTTCCTGCAGGGTGAGCATGGCTCGCTGCTCGACCCGACGGACTTCCCGTACGCGACGATGGAGATGCAGGGCCAGATGGCAAGCTTCGTGGTCAGCAATGGCGCGGCGCTGGTCGTCAACAACCCGACCGTGCTCAAGCCGGTGACCTCGCCCTGAGTCTGAACTGGAACCGCCCCGGAACAGCGCGCCCCCGAGGCGCGCTGTTTCGTTAGGGCAGCCACTGCGCCGTGGTCGCGGGTACGACCCTCAGTCGAGCCGGATGTCGGCCAGCCGTTGCAACGCTTCGGCGTACCGGGCCGCGGTCGCGGCGATGATCGCGGCTGGAATACGCGGCCCGGGTGCGGTCTTGTCCCAGTCCAGCGTTTCCAGGTAGTCGCGCACGAATTGCTTGTCGTAGCTCGGCGGGCTGGTGCCGACGCGGTACTGGTCGGCGGGCCAGAAGCGCGAGGAGTCGGGGGTGAGCATTTCGTCCATGACGTACAGCTTGCCGTCGGCATCGGTGCCGAATTCGAGCTTGGTGTCGGCGATCAGGATGCCGCGTTCGGCGGCGAAGGCGGCCGCGAAGCGATAGATGGCCAGCGTCGCGGTGCGCACCTGCTCGGCCAGTTCACCGCCGACCAGCGCCACCACCGCATCGAAGCTCACGTTCTGGTCGTGGGCACCCACCGCGGCCTTGGTCGAGGGCGTGAAGATCGGTTCGGGCAGTTGTTCGGCCTGGCGCAGCCCGGTCGGCAGCGGGATGCCGCACACTTCGCCGCGGGCCTGGTAGTCCTTCCAGCCCGAGCCGATGAGGAATCCGCGCACGATGGCTTCGACCGGCACCGGCCTGAGGCGCCGGGCCACCACGCTGCGCCTGGCATAGAGCGCGCCATCGACGCCGGTCGGAAGCACCTCGGCGACCGCGCGGCCGGTCAGATGGTTGGGAATGAGATGCGCCGTGCGCGCGAACCAGAAGTTGGAGATCTGGCACAGCATCTCGCCCTTGCCCGGGATCGGGTCGGGCAGCACCACGTCGAACGCCGACAGGCGGTCGCTGGCGACGATCAGCAGTTCCTGCGCCGACAACGCGTATACATCGCGCACCTTGCCGCGATGGACCAGTTCGAGGCCCGGCAGGTCGGCTTCCACAAGTATGCTCGGCACGCTCGGCTTCCCGCTCGCGAAAGGCGCTCATTGTAGCGGTGCGGCGATGGCGCGATCGCGCTTGCTAGAATCGGCAGCTTCACCGCCGCGACGTTCCCGCCTTCGTGACCAGCGCCGCCTGCCACGCATCCCAACTTTGCCACCGCGTTCGCGCCCGGCACGAGACCAGGCGATGAGGATCGTCGGCAAGATTGTCGGTGGGATCATCGGTTTCGTGGCGTTTCGCAGCCCGTTCGGACTGGCGCTGGGCGTGGCGCTCGGCCACCTCTACGACCAGGCGAGCGCCCGCCCGCCCACGCCGCGCTTCGGCATCGAGTTCATCGGCCCGCTGTTCGCCTTCGCCGGCGCGCTGGCCAAGTCCGACGGCCGCGTGTCCGAGCCCGAGATCAGTGCCGCCGAGGCGCTCATGGGCCGCCTCAACCTCGATCCCGAGCAGCGCCGCGTCGCCATGGCGCGCTTCACGGTGGGCAAGCAGCCCGAGTTCAACAACACGGTGCCGCTGGCCGAGCTGCGCAGCTGGTGCCGCGGTCGCCGCGACCATGCCTTCATCGTGCTCGACCTGCTGCTCGACCTGGTCTACGCCGAGGGCCTGGTGGTGCATCCCAAGCTCGCGCTGGTGCAGAAGCTGTGTTCGGCACTGGGCGTGACCGAGCACGAGCTGAGCGCACTGTCGGCGATGAAGGGCTATGGCCCGGCCTGGCATCGCGCGCAGTACCAGCGCAACGCGCGGCCATCCAGCCGTGACTGGGAGCAGCCCGCGCCACCGCCCCCGCGCCAACCTTCCCAACTCGATCCCTACGAGGTGCTCGGGGTCGCCAACGATGCCGATGATGCGACGATCAAGCGCGCCTACCGCAAGCTCATGAGCCAGCACCATCCCGACAAGCTGGTCGATGCGCCCGACGAGGTGCGGCGTCGCTCGGAGCAGCGCGCCCGCGAGATCAATGCCGCCTACGAACGCGTGCGCGAACAGCGTGGCTTGCGCTGACCTGTGCTGACCACCCGGCCCGCGCGCCGCTGCGGGCCTGCGTGGATCGCATGCGGCGGCGCACGGCGCGAGGCACGCTTTCACCCACGCTCGGGCGGCGGCTATGCTAGTCGGCCAGCGCGCCCACAGGTATTGCCATGGCCCAGCAAAGCCCGATCATCGCTCCGTCGATCCTGTCCGCCGACTTCGCGCGCCTGGGCGAGGAGGTCGACGCGGTCGTCGCCGCCGGGGCGCAGTGGATCCATTTCGACGTGATGGACAACCACTACGTGCCCAACCTCACGATCGGTCCGCTGGTGTGCGCGGCGCTGCGTGCGCACGGCCTCGCCGTGCCGATCGACGTGCACCTCATGGTCAAGCCGGTCGACCGCATCGTGCCCGACTTCGCCAAGGCCGGCGCCAGCCTCATCAGCTTCCATCCCGAGGCGAGCGAGCACATCGATCGCACCATCGCGCTGATCAAGGACCATGGCTGCCAGGCTGGACTCGTGTTCAACCCGGCCACGCCGCTGGTGTGGCTCGACCACGTGCTCGACAAGCTCGACCTCGTGCTCATCATGTCGGTCAACCCCGGCTTCGGTGGCCAGGGCTTCATCCCCGGCGCGCTCGACAAGCTGCGCGAGGTGCGCCGGCGCATTGACGCGAGCGGGCGTGCGATCCGCCTCGAGATCGACGGCGGCGTCAAGGTCGACAACATCGCGCAAATCGCGCGCGCGGGCGCCGACACCTTCGTCGCCGGCTCGGCCATCTTCGGCGAGCGCGACTACGCCGCGGTCATCGCGCGCATGCAGGCCCGGATCGCCGCCGCCTGACGCGCTGCGGTCCCCGGGGCCGACGTCCGGCCACGCCTGGCCCGGGCACGGCGGACGCGCACGGGGCGGGTCGCGGCAGGGCAGCCTGGCACCCGGCGCGCCTGCCGTCGACAAAAAACCGCGCCGGGTCGAGAGGAGGGAGGGCGTTGCGCCCGGCGCGGGCCTCACGGCAGCACTGCGAACGCGGCAGCGTCCGCAACGGGGTTCACAGCGCGCACCAGTCGGTCTCGGGCGCGCCGCTGCTGGCGGTCGAGGGCGTGCTGCGTTCGAGCTCGCGCAGCCACGACGGCGCGATCATCGCCTCGGCGCCGAGCCAGGCGTCGTC
>WBZR01002045.1_pt2 | contig 21930 bp, 27 predicted proteins | sample 5204231 | NCBI WGS metagenome assembly WBZR01 (sample SAMN12412403, study PRJNA552823) | activated sludge metagenome | isolation source: activated sludge from anammox sidestream of wastewater treatment plant... | place: USA: Virginia | collected 2017-08 | reverse complement strand
GCGCGTGGACAAGGTCCGGGCCCAAGGGGCCGCGAGGGGCGCCATGGTGGCCGGGATATCCCGGACCGGACCCGCCCATGAACCAGCTCACCGCCCGTATCGAGGTCTTTCGCCCCGGCACCTTCACGCCGATGCAGGGCGCGCCGATCACCTATTCGGCCGCCGACCTGCGCGCCGTGGCCGATGCCTATGACCCGGACACCGCGCCCGCGCCCATCGTCGTCGGCCATCCCGAGACCGACGCGCCGGCCTTCGGCTGGGTCGAGCGGTTCGACTATGACGCCCGGACCGAACGGCTCATCGCCCATGTCCACCAGATCGAACCCGCCTTTGCCGAGATGGTGAAGGCCGGGCGCTACCGGAAGGTCAGCATGGCGTTCTTCTCGCCCGGGCAGCCCCACAACCCGGTGCCCGGCACCTGGTATCCCAAGCATGTGGGCTTCCTCGGCGCTGCCGCCCCCGCCGTCAGCGGCCTGAAGAACGCCGCCTTCGCCGGGGCGGCCGGCGCGACCTTCACCACCGGTTTCAGCTCCGGCGCCCGGACCGCGTCGATCTTCCGGCGCCTGCGCGACTGGCTGATCGAGCGCGACGGGCTCGAGGCTGCCGACAGGGTGCTGCCGGCGTGGGACATCGACTGGCTCGAAGACGAGGACGACGCGGACGACGCGCCGTCCTTTGCGACCCGGCCCGAAACGCAGCCGGTCCAGCCCCCCAACCCCGAGGAGACCCCCACCGTGACCGAACAGACCGACGCCGCCTTCGCGGCCCGTGAAGCCGCCCTTGCCGCGCGCGAGGCCGGGATCGCGGCGCGCGAACTGTCCATGGCCCATGCCGACAATGTCGCCTTCGCCGAACGGCTGGTGAGCGAGGGCCGGCTGCTGCCGGCATCGCGCGACCGCGTGGTCGCGATCCTTGACGCCCTGCCGCGCGAGGCCAGCGCCGCCTTTGCCGAAGGGGGCGAGGCCCGCACCCCCGCCGATGCGCTGCGCGCCGTGCTTCAGGCCCAGCCCGCCACCGTCAGCTTCGGCGCGGCCGATCTGGGGGCGGCGCCCGGCGATGCGGCGCAGGCCGCCTTCGCCGCCGATGGCCGCGCGGTCGATCCCGAACTCCTGACGCTCCACCACAAGGCGCTGGACCATCAGCGCGCCCACCCCGGCACGGCCTATCTCGACGCCGTGCGCGCCGTTTCCTGAGAGGCACCGATGCAGTTCATCCAGGACGTCCTGACCCACACCGTCATCACCACCGGCACTTTCGAGGCCTACGACCTCGTCGGCTTTGGCGGTGCGAAGATCACCACCACCGACGCCGATGTGCTGGGCGTCGCCCGAAGCCCCAATACCGTCATCGGCGATCCGGCCCCGGTCATGGTGTCGGGCATCGCCCGCGTGAAGGCCGTGGGCTCGATCAGCGCCGGCGGCAAGGTCGTCTCGGCCGTGCCCGGCGGGGTTCAGGCCCAGGGCGCCGGCACCAAACCCTTTGCCGTCGCGCTGTCCTCGGCCGCCGACGGCGAATTCGTCACCATCCTCATCCGCTGAAGGAGCGCCTGAATGGCCCCGATCAACACCCGTCAGGCCGCCGTGATCGACCCCATCCTGTCGACCCATGCCCGCGGCTACCGCAATGCCGATTTCATCGCCCAGGTGCTGTTTCCGCGCGTTCCGGTGCCGAACCGGTCGATGCGCGTGCTGAAGTTCGGCAAGGAGGCGTTCCGGACCATGAACACCCGCCGCGCCCCCGGCGCCGACAAGAAGCGGGTGCAGTATGGCTATGCGTCCGACCCGATCAGCCTGGTGCAGGATGCGCTCGAAGGCATCGTGCCGATCGAGCATCAGGAAGAAGCGATGTCGGTGCCCGGCGTCGATCTGGGTCAGGGCGCGGTCCAGATGGTGCTGGACGTGGTCGATCTCGGGCTCGAGATCGACTGCGCCAACATGGCCCGCCTGGCCTCGAACTACGGCGCCTCGAACAAGGTCACGCTCACCTCCACCGCCCGCTGGACGCAATCGGCCTCGACCCCGCAGGCCGATGTCGATGCCGGCAAGGAGGCGGTGCGCCGTTTCATCGGCCGCTATCCCAACACGCTGGTCATGGGGCCGAACGCCTTCAACGCCCTGCGCCGCCACGCCGCGGTGAAGGAGCAGTTCAAGTATACCGGCCGCGATTCCGTCACGGCCGAGATGCTGGCGGCCTTCTTCGACGTGCGGCAGGTCGTGGTGGGCAAGGCGGTCCATCTGCCCGAAACCGCCGCCGACAGCGCCCAGGCGACCGATGTCTGGGGCGACGACGCCATCCTGGCCTATGTCCCCGAGGGCGAGAACTTCCAGGTGCCGTCCTACGGCTACACCTACGAGTTGCGGGGCTATCCGCAGGTCGAGGCGCCTTATTTCGAGCGGTCGAACGATTCGTGGGTCTACCCGGTCAAGACCGAACGGCGCCCCTACATCACCGGCGCCGACGCGGCCTTCCTGTTCGTCAATGCGGGACAGGGCTGATGGAGGCCGCTGTCACGATCCGGCTGGCCGGCCCGATCAAGCGCGCTGACGGCTGGCATGCCGCCGGCGATCTGGTCGAGGTCCCGGCCGGCGAGGCCGCCGCCCTGGCCGCCGCCGGACTGGTCGCGGATGACGCGGCCCCGGAGGAAGCGGTCACGGTGACCCTTTCTCTCGACGGCAAGGACCTTGCGGACCAGCTCGCCCAGGCGGAGGCGGCGATCGCGGCGCTGAACGACAGCCTTGCCGCCGCCAATGCCGAGATCGCCCGCCTGACCACGCCGGACCCCGGCGCGGACGACAAGGCGGGTGCCGCCCCCACGCGCGCGGCGAAGCCCGGCAAGAAGGCCGGCGCCCCCGGGGCCTGACCGCCCCCCCGCCCGGGGCGGTCCGCCGCCCCGGGCATCATGATCGAGCAATGATGACAGAGCCGCGCCATGTCCTACGCGACCCTTGACGATCTGACCGACCGGGCGGGCGAGGCGGAGTTGCGCCAGATTGCCGACCGCAACCGCGACGGCGTGGTCGATGCCGATGTGGTCGCGGCCGCGCTTGGTGACGCCGACAACCTGATCGACGGCTATCTGGCCACCAGATTCGCGCTGCCGCTGGCGGCGGTGCCGCCCATCGTCCGCACCTGGGCGGTGTCGATCGCGCGGCATGTCCTGCACCGCAACGGCCCGCCCGAACATGTCGTCACCGATTACAAGGACGCCATCGCCGCGCTCAAGGACGTGGCGCGCGGCCTGATCGCGCTGCCGGTCGCCGCGGGCGCGGCCGAACCCGTGGCCCGGCCCGGCGATGTCATGGCCAGCCACCCGGCCGAGGTCTTCACGCCGGCCCGCCTGCACGGGTGGCGCTGATGCTGGCTCTCGTCATCGACCGTCTGGCGGCCCGCCTCACCGATCCGCGCTGGACCGGCGTCGAGGTGGCCGAGGACATCGACGTGCTGTCGCGCCGGGCCTGCGAGGTCGAGAGCGGCACCGCCATCGTCATGCCGTTCCGTGCGCGGGCCAGGCCGCCCATGGATGCCACCGGCGGCTTTCGCCAGATCGTCGAGGAACAGGTCGCGGTCGGCATCGTCCTGCGCGACTACGACCACCGCCTCGGCGGCGACCGGGCGCTGGCCTTCGATGCCTATCTGGCCGATCTGGAGGCCGCGCTGGCCGGATGGGTGCCGCCGGGCGCGCCCGCCGACTGCACCCTGATCGGCGGCGAATCGAGCCCGGTCGCCACCGGTGTCAGCATCTACGTCCAGACCTGGGCGATCAGCCGTTTCCTGACAGGAGCCCCGACATGACCCCCGATCTTCCGCTGCCGTCCGGCGGCGGCACCTGGATGCGCGACCCCGAGACCGGCGCGCTGACGCCCTTGGAGGCGCCCGGGGCGGCCTCCCCCGCCGGTGCTGTCGCCGCTGCCGCCGCCACCACCCCTGCCCCCGCCGCGCCTTCCCCGGCGCGCGGCCGCAAGTCCACCGAACAGGAGGCGTGAATGCCGCTCTACTGGCGCGAAAAGACGCTGCTCTTCAAGGAAGAGACCACCTACGGCACCGATGCCACCCCGACCGGGGGCGCGAATGCGATCCTCACGACCGAGGTCGCCCTGACCCCGATGGAGGGCGAGGACACGAGCCGCGGGCTCGAACTGCCCTGGCACGGGGCGCAGGGCACGGTCGCCACCAGCCTGCGCGCGAAACTCGCGTTCAAGGTCGAGCTGAAGGGGTCGGGCACCGCCGGCACCCCGCCGGTGCTGGGCGTGCTGCTCAAGTCCTGCGCCTGCGCCGAAGTGATCGTGGCCGCGACTTCGGTGACCTACAACCGCGTGACCTCGCCGATGAAGTCGGCCACGATCTACCTCAACATCGACGGCACGCTGTTCAAGCTGCTGGGCGCACGCGGCAATGTCCGTCTCGAGGTGAATGCGCAGGGCATCGTCTATCTGGCCTTCGACTTCACCGGCCTGTTCGTCCAGCCCGCCGCGCAGGCGAAACCGGCGGTGACGCTCGGCACGCAGCTCAGCACCTTTCCGCAGGTGGCCGCGCCCGCCAACACGCCGGTCTTCACCATCGGCGGCGCCACCCACAAGCTGCGCGCGCTCAGCCTCGACTTCGGCAACACGGTCGAGCCGCGCCATCTGGTGAACGATGCATCGGTCGAGATCTCCGCGATTTCCGAAGTGCTCGAGACCACGATCGAGGCGGTGCCGCTGGCCACGCTCAACCCCTTCGCCCTGGCCGGCAGCGGCGCCACCAGCGCCATCGTCCTGACCCATGGCACTGGCGCCGGCAACATCTGCACCCTGAACATCCCGCGCGCCCAGTGCCGCCGCCCCGGCGCGCCCACGCAGCAGCAGGGCATCGTCGAATGGCCGCTCTCGTGGGTGCCCCTGCCCAATACCGGCAACGACCAGTTCACCCTCGCCTTCACCTGATCCAGTCCCGGAGCCTGCCGATGTTCCACTTCACCGCCCGCCCGGCCTTCACCGCCCCCGTCGAGGTCTGGGAGCCGGGCGCGACCGCGCCCCAGACCTTCACCGGCCGGTTCCGCGCCCTCACCCGGTCCGAGACCGACGCGCTCCAGGGTGCCGACGTGCCCGCGGCCGAGATCCCGGCGCGCAACCGCGAATGGCTCGAGAAGATCTTCGAGGGCTGGGAGGACGATCTGGCCGTAGACGGCGCGGCCCTGCCGGTCACCCATGCCAACCGGGCGCTGCTTCTGGATGCGGACTGGGTGCGCGCGGCGGTGACGCTGGCCTATCTGCGCGGCGTCAGCGGCGCCGCCCGAAAAAACTGACGGCGATCGGCCGGACCTGGGCGGGCGGCGCCCCCCCGGCCGATCGCGACCGGTCCGAGGCCGATGCGGCCTTCTTCGATCTGGTCCTGCCGCCCGGGACCGGGGACGCCACGCTCGAGGTCTGGGAGGGCCACCGCGCCGCGCTCGAGGCCTGGCTGATCGTCTGCGACCAGTGGCGGACGGCGGCGGCGGGGATGGGCGGCATCCTCTGGCTCGGGATCGACCATGCGGCCGCGCGCGCCGGGCTCGAGATGGCCGGGATCGGGGTGACGCCGCAGCTCTGGGCCGAGGTCCGCCAGATCGAGGCCGGCGCGAGAGAGGGGTTGAACGGCCATGGCCGCTGACATGAAGCTGGCACTGATTCTCGAGGCGCGCACCGACCGGGCGCGGGCCGAACTGGGCGCGACCCGGACCGCGCTCGAGGCGCTGGGGGTGTCCGCGTCAAAGGCCGGCACCGCCGCCACCGGCACCACCAGCGCGCTTCAGCGGCTGATCGAACTCAATACCGGCGTGACCAGCGCCACCGGCATGACGGCGGCGCAGACCCTGGAATACGGCCGCGCCCTCGATCAGGTGCGCGCCCGGTTCAACCCGCTCTTCGCCGAGAGCCAGCGTTACACCGACGAATTGCGCGACATCGCCCGGGCCGAGGAGATCGGCGCGATTTCCGCGCTCGAGGCCGCCGCCGCCCGCGACCGGGCGGCCGCCGCCATGGCGCCGATGGCGGCCGGGATGCGCGGGCTTGGCGCCGGCGCCGGGGCGGCACAGGCCAACATGGCCAATCTCGGCTTCCAGATGAACGACATCATCATGATGGCGACCATGGGGCAGGCGCCGCTCGCGATCATGATGCAGCAGGGCATGCAGGTCACCCAGGTGTTCGGGCAGATGCGCGCGCAGGGACAGGCCCTTGGCCCCGCGCTGACCGGCATGCTGCGCGGCCTCCTCAACCCGATGACGCTGGTCACCATGGCGGTGATCGGCGCCGGCGCGGCGCTGGTCCAGTGGGGCATGGACGCGCTGGGGGCCGGCGAGAAGGCGAAGACCTTCGAGGAACGGCTGGCGGATCTGACCGGGATCCTGAACCGCATGGACGGCTATGACTTCTCGGACATGTTCGCGGGGATGGAGGTGCAGGCCGAAGCGATCCGCGGCAAGTTCGCGGAGACCCTCAGGCTGATCGAACGCGCCCAGGGCGTCGGGCTTCAACAGGCCCTGTCAGAGGCAGTCGCCGGCGTCGGCCTTCAGGAGGCCCTCATCCGTCATCGCTACGACAGCGATATCGCCGGCCGACTGGGCATGGATGAGCCGCAATTCTCTGCGCTGGGTTTCCAGGACTATGGGCAGGCGATCGCGGCGGCAGAAGTGCTGCACGGCATCACGGGCGAGACACGGCAGGAAGTCGCTGCGTCATTCGAGGCGGCGGTGCAGTGGCTGCGGTCCTGTGGCCTTCTCACCGCCGAACTCGAGGCGCAGCTTGCCGTCATGGCCGAAGGACTGGGGATCCAGCGGCTCGTGCGGCAGGAGGCCGAGGCGCAGGCAGAGGCCGTCCGCACGGCCCATGCCCATACCGACGCCCTGCGCGAGGCGGTCGAGGCCGATGCAAGGGCGCGGGCGCGGGCGGCCGAGGCGGCTCTCGAGGCGGCGCGGGCGGACCGGGACCGGGCCGGGACGATGCTCGAGGGTCTCGGGCGCGAGGCGGCGCTGCGCGAGGCGATCTCGCGCTACGGGGCCGACAGCGCCGAGGTGGCCCGGTTGCGCGTGGCGCAGGAACGCGAGGTGCAGCAGAGGCTGGTCGAATCGCTGAACGTCTCGGGCGAGATGAAGGCCGAACTGATGGCGGCATGGGATGCGGCGCGCGGCCTTGCCGCGACCGCCATCGCCGGGCCGATCGGTGCCGGCGCCAACGAGGCGGCCCGGCTGGCGACCAATCTCGAGGCGGCGATGGGGGCGGTGCAGGCGCTGCAATCGGCCAACCTGTCGGCCGTGGTGCAGAACGCCGGCGTCCGGGCCGAGGTCGCCGCGCTGGACGCGGGCCAGAGCGCCGCCGATGCCGCCATCGCCCGCAGCCTGGCCGAGACCCGGACGCGCCTGGCGCCCGCGCTTGGCGGCCCGGACATGGGGGCCCGGCTGGCGGCCACGCAGGAACTGGCCGAGGCCGAGCGTCTGGCCCGGGAAGGGGCGGAACTGAACACGCGGCGGGCAGCGCTTCTCGAGGCGCTGAACCGGTCTGGAACCGGTGCCGGCACGGGGGCGGGTTCGGGCGGGGCCGCGGCGCAGGCCGACGAGGCTGCCCGGCTCATCGACAGCCTGACGGGGGAACTGGCGGTGCTGCGCGAGCTTGACCCGGTGCAGCGCGAACTGCTGCGCCACCGCGAGGCGCTGGCGGCCGCGACCCCGGAACAGGCGGCGGCGGTCGAGGAGCTGGTGGCGCAGACCATCGCCGAACGCAGCGCCATGGAAGACCTGCAAGAGCAGATGCGCGCGACCCGCGCCCTGGGCGCGGATCTGGTGCGCACGCTGGTGGACGGGTTCCGCGAGGGGGCATCGGCCGGGGAAATCCTGGGCTCCATGCTCGAGCGGATCGCGGACCGGCTCATCGACCTTGGCGCGAACGGCCTGACGGACTGGCTCTTCGGCACGGGGCGGCCGGGCGGCGGGCCGGGGGTGCTGGGCGGGCTGCTTTCCGGCGGGTTCGGCGGCGGGTTCGGCGGGGGCGGCGGGCTCAAGGTCGGGCTGAACGCCCTTGGCAATGTCTACGACCGCCCGCTGATGTTCGCGGCGCGCGGCGGGCTTGGCCTCATGGCCGAGGCGGGGCCCGAGGCGATCATGCCGCTCACGCATGCCTATGGCGGCGGGGTGGGCGCGCGGATCGGCGGCACCGAAACCGCGCTGCCGCTGGCCCGGCTCGCCTCGGGCAAGCTCGGGGTCGATCTGGGGGCCGCGGCCTCGCCCTTTGCCATGGGCGGCACCTTTGGCGACATCGCCAGTGCCGCGGCCCCCGCCTCGTGGCGGCAGGCGCTGTCAGGGTCCGGCCCTGCGGCCTCCGGTCCTGACAGGAGCGAGGCCACGCTGCGCCTGATCCTGCCGCCGGGCTGGCAGGCCGAGATCGAGGGCCGGATGCAGGCGGTCGCGCTCGAGGTCGCGGGCACCACCGTCGATCGGGCGCTGCGCACCTGGGACCGGGGCTTCAACAGCCGCGTGCACAGGGCCGTGGCCGACAGGCGGGCGCGCTGATGCCGATCACCTTCCCGCTCACGCTGGCGCAGTTCATCGACCTTCTGGAGGTCAGCCGCATCACCCTGTCGCCCGGTGAGGCGGTGCTGCAATCGCAGACCCGTGGCGGCGAGATCCTGCGCGTCGATCACGGCGCGCGCCTGTGGGGCGGCACCGTGGCGGTGGCCCCGGCGAACCGGGCGGCCATGGATTCCCAGGTGGCGCTGGCCGAGGCCCTGCTCGAGGCCGGGGGCAGCTTCATGCTGGCGCGCCGCTCGCGCCACGGGCCGCAGGCCGATCCGGCCGGCACTATCCTCGGGGCCGCGACCCCGGCGATCAGCGCGATCAGCGCGGACCGGCGCGACCTGTCGATCAACGGGTTGCCCGCAGGCTATGTGCTGACCCGCGGCGATCTTCTGTCCTTCGACTACGGCCCATCGCCGGTGCGCCGGGCGCTGCACCGGGTGCTCTCGACCCGGACGGCGAACGGATCGGGGGTGATGACGCAGGTCGCGGTGACGCCGCTGGTGCGCGCCGGCGCGGCGACCGGCGCAGCGGTGACGCTGGTGCGGCCCTCCTGCAAGGCGGTGATCGTGCCCGGCACCTTCCAGGCCGATGCGGAAACCGGGCGCCTGAGCGAGGGATTTTCCTTTGACTGGAGACAGACGCTGAGATGAGCACCGACTGGCCCCCCCTTGCCCAGGACCATCTGAACGCGCGCCTGCCCGTGGCGCTGCGCTGGCTGGTGTGGACCACGGTCGTGCGGATCGCGGACGGGGCCACGGTCGCGATGGGCTTCTGGACGGGCGAGGATCACGAGACGCTGACCGTCGAGGGGCAGTCGCGCACCTACTTCGGGGCACAGGGCGCCATGGAGATCGGCCCCATCGTCAACGAGCCGGGCACCGCCATCGCCAGCCAGGAGGTGACGCTGGGCCTCTCGCCCGAGGGCGAGACCCTCGTGCGCGGGCATCGCCTGGGCGGCGCGCCGGTCGAGATCCACTGCGCGCTCTACGATCCGGGCTCATGGGCGCTTCTGGGCATCAGGCGCTTCTTCCGGGGCACCATCGACGGCTCGCCGGTCACGACCCCGGCCACCGGGACGGTCGCCACCTTGCCGCTGCGCCTCGTCTCGACCGCGCGGGCGGGGACGATGACGCTGGCGGGCAAGAAATCCGATGCCTCGCAGCGCCTGCGCGACCCGGATGACCAGTTCCGCCAATATGCCGATCTGGGCGCGGTGTCCTCGGACCCGTGGGGGGGCGCGTGATGCGCCCGGGGCGCCTTCCGGGCTGGCAGCAGCATCTGGCCGCGCTGGTCGCGCGCAACGCCCGCCGCCCCTTCGCCTGGGGGACGTGGGACTGCGCCCAGTTCGCCGCCGCCGCCATCATGGCCCAGACCGGACGCGACCTGCGCCCGGGCTGGGCCTATGCCGACCGCGCCGAGGGGGTCCGCCGGATGCGCGCGATGGGCTATCGCGACCATCTGGCATGGTTCCGGGCGCATCTGGCCGGATTGCCGGTGGCACAGGCCCTGCCGGGCGACATCGCCATCATGCCCGGCCGCGCGCTTGGCGTGGTGCAGGGACGGGCGGTCTATCAGGTGACGGAGGCCGGGCTGGCGCTGGCCCCGATCGGCCTCGCACGGGGGGTTCTGGCGGTATGAACATCCTTGTCTTCGCCCTAGTCTTCGCCCTTGTGGCCGGGCCGGCCATGGCCGATCCGGGCTCGCTCATCGTCGCGCTTCTGGGCGGGCAGGCCGCGCTCGGGGTGGTCGGCACGGCCATCGTGCGGCTGGTCGTGGGCATCGGCCTCTCGGCGCTGGCGCAGCGGCTCAGGGGGCGCAGGGACCGCGGACGCGACAGGCCGGGCCTGCGCACACAGGTGACGACGCAGGGCGGCACGATGCCGCAGACGATGATGCTGGGCACCTATGCCACCGCCGGGAACATCGTGGCGCCCTTCTATGCCCATGGCAGCGCCGGGGGCGTGGACAACGGCTATCGGGTGCAGGTCATCGACCTGTCCGACCATCCGATCGACGGGGTCGATGCGGTCTGGATCGACGGGCGGCGCTTCTCGCTGAGCGAGGACATGAACGGTCCGGTCCATGCGGATTACGGCCTGGGCGTGAACCCGGCGACCCAGCCGCGCCATGCCGGGGCATTCTGGCTGCGCATCCATGACGGCCGACAGACGAGCGCCGATCCGATGCTGGTCGCGCGCCATGCCACCCATCCGGCACGGCCCTGGAGCGCGAACCACATCGGCAAGGGCGTGGCCTATGCCGTGCTGACCTTCAGGTATTCTCCGGAACTGTTCCGGGCCGAACCCGAAGTGCGCTTCGCCGTGCGCGGGGCACGGCTCTATGACTGGCGGCGTGACAGCACCGCCGGCGGCAGCGGCGCGCAGCGCTGGAACGACCCGGCCACCTGGACCCATACCGACAACCCGATCGTCATGGTCTGGAACATCTTCCGCGGCATCCCCCTTGCCGACGGCGCGTTCTGGGGCCTGGGCGTTGCCGCCCAGGACCTGCCCACCGCCTGGTGGACCGCCGCCGCCGATCGCTGCGACCAGGTCACCGGATCGCGCAAGCGCTATCGCGCCGGGTTCGAGGCGCGGATGGCGACGCCGGATCAGGGCGGCGATACCCCGTTCGACGTGATCGACCGCCTGCTCGAGGCCTGCGACGGCGAAGTCTGCGACGAGGGCGGCCGCTGGCTCGTGTCGGTGGCCGAACCGGGGCTGCCGCTGGCGGCGATCACCGACGACGATCTGCTTCTCGACCACACCGACGAATTCGACCCGTTCCCGCCCATGGCCGAGCGGTTCAACGGCGTGCGCGCCACCTGCCTTGCGCCCGGCGCCGGCTGGGAATCGCGCGAACTGCCGCCGCGCGACGATGCCACCGCCGCCGCCGAGGACGGGCGCCGGATCGTCGCCAGTCTCGACCTCGACGCGGTGTTCGTTCCCGCGCAGGCGCAGCAGCTCATGCGGGCCTGGCTGAAGGACGCCCGCCGCTTCCGCCGCCATGTCATCACCCTGCCGCCGGAATACGACCGGCTGCGGGTGTTCGACACGGTCACATGGACAAGCGCGCAGAACGGCTATGACGCCAAGCTGTTCCGGGTCGAGCGCAAGCAGGTCGACCCCGACACGCTCTCGGTCACGCTGTCGCTGCGCGAACGCAACCCGGCCGATTACGACTGGTCCCCGGCCGACGAACTGCCCGATGCGGTGGTGCCCCCGGTGACGGTGGACCCCCCGCCCGCGACGGTGCCGGGCTGGGGCGTGACCGCCGTGACCCTGACCAATGCCGCCGGCACCCGGGCCCGCCCGGCGCTGCGGCTGTCGTGGACGGCGGACCTCCCGGGGGTGAGCGCGATCCGCTGGCAGGTGCGCCGGACCGCCGGCGCCGTCCCCGCCTGCGACGGATCGACCGAGAATGTCGATCAGGGCGGCGTCACCATCTCGGAGGGGCTGATCGGCGACACCGCCTATCAGGTGCGCGCCCGCCCGGTGATGCGCCGCCACGATACCGCCTGGACCGCCTGGACCGGGGTGACGACCGATGAGGTCCGCGTCACCCCCGACGATCTGGACCCCACGGCCATGGCCAGCGCGCCGACCGGGCTGTCGCTGTCGTCGCGGGTGGACACGATCCCCGGCGGCGGGCAGGCCGGGACGCTCATCGCCACGTGGAACGCGCTGTCGGGCGCGAACCACTACGAGGTCGAGGCCACGCCTTCGGGCGGCGGCGCGGTGCAGGTCAAGACTTCCGCGACCCGCGCTGAAATCCGCGCGCTGGCCGGGCAAGGCTGGTCGGTGAAGGTGCGCGGGGTCAACAGCGTGGGCGCGGCAAGCCCGTGGTCCACCGCCGCCTCGCACACGACGACGACCGACAACACCCCCCCGGCCAAGGTGACGGGGCTGACACTGACGCCGGGCTTCGGACTGATCTGGCTCGAATGGGCGGCTTCTGCGGCCACCGATCTGTCGCATTACGAGGTCTATGAGGCGGCGAGTGCCACGCCCGCCCCGACCGGCGCCACGACGCCGACCTTCACCCTGCGCGGGACGCAGATGGGCCGGAGCGGGCTGGGCAATGGCGTGACCCGGCACTACTGGGTGCGCGCGGTCGACACGTCCGGCAACAAGGGCGCGTGGTCCGACCGGGCGCAGGAGACGACGGCTGCCAGCGCCGGGGTGAACCCGTCCGATCTGGCGGCGGTGCTGAACGACGTGGCGAACGCCGGGATCATCCCCGCGCCCGCATTGTCTGCCGATGCGATCCTGGCCACCAACGTGGCGATCACCAGCCCGGACAACCTCGTGACGAACAGCACGCTGGCCATTGCGACCGGGTGGACGCTGGCATCCGGGGTGGCGATTGACGCTGCCCCGACGGACATGGCGGCGGCGAAAGGGTTCAAATACACCGATGTGACGGCGATCCGTCATGCGATATGGCAGACCGTCGCCGGGTCCGTGACCGAGGGCGAATGGTATCTGCTGAGCTTCCGCGCGCGGGCGGAAGGCACGGCGCCGCGCCAGTTCACGCCGCGCTGGCGGGTCGAGTGGTTCGACGTGGCCGGGGCGTCACTGTCGTCCACGGCCGGGGTGTTCACCGCGCTGACCGGCACCACGCCGCAGGACCTGGCCGTGAAGGTGCAGGCCCCTGCGGGCGCGGTCTATGCAACGGTCGGGTTCGGTCGCAAGGGCGATGCGTCCGGCGAAGTCAACACCGGCTGGATCACCAACCCCGGCTTCCGGGTCATGGGTGCCGGTCGGCTGATCGTGGACGGCGCGATCACGGCGAACCTTCTGAGCGCGGATGAAGTCATCACGTCCTCGGCGCAGATCCGGGACGCGATCATCGGCACGGCGCATATCAGCGACATCAGCGCGAACGTGATCGACTCGGGCGAAATGTCCTCGCGCTATCTGCGTGTGGACGAACGCATGGAGGTCGGCACCCGCGCGGCGGTGACAGTCGGCAAGTCCGCGCCGGACGATCCGACGGACGGGCTGTTCTTCGGGCAGGCCGATGACGGCGCGGGCGGGACCAGTTTCGCCCTCTCGGCCTCGCGCACATCGGGGTTGATCCGTCAGGAAATCACGCTGACGAAGGAGAAGTTCCGCCTCACGAACGCCTCCCATGCGGTCACGTCCGAGACGCTGCCCACATCGACCACGCGCGACACGGACCTTGCATCGACCGCGCTGCCGGCGGGCACGATGCGGGTGCGGATCGCTTCGGCATGGGGCGGCGGCGGCGGCGGCTCGAGCGGCGGCGACATGCCCGGCCTCTCGCGCAACGCCGGATCGGCGGGCGGCAACACGGTCGTCAAGCTCTATGACGGCGCCACGCTGAAGAAGACCTACGCCGCCACGGGCGGCGCGGGCGGGTCGGGCTATTGCAACCACACGACCGGGCACCTCGGCGGATCGTCGTCCATCGCCGGCGGCGGCAGTCGCGGCGGCGCTGGCAGCAACTCGCGCGGCGGCACCGGCGCGAACGGTGGGCGCGCGGCGGGCGGCGGTGGCGGTGGCGGGGAGAAGCGATCCGACAAGGCGGCAAGGGCCTATGGCGGACAGGGCGGCACTGCTGCGGTGCCGATCTCGACGGCCTGGGTGGACGTGTCGGGCTGGGCCAACCCGAAAATCCAGATCACCATCGGCGCGGGCGGCACCGGCGGCGCGCAGATCGACACATGGTCCGGCGCGGGCGGCACCGGCGGCGCCGGGCGCGTGATCTACGAGACCACGGCGACCTTCGATATCCCCGCCGATGTGGTGCCGCTCAAGCCGACCGCGACCGGGACATTCTCATCTTCGGGAAGTTCGTTCCCCGATCTCGGCGCCGGCTTCTGGCTGGTCGGCGATCCGGACAACGGAATATCGGCGGTCAACCCCGGCGACGGTTCGATAGCCGTCGGATCGGGCGCGCATTTCAGCTTCTTCTCGAGCCAGACGCCGACCTACACGCGCAACGCCACAAAGACCGTCACCTACAAGTTCTACAGCATGGGGTCCTGGGGATGATGCTGGTCTATCATGACGCAGACGGGCGCATCACCTGCACCATGCGCCTTGCCAACGGGTTCGCCGCGCCGCCGGGCGATCACATCGCCGTGCCGGACGGCACCGATCCGGGCGATCCGCGCCGGTGGATCGTGGCAGACGGCGCGCTGGTCCCTGTTGCCGATGTGCCGGAAGACCTGCGCGCCGAGGCCACTGCCACCGCGAACCGCATGGCGGGCGCGGCGCGCGGGCAGTTCATCACCGACATTCCGGGCCAGCAGATGATCTATCAGGCCAAGGAAGCCGAGGCCCGCGCCTATGCCGCCGATCCAGACCCGGACCTGTCCGCCTACCCGCTCATCGCCGCCGAGGTCGGGATCACCGCCCCGGACGCATGGGGCGTGGCGCAGGTCTGGCTGAACATGGCCGCGCTCTGGACCGCGACCGCCGCCGCCCTCGAGGCCGCGCGCCTCACCGCAACCGCCGCCATCGCCGAGGCCGGCACCATGGCCACCATCGACGCCGCCCTCGCCGCCCTCGAAACGGCCCTGAGCATGGGAGACACGCCGTGACCCGCACCGCCCGCATCCCGATCAACCGCGGCTCCGCCGTGACGCTGGGGTTCACCTGGCCGGACGGCGCCGGCGCGGCCCTGAACCTGACGGGCTGGGCCGTCGATCTGTCCGAAGTGTCGCCGTCACTGGCGGGCCGTGTCAGCATCCAGATCGACGACATCCCGGCCGGGCATGTCAGGATCGACGTGGATGCCGTGCCCGACCTGCCGGATGCGCCCTACAACTGGTTCCGCCCCCGCCTGATCCCGCCCGCAGGCGCGACCCGGGCGCTGACCCTGCCCCGTTTCGAACTGGTGCCGACATGACCGATCTGGTGATCACCATCAATGGCGGCGGATCGCCGGTTGTCGTGCCGGTCGATCAGATCGGCGTCGAGGTCACGCGACCCGGCCCGCAGGGGGCGCAGGGGCCTGCCGCCACCGTCGCCATCGGCGCGGTCACGACCGGGGCGCCGGGGTCGGCGGCGGCGGTGGTGAACGCCGGCACGGCCACGAACGCGGTGCTCGACTTTGCCATTCCGCGCGGGGATCAGGGGGCCGCCGGGCAGATCGCCATCGGCGCGGTCACGACCGGGGCGCCGGGGTCGGCGCCGACCGTGACGAACGCGGGGACGGCAGAGCAGGCGGTGCTGGATTTCTCGCTGCCAGCGGCGCCGTCTGTCGCGGTCGGCGCGGTCACCACTGGCGCTCCGGGGTCGGCTGCGTCTGTGACGAACGCCGGCACGGCTTACGCGCCGGTGCTCTCCTTCACGTTGCCGCGCGGGGATCAGGGGGCGACCGGCGAGACGCCGGTGCTCGCCCATGCCCATCTGGCGGCCCTCGTCGGGCAGGCGTGGCGCGAGGCAGAGCGTATTGGCGTGGTCGCGGAGCAGGCGACCGGGCGCCTGGATCGGCGGGACGCCAGCGACCCCGGCGCGGGCCTGTTGCTGGCCGCCATGATCGGCCAGATCGCGCGGCAGGTGGACGGCGGGCGCATCCGGCTGACGGCCGGGACGCTGGCGGACCCGGCAATCCTGATCGGCGACGTCGCGCTCTACAGCGCCATCGCCAACACCTTGTCCGTCGCCGTCGCCGGGGTCGAGCGGCTGCGGATCACCACCTCGGGCATCACGGTCTTCGGAACAGTCACACAGGTGTAATCATGAGCTTCAAGCTGCAACAGCAGGCCGTGGCGGGCGAAAGCTACGTCCGCTGCCATCAGGTGATCGTGGACAACACGCTCGACGCCGCGCCGCGCATCACCTTCGCGCAGGAGCGGATCGTCGAGGCGGGCGGGCAGGTCGTGCACATGCCGGTGCCGCCGGCGGTGCTCGACTTCGATCCTGCGGGCGTGATCCCCCTGATCGACCCCGAGACCGGCGCCGCGACCGGACAGAGCGTGACGCAGGCCGAGGCCTATGCGCTGCTCTATTCCGCCTATGCCGCCGCCCTGACGCCCACCCCTCACGAGGAGGAATGAACCATGGCCCTCGATATCGAACAGGAGATGATCCGGCAGGTCGAAACCATGAGCATGGGGCTCATGACCGTGCGCCTGACGGCCAAGGGGGGGCCGTCCTACTTCTACCGGCTGAAGAAGTTCAACAGGGAGGATATCCACCCGACGCTGTTCGGGACCGGGGTTCACCCGGCGTTCATCGTCGGCGGGGTGACCAAGGACGAAATCCTGATCGGCACGCAGGCGGCGGTCGATATCGACGGCGAGGGGCTGTCGCAGACCGGCCGAGAGCCGAAGGTGTCGATCAGTCACGATAACGCCGTGACGATGATGCGCGCCACCGGATCGGGTTTCTGCGTCGCCACCAATGCCATGTATGCCGCGCTGGCGCTGCTGATCCGGAAGGATCAGAAATACCCGCGCGGCAACACGCAATATGGGCGCCACCACGTCGAGACCGGCGAATACGGCCTGCGCCCCGACGGCGCCCCGGCCATCGGCGGCAATGTCAATGGCAACACGGTCGTGCGGACCGGCACCGGCCCGGTGTCGTGGAACTGGCCGCGCAACCCTTTCGGCATTCAGGGCCTCACCGGCAATATCTGGGAATGGGCGCCGGGGATGCGGCTCAATGGCGGCGAGATCAACGTCATCGCGAATAACGACGCGGCCCTGGCAGGCGCGGACCTGTCGGCAGGTTCTGCGGCGTGGAAAGCCATCGACCGCACGGACGGCAGCCTCGTCGCGCCCGGTTCGGCCGATACCGTGAAATACGCATCGAGCGGGACGGCCGATGGCACTCTGGTGCATGCAGGAACAGGGGGCGCATTCTCCGGCATGACGGCCTACGGCATCAGCACGCCCGCGCTGCAACTCCTGCGCACACTCGCCCTGATGCCGCCCGACGGGGCCAACGGCATGCTGAGCGATGGACTCTGGTATAATCCCTCGCTTGAGCAGATGCCGATCCGTGGCGGAAGCTGGAACTACGGCGCCGCCGCCGGGCCGTTTGCGTTGTACGTGAGCAATTCGCGCGGCGGCGCGGGCGCGAGCCTCGGCTTCCGCCCCGCTTTCGTGATCTGACCATCTGCCAGCCTGCAATCTGCGGGTCGCGCGATAGCGCGGCCCATCGCGCGGAGCCATCGCATGAGGAGGACAACGTGGAAGACTTGAAGATCAGGCAGCGGTGCGAGGAAATGATCGCCTACGGCTATGTCGCGCTGCGGCAGTTCCCGAAGTTCGAACGGCATGTTCTGGCCGCCGAAATCCGCGAGGCGATGTGGAACGTGCTGCGCCTGATCATCATCTGCAACAAGAGATATCACAAGAAAACGACGATGCAGGATCTCGACGCCGAACTCGATCTGCTGAGATCGCAGGTCAGGACGGCATTCGCGCTGCGCTACATCGACCTCAGGAAATACGAGATCTGGTCGCGCCACATCGACGTGGTCGGCCGGATGATCGGCGGCTGGTTCAAGTCGCTGATCACAGGGGGCGCGGGTCATGCATGAGCAGATGCCGATCCGTGGCGGCAACTGGAACAACGGCGCCGCCGCCGGGCCGTTTGCGTTGAACGTGAGCAATTCGCGCGGCAACGCGAACACGAACATCGGCTTCCGCCCCGCTTCCGGGGATCGTCAGATGATGCGGCCTCACGGGGCCTCATCCAGAACGCCCTCGAAAGGACCCGCGATCCTCGGCCAGGTGCCGGAAAACATGAACAGGCCGGGGCGGGACGGTAGCCATTCACGGCGACATTCAGCCCCGGCCGACCCGGAGGCCGCGTGATGGTCCGGACCTTCACCGGCCTCTGGCCGCAGATCATCGAGTGGGAGAACCTGCTCGCCGCATGGGAGCGCACCGCGAAGGGACGCACCCGCCAGCACGATGTGATCGCGTTTCGCGCCGATCTCGAGCCGAAACTGATCGAGATACAGGAAAGCCTGATGCGCCGGACCTATGCGACCGGCCCCTACCACCGCTTCCTCGTCTTCGAACCGAAGAGGCGCGAGATCGCCTCGCTGCCGCTGAAGGACCGGGTGGTGCAGCATGCGCTGGTGCAGGTGATCGAGCCGATCTTCGAGGCGCGGATGATCGACCAGTCGTTCGCCTGCCGTGTCGGCAAGGGGGTGCACCGCGGCGCGGACCTCGTGCAGCGCTACCTGCGCGAGGTGAAGCGCGATCACGGCCGGGTCCATGTCCTCAAGGCCGACATCGCGCGCTATTTCCCCTCGATCAGCCATGACGCGCTCAAACGGATCGTCCGACGGCATGTGCGGTGCGCGGACACGCTGTGGCTGATCGACAGCATCATCGACAGCGCGGCCGGACCGAAAGACCTGACGCCGCGCGGCATCCCGATCGGCAACCTCACGAGCCAGCTTTTCGCCAATGTCTATCTGAACGAGCTCGACCAGTTCGTGCGCCACGTCCTGCTGGAACCCCGCTTTGCGCGCTACATGGACGACTTCGTCATCGTCCACCACGACAAGGCCCATCTGCATCAGGCCCGGCGAGAGATCGAGGACTTCCTCTGGGCCGAACTCGGGCTGCGCACCAACAGCAAGACGCAGGTGTTCGCGGTCGGCGACGGCGGGAGGGCGCTCGATTTTCTCGGCTACCGCATCTGGCCGACGCATCGCCTGCTGCGCAAGGACAGCGTCAACCGCATGAGGCGCAGGATGCGCCGGATGCAGACGCTCTACCATCGTGGCCTGATGACCTGGGACGAAATCGACGCGGTCATCATGTCGTGGATCGGCCACGCCCGGCACGCGGACACCTGGAACCTGCGCACAAAGGTACTGGGCGGGGCCGCATTCATTCCGCCGCCGCTGCGGGGCGGGAAAGAGTCCACACCATGACTCCCGGCTGGTGGATCATCCCCGGTGCGATCCTCGGCGCGGCCCTGTGGGCGCTGATGCTCTCGCCGCTGGCCCGCGTGATCGACCGCGACCCCGGCGGCCTGATCGGGGCGCGGGCGGCGCTGATTGCGGCCGAGACCGCCGCCGGGGTCACGCATGAAATCCGCGGCACCTGCGCCAGCGCCTGCACCATGCATCTGGCCAATGGCTGCGTCCTGCCCGGTGCGCGGCTGATCTTTCACGGGCCGCAGACCGGCGACCCAGCCGCGTTCGACCGATGGTCGCAGGTCATGGCCCGCCATTACCCGCCAGCGATCCGGGACTGGTTCATGGCGACGGGCCGCTACGGGCAGACCACGATGAGCGGCGCAACAGCAATCGCCCTCGGGGCGAGGGAGTGCTGAGGCGGCTGCCGGCCCCCGCCCGACACCCCGCTGACAGGACTGTCAGAGCAACCAGCCGTCGGTTGAAAGGCGCCCGCCCGCCCGGTCAGGACGGGCGGCGCGCACCCTGTCAGACCCCCCTTGACCGGCCCCGTTCCTGACAGCCCGGGAAAAAAATTTTCGTCCAGAAGTTTCTGCCAATTTGTCCAGAAGCTGGCGCCGCGCTACACGCACGCGAACGCATCCGGGGCAGCGAGGGCGGCTATCGGCGGGATCATCTGCGCTCACTGGCGCAGCGTGTCGAGGTCGCCGACGACGCAATTCGCATCATGGGATCGAAGACGGAGCTGCTAAGGACGCTTATTGCTGGCCAAGTGCGGCAATCGGCGGTGGCTGGCGTGCCCAGAGGGGTTCCAAAGTGGCGGACAGGGAGGGATTCGAACCCTCGAGACGGTTCCCCGCCTACACACTTTCCAGGCGTGCGCCTTCGACCACTCGGCCACCTGTCCGTGGCGCGCTATGTAGCCGGGCCTCTGGCGGGTCGCAAGCCCGGTTTCGGGGGGTGGCGGGGGTCCGGGGGCTTCGATGTTTCGGGGCCTCGGGGGCCTCGGGGGGCTTCGGGGTGGGGCGGGCGTCCTGTCCGGCGCTGCCGGCCCCTGCGGCGCCGGGTCAGCCCTCGGGCACGGTCTGGTCCATGCTCTGGGACGGATGGGCGCAGGCGGCGCCGACGACGCGGGCGGGGACGCCGGCCACGGTCGTGCAGGCGGGCACGTCATGGAGCACGACCGAGCCGGCGGCGATCTTGGAATTCGCGCCCACGGTGATGTTGCCGAGCACCTTGGCCCCGGCCCCGATCATCACCCCGGCGCCGATCTTGGGGTGGCGGTCGCCGTCCTCCTTGCCGGTGCCGCCCAGGGTCACCGCATGCAGCATCGAGACATTGTCGCCCACCACCGCGGTTTCGCCGATCACCACGGAATGGGCGTGGTCGATCATGATGCCGCGGCCGATGCGGGCGCCGGGGTGGATGTCGACGCCGAACACTTCGGACGTGCGCATCTGCACGAACCACGCGAGGTCGCGCCGGCCCACGCCCCACAGCCAGTGTCCGAGGCGGTAGGCCTGCACCGCCTGGAAGCCCTTGAAGTAGAGCAGAGGTTGCAGATAGCGGTGGCAGGCCGGGTCGCGGTCGTGGATGGCGACGATGTCGGCGCGGGCGGCGGCGGCGATGGCGGGGTCGGTGTCCATCGCCTCGTCGGCGAGTTCGCGCAGGATCTGTTCGCTCATCTCGGGCGAGGAGAGCTTGGCCGCGAGGCGGTAGGCGAGCGCGCATTCGAACGTGTCGTGGTGGAGCACGCCCGAATGGATCAGGCCGCCCATCAGCGGCTCTTGCGCGACCGCCTCTTCGGCCTCGCGGCGGATGCGGCGCCAGACCGGATCGAGTTCGGCGATGTCGTGCCTGCGGGGATGGGCCATGGTGGGGGACTCCTCTTGCGCGGGGAATCTAGTGCAGGCGGGGGGCGGGCACCAGTCTGTCCTGCGGCGACACCTGCGCCCCCTGCCCCCGGCCCCCCTGCCCCCGCCTCTCCTGCCCCCTTTCCGCGCGCCAGAGCGCGAGCGCGGCGAGGACGGCGGCCAGCGCGGCGCAGGCTTCGGCGTCATGGCGGCGCGGGCAGGGCGCGAGGGGCAGGTGCGCGCAGGCGGCGGCCAGGGTGCCGTCGCCCCAGCGCGGATGCCGCCGGCCGGTGGCCTTGCGCAGCTTGTCGGCGGCATGGGCCGCCTCGATCAGGCCGAGGAGCTGTGCCACCCGGGTCTGCGGCCGCATCAGGAGCGCGGCGCGGGTGGCGCGGTCGAGGTCGTGGACAAGGACCGCGCGCATGTCAGGGCAGCTCGAGCCGGGCAAAGGGGCCGGGCCCGTAGCTGTCCGAGATCTGGGCCACCTCGATGCGGCGCGGGCCGGCCATGCCGTCGGCCGCCTGAAGGGCGGCGCTCCAGGTCCAGGCGGGCGCGGAGAGCACCATTTCGCGCCGCAGCGTGCCGCCGGTGCTGAGGCGCAGCAGGTAGGATTCGGCCGCCTCGCCCAGCGGCACGTCGAGGCCGCGCCAGGAATCGCCGCCGATGCGGCTGCGGCGGATCCAGCGC
>WBZR01000926.1_pt2 | contig 21942 bp, 19 predicted proteins | sample 5204231 | NCBI WGS metagenome assembly WBZR01 (sample SAMN12412403, study PRJNA552823) | activated sludge metagenome | isolation source: activated sludge from anammox sidestream of wastewater treatment plant... | place: USA: Virginia | collected 2017-08 | reverse complement strand
AAAGTAATATTGTACAGTTGTACCATTTACACTGCCGGGTATAACAAATGAAAATGTATCTAAATTAACCGCAGTATAATTTATTGGAGTAAATGCTGACCAGTTTGAACCTCCGTTAGTAGATTTTCTGTAATAAAGCAGAGGTGCTTCGTTTGTCCAGTTCCTTATAATACCATTATCAGTTATCCTTGCTTTCATTGTAATAGCTGTATTTATACTTGTTGATGTAAAGGGCTGAGTGTGCTGTATTAATGGGGCAGAAATATCAAGTTTACGGGCAGAATCAACTGCAAGCGATGCATCTATTATACCCCAGCCCATTTGATTATTAGGAGAATTTGAATTACTTGCAAACTTTCTTAATATTCCAACTACCTGCATCGGTGTTAGATCTTTATTTGCTGAAAGCATCAACGCACAAACTCCTGATGTTAACGGACATGAAAAAGATGTTCCGCTTCCATAAGAATAATTATTCCCATTTGTAGATGCATAGTAATTATTACTGCCCATTGCCATAACATCCGGTTTAACTCTTGGAGGGTTATCGGTAGTTGGACCAACAGAGCTGAAACCTGCCCTTATACCTGTTGATGTAACAGCACCTACGGTAAGTACACTATCACCATCAGCGGGTCCGCCTAATGTATTGTGAGAACTGTTTCCGCTGTTTCCTGCAGAATTACTAACCACAATCCCTTTATTTACTGCAAGGTCAGCAGCAATTGTAATTGGCAAAGTGTTGCCGTCCATATCTTGCCATGTGTAACTTGAATAAGGCGGATCAAAATCAAGGTATCCAAGTGAACTTGTGATAACATCAGCACCAAGACTATCAGCCCATTGTGCAGCAGCAATCCAGTTATCCATTTCGGCAGGTACTTCGTTCGGGTCAACTTCAGTTCTTGCTAAAATAAAAGTTGAGCCGTATGCCGGTCCAATCATTTTTCCGGGTTTATATCCGCCTGTTAAACACAGTGTAGCTGTTCCGTGCGAGTCCCCTGTTAATGCCGGAGTATGGTTCTGGAAGTCATAAGTTGTCTGAATCTTCATTGGGTATGTTGTAAATGCCTCGTGGGTTAGATTAGAAAACCCTGCATCAAAACTTGCTATCATTACACCTTGTCCCTTTATTCCCTGATTATGAACAAGATTTACTTTTATTTGTGTAATCTGTGTTACGGCATTTCCTGAGCCATAAGATAAAGTATCCGCAAACGGAGCATCATTTGAAGGACTTATAAACACAGGAGATAAATCACTTGAAATTTCCGGTTCATTTTCAATCACCTTAAACCTCTCAACAAGCTCTATTTTTTTTACACAATCAAAGTTTGCAATTGTATTAATCTGCTCTTTTGTAACTTCTGCACTTAAACTGTTAAGCCATTTTGTATAATTACGAATTTTTAATACATTAGCATTTACTATATTAATATATGGTACGTAAAGCGGTATATCGGTAAAATCAAGCAGCTGATTTGCAGGTTTTACTTTCAAGCGCCTCTCAAGCGATCTTTGCGTTACTATATTTAATGGATTATTTAGTTTTAACATTGCATCCGGACCTTTATCCTTAAAATAAATCCATACAACAAATGTGTTATTACCGGAATCATTCAAAGCTTTTGAAAGCATTTTGCCTATTTTATTTTCGGTAGTTTTAAATGATAAAAATGAAAGGGAAATAAAACTTAAAACAAGTAAAAACGAAAGATACTTCTTCATTATATATTATTGGAAATTTTTTAAATTTATATGGTTAAAATATTTATTTTAAAAACAATAAAAAATGTATAACTTAAACATCTAATTATCCAAAAACCTATATTAATCACAATAAAAGCTTATATTATGAATAAAATCAAAATTAAAATATTATTAAAAATAATAAATGATTGCTTTTTAGATTAAATTAATGAATTTCAGCTTTAAGCACTCCTATACCCTGCTAATTTCATTGCAGTAAAAATGAATTTTAAGTAAATTTGTAAATTACATTCAATTAATCCAAAATAATTCAGTATAACTGAAGATTTCCATTTCGTTAAGATTTTCTTAACTTTACACCAATTTATTAAATAATTTTTAAAATTTTATAATAGCACAAATAACAGATTAGGTCTATATTAATACAGTTTTCAGTTAGCATCAGGTCATTATGTAATTTCCATAGGCTATTCCTACAGGAATTAATTTAACCCAAAATATTACATGAGCAAAGGTTTAAATATACTGTTTTGTACAAGTGAAGTAACACCGTACAGTAAAACTGGCGGTCTTGCAGATGTTTCCAACTCTCTGCCTCAGGAATTAAATGCAGCAGGTCATCCTGTTAGGATAATAACTCCTAAATACGGAACTCTTGACGAAAGAAGGCTTCGTATCTACGAAATAAAACGCTTAACAAACATTGAAGTTCCTGTTGGAGATAAGATTGCTATTTGTAATATAAAATCTTCATTTATTGTTTCACCAAAAGGTAAGGCACAGGTTTTCCTGATAGAAAATGAAGAGTACTTCGGTAAATCAAGCCCCTATGTAGATCAAAAAACCGGCAAGGACTATCCCGATAATGATGAGCGGTTTATTTTCTTTAACCGTGCAGTTGTTCAGGTGCTGGGTTTGCTTGGCTGGCAGCCTGATGTAATTCATTGCAATGATTGGCAAACAGGTCTTATACCTGCATACTTAAAAACTATTTATGCAAAAGATCCTCTGTTTCATAATGTAAAAAGTATCTTCACTATTCATAATTTGGCATTTCAGGGTATATTTCCGCACACTTCTTTCTTAAAAAGCGGACTTCCTGAAAATATTTATAATGAAGAAGGTGTAGAATATTACGATAAATTCAGTATGCTTAAAGCCGGACTTGTTTATAGTGATGCAATTACTACGGTAAGCGAAAATTATTCAAAAGAAATCGCTACAACTCACGAATACGGTATGGGTTTTGAAGGCTTGCTTAAAAAAAGGAAAAAAGATCTTTACGGTATTCTAAATGGAGTGGATTATTCAGTATGGAACCCGGAACGTGACTCCCTGTTGCCTTTCCGATATACATCTAAAGAACTTCCTCTTAAACGCGAAAATAAAAAAGCTTTATGCAAACATTTTAACCTTGAGTTCAATGCAGAAACACCGGTTATAGGTATTATTTCAAGATTAAGCGATCAGAAGGGATTTGATCTTATCAAAAATGCAATACCTGAGATGATGAAAGAAAATATTCAATTCGTTCTGTTGGGTTCAGGAGACAAGACTTACCAGAAATTTTTTGAAGGTGTAAAGAAAAAATACACGCAAAAAGTCGGAGTGCATTTTGGCTTTTCGGAGGAATTGGCTCACCTGATAGAAGCAGGTAGTGATATGTTTTTGATGCCTTCAAAATATGAACCCTGCGGCTTAAACCAAATGTATAGTTTAAAATACGGCACTATTCCCATTGTCAGAGCAACGGGTGGGCTTGCTGATACTATTACTGAATATAAAAACGGCAAAGGTAATGGCTTTTTATTTAACAAATACGAACCTGCTGAAATGATGAAAGCTATTAAGAGGGCATTAAAACTTTATAGTAACCGTGAAGAATGGATCAAGTTAATTAGGCAGGCTATGGCTTACGATTTTTCCTGGGAAGTTTCTGCTAAAAAATATATTGATCTATACAGGTCAATTATGAAAAAAGGTTAAGCTATTTTATCTGGGCATGATTTATTAATCAGATTTTATTTTAGGACAGCTTTATTATTGCTGTCCTGTTTTTTTATTTAAACCAATTGAATAAAGCACTTTTTTTGGATAGAGACGGTACAATTTTAGAAGAGGTAGAAGGCGAATCTTCTGAAACTTTAGGTTACCTGTTATCTGTTGAAGATGTTAAGCTTATTAGTGGTTCTGCCTCTGCAATAGCAGAAGCTCGTGAACTGGGCTTTAAGATCATTGTTGTTACTAACCAGTCATCTATTGCGCGCGGCTGGCTAACTTTTGAAACTCTGAATAATATCAATAATAAGATGTTTTCACTTCTTCTTGAAGAAAATTCTGAAGCTAAAATTGATGCTTTATATTTTTCACCATATCACATAGAAGGAAAAATAAAAGAATTCTCCATTGATCATATTTCAAGAAAACCGGGAATAGGCATGATAAAACAGGCAGAACATGAATATAATATAGATATCGCATCATCTTATATTATTGGTGATGCTTATAGTGATATGAAAACAGGTATAAATGCAGGTTTACACAATATTTTAGTTAGCACTGGATACGGAAAAATAGCTCAAAGGAAATGTCTTGATGAAAATGTAAAAATTGATTTTATTGCATCAAATTTACTTGATGCTGTAAGATTTATTGCTAAAAACAGTTAAAATTGGCAATATTATTATAGATTATGAATATCAAACTGTCAAAAATAAACAGGAAATACAGAAATTTAGATGATAAATAAAAATCTTAAGACTGCTTTCTTTTGTATAATCGGAATTGTAACTCTTTCTATATATACTATTGGATGTGCTGATGATCCCTCTGAACTTGGGCTTAATTTCATTCCGCCTGGTGAAACAACAGGAGTAAAGATATTTGACTCATTTATTGATACAATGCCCATTACATCTCAAAATAAATTGTTTTATGTTAATACTTCAGGTTCTCATAACCTTTTGGTTGGCAAAAAGGGAAGCATTGAATCAAAGGGATTAATAAAATTTGATGATATTGGTGATAGTTATGACAGTGCAACTGTAGTTTCTGCAAAGTTGTTTCTTTATTACAGAAATTACTATTTCCCTAACACCACTTCTGATTCTTTGGGACAAATTGGTTTTGATGTTTACCGTATTCAGGAAAAATATGATTTCAATAATATCACTTATGATTCTGTAACTTCAAACGCATTTGGTACTGTATCACAGGGTAGTTATACCGGTACACCTACAGCTGATTCACAGGAAGTGGAACTTTCACTCAATACTTCATTGGTGAAAGATTGGCTTGAATACGCCGCAGATACTTCATATTCAGTTAAAAATTATGGTATTGTACTCTCACCTAATGGTTCATCAGTTTGTATCAAAGGTTTTACTTCTAACAACTCTCCAACTACAGATCTTGAACCAAAGTTAGAGGTAATTTATACTAAAAATGGGACAACAGATACTTTTAGCATAACTACAAATTCTACAATTTCACTTTCACGCGGAGACTTGCCGGTACAAAGTGAAACTTTTACACTTCAGGCAGGAATAAGTTATGTTCAGCCAATGAAGTTTGATCTAAGTCATATTCCATCTACTGCAACAATAAATGATGTACAGTTGTTTCTCGCATTAGATTCATTGAATTGTATTTTTTCTAATCAGTCAAACTTCACAATTTATGGTCAGTTTATTAATGATTCAGCAGGATTAAAAACAGATCTATTTGCATTCAACGGTTCACCTGCAGGCAGTGGTATGTATATGATGCGCCTTGTTGCAGCAGGTGCCCCCTCCCCGTTTGCCCGCTGGCTTTCCGGTGAAACAAATTACGGACTGTTGTTATTTGCTGGAAACCAGACAATTAATCTGGATAGATATGTGTTTTACAACGAAACCGCTTCTGATCATTCAAAACGTCCGCATGTAATTATAAAATATACTCCAAGGGTAACACCTTAATTTAATAGATAATCAGGTAATAGCAAGTAATGCAATTAAATATCAAAATAAAATATTTTTTAAAAATTTCCATAATAATCCTTTTCTTTTCAGTTTCACTTTTTTCTCAAACTGATAAGAATGGTGGATCTATCTATTCACTCTTCGGACTTGGTGAGCTTTCATACTCATCAAGCAATCGCACAGAAGCAATGGGTATTATGGGTTTTGCTCTTTATGGTGATTATACAAACTCTAATAATCCGGCTGCATGGACTAGAATTCCCACTACGATTTTTACATCAAAATTCACTCTGGACAATATAAGATCTACAGACGGAACAAAATCAGCTAAAAGGACTTACGGAAACTTTAACGGATTTGATCTTTCAATTCCCTTTAATAAAGGTAACGGCTGGATTGTGAACCTTGGAATAAATAATTACAGCAATGTTAATTATGATACATACTTTGACGGCTCAATTGGTAACGAACCATACAGGCAAACTTACAGCGGTAATGGCGGATTATATAAATTTAATATGGGTTTTTCTTATATCTTATTCAGATATTTAAGCTTTGGAGCACAGTTTAATTATGCCTTCGGGAATATTAATAAATCAGTAAATATTGATTTTACAAACGGCTCATTATTTGATACAAAAAACTTATCAGCAAACAACATATACGGATTCTATTTTAACTCAGGTCTCATTTTTCACGGTTTCGGAAAGATCTTTAAAAATAAAAAATTTGATGATCTGAATTTAGGTGTATATTTTTCAACGCCTGCAGAGTTTACTTCAAATTTAACAGGAAGATTTAACCGCTCAACCAGTGCTACTGATTCCATTTTTATTTCAAACGGCAAACTGAAGATACCGCTTGCTTTTGGAGTTGGTATTGCCAATACTTTTAATAACAAACTTACTGTTTCAGCAGATATGTTTTATCAGAAGTGGAATGATTTTACCTATTACGGTACTCACCCTGCTGAAATTAAAAACAGCATGAAAATTGGTGCCGGAATAGAATATACTGGTTCTAAAAAACTGGAAGATTCATATATAAAGAGAATTACATTAAGACTTGGAGGCAGCTACACCCAAGATTATTTAAAGCTTAATGGGGAAAATATAAATATTATAAGCATTAGCGCAGGTTTGGGTTTACCTATAGGTTTGTATAACTCAATTGATTTATACGCGAAATATAACATTAAAGGGAAAGAATCAAATGGACTTATTAAAGATGAAATCTTCAGATTTGGTGCATCTGTTAAAATTGGAGAGCTGTGGTTTTTAAGACCTTCTGATGATTTTTAAAAATTTTTAATCTCAAAAATAAAACAAAATATTATAATTTAATTTTACACAATTCTAAATTCAAAATTTTATTATGACTCACTTACTGGATTTTGATCCTCAGATATATAGTTCAATAAGGCATGAGCTTGAAAGACAAAATAATAAACTTGAACTAATTGCTTCAGAAAACTTTACAAGCATAGCTGTTATGCAGGCAATGGGCTCTGTTATGACAAATAAATATGCTGAAGGTTACCCGGGAAAAAGATATTACGGAGGCTGCGAATATGTTGATATAGCAGAAAATGTTGCTCGCGATAGAGCTAAAGAACTCTTTGGAGCAGAATATGTTAACGTGCAGCCGCATTCTGGCTCACAAGCAAACATGGCTGTTTATTTTGTACTTGTTAAACCTGGTGATAAAGTTATGGGTATGGATCTTTCTCACGGCGGACATTTAACACATGGATCACCTGTAAATTTTTCGGGTAAATTATATAACTTTACTCAATATGGCATTAATCCAGATACAGAAATGCTTGATTATGATATGATAGAAAAGGTTGTTCTGCAGGAAAAGCCAAAGATGATTACCGTTGGCGCAAGTGCCTACTCTAGAAACATTGATTATAAAAAATTTCGTGAAATTGCCGATAAAGTTAATGCATTTTTGCTCGCTGATATTGCTCATCCTGCGGGATTAATAGCAAAGGGATTATTGAATGACCCCATTCCGCATTGCCACGTTGTAACAACAACAACTCATAAAACACTTCGCGGACCAAGAGGAGGTATGATTCTTATGGGAGCAGATTTTGAAAACCCCTTCGGAATAAAAGCACCAAAATCAGGCAGAATTAAAATGATGAGTGAACTGATTGATTCTATGGTTATTCCGGGTATTCAGGGCGGTCCATTAATGCATGTTATAGCAGCAAAGGCTGTTGCTTTTAAAGAAGCTCTTGAAGGTGACTTTAAAAAATATGCTGAGCAGGTAATTAAAAATGCTCAAGCCATGGCGGCAAAACTTATTTCATTTGGTTTCAAGATAATTTCAGGAGGAACAGATAATCATTTAATGCTGATTGATCTTCGTAATAAAAATATTAACGGTAAACATGCACAGGAATTACTTGATGAAGTTGGAATAACCTGTAATAAAAATGCAGTTCCTTTTGATGACAAAAGTCCGTTAATTACAAGCGGTATCAGATTAGGCTCTCCTGCTTTAACAACCCGCGGTTTTAAAGAAAAGGAAATGGAAAAAGTTGCTGAAATGATTAACGATATAATTTCTAATACTCAAAGCAGTGATGTAAAGAAAAGTGTAAAGCAGAAAATTGACGACTTAACCGGTGAATACCCGTTATATCCTGAACTATTTACTTGGTAATTTAATTCATTATCAATATGATTTTATCATTCATTGAGGGTATTACGTTATTAAAGAAAGAATCTTTAGTTCTTTCTGATAAAACAGAAATTAAATCTGCTGAAATAAATCAGCAAAATAATTTTTTATCAGAACATAATTCTGTATCCGAAATAGAAAATGTAACTACTGATAAAACTAAAAATGAAGAAAATGATAAAATTGTAAAAATTTCTAAGGGTAACAAACCAACAGATAACCCTGAACGCAGTGATATTACATTTGAAATGAAATATAATATGCTGCTTAAACAGCTTGAAAAAGAACGCCAAGAAAGAGAATTAATTACAGGGAAGTAATAAAACTGCGGGCTTAAAGATATGTCTCAAAACGATGCAATAAAGGATAATTCACAGCCTGGAGAAATGAGCTTCTGGGAACACCTGGAAGAACTTAGGTGGAGACTGATAAAAGCACTAATTGGTGTTGTTGCCGGAGGAATAATTGCTGCAATTTTCATTGACTATATTATGAATGATTTTCTTCTTGCCCCTGCAACACATACAACCCCTCCGCTTGAACTTATTAATTTAAAACCATACGGACAGCTTGTTCTTTATTTTGAAGTTATACTTACCTGCGGAATAATTTTTAGTATTCCTAATATTTTTTACCAGATCTGGAAGTTCATTGAACCCGGCCTGATGCCTTCAGAAAGAAAATATATTTCAGCAATTGTAATATTTTCTAGTCTGTGCTTTTTAGGAGGTTTAACTTTTGCATACTTTGTAATGCTTCCTACAGCATTAAAATTTTTTGCTTCATTTGGTACGCAGGCTATAAGTAATAATATTGCTGTTGATGAGTATTTCAGTTTTGTAATTTCAGTAATGCTGGCTGCAGGTGTAGTATTTGAACTTCCAATGATATCATTTTTTCTTTCAAAATTGGGCATACTTACACCTAAATTTATGCGTAAATACCGCAAGCATGCAATTGTTATAATATTATTACTTGCAGGAATATTAACTCCAAGTCCGGATATAACCAGTCAGCTTTTATTGGGTATTCCTCTGTTAATACTGTATGAAATTAGCATTTTGATCTCAAAATTTTCACAGCCTAAAAAAACATAGATTTATGCTTTTATTTTAATTGAAATTAATGGAACTTGACTTAAAAAAAATATCTAATCCTATTGAAAAAGAACTAGATGAATTTAAAGTTCATTTCAGAAATTCTATTCGCTCAAAAGTAGCACTGGTAGATCTTATCAGCAAATATATTTTACGGCAAAAAGGCAAAAAAATCCGTCCAATTCTTGTCCTTCTTTCTGCAAAGCTATGTGGTGATATTTCTCCTAGAACCTATACCGCCGCAACACTTGTAGAAATGCTGCATACAGCAACATTGATTCATGATGATGTTGTTGATGATGCAAAATCTCGACGCGGGCTTGCATCTATTAACGCTGTATGGAAAAATAAAATTGCTGTTTTAATGGGTGATTTTATGCTCTCTAGAGGGCTGCTGCTTGCACTTGAAAATGATGAATGTGGATTTCTTAAAATAACTTCACGGGCTGTTAAACGAATGAGTGAAGGAGAACTCTTGCAGATTCAAAAGAACAGAAAATTTGATGTAAACGAAGAAACTTACTTCCGGATTATTTCTGATAAAACTGCTTCGCTCATTAATGCTTGTTGCGAGCTTGGTGCTGCAAGTTCTTCTAAGGATAAAAATGAAATTGATATGATGAGCAAATTTGGTGAAAATCTTGGGATTGCATTTCAGCTCCGTGATGATCTTCTTGACTATGTTGGCAAGAAAAAAATTATGGGAAAATCTTCCGGCAGTGACCTGAAAGAAAAAAAATTTACACTTCCTTTAATTCATTCTCTAAATAACTCAACCAAAAAAGAAGCAAAAGAAATTATAAGTCTAGTGAAAAACGGTTCTTATTCAAAAAGCAGAAGTATTGTTCTTGATTTTATCAAAGATTATAACGGTATAGAATATACAATCAATAAAACTGCTGAGTACTGCAGTGCTGCAAAAAACAATCTTAGCAATTTTAATTCTTCTGAAACTAAAGAAACTATGTTAAAATTTGTTGATTTTATCAGCGAAAGAGTAAATTAGCTTCTATAAACCAATATGTCTCAAAAAATCACCGCAATTATCGGAAGACCTAATGTGGGTAAATCATCGCTGTTTAACCGCCTTATTGGCAAAAAAATTGCGATAGTGCATGATTTGCCGGGAGTTACAAGAGACCGCAATTATGGCGAAGCTGAATGGAATGGTAAAAAATTTTTTTTAATAGATACAGGCGGTTATGTTCCCGATAGCAAAGATACATTTGAATCAGCCATAAGAGAGCAGGTAAAAATTTCTATTGAAGAAGCTGATATAATTTTATTTGTTGTTGATGCAAAAAGCGGGATAACTCCGTTAGACCTTGATATTGCTAAAATACTAAGACGTGAAGTAAATATTATTGAGAACAATAAAAAAAAAGTAATTCTTGTTGTTAATAAAGTTGATAGTAGTAAAGATTCCGTGGGGAAAGAAGAATTCTTTAAACTTGGAATAGGTGAACCGGTTGAAGTTTCTGCTATGGTTGGCAGAAAATCGGGTGACCTTCTGGATAAAATTTCTGCAGAGTTAATTTCTGAAGTGAGTAAAGATGAAAACACAACTATCAAACTTGCAATTATTGGCAGACCGAATGTTGGCAAATCATCTCTTACAAATTCAATTACACAAACTAACAGAAATATTGTTACGGATATTCCGGGTACAACAAGAGATTCAATTGATACTTTAATTAAATATCACGGTAAATATATAACATTAATTGATACTGCAGGATTAAGAAAAAAATCACGTATTAAACGTGCTGAAAGTCTTGAATATTTTTCTGCTTTGCGAACTCAAAAAAGTATTGAACGCTGTGATATTGCAGTTATTGTGATTGATGCAACAACTATTATAAGCAAGCTTTCAAAATTTGCTGATCCTCAAGATGCAATATTTAAGCTCAGCAGAGAAGATGTTGAAATTATTAATAAAGCAGCTGAGCTAAAAAAAGGAATATTGATAGTTATCAATAAATGGGATCTAATTGAAAAGAACAGTAATACAGCTAAAATATTTGAAGAAAAAGTTAAAGAACATTTAAAAACTTTTGATTTTATTCCTTTTTTATTCACCTCAGCAATTACAAAACAAAGGGTTTCAAAGTTAATTGAATCAGCATTACTGGTTTATGATAATAGGGCATCTGTATTAAAAACCAGCGAGCTTAATGATAAAATTCAGTCATACATAAAGCAATTTCCACCACGCTCTAAATCACATAAAGAGCTTAAAATAAACTACATAACTCAACTGAAGCATTCACCTCCGGTTATTGGATTTTTCTGTAACTTACCAGATGAAATTGAAGTAAATTATAAACGATTTCTGGAAAATAAAATAAGGGAAGAATTTGGATTTACCGGCGTACCGTTAACACTTGTATTTAAGGCAAAAAATAAGGAAAAATAAGCTTAATTCAAAAATTTTAATTAATTACTATTTCATTGTTTAATTCATCATCATTCACAGCTCCAGCCCTTGTAGGAAACTCCTTAGTAAGTACTTCACTCATTGCATTTATTAATACCTTAATTCCGGTTGCATAATTTTTATTTCTGAATTCTTCTTTAAGTTTAGCTTCCATTTTATTCCATATCTCATCCGGAATCTTTGAGTAAATTCCTTCATCTGCTATGATATCATAATAATTTTCTTCAAATATTAAAAAAATTAAAACCCCTGTTCTTTCTTTGGTTTTAAAAACCCCAAGCGTTTCAAAATCTTTCAAAGCAAGTTCATGATTGCTGTATAACTTCTCCAGAAATGATTTTTTATCCCTGAAACTAAGTACAATTTCGCCAATAGTTTTGGCTTCTGCTTCATCAGCTGCTAGCTGAATATCTTTCAGTTCATCTTCAGAAAAGTATTTGTATATCCACTTTTTATTACTCATGTAAAACCATTGAGATTATATAATTATAAATTATTTCTTTCTTGTCATATCTATTTATTGTTCTATTATTACATATTACTTATTGCTTATTCTAAATTACTCATTACGCATTATTCATTACTGTTTGTTTTCTACCATGAACCGCTTGAACCGCCTCCTCCAAAAGAACCGCCACCACCGGAAAAACCGCCCCCGCTCCAGCCGCTGGAACTGCCCGATGACCAACCGCTCGAGCCGCCTCCGGTGTACCACCAATTATTTTTGCCCTTACCTTTGTTCCATCCAAAAATTCTGCTTATAATTGGAAAAACAAATATGAATAAAAATATTACTATAAATACTATTGCCGGGAAAGGTACACAGCATATTCCGCTAAATGGATTATCGTTAGTTGATTCCTTTTTCGCGGTGTACTCGCCCTTTGTTGCTTTAATCACAGCATCAACTCCGGCATTAATACCTTCAAAAAAGTTACCTTTTTTGAATTGTGGAGTAATTTCATTACGAATTATCTGGCTGCATAGTGCATCAGTTAATGCTCCCTCTAACCCGTAACCTACTTCAATTCTAAGTTTCCTGTCATTTTTTGCAATATAAAGCAGAACACCGTTATTTTTACTTTTTTGTCCAATACCGTTTTTCTCAGCAATTTCATATGAACGATCTTCAACTGAATTACCATCCAGAGATGGCTCCATCCAAACAACAACCTGGTTTGAAGATTCCTTCTCAAAAGCTGCAAGCTTTTGCTCAAGTGATTTAATTTGTGAAGAATTAAGTGTTCCCGTTCTATCTGTTACGTAATTAGTAACTTTAATTTCCTGAGGAACAGATTTGGTGCGCTGTGCATAATTTCCCGAAACTACAGTAAATAGCAGAAATAATGCAAAATATTTCAGGAATATAATTTTCATATGTTCAAATTTATAAGTATTGGCTAATTATAAAAACATAATAAAAAAGCCCCGAAAAATTCAGGGCAGTGCCATTTTAATCTTTTCAGATGTAATTTAAACTTAATATTCATCCATACTCTTAATCTCAAGCTCTTCCAGCTTATATTTATATATTGAGTTTACAAACAGTTCGGCAATCTTAAGATTATTGATGAGCGGAATATTGTAATCAATAGCCTTCCTTCTCATAATATATCCATCCCGCATTGCCTTATGTTCATGTTTCATTGATTGAGTATTAATAACCATATCAAACTTCTTACCTTCAAGCATTGTAAGAATATTTGGATTTTTCATTTCACTTATCTTATTAACTAGATTTGATTTTATCTTATGTTCTTTTAATATCTGATGTGTGTTTAAAGTTGCATAAATATTAAATCCCATTTCATTTAGTTTCCTAGCGCTGTCAAGGAAATTTATCTTATCTTCAAGATCCCCAAGAGTAATCAATATATTCTTTTTTGGCAGCCTGAAACCGGTTGAAAGCATTGATTTCAGGAAAGCCTCTTCCAATGACTCACCAAAACAAGCCACTTCTCCTGTTGATGACATTTCTACACCTAATATAGGGTCAGCACCGCTTAAGCGGCTGAAAGAAAATTGTGGCGCTTTTACAACTATATGATCAAGGTCTAAAGTCTTATAGCTGCCTTTAATGTTATATCCAAGTATTGATTTAACTGCAAACTCAATAAAATTATAATTAGTAGCTTTGGAAATGAACGGAAAAGAACGGCTAGCACGCAGATTGCATTCAATTACCTTCACTTTATTTTCCTTTGCCAAAAACTGTATATTAAATGGTCCGGTAATTTTAAGCTCTTTTACTATTGCTTTTGTAATACGTTTAATCTGGTGAACAGTTTCAAAATATAGCTTTTGAGGGGGTATCGCCAGTGTTGCATCTCCTGAATGCACTCCTGCATTTTCTATATGTTCACTTATAGCATATATTATTAGCTCACCATTCTGCCCCACACCGTCAATTTCTATTTCTTTTGCACCTTCTTCAAATTTTGAAATTACTACAGGATAATCTTTTGATATCTGTGCATGCTCTTTTATATATTCTTCAACAGATTTATCGTTGCTGCATACTTTCATTGCAGTACCGCTTAATACATACGAAGGTCTTATAAGTACAGGATAGCCAATTTTATTGGAAAATTTCTTTGCCTGCTTTAATTCAGAAAGTTCCTGCCATTGTGGCTGATCTATATTAAGTCTATCCAATATTTGCGAAAATTTATTCCTGTCTTCACATTTATCAATTGAGTGAGGAGAAGTTCCAAGAATCCAAACATTATTATCATGAAGCTTTAGTGCTAAATTATTTGGTATCTGTCCGCCCATAGAAAGAATAATCCCCTGCGGCTTTTCATACTCATATATATCAAGTACACGTTCAAGACTTAGTTCTTCAAAATATAGTTTATCACATATATCATAATCTGTGCTCACTGTTTCAGGATTATAGTTCACCATAATAACCTTATAACCCAATTTTCTAAGGTATTTTGCTGTATTTACACAGCACCAGTCAAACTCAACAGATGAACCTATTTTGTAAGGTCCTGACCCTAGTATCATTATCTTCTTTTCATCTTTTTCATGAGTTTCGGGTATATCATTTGTCTCACCATGGTATGTTGAATATAGATAATTAGTTTCAGCCGGATATTCTGCGGCTAATGTATCTATCTGTTTGAAAACCGGCAGAATACCCAGGGACTTCCTGATTTTTCTGATTTCATCTTCTTCCATTTCAGTTAGGATACCTATTTGCTTATCAGAAAACCCAAGCTTTTTTGCCTCAAGCAAAAAATCTGAATTAAGTGCATCATTTTTTATTTCAACTTTTCTGAAATTACTTATTAAACCTATCTGATTAAGAAACCATTTATCTATCTTTGACATATCATTCACCTCATCAACACTATATCCGTCTCGTAATGCTCTTGATATAGCAAAAAGTCTGCGTGGAGTTGGTGTTACAATATCCTCTTTGATAGTTTGTGTTTTAGAGCGGTTTAAAACAAGTCCAAACTTTCCTACCTGAAGCATTCTGATTGCTTTTTGCAATACTTCCGGAAAACTTCTGCCTATTGCCATTACTTCACCAACTGATTTCATTTTACTGCCTATTTCAACATCTACCCTGGGAAATTTTGCAAGATCCCATCTGGGAATTTTTAAGGCAACATAATCAAGTGCTGGTTCAAAACAAGAATAAGTTTTTTTTGTTATAGAATTTTCCAACTCAGTAAGTTTATATCCAAGTCCAAGTTTCGCTGCAATATAAGCCAGAGGGTAACCGGTAACTTTAGAAGCAAGTGCTGATGACCGTGAAAGTCTTGCGTTCACTTCAATAACACGGTAATCAAATTCACCGTTCTCATTTACAGATTTGGGATTTAGAGCAAACTGAATGTTACATTCGCCAATTATTTTAAAATGCCTGATTGTTTTAATGGAAATATCCCGTAAGGTATGATATTCATGATTTGAAAGGGTTTGTGATGGCGCAATTACAATACTCTCGCCCGTATGTATTCCAAGCGGGTCAAAGTTTTCCATATTGCATACAGTAATACAGTTATCTGCTGAATCACGTACAACTTCATATTCAATTTCTTTCCATCCGCGCAAGTCTTCTTCAATTAATACCTGCGGTGAATAAGAAAATGCTTCTTTAAGTGCTTTAGTTATTTCTTTTTCATTGTTTGCAAATCCTGAACCAAGCCCGCCTAATGTAAACCCCGCCCTTAAAATAACGGGATATTCTATTATTTTTGCTGCTTTTAAACCTTCTTTTACGCTTTTTACAGCTATACTTTTTGGAGTTTTTATTTTTATCTTGTTTAACTCTTTTACAAAAAGTTCGCGGTCTTCTGTTTTATTTATGGAATCTATCTGTGTACCTAAAACCTGAATATTATTTTTTTTAAATATGCCAAGTCTGTTCAGTTCCAAACCGCAATTTAGTGCTGTTTGTCCGCCAAAACCAAGCATAATACCTTCAGGTTTTTCTTTCTTTATTACCTGCTCTACAAAGTATGGATTTACAGGCAGCAGGTAAACCTTATCAGCAAGATCTTTATCAGTTTGAACTGTTGCAATATTTGGGTTTACGAGTATAATATATTTACCTTCTTCTTTTAAAGCTTTAATTGCCTGCGAACCTGAATAATCAAACTCCCCTGCCTCTCCTATTTTAAGGGCACCTGAACCCAGCAATAAAATTCTATTTATTGAATTAGTCAATTTTATAATAGATCCATAAACTTATCAAAAAGCCAGCTTGTATCATTTGGTCCCGGAGATGATTCCGGATGGAACTGAACTGCAAAGAAAGGTTTGGTATTATGCTTTACCCCTTCATTTGTACCGTCATTATTGTTTACAAACCATTCAGACCAGTCCTTTGAAATTGTTTTTGTATCAACAGCATATCCGTGATTTTGTGAAGTAATATAGCAATGTCCGCCAATTTCAATACAAGGCTGATTTTGAGACCTGTGCCCGAACTTTAATTTGAATGTATCAGCACCGGATGAAAGTCCAAGTATCTGGCTGCCAAGACAGATACCGAATATAGGTTTATTTAACTCAAATGATTTTTTCAGGTTTTCTATCGTTTCTATGCATAGTTTTGGATCACCCGGTCCGTTAGATACAAAAATCCCGTCAAAATCATACTTTGAATTTGTAGGGTCAAAATTATGTGGTACTCTAATAACTTCTGCTCTGCGTTTTATAAAATTACGGATAATATTATTTTTTACCCCGCAATCAATAAGTAATATTTTTTTGGGATTTTTTTTCTTTGATGCGTAAACAACAGGTTCTTTTACACATACTAACCCCGTCATATTTTCTTCATTTGGATCAACTAAATCAGATATATTAGCTTCAGGGTTAGCGGAAATTTTACCAACCATTACTCCGGCTGTACGCAATGTTTTAGTTAGCTCTCTAGTATCTACTCCGTATATCCCAGGTATCCCGTTTTCAAGCAGCAATGTATGAAGTGAGCCTGCAGCATCAAAATGACTATAATCAAAACTATAGTCTGAAATTATTAAACCGCGTACCTGTATTTTCCCCGATTCATACGCATCCTGTATTGTTTTGGCAGAATCATCTCTTTTAAACTTTGGTATTCCGTAATTTCCAATTAAGGGAAATGTGAATGCAAGTATTTGTCCTGAATATGAGGGGTCGGTAATTGATTCAGGATATCCGGTCATTCCGGTTGTAAAAACAACTTCACCCGAAGAATCTCCGTATTTTCCAAAGCTGTAACCTGCAAAAGATTTGCCGTTTTCCAGCTTTAGATATACTTTTTGTTTTTGTGTCAAATTTTATTGATCAATCAGCCGCAGGTACTTCCGGTGGCTATTAGGTTAGATACAAATATACCAAAAAAAAGTATATGAAAAAGTTTATTTATTTATCCCTAAATTTCAAATTATTATTTTTGCTGAATATTTAATTTCAATTTATCAAAACAAGATTTATATTTTTATAAGTATTCACATGGTAGTAAAAACAGAATAAATTATTTTGTATTTTTGCTCAAATGTGGCTCATAAAAAATTTTATTGTCATCCTTTACTCTCTGCTCGTTGCCATAATATCAATTTTGATATGGCCCGTTGATTACAAAAATTGGCTTTCCAATCCATTAATGCGGGTATGGACAAAAGGTACACTGTTTATTTACGGAATTAAGGTACATGTGTATGGTGCAGAAAACATAAAGCCGGGCGAAGGAAAGATTTATATAAGCAATCACGCCAGCTATCTTGATATTTTTGTTCAACTGGCATATTTGCCAGATAATGTAAGAATGATATATAAGAAAGAAATTAATAAAATCCCTGTTCTTGGATGGGCAATGTTATGTGCCGGTTTTATACCGATTGACCGCGAAAATGTACGTAATGCTATGAAATCTCTTGATAAAGCTGCAGAAAGAGTAAAAAAGGGTTTATCCGCAGTTATTTACCCTGAAGGTACCAGAACACGTGATGGAAATACAGGAGAGTTTAAACGAGGAATGTTTTTTCTTGCTGATAAAGCTAAAGCTGATATTGTTCCCGTTTCTTTAAGCGGTACATTTAATTTAATGCCCGGCGGAAGTGCTAAAGTTAAATCAGGCAATGTTTACATGGTAATAGATAAAACTGTAAAATACAGGAAAGATAAAGAACTTTTAAATGAAATTAGAAATATTGTAATTAAGAATATAAAAAAATAATTATGTCCGTAACTATTAAAGATGTCGAAAAAATTGCCAAGCTTGCAAAACTTCGCTTTACAGATGAAGAAAAACTTAAGCTTAGCAATGAAATGAATGAAGTACTTGGTTTAATTGATACAATAAATAAAATACCCGGTATAGAAAATGTTGAACCGCTTGAAAACATTAACAATACCCAAAATGTATTCCGAGAAGATATCTCTGAAGTTGGAGTAACAAAAGAAGAAGCATTAAAAAATGCTCCTGATAAATCAGAAAATTTCTTTAAAGTACCAAAAGTGCTTGATAATTAAGTGAAAAGTAAAAAGGCAAAAGGCAAAAAAGGTTTAACGGTTATTGGAATTATTCCCGCTAGATATGGCTCTACAAGACTGCCTGCAAAGGCATTAGCTATGATACAAAACAAACCTATGATTCAGCATGTATATGAAAGATGCCTGAAATCAAAATTGTTAGATGAAATTTTAGTGGCAACTGATGATAAACGCATATATAACACTGTAATAAAATTTGGCGGAAATGCTGTAATTACATCAAAAAATCATAAAAGCGGCTCAGATAGGGTTGGCGAAGCAGTAAAAAATATTATATGTGATATTGTAGTGAATATTCAAGGTGATGAACCATTAATTGATCCGCGGAACATTGATAAAGCAATTGTTCCCCTATTAAATTATAGGAATATTAACATCTCTACTTTATGTATAAAGATTAAAGAAAAAAAAGAAATAACAAATCCAAATATTGTGAAAGTTGTAAAGGATATAAATAATAATGCTCTTTATTTTTCAAGAAGTGTGATTCCCTTTAACAGGGATGGCGACAAGGTTGAATATTACAAGCATATTGGGCTTTATGTTTACCGTAGGAAATACCTGCTTAATCTTGCTAAACCGAAACCATCTAAATTAGAAATTGCTGAAAAACTGGAACAGCTTAGAATTCTTGAAAACGGAAATAAGATACATGTAGTTGAAGTAAAAAAAGATTCGTTTTCTGTTGATACACTTTCTGATTTGAAAAAAGTACGAAATTTAATTATAAAATAATTTGAAAAAAGTAAAATACATTTTTTTAACAGGGGGAGTTGTTTCGTCTCTGGGTAAGGGAATCACTGCCTCTTCTCTGGGATTGCTATTAAAATCACGCGGGTTACGAGTAACTATTCAGAAGTTCGACCCGTATATAAATGTTGATCCCGGAACAATGAGTCCATATCAGCACGGCGAGGTATTTGTAACTGAAGATGGCGCTGAAACTGATCTTGACCTTGGGCATTATGAGCGTTTTTTGGATATGGATATGTCTAAAGCAAATAATACAACCACCGGACAGGTGTATTATGAGGTTATTACCCGTGAGAGAAGAGGCGACTATCTTGGCGCTACCGTACAGGTAGTGCCCCATATTACTGATGAGATAAAGAGACGCATGATGGCTTTAGGTAATACAAAAAAGTATGATGTTATAATTACCGAAATAGGCGGAACAGTTGGTGATATTGAATCATTGCCGTTTCTTGAAGCTATGAGACAGCTAATGCTGAAAGTTGGAAGGGAAAATTCACTCTCTATTCATTTAACTTACGTTCCCTTTATAGAAGCAGCCGGTGAAATAAAAACAAAGCCAACTCAGCACAGTGTTAAAACACTCCTTGAAATTGGTATTCAGCCCGATATACTCATAACCAGAAGTCATAATGAAATATCACGTGAAATTAAAGATAAAATAGCTCTCTTCTGCAATGTTCAGCCAAATTGCGTAGTATCTGCAAAAGATGTGCCAACAATTTATCAGGTTCCGCTTGAACTCCTTAAAGAAGGTCTTGATGAAATAGTACTTAAAAAACTTCACCTAAAAAACGGCAACCCGAACATTTTAAAATGGAAAAAACTTGTTAACAGAATAAATAATCCAAAAAATGAAATAACTATTGGAATATGCGGTAAATACAATATGGTTCCTGATGCTTATAAAAGTATATTGGAGTCCTTTATACATGCAGGTGCTGAAAATGATGTGAAAGTAAATATTAAATGGGTTTCAGCTCAGAATCTTGAAAAAGACAGCAGTGCTTCAAAATACCTTGATGATATTGATGGACTTCTTGTGCCCTATGGTTTTGGTGAACGCGGTTCTGAAGGTAAAATTAAAGCAATTAAATATGTTCGAGAAAATAAAATTCCCTTTTTTGGAATTTGTTTCGGCATGCAGCTTGCAGTAATTGAGTTTGCACGTCATGTATTAAAACTTAAAGATGCTAATAGTGCTGAAATAAAGGAAACTAAAAACAATGTTATTGATTTTATGGAAGAGCAAAAGGGTATTGTTGAAAAAGGCGGCACAATGCGGCTTGGCTCTTACCCATGTACTATTAAACGAAAAACAAAAACTTATGATACTTACAATGCTGTTAAAATTAGCGAACGACACCGCCACAGATATGAGTTTAATAATCGTTTCAGAAAGATGTTTGAGGATGCAGGTATGATATTTTCAGGTATTAATCCAGATCGAGATCTTGTTGAAATAATTGAACTGCCTAATCACCCATGGTTTATTGCATGCCAGTTCCACCCCGAACTTAAATCAAGAGCAACTAAAGCTCATCCTCTTTTCAGAGAATTTGTAAAGGCTTGCAAAAAGAATAAACGAGGCAAAAAATAAAGTAAAAAACATGGCTTTATCATGTTTTTAAACAAAATCAATATTTATATACTGATTTTATATTTTTTAATTTTTTACATACTTGATTTTTTTACATCTTCCCCATCACCTTCATACTTACTTGGACATTTTGTAAGAACTTCGCTTGCATGAAAATAACCGTCTTTTATTTTACCTTTGGCTACAATACTTTCCGCCATTTTAAAATTATTGGGTTCAGCGCCATCAAGCACAACCTTCATTTCAGTTTTATTTTCATCAACCATATAAAAAGTAAATTTATTGGTTTGCGGGTCAAACCCTGATTTTTTTTCTTTAACCCATGTGCCTTTTACCTGGCATTTCTTCTGTGATTCAGTTGCATACTGAAAGTTTGAATATTCAACTTTAGAATCAACAAATGCGTAGAAACCTACCACTAAAAAAACAATAATAATAAAAGCACCTATAATATATCGTTTATTCATATATTTACTCCTTTTCAATTTTCTTGATCTTCATATCAATAGAAAGCATATAGAAGAAAAGTCCAATCCAAAGAATTAGTGTTATTCCTAAAACTATGAATGTTTGGTTTATCCATATAAAATCCATTAATTACCCTCCCTTAGCTTTAATTTTGCAATTCTAACTCTTAAGTTCATCATCCAAGCATAAATACCGGTAAAACCTGCAAGTGAGCTTAAA
>WBZR01002099.1_pt1 | contig 21944 bp, 22 predicted proteins | sample 5204231 | NCBI WGS metagenome assembly WBZR01 (sample SAMN12412403, study PRJNA552823) | activated sludge metagenome | isolation source: activated sludge from anammox sidestream of wastewater treatment plant... | place: USA: Virginia | collected 2017-08 | reverse complement strand
AACGTCCCGGCGCGCGCTGGACAAAGGAGGGCGCTACCATGGTTGCCAAGGCTCGAGCCGCCTGGCTTAGCCGCCAATGGGATGCCTTGCCGTTGGCTGCTTGATTCTACAGAATTTGAATGCTCCCCCGACATTTGGACAACTTATTTTCCTCACCCCACATCCACCAACTCAACATCGAACACCAGAGTCGCATTCGGCGGGATGACTCCGCCCGCGCCGCGCTCGCCGTAGCCGAGATGCGGCGGGATGATCAGTTGCGCCTTCCCGCCGACCTTCATCAGCGCAATGCCCTCGTCCCAGCCTTTGATGACCCGCCCGGCTCCGAGTTGGAAGGAAAGCGGTTCGCCGCGCGGGATGGAACTGTCGAAGACCTGCCCGTTTTGGAATTTTCCCGTGTAATGAACATGCACAGTTTTCCCGGATTCGGCTTGCGCGCCCATCCCCGCTTCGATTTCAATGTATTCAAGTCCGCTTGCTGTCTTCATGGCGTTTCTCCGTTTGCGTGATTTTTGACAATTGTAACTGGTCCCGCGCCGGTAAATTGACAATCCGTCCGCCCGGCGGGTGACAATCGGCGCTACCCCGAAACGCGCGAAAGACCTAAAATGAAGCGTAATCGTCCGTAATTCATCGTCCGACCCGGAGGAGCGCATGGAAGTCTACACTCACGACCTGATTATCTTAGGGACGGGGCTGGCCGGTCTGCGGGCCGCGCTCGAAGCCGCGCAACAAAGCGCCGGGGAGTTGGACATTGCGCTCGTCTCGAAACTTCAATTGATGCGCGCCCACTCGGTCGCGGCGGAGGGCGGCACGGCGGCGGTGATGCGCCAGGATTTGGGCGACAGTTACGAACTCCACGCGTGGGATACGGTCAAAGGCTCGGACTTTTTGGCGGACCAGAACGTCGTGGAGTTTTTCGTGAGCGAGATGCCGAAGGAGATTCTGCATCTGGATCATTGGGGCATCCCCTGGTCGCGGATGGAGGACGGGCGCATCGCCCAGCGACCTTTTGGCGGGCACACGTTTCCCCGGGCAGTTTTTGCCGCCGACAAAACCGGTCATCTCGAGATGCAAACCTTGTACGACACGTTGATGAAGCATACCAAAAAGATCAACCGCTACGATGAAGGCTTTGTCACATCCATTCTTATAGAAAACAATCGCTTCGCAGGCTTGACGATGATTGACATGATCCACGGCCGCTTTGTTTTGATTCGCGGCAAGGCGCTCATTCTGGCGACGGGCGGGGCGGGGCAGATATTCGGGTTCACGACCTACTCTGAAACCGTGACAGGCGACGGGCTGGCGATGGCGTATCGCGCCGGGTTGCCGTTGAAAGACATGGAGTTTATTCAATTTCATCCCACAGGTTTAATCCCCAGCGGAATCCTGATGACCGAAGCGTGCCGCGGCGAAGGCGGGACTCTGCTTAACAACAAAGACGAACGCTTCATGGGCAATTATGCCCCCTCCAAAATGGAGCTTGCGCCGCGCGACATGGTCTCGCGCTCCGAGATGACCGAGATCGAAGCCGGGCGCGGATTCCCCGGTCCCGAAGGCTTGAATTACATCCATTTGGATTTACGTCATCTTGGGCGTGAGCGGATTCTGGAACGCCTCCCGCTCATCCGCGAGGTGACGATCAAACACATCGGGCTTGATCCCATCGAGAAGCCGATTCCGATCCGCCCTGTGGCGCATTACTCGATGGGCGGCGTGCATACCGACATCAAGGGGCAAACGCCGATTGAAAATATCTGGGCGGCGGGAGAAGTGGCGTGCGTGTCTCTGCATGGCGCGAACCGGCTCGGCGCCAACTCGACGGCGGAGTGTCTGGTGTGGGGGCGGGTGACGGGCGCGGAAGCGGCGCGCTATTGCGCGAAGGCATCGGCGGGAGAAACGCCCAAATCGGCGGAGCAGGAATGGGCGAAGATTGAGGCGTTGATCGCGTCAAATGGAACGGAAGACCATTATCAAATCCGGAAAGAGTTGAGGAAGAATCTCGACGCGACGATGGGCGTCTTCCGCTCGGGCGAACAGATGGAGGCGGGCTTGAGGAAGATCCGCGAGTTGAAGGAACGATATAAAAAGATTTCGTTGAAAGATAAAAGCCTGCGCTATAACACGGATTTGACGCGCGCCATCGAGACGGGTTTCATGCTGGATGCGGCGGAGGTTGCGACTCTTGGCGCGTTGATGCGAACCGAGTCGCGCGGCGGTCATGCGCGGCGCGATTTTCAGGCGCGCGACGATGAAAATTGGCTGAAGCACACGCTGGCGGATTACGACGAAGCGGGTCCGCAGTTGAGTTATAGCGACGTGGATGTTTCGATGTGGAAGCCGGTGGAGAGGAAGTATTAACCCGTCATTGCGAGGAGGGCGATAGCCCGACGAAGCAATCCCTTGCACGGTGTTGGAGATTGCTTCGGGCGAAAGAGCGTCGCCCTCGCAATGACGGAATAATGGAGTGATATGAATAAATCTACTGCTTATAACAATCGGCTTGGGATCAAGGGCTGGGCGTATGCGGGGAAATATTCTTTTGAACGATATTTGTATATCGGTCATCGCCTTTCGGGGCTGGGGCTGGTCGCGTACATGGTTTTACACATCATCGAGACGGCCAACCGGATGCGCGGCGAGGAAGCCTGGGCGGCGTTGATGGCGTTGTTCGCGTCGCCGTTGTTCAGGGTGATCGAGTATCTGTTGTTTGCAATGGCGGTCTTTCACGCCATGAACGGGACGCGGCTCCTGCTGGTGGAACTCGGTTTCTTTTTGGGCAAGCCGCAGGAGCCGGTGTATCCGTACAAATCTTCGGTCATGAAGCATCGTCCGTTGACGTATATCGTCATGCTGTTGGCGGGCTTGTTGATGATCCTTGGCGGATCGAGTTTGTTCTTTGACTAAATGACCATAGACGGCAGACGATTGACCATGGTCTTATGGTCTGTCGTCCATCGTCCATTGTCCATCGTCCATCGTCAAAGGAGTTACCTATGCGTGAAACGCGATTGTGGTCTTTGCATCTTTTGGCTGTTCCCGTAATTTTGATCCTGCTCGGTTTGCACTTCGCGGTTCAGCATTATGCGCCGGTGTTTTATGACATGAGCGTGGAGGAAGCCCGTTCCTTTGAGGCGATGATCGCGCGCGGCAAGGATGCGGCTCAACTGGTTGTGTATATCCTTTTGCTGGCGGCGGGCTTGTATCACGGACTGTACGGTACGCGCGGCATCATCCGCGAACTGCCGCTTTCGCCCGCGCTGGCAAAGGTCGTGGATTGGGGCATCCTGCTGTTTGGCGTTGCGATCTTTGCGCTGGGCGCGTATGTGACGTGGTGGACGTTTAGGTATTAGAGATGAGTAAAGAGTAGAGAGTAGAGAATAGAGAATAGAGAATAGAGAGTAGAGAGTAGTGAGTAGTGAGTAGTGAGTAGAGATTGGAGATTGGCGATGATGTCTGCAAAACAGATAACTTTCCGAATCCGCCGTTACGACCCGGATAAAGACGCGGCTCCGCATTGGGAGGAGTATAAGCTCAACGTCCATGACGGCATGACCGTGCTGGAGGCGTTGCATGAGATCAAGGCGGAGCAGGCGCCGACGCTGGCATGGCGTTCATCCTGCCGCATGGGGGTATGCGGATCGTGTGGAATGTTCATCAACAACCTGCCGATGCTCGCCTGTCAGACTCAGGTTCTGCATCTTGATTCGGACGTGGTCACGGTCGCGCCATTGCCGAACTACGACAACGTCAAAGACCTTGTGCCGAACCTCGAACCGCTGATCGAAAAACACGCGGCGATCAAGCCGTTCATCATCCACCCCAACTCAAAGGAGATTGACGCGCCGACGGGCGAATTTCTACAGACCCCCGAACAGCGCGACGCGTACAGCCAGTTCACGTTTTGCATCAAATGCGGGTTGTGCCTTTCCGCCTGCCCCACTGTGGCGACGGACGCGCTCTTTCTTGGACCGCAGGCGCTGGCGCAAGCCTATCGCTACACAGCGGACAGCCGCGATTGCGGGCTGAAGGAACGCCTGGAGGCGCTCGACGTTTTTCACGGGCCCTATCAATGTCACATGGCGGGGGCGTGTTCGCAAGCCTGCCCCAAGGGAGTTGACCCGGCTTTGGGAATCCAATTGCTGAAACGGACTCTGGTGTTGGATGGGTTTGGCTTTGGGAAAAAGGAAAAACAGGTCTCGAAGGTCGCACCGCTGGCGGACGTTGTCAAACAAATCGAAGAGTTCGCGCCGCCGCCGCGGACGGCGAAGTAACGGGTTGTCGTTAATATTGAAGCCCTTCGAGACGTTCTGCGCAACATCAGTTATCTGCAATTTTCCAAAACATACGGCGCGAGTTTTTTTGCCAGCATGTTCTCGCCCGCGGGCGTGAGGTGGATGGCGCTATTGGTGAATTCATTCGCGGGCACGATGTCCCACAAATCCACATACATCCAGTTGTTGCGTTCGCTCAACTCCAGCATGATCTCGCGGTAATCGTCATACGCCCAGCGCGGGTAGAAAAAATTATAGCGGATGTCGCTGTTCGCGCCCGAACTTATTAACATCGGCTCATTTACGAGCAGCATGGGCGTTTCGCCCGCCACGCGAAAACCAGACTCCAACGCGTTGATGGCGAGGTCGTCTTCACTGAGCGGCGAGGTCAGGTCGTGATAACTTTCGTCCGCTTCAAAATCGGTTTGCGCTTTTTCATACCCGGTTGGATACGCCTGATCAATTCCAGTGGCGGACCACATCGCGCCATAGATCTGCAGGCGGAGGAAGTCCGCCCATGCGCGGCGGTCGCCGATGAAGGTTTTATCCCAGAAGGATTTTTTCACGAAATTGGAATCGCCCGCCTCGATTCTTAACTGATGGCTGGTTGCCAGTTCCCGAACCTTTTCCTCGTTGTAAGCCGCCAGCGGCGTGGACGTTTGCTTCTCCAGCGGGAAGGCCTCGAGCGTGGTCATCCACAAAATCAGATCGGGGTCGTAATTCATCGCGTATGAAAGCAGTATGACATCTTTGGTGAGGGAGATGGTTGGGTAGCCGAGGTTGTACGCGCGGACGGTTTTCCCGCAGGCGTTGAGTTCCTCCGCGTTGAGTTGCCCCGCCAGCGTTTCTTCGGGCCTGAGCAGAGTCCCCCACACCGACGAGTCCCCGACGATGACGACGCGAAATTCATCGTCCGCTTTTGGCGTTCCGGCAATGACGTGCGAAGCAAACATCGCGTCGAGATCGAAGAGGCTGAGGTTGTACGATTGTCTGGGGTTTTCGCCAAACGGCAGCCGCTCCCGCCCCGGGTAGAGGATGTTGTAAAGAGAGAACTGTCCAACCCCCGGCTGCCATGCGGCAATGGCAAGGTTGAAGAGGGCGAATAAAAGCAGTCCCTTGATGAGGACGTTGAGGGGTTTGATTTCTTGATTCATGATTTTTGTATTCCGTCATTGCGAGCCGCGCTCTTGTTCTTCGCGGCGAAGCAATCTTATGAGCTAATCATGAGATTGCTTCGGGCGGAAGAGCGCTGCCCTCTCAATGACGGAGTTAATGGACTCCAAACAATTTCAAAACAACCTGCCATGCGGCGGCAGGCGATGATAATGCAAAAAATATCCATCCAATCGCCACATAATGAAAAGTGAGCAGAATGCCGCTGATGTTGAGCGCGGCTTGTTTTGCAGGCGTGATCGCCCACGCGGCGGCTTTGGCTTTTGTAGCGTCGCTCCAGCGGTTGTGGATGAAGAGTCCGATTCCGTGCCACAAGCCCCAGAGGGTGAAGTTCCACGTTACGCCGTGCCAGAAGCCGATCAGCAACATGGTGGCGACCTGGGTCAGCAGAATCATCATCGGAATGGAGATGGGCTTTTCCCACGAGCGCAGCCAGCGGGTGATGGGATTGAAAAAGTAGGCGCGGAACCACTGCGTGAGAGTCATGTGCCAGTTGTTCCAGAACTGGGTCAGGTTGGGTTTGAGGTAGGGCGAGGCGAAGTTTTCCGGCAGTTTGATTCCGAGCAAGGCCGCGATGCCGAGGGCGATGTCGGTGTAGCCGCTGAAGTCGAAGTAGATTTGGAAGGCGTAGGCGTAGACGATGACCCACATCCAAAACGCGGAGGCGACCTGGGTTGCATTTGTGTCGTTCAGGGCGATGAGGGCGAGAGAGTCGGCGACGACGAATTTTTTGAACAAGCCAATCAGCAAGCGTTGACCTGCGGTAAGTATGTCGGATTGCCAATCCGACCCACGAAGGTCTTTGATGAAACGTTCGAGGCGGTCAATCGGTCCGGCGGTGAAGGCGGGGAAGAAAATGACGTAGGCGATGAATTCGTCGAGGTCAACAGATGGGAGGCGCCCCATTTGTTTGTCGCGGATGACGTGGATGAGGCGGAAGGCGACGTAGGAGAAGCCAAGCCAGGCGAAATCCGTAATGCGTGATGCGTAAACATCTTGACCTGAAAGCGAGCGGAAAAAGTAAACTGTCCAGTAGGCGAGGGCGGGGGTTTTCAGCGTGAGAAACAGCCCGATGGTCAGGATCAAGCCCGCCGTTAAGAAGGATGCGCTGAAACGCGTCAGACGGGATAAAACTGTCAGCGTCAGTCCAATTCCCAAAAAAACGAGGAGGGTGGTTTCGATCTGGGGCGGGCGCGAGGCGGTGAAGATTTGCAGGGCCGGGATGAAGCGCGTCAGGTTGAGGAGAAGAACAACGCCCGCGACGATGGCAAGGGAGGCGTAGTTTTTTCGTTGGTTGGGCGCGTCGGCGGCGATGAACCAGACGAGGATGACGAGGGCGAGCGTGGCAAGGGGAGCCCAGAAGTCGAAGCCTCGGATGGGCAGGGCGGGTTGCAGCCAGAAAATGACGACGACGCTGGCGATGAGGATGAAGCGAGTCCGCCCGCGGTTGCGAAAGAGAATTGCCCAGAGGAATGCGGCAGCGGCGAAGGTCAGGATTTTTTCAAGCGCCATTTAGAAGCCTTGATAGATCCATGTGGGGCTGGCGTCTGCGGTGAAGATGACGAGGGCGATGAGGATGAGGCAGAGGAGCAGGGCGAGGAGGTTTTCTTTCATGGACGATGGACGATGGACGATGGACGATGGACGATGGACGGTCTTTTCCATCATCTGTGGACTACCGTCTATGGTCAGTTTATCGGACGCCGCAGACAAGCCAATCCCCGTCTTGCTCGATGACTTCGTAGGCGCGGGCGGAGAGGTCGAGGGATTGAGGTTCGCCGTTGTAGCTCATGTTGAGCGTTCCGGCGCAGTGGACGATGGTTTTGTCGCCGTCGGTTCCGGTTTCTTTGCAGGACATTCCGTCCAGTGTGACTTCGACGAGGGCGAAGGAGTCGAGTTCGATCAGGGCGTCGTCTTCCCAATCGGCGCAGGAGTTGGAGATTAGGGCGGCTTGGTCTTTGCTTGCCAGTGCGGTGATGTAGTCTTCGACGGCGGTCGCCGCGCCGCTGGGGGACGCTCCGCAGGCGGAGAGGAATATGCTCAGGGCGAGCGTGAGGTTGGCGGGTTTAGTACGCACAGGTTCCTCCATAGGTTAATTACGTCATTGCGAGCCGCGTTCTTGTTTTTCGCGGCGAAGCAATCCCCTAGTGTGTTCACGAGATTGCTTCGGGCGGAAGTTCACCGCCCTCGCAATGACGGGATACGAGGGCGGATTATAGCACGGGGGAATTTGGGGTTGCGGGGATGCGAGCGTATAATAAGAGGAAGGAAAAGGAGGCTTCCATGAAAGCGATTACTGTTCGACATGGCGACCTTCTTCTTTTTTCACTCGGCGGCAAATGACGTTTTGCGCGTCACAAACCGTTGCGATGATCTATCGGCTTGAAACAACTTGACGGCTTTTTCCCTCCATGAAACCCCACCCCTCCCTTAAATCCATCCTCGCGGAATTCTTCCCACTGCACCGCACCCTCGCCTCTGACGGACAAGACAAAACGTTGGAGATCGTCGGCTCGTACATGCCCGATTCGTCCAATTACGCCATCGAGACTTACGCGCCGCTGACTCCCGTCTGGACTTGGAAAGTTCCTGAGCGATATTTTATTCATGAGGCGTATTTGGAAAGTGAAGATGGCGAACGCATCGTGGACTTCAAGGACAATCCGCTTCACATCGTTTCGTATTCGTTGCCAATTGATAAAGTTCTGAGTTTCGATGAACTCCAGCCGCATTTGTATTTCAACGAGAAACGTCCGCACACGATTCCATGGATATTCAAATACTACGAACGCGATTGGGGATTCTGCCTGCCGAAGAATACGTTCGATAAACTCCCACATGATAAAAAGTATCACGCGGTCATCAAGTCCGAATTCATCACCGACCCGCAGCGGGGATTCAAAGTGGCTACGGCAGTCGTCCATCCGCAGGGCGGAGCGAACCCCGAAGCGGGCGAGTTCCTCGTGCAGGCGCATACTTGTCACCCCATGCAAGCGAACGACGACGGCGCGGGCGTGGTCAGCGCCATCGAGTTGGCGCGGCGGCTGGCGGAGAATCCGCTTCCCGCTGGTTCGATGAGCGTCCGCTTTTGGTTTGGACCCGAGACCATCGGCACGATTGCGTGGCTGGCGCACAACGAGTCGCTCATCCCGAATCTGCGCGGCGGAATCTTCATGGAAATGACGGGCAACAAAAATAAAATTGCGTGGCATCACACCAGACAGCACAACCACCTCCTCGACCGAATTACCAATTACCAATTACGAAATACCGAACACGAAGCGCGAGATTTCGCCTCCGCACCCGCCAACGATGAACGCGTCATCAACGGACCGGGCGTCAACGTGCCGTGCATTTCGCTCAACCGTTTTCCTTACGACGAGTATCACACCACCGACGACAATCTCGACATCATCCACGAAGACATGCTCGTCGGCGCGGCGCAAACCGCCGAAGATATCGTCCGCATCTACGCCAGCAATTACATTCCGAAGCGCGCGTTTCGCGGTCCTGTTTTTCTCAGCGGTCACGGCCTCTGGGTGGACTGGCGCGATAACTGGGCGCTCAACCGCGCCATCGAAAAAATTATGATGCGCTTTGAGGGCGAACATACGATCTTCGACATCGCCGAGCAGGTCGGGCTGGATTATTTCGTTGTGCGCGAGTATGTTGAAAAATTCCGTGCGAAGGGATTTGTAACTCCGCTTCCGATTCCATCGGAGGCGCAAGATTCGTAACAAGACCTGACACCTGATTACCTTACACTCTTAAAATCAGGACGCGGACGAGCGCGAAAAACGCGGATTCAAGGCGTCTTTTCGGACGTTTTGTCAAAAAAATCTGCGTTCATCCGCGTTTTCCGCGTCCTAAAAACAAAGTGTAAGGTAATCAAACCTGACACCTAATTTTTGTCCAAAATAAGAGACTTCCCCCCCATATTTTGGGGTATTTGTTTAGACAATAAGGCGATTCTGAGCCTCCGCTCTGTGGATAACTGCCCCTAATCTGTGGAAAAGTCCCCTCCTCTGTGGACAAAACCTACTGTTCCGGTCAAATTGTCTGATAATTTAAAACCGGCAGACCGCCATATATGGGGGGTGGTCATCTCCAAATCCAAGATATGGAAAAGCGCTGAAAGGTTTCGTCGCACGGCTCAAAAACGACTGCAATTTATCAGAAACAAACCCACAGTGTAGATCATGACCGGGTCGCGCAGTCCGCCCCAAGTCTGGGGTGAGGCGCGTGGTCTTCATCCAGATATGGGGCGAGAATTGACTTATCCGCATTATCCACAGCCCCTACTATTATTACGAATCCATTATCATACTTATATACCGATTGAATCTATTAAGGGATTACTGTACAATCCACAAATAAATCCTGTCCCCACTTTGCCAACCCTGGGAGGTTGCCATGGATATGATCAAAGTTTCAGCCAACTCCCGTACCTCTGCCGTCGCCGGGGCGATTGCGGGGGTGATGCGCGAACATAAACGGGCGGAAGTGCAAGCCATTGGGGCCGGAGCCGTCAACCAGGCGGTGAAGGCGCTGGTGCTTGCCATCAGTTATCTCAAGAACGACGGGATCGAGGTGATGTGCGTCCCTGAGTTCGTGGATGTGGAGATCGAAGACAAGGTTCGCACTGCCATTAAACTGGTGATCGAGCCGCGTCCGCAAGCCGTTTCGTAATCAAAAAGCGGCAGTCATTTCTGAGATGACTGTCGCCTTGCGCGTTTATAAATTAAGGGTGGATTGTTTGTACCCGCAGCGGGTATAATTTTCGCGCGTGGGTTCTCCGCGCGCGAATTGCGCCTCAGACTCCGCCCTGGGCGGGTCGCTCCCCCCAAGCCCGAATCCACGCCCAAGCCTTCCCATGCCAAGCCGGAATCGGTCTTCACGCTTTATCCTCTCCCTGACCCTGCTCGCCGCCTTTTGCGCAGGGATGTTTTCGACGAGTCCGCGAGGGGTGGGGGCGAAGCCGGCGGGGGCGAACGCTATAAATGTCGTCATAAGTGAATTTCGTTTTCGAGGAGATGGCGCAGGAAACGATGAATTCATTGAATTGTATAATCCGATAAATATTCCTGTTGCCATTGGCGGTTGGCAAATCTGGGGATCAAATAATGCCGGTTCAAATAGTATAAGAGCTACGATTCCATCTGGGACGATTCTTCTTCCAGGGCAATATTACTTAATTGCCCATACAGGGTATAGTGGTCCGCAAACTGCTGACTTGACTTATGGAACAGGTATCACCGATGATGGCGGGGTTGCGCTGATGTATAATGATGGGACAACTGTCATTGATCAAGCAGGATTAAGCGCGGGTTCTGCCTATCTGGAGGGAACGCCGCTGTCTCCATTGACGTCTAATTTAGACCAGGGTTATGCCAGGACAAGTAATGGGTGTAACGATACAAATAATAATTCGGCAGACTTCCTGCTAACAAACCCCAGTAATCCACAAAATTCTTCCAGCCCTATAATTCCCTGCCTGTATGTTACAGGCGTAGATTCGACCAAGTCGAATGGAACCTACACCTCCGGCGAAGTGATTGATATAGACGTGACATTCAGCAACAATGTAAACGTCACAGGAAGCCCGGTTTTGCTTTTGGAAACAGGTCCGACCGACCGGAATGCCGTTTACTCCCCAGACGCTGACGCGAATGACGGGGATGCGATCACTACCTTTCGATATACTGTTTCCAGCACAGATTCTTCAATTGATCTGGATTATGTCTCGACAACAGCCCTATCTTTGAATGGCGGTATGATCACCGGCGCGGTTGGAGACGCCTTGCTTGATCTTCCCATGCCGGGGGCAAGCGGATCCTTGGGGGATAGTAAGAATATTCAGATTGACGCAGTGGGAAGCCCTACTCTTGTTTCCATCAGAAGACAAACTCCGTCATCCACGCCTACAAATGTAGACACCCTAGTGTTTCGGGCAACTTTTAGCGAGGTTGTTAACGCTTCGACCGTCACTGCCGACGATTTTATTGTGACTGGCTCAACAGCAGCGGTATCTCTTATTACTTCTGTCAACGGATACACATTCGATCTAACTATTTCAGGCGGCGATCTTGCCGCTTTGAGCGCGGATGTTGGGATCAATATTAGTTTGACTGCCAATGTTACTGATTTGGCGGGCAACGCAATGCTAACTACCCCTGAACCATCCATAGACGAGATTTACACCGTAGATAATACTCTGCCAACTATTATTTCAATCAATCAACTTGCCACCCAGCCCGACCCTACTTCTTCTCAGCCCATTCTGTTCGAGATTGTCTTTTCTGAACCGATTGTCGCCTCCACACTTGCGCCTTCAGATATCGGCCAAAACGGCTCAATCTCTTCTGGACTTACCTGGTACATATCAAATACAGTAAACCCGGCAATTTTCAATTTATCAGCTACCGTTTCCGGAAATTCAAGCAACAGCGGCACTGTAATTCCGACAATGAGCGCGAATGCAGTTAATGATCTGGCAGGAAACAACAATGACGTGTTTGCTGGCGGCAGTTGTCTAGCCACTGAACCGAACAACTGTGTACAGTTGAATGTTACAGATGACCCCACCGTCACCATCACGCAAGCCGCCGGGCAACCCGACCCGACCAGCGCGTTGCCGATCAATTTCACCGTCCAATTTTCCGAGCCGATCAATACGGCGACCTTCACTCCCGCAGACATCACCCAGACCGGCACAGCCGCGAGCGTTGTCTGGAATATCGCCAACTCCGGCGATAACACGACCTTCACGCTCTCTGCCGTCTCTTCGGGCTATGGAACAGTCGCCCCGATCATTGAAGCCAACAAAGTCCTCGACCTCTCCGGCAATAACAATACGGCGAGCAATCTTGCTCCAACGGACAACTCAGTCGAATTCCTCTCGATCAGCGCCCGCGCGGTCATCATCAACGAAGCGGCGTGGGCAGGAACCGCGTCAGGACTGACAGGCGATGAATGGATCGAACTGCATAACACCACAGGCAACGATATCAACATTACAGGTTGGACGTTGAGAGCGTCGGATGGAACGCCCTCCATAACGCTTGCAGGAACGATCGCCGCCGGGGGGTATTTCCTGCTCGAGCGCGACGACAACGATACGGTCTCCGATGTGGACGCGGACCAAATATATACAGGCGAACTCTCCAACAGCGGCGAATCTTTAACCCTGCGCGATGGCGCCAGCAAAGTGATAGACACCGCCAACGGCAACGGCGGCTCGTGGCCCGCGGGCAGCGCATCCACTTATGGGACGATGGAACGAAAGAGCGCCTCGGCCGACAGCGACAGCAACTGGCAGACAAATACCGGAATCAAAAAGAACGGAAAAAACGCCAACGGCGGCGACATCCTCGGCACTCCCAGGAACAGCAACACTCCCCTGCCTGTGGTCACTGTCACCCCAAAAAAGACAGAGACGCCCACCCCGCGACCCTCTCCCATCCCCATCCCGCCGCGCCCGATCCTCAACGAGATCCTCGCCCGCCCCGGCTTCGACTGGAATCAGGACGGCAAAGCCGACGTCTTCGACGAATTTATCGAGATCAAGAACCTGACCGCCATAGACATCTCCCTGAACGGCTGGAAGATTAACACGTTAAACGGCGGAAAAACATTCGCTCTGCCGGAGGTCAAACTCAAACCGGGCGAGCGCATCGTCTTATACGGAAAACAGACCAACCTTCTGCTCAGCGACGGCGGCGAGACAGTGCGCCTTGTCAATTCCAGCGGCAAAATCTACGACGCCTTTACCTACAACCTCGCCCGCGCCGAAGACGCATCCTTCTGCCGCCTGCCCGACGGCGCCCCCGGAAACTCGTGGTTCGAAGATTGCGTCCCCACACCCAACCTCGCAAACACGCGCGAAGGCAAGCCCCCCGCACCGCCCGACGGAGGCGCTGCCCCTGCCTGTAACCTACCCGACACCGTCCCGCCCGAAATCCTCATCCCCGAATGTCACGGCTACGGCGCGGATATTTGGAATCCCTTCTATTGGGACTTCGTCAATTGGATTGATAAGTTGTGGATTCAACAGGCGAATGAGAAATGGCGCACGTTCATTGAGTAAAATAAGGCCCTAAAGATTTTCAAAACCTTTAGGGTCTTTTCATAAGGAATACTATGGAAACCTTCTTCTCTTTTTTGGAAAAACGCGCCGATGATTGTTCCTCCCTTCTATGCGTGGGACTCGACCCGCACCTCTCCGACCTCCCAAGCCCCACCGCCGCCTCCGCCCGCGACTTTTGCCTGAATCTCGTCCATCAGACCTCGCGCTACGCCGCGGCATTCAAACCCAACGCCGCCTTCTTCGAAGTCTTCGGCGCGGAAGGCTGGACCGCGCTCAAAGAAGTGATCGAAGCCATCGGCGAAGAATCAGCCCGAATGGGGTCGCGCATCCCCGTCATCCTGGATGCGAAGCGCGGCGACATTTCATCCACCGCCGAAGCGTATGCCCAATCCGCTTTTGAGCATCTCGGCGCCGACTGCATCACGTTGAATCCGTATCTCGGCAAAGACTCCGTCGAGCCGTTCATCAAGGATTCGGAGAAGGGCGTTTTTCTTTTGTGCAAAACGTCCAACGCCGGTTCGATGGATTTGCAAAACCTGCTCGTCATGCCGCCGGGTTCGGATGCGCCCATGCCGTTGTATATTTACGTGGCGAAACTTGCCCAACAGTGGAACGAAAAAAATAACGTCGGCGTCGTGGTCGGCGCGACCCACCCGCAGATTATGGAGATGATCCGCGCCGCGGCGCCGGATTTGTGGTTTCTCGCTCCCGGCGTCGGCGCGCAGGGCGGCGAATTGGAAATCACGCTGAAATCGGGCTTGCGGGCAGACGGCAAGGGATTGTTGCTCCCCATCTCGCGCGCCATTTCGCGGGCGGATAATCCCGGCAGGGCGGCGGCGGAGATTAGGGATCAGATATTGGAGATTAGAATGAAGAGAATGGCCGGATAGGAGATCGCCATGCAATTACTGTCAACAAGTCATCTATTATCTACTCTCTCCGACGGGTTGTTGTCGGCCGGCTGCATCAAGTTCGGCGATTTTACGCTCAAGTCGGGATTGAAGTCGCCCATTTATATGGACTTGCGGCGGATCATCTCGTTTCCCAAATTGTTGGAGCAGGTCGGCGCGGCTTATTTGCCTTTGCTGGGCAATCTGAAATTCGACCGCATCGCCGGTCTGCCTTATGCCGCCATCCCCATTGCGACGGCCGTCTCCCTTGCGGGCAATTACCCGATGATCTATCCGCGCAAGGAGGCGAAGACCTATGGCACGAAAGCCGAGATCGAGGGCGAATATCGCGCGGGAGAAACGGTCGTGGTCATTGACGATCTCGCCACCACCGGCGGGAGCAAGTTCGAATCCATCGAAAAACTGACAGGGGTTGGGCTGGTCGTGAAGGATGTCGTCGTGCTGGTGGACAGGCAATCCGGCGCGAAGGAGTCGCTGGAGCAGGCGGGGTATAACCTCCATGCGGCGCTGACCATCGGCCAACTGCTGGATTATTGGGAGGGAAATGGGAAGGTGGAGAAGGGGAAGATCGAGGAGACGCGGGCGTTTTTGAAACAGGGCAAATGACGCTACGCCATAAAATTTAGAACAAACTTACATTGAATTTCTTCTGGAATTTCAACCCCGGCAGGCATTTCCATATAAAGAAGAATAAGATGGCGGCAACCCAATTCGCCGCCCGCTTTTAGCAGGGACCGCACCTCCCTTGCGCGTGTTGCGTCTTCTTCCAGGCTGAAACAAACCTGGTATAAGGCGGATGCCCTGCCATTCTCGAATACTACAAAATCAACTTCGTTCCCTTTTTTGTCCTTATAATAAAACAGGTTCTCGTGCCTTTGCGATAAAAGGCGGAACACAAAGTTTTCAAGAAGCCTCCCCATATTGCGGGAATATTTTGACGACAGGGCGGTCATAAACCCGTTATCCACAAAATACACCTTGCGCGGATATTGCAGGCGGTTGATCATGGCGGGGTTGTGGATGTAAAGTTCCCTCATAAAATAGGAGGATTCGATGTGCGTGATGTAATGATCCACGGATGATTTTCCGACAGCAAGCCCCAGGCTTTTCAAGTTGTTGTGAAGTTTCGAAACGGTGATATAGGTGGAGTTCAGGAGCAGTTTCAAAAGAGTTCTTAGAAGCAGGATATTTTCCAACCGGTGCCTTTCGGCGATATCCATTCCGACAACGGTTTGGAAATAGGATTGGAGGAGTTCGGTCTTTTTTTCCTGCGGGGCAAGCACAACGGCGGGCAGCCCTCCGAACACCAGAAATTCTTCGAATAGGAATCGAATGCGCGCCTCTTCGTCCCTGACATAAGCCGCCTTGTCAAAATCTACTGTCTCCTGTTTGAATCGTAAAAATTCCGCAAAGGTAAGCGGCTCCACGTGCGTCTCCCAAGCCCTGCCGCGCAGTTCGGTCGGCAGTTCCGCGCTCCCCAGTTTGGAGGAGGAACCGGTGATGAATATCTGCGTATCCTCCGAGTCTAAAACCCGGCGAACCCATTTCGACCAGTTGGGAATGAGTTGAATCTCGTCCAAAAAAAGATATTTCGGTTTTTTTCCGTAGACAGCCTGAATTTCTGGCAACAGATCGGTCAATATACCCGCGTCAGGCGCGAGTACTCTTTCGTCTTCGAAGTTGATATAAACGACGTCCTCTCGCGGATGGATTTCCAGCAGTTTCTTGATCGTTTCATAAACCAGGTAGGTCTTTCCTGCGCGCCTGAACCCTGTAATTACGGTTGCGTTCTGAATGCCCCCAACTGGAACGGTATCCAGGCGGACATCCCTGCCAATCGTAAGGGGCAGGCGTCGGTCTCTCCATTCGTACAAAAGCGTCCTTAAAACCGTGTTCACAGGACAATAATAACGCCTTATTGTCTTTTCTACAAGACAATAATCACAAACCTTTATAAAGTTTGTGATTATTGTCGTGCCCCTGTGCTTGAATAGAGTAAAGTATGGTTTACTCAATTTGTCAAAAAAACGGAAAGTAGGCTTGACATGCCCAAAAAACACACGTTTTCAGCAAAAATTCTTGATTCAGGCGGAGGCGGCGCGATCGTGGAAATCCCCTTCGATGTGGAGAAAGCCTTCGGCTCGAAGCGCCCGAAGGTGAAGGCAGCCTTTGAAGGTGTTCCTTATCGCGGTTTGTTGGCGCGGATGGGCGGCGAGAACTACACCCTGATCGTCTCGAAGCGAGCCGCAGGGCGACCGCAGGACCTGATAGACGCCGATTTACTGTCAAAAGGGGAATGAGTGTCTTAACCCAGATTCATAAAAGAGGAAACTATGGAAGGGCTGGCTGTGAATATCGCTGTGATGCGCGAAGGGAAAATCCTTTTGACCCAGCGCGATGATTTTGAAACATGGATTTTGCCAAGCGGCGGCGTGGAGGATGGGGAAAGCCTTGCGCAAGCCGCCCTGCGCGAGACAAGGGAGGAAACCGGGCTGGAAGTCGAATTGACAAGACTGGTCGGCGTATATTCGCGTTTGAGCAATATGCCGCCGGTCCATGCGGTTTTGTTTGCCGCCAGACCGATTGGCGGGGAGATCCAATGCCAGGAGGGCGAAACCATTGCAGTGGAGTGGTTCGATTTTGACAAGATTCCCAGTCCGCTTTCGGCGGGACACGGAAGGCGGATCGAAGACGCTGTTTCGGGCGCCTCCGGCGTATGCGTGTTGCAGGAATTTTCCTTTCAGGAGGCGCCGCAGAAACTAACCCGCAGGGAATTAGTTGAACTCCGCGACAAGTCGGGGATGAGCCGCCAGGGTTTTTATCTTCGATTGATGCAGAGCGCGACGATCCGGGAAACCGTCGAACTTCCGGGTTTGAAGCCGGAATAAACTCAATTCACTGAAATTGAGTAAAGCACAGTCTTCTCAATTGGATTAAAAAGATGTATTCCCTTCTCCGTCCGCTCCTCTTTCGTCTCTCCTCCGAACGCGCGCACGCGCTTACGCTTCACGCATTGCGCATTGCGGGGAGTTTTCCCCCTTCGCGCAAACTGATTGAATTGATTTATAAAACCCCGTCCAAGCCTGTCACTGTCTTTGGGCTGACGTTCAGGAATCCGGTTGGGCTGGCGGCGGGATATGACAAGGACGGCGTGGCAATTCGCGGGCTGGCGGCGTTGGGGTTCGGTCATGTGGAGATCGGCACGGTCACGCCCAAGCCCCAGCCGGGGAATCCGCGTCCGCGTGTGTTTCGGCTGGCGGAGGATGAGGCGGTCATCAACCGGATGGGGTTTCCTTCGCGGGGCGGGGAGTTTGTGGAAAAGCAGTTGGCGGTGAGCGGAAGGCAGGAGGCGGAAGGCAGAAGGCAGGAGGCAGTGGTGGTGGGGGTGAACATTGGGAAGAACAAGGAGACGCCCAACGAGGAGGCGGAGTTCGATTATCTTGCCTTGTTGAGCCGGTTTGCGCGGTATGCCGACTATTTGACGGTCAATGTCAGTTCGCCGAATACGGCGGGATTGCGCGATTTGCAGGAGCGGAAGGCTCTGGAAAATTTGCTTCTGCATTTACATCAACAACGCCTGGCGGAACAGAACCATCTCAAGAAGCGGATTCCGATTCTTGTGAAATTGTCGCCGGACATGGATGAAGCGGGACTCGATGACGCGCTGGATGCGATCCTTGCGACTTGCATGGATGGAGTCATTGTTACGAATACCACGCTGGGGCGCGAGGGGTTGAGATCAGACTCAAAGGGAGAATCAGGCGGGTTGAGCGGCAGACCGCTTACAGTTAAGAGCGAAGCGGTTCTTCGTCAAACGATTAAACGCTTGGATGGAAAAATCCCGGCGGTGAGCGCGGGCGGAATTATGAATCCCGACGATGCAAAACGCCGCCTCGAGATGGGGGCGGCGCTGGTGCAGGTGTATACGGGGTTGGTCTATCGCGGACCGGGGCTGGTGAAAAGGATCGTTGAGTCTTATGCGGAGTCCGAAGTTTCCTGACTTTGGAAGAAAAATCGGGAGATTTTGCGCTTCAATTAGGGTTGTACCGGGCGCAGGATGGGTTGCGGGGCCTCGCTGCGGTTGGTGAAGAATCCGTCGGGCAGGGGCAGGGGTTCCAGTTTGCGTTGAACGGAGATGGAGTCGGTCGGGATTAGATAAAGATTGGTGGGGCTGAGGCTTCCAAGGCGGATATCCTGGAAGGCGAAGATGACGTAACTGCTGTCGGGGCTGAAGGAGGCGTCGCGGTAGCAGCAGTTGCCTTCATAGGGCGCGGCGGATTCGGCTTTGTGGGTGTAGGCGCTATAAAGGGACAGGTCGCCGAAACCGTTGTTGCGGACGTTGCTGTTGAGGAAGAAGAGCAGGTCGCCGTCCCAGTCGAAGTTGACGATTTCGTCGGGAAATTTGAACCGTCCCGGGGGGAAGTCGTCGGAGACGGAGTCGGATATGGCTTCGCAGTTTTGGACGTCTACGATGCGGATGGCGTCTGCCTGGATGCCGTTGACATTGGCGATGTATTCGATGGACAGCCGTGTTCCGTCGTCGGACCATTGAATATCTTTGATGGCGAGTTCGTTGTAGAGACAGCCGTTCATTTCGAGCAGGGCGCTGCGGCGGGTGGCGAAGCGCAGTTTGAGCGTGTCGTAGGGGACGATGAATAGTTCGCGGTTGACGCTGATGGCGACCTTCTTGCCATCGGGGGAGACGGTAAACCCTTCAAAGTATTGGGCCGAGGTGTAGTTGATGATGACTTCTTCGACTTCGGTTTCGATGTTGACGGTCTTGACGGTCTTGCCGGTCATGTAAAGGATGTTTTTGCCGTCGGGCATCCATTGCAGGTTGAATTTTGGGAGTCCGTCGTTGGTGAATTGTTTGCGGTCGCTTCCGTCCACGTTCATGACCCAGATGTCGTTTTCGCGCACGAAGGCGATCTTGTCGGCGCCGCCGAGAACGGGCAACCCGCTGGCGCTTTCGGTGGGGGCGGCTTCGACGGTTGGGGAGGCGGGCGCGGGAGTGGCTGTCCATTGAATGATGATGGGCGTGGCGGTATTTTCCGGGGGGATGTTTGCGGCGGTGGCTGTGGCGGGCGGCGTGGCGGCAATCAGGCTGAGGAGGTCTGTTCTAAAAAAATAGGCGGCGCTGCCGATCAAGACCATCAGTCCCAGCGCTCCGAAAAGGAAGAGTGTTGGACTGCGGCGCGCAGGCTTGTGAATGGCGGCTGTTTTATTGAACGGCGATATTTTGGCGGTGGTGTTGGGCGGCTGGGGTCGGGGAGTCTCTCCGCGCAGGAAGGCTTTGACGGTCTCGACCAGTTCCACGGCGGTGGAGAATCGTTCGTCGCGGTTCTTCGCCATGGCGGTGGAGATGACCTTTTCCATCCAGGTTGGCAGGTTGGGGTTGGCTTCGAGGACGCGCGGTACTGGCTCGGTGATGTGTTTGATCGCCAGCCCAAGCGGGGTGTCCGCCTGGTAGGGCTGTTTGCCGGTGACCATTTCGTAGAGGATGACGCCCAGCGCGTAAATATCGGCGCGTCCGTCAATCGGGTCGCCGGAGGCTTGCTCGGGCGCCATGTAGGCGGGCGTGCCGATGATGGCGGAGCCGGTCATGTTGCCGCTCGCCTCTCCCTGGCTGAATTTGGCGATGCCGAAATCGGAGATGAGCGGGACGCCTTTGTTGGTAAAGAGGATGTTGGCGGGTTTAAGATCGCGGTGGACGACGCCTTTGGAGTGCGCTTCGTCCAGCCCCGGCGCGATTTGTTCGAATATTTTGACGGCTTCCTCGACGCTGAAATTTTGTCTGGCTTTAATGCGTTCGGAAAGCGAGCCGCCGTTCATGTAGCGCATGACGAAGTAGGGCTGGTTGTTCTCCTCCCCCACGTCATAGACCGGGACGATGGCGGGATGCTCCAGCTGGGCGATGATCTTCGCCTCGCGCTCGAACCTCATGCGAAACTGCGGGTCGGAGTGGATCAGTTCCGGCGGCAGGAATTTGATGGCGACCTCGCGCTCGAAGCGCGGATCGTAGGCGCGGTAAACAGTAGCGAACCCGCCCCGTCCAAGTTCTCCTTTGATCTCGTAGCGCCCGATCTTCTCCGGAACTGCCATTGGCGATAAGTATACCTATTGAAATGGTACGGCGCAAGCGGGAAGGGGCGTAAAACACAAGCGGGTCACGTTGTGGAAGATTGTTCTGCGGGAATGACGTTTACCGTCCCGCCGAAGTTGGCTTCGGGAGCGGGGGAGACTTCGGAAGTCTCGGAGACTTCCGAAGTCTGTTCGGATGCGGGCAGTGTAAAAGCTGGGATCGGGATGATCGAGTTGAAAGCCGTCACTTCAACAAGCGCCGTCCGCATGGTTTCGTTTTGTTGCCCGGCATGTCCATTGCTTGCATATTTTACCCGGCGAACCTCATCACGCCTTTTCTCACCAGGAACCCGACGAGAATGCTCGCCACGATCGCGGACGCAAATCCCGCCGCCTCGCCCCATCTTAATCCGACCTGGTAGTTTGCCAGCATGGCGGCAATCCCGCCGAGGAAGATGATGATGGCGAGCGTGAGAACCATCACGCCCACTTCTTTGAGGATTTTTGCGCAGGCGCGGTCTGTCCCTTTGTATTTGCGGATGATAGTGTGAGTGGAGAGGGCGAAGCTGAACAATAAAGATGTAGTTCCCAATATTGGACTTGCCACAGAGTATAGCCACAACACAAGCAATTCATCTAATAGCAATACTGAAGCAAGTAAAGATACATATTTCATTTAAGTTACACGTCCATCTTTTGAAATGCTCTTACGGGCCTATCTTCAAGCTGTTTAAAAAATATTCATACCCTTTCTCAAACTCTCCGCCACGTTCGTTCACTGAAATAGCAAAATCAATTCTGCAAATCGCGCCATCAACAACAAAGAAAATTGTCCTTTCAAACATAGTAGATGTATACATTTCTGGAGTATCGTTAAGAGTTTCAAAAGCATGAGCGCCCAGACCATCAATCTTAATTGGATAATTGCGAATCAAAACTATATGGTGGAGAGCCTTCTGAACACCATCTCTGTATCTGGCGACTATATCACTTAATGTTTGCCCAGTTTCTAAGGGTTCAATCCAAATATAAACGCTTCCATAGCTACTGGGATTACCATGTGGTTGATTCGGTTCTCGTGATGGCGCTGTAAGCATAAGCGGGTCACTTAAGAAAATAGAATAACCATCTGTATATGGGTATTTATCTTCATTAAAGTACCAATAACTAGGATAGTCAAATTCCAAATGAACGTTAATTTCTTTAGATGGGGTGTAATGAATATAAGGTAGCGCAGGTGTAGAAGTTTCTGAGAGGGTGGCGAATATGGTTGGAAGGTTGGCGGGTTCCATTGACCTGCTACGGAAAATGTGACCAAGTAAAATGAGAGTCGAGCGCCTCAAAAAGGAGCGAAACTCTATGAACCGAAAGAAACCCGAACAGATCGTAAAACTCTTGCGCAAAGCCGATGAAGAA
>WBZR01002098.1_pt1 | contig 21955 bp, 14 predicted proteins | sample 5204231 | NCBI WGS metagenome assembly WBZR01 (sample SAMN12412403, study PRJNA552823) | activated sludge metagenome | isolation source: activated sludge from anammox sidestream of wastewater treatment plant... | place: USA: Virginia | collected 2017-08 | reverse complement strand
AGAAATGAGCAAGAAATACTTATTTCTGCCAGAATCCAGCATCAAATTTTAAGAAACGATTTTAGCAAGCGCAAAATCACCCTCATTCTTTTCAAAAAAAGGGCGTTTTCGTTCAGACACTACATATTTCAAAGGTCGTTAAACCATTCCATTTTTAGGAGACATGAGAAAGACGGAAAGGGCGGTACTTATTTATGATGACAAGTGCAGTTTGTGCCGTGGATGCATGAAGTGGATTGAATTACACGCTATCCGGAGTGATGCCTTTGAGTTTATTCCATGCCAGTCAGATGAACGAAGACGCAGATTCCCTGAGATGGCCGACGAGACGTGCCTACAGTCACTTCAATTAGTACTCTCTCACAATCATACACTAGTGGGAGAGAAGGCATTGCCGGAGATACTTTGCCGGTTGAAGGGTTTCCGTTGGTTGCACGCATTATTTAGACTGCCTGTAAGCAGGGTGATTTTATATGCAGTCTATCGATGGATTGCAAACAACAGATACATTGTTTCGCAAACCATAAAACCGCTCGTTCGGGAGTAGTTTCTTGGGATTGTTGAAATGTTAATTCTGGATACAACAACCGTGCTGAGTATTACTACAAAACTTTTCTTATAAATCCGCCGCTTGCGTCAAGTCTTTTTTTTGCTTCTGTGTAATCAACACCCAGTTTCTGCATAACGATGGCAATCTTTGCATTTCCAAAGGCGATTTCCAGTAATTTTTTTGCATCTTCCCGGTTGATGCCGGTCACTGCCATAATAATGCGTTCTGCACGGTCGGTAAGCTTTGTATTGGTGGCCCTCAGGTCCACCATAAGGTTCTCATAGACCTTTCCTATCTTGATCATCGCGGCCGTAGTCAACATGTTCAGTATGAGTTTGGTTGCTGTGCCTGCCTTCATGCGGGTAGAGCCGGTTATGACTTCCGGGCCTACGACTGGCCGGATGATGACGTTGACATCAAAGTGCGGTGTAGTTTCCGGGTTACAGCAGAGAAAGATCGTCTTTGCGTTGCGTTTTTTTGCCTCAAAAAGGGCGCCCATGACATAGGGGGTCGTTCCGCCGGTGGTGATACCCACAACGACGTCCCGATGATTTATCTCTTTTTGCTGGATATCCCTTGCGCCATTCTCTGAAGAATCCTCGGCGCCTTCTACCGATTGAAATACGGCCTTCTCACCCCCGGCGATAATTCCTACGATCATGCCAGGATCGGTGCCAAAAGTGGGAGGACATTCTGCGGCATCCAGTATGCCCAGTCTTCCGCTGGTTCCTGCGCCAACATAAATGAGACGTCCCCCTTCTTTAAATGCGCCAACGATAAGATCGACCGCCTTTGCAATCTGTTCCCGCTCTCTGTGGATGGCCGTAAAGACCTTTGCATCCTCGGCATTGATAAGATCAACAATCTCTAAGGCGGTTTTGCTATCAATAGTAAGGGTGCGTGGGTTGCGCTGTTCGGTCAGCAGTTGAGAGCGATCTTTAATCTCCATGATGTGTCGCATAGTAACATTGCCGGTAAAAATTGTCAAAGAATATTTACAAAGGAAAGGTAGCGTGTTATAAATAATCGTATGAAATTGGATAATAAATTAAAAAACCTTCCAACTTCGCCAGGTGTCTATCTCATGAAGGACGCTAAACACAAGGTAATCTATGTGGGCAAGGCGAAAAATCTGAAAAACCGGGTAAGGAGTTATTTTCTAAGGAACGCAGATGACAGGCTCTACACGGAATATCTGGTACGGCGTGTTGCCGACATCGACTTTGTACTTACCGAAACAGAAAAGGAAGCGCTTATTCTTGAAAATAACCTGATTAAGCAATTTAAGCCCAAATTTAATGTTAACCTGCGCGATGATAAGACCTTTGCTAGTATCAAACTTGAAGTCAACAAGAAATTTCCTTATCCAAAGGTCGTGCGGCAGATTGAAGATGATGGTGCGATGTACTTCGGGCCGTACGCCTCTGCCAGGGCGGTAAGAGAGACATTGCGGTACATTCATGATACCATTCCGATCCGTAAATGTCCCGATAACGTATTTAAAAATCGGGTGAAACCTTGCCTCTACTATCAAATTCATAAGTGTCTGGGACCATGTTGCGGCCTGGTGGACGAGATTGCCTATCAAGGTTTAATAGACCAAGTGGTCATGATTTTAAAGGGTAAACAGGAAGACCTAATCGGCGTGCTGAAACAGCAGATGTATGATGAATCAGAGGCAATGAGGTATGAGAAAGCCGCGAAGATTCGTGATCGTATCCGGGCTATTGAAGAAACGGTGGAGAAACAGAGAATCCATTCCATGACTTTTGTGGATCGCGATGTCTTTGGTTACCACAAGGTGGGAAATGAGGTGTATATTGAGGTCATGTTTATCCGGTCGGGCAATATGGAAGACGTTGCCTCGTATCATTTCCCTACACATCATAATTGCACCGAAGAGGTGATAAGGTCTTTTTTAAATCAGTTTTATAGTCAGACGAGGTTTATCCCCTCCGAGGTCATTATTCCCGTTGAATCCGCAGATGCAAAATTGCTTGAAGAATGGCTTACGGAAAAGAAGGGCAAGAAGGTTGAGGTGATACATCCTCAACGGGGCGATAAGGTTCGGCTTATTGAAATGGCGCAAAAGAATGCAGAGAATGCCTACCTGGTATCCCGGTCCCGTGACGAAGATTTTGTCAGAACTTTGCGAACCTTGCAAGAAGCCCTGAAGTTAAAACAGATACCGGAACGGATTGAGTGTTTTGACATTTCCAATATTTTCGGTAAGCAAGCCGTTGGATCTATGGTTACTTTTACCCAAGGGAAACCTGATAAATCCAGATATAAAAGATTTAAGATTAAAACCGTGAAGCAAAGCGACGATTACGCCATGATGCACGAAGTGCTAACTCGCCGGTATAAGCGTGCTATAGAAGAAGATTTGCCAAACCTGATTGTGGTCGATGGCGGTAAGGGCCAGCTGACCGTGGCCTTAAAAGTCTTTGGGGAACTGGCAATCAGTCATGTTGATTTGATTGCCCTGGCCAAAAGCAGGAAGGAGAACGATACGGTGGGTGAAAACATTGGTGAGCAAATCTTTGTGCCGTTTATGTCAGATCCTATCGTGCTCGCCCCATCTTCACCGGAACTTTTATTCCTCGACAAGGTGCGGGATGAGGCCCATCGGTTTGCTATTACTTATCACAGAAAGCTTCGCGCGAAGGAGTATTACAAATCACCCCTTGATGAGATTCCCGGGATTGGAATTGCACGCAAAAAGAAACTTATAAAGTGTTTCGGCAGCATTGATGGTATACGAAATGCCACGGTGGAACAATTGACGGAAATTAGTAAGATGCCATCGAGACAGGCAACCGAGATATTTAATTACTTTCATAAGCCCGAAGCAGTCAGTCTGTAGGCCGCTGTGAAGTACAAGGGATATGCATACACGTATTTTTGTTTGCGACAAGACAGGGCAGTTGAAATATTCATATGATAACGGCAGAAATTATTACCATAGGAACTGAAATCATGTTTGGGCAGAAGGTAGACACAAATGCCCAGTTTCTTGCAAAAATTCTAACCGAGAAGGGGATTCGGGTGCTATTCCAGACATCGGTTGGCGATGATAAAGAATTGCTGAAATCTGTTTTAAGAATTGCCAGAGATCGGGTGAATCTGATTGTTACAACGGGGGGACTAGGTCCGACAGCAAATGATATAACCCGCGAAGCTGTATCTGATTCCTTTGGTGTTCCCCTAGTACTTAATAATGATGCATATATGCATATCAAAAAATCTTTTGGGAATCAGCACGGAGACATGCCGGCGGGACATAAGAAACAGGCCTTCATCCCTGATGGCGCGCTTGTGATTCACAACGATAACGGAACTGCAACTGGATTTGTCCTTCGGCGGGATGGCGGTGAAATCATCTGTTTGCCTGGAGTTCCCGGAGAAATGCAGTTCATGCTGAATAAATATTTGGGGATTTATGCGCTGCAGCACAAATCAGACGAGGCGTGTACGTTGACAAGAAATGTGCACACCTTTGGAATTTCTGAGCGATCCGGGGAAGATATTGGAAAGGACTACGGTGGAAGCGAGGGGCAAATCAAGACCATGACGTTAGTACATGACGGCATTGTTACAATCAGTATCCTTGCGACTGCCAAGGGAAGGGAAGATGCAGCAAAAATGTTAGACAGGGCAGAGATGTGGATTCGGGAAAAGTTTGGTCAGGCAGTATTTGGAGTGGATGACGATACACTTGAATATGCCGTCTCCGCACTCCTAAAAAAATCTTCGAAAACGATTGCAGTTGCAGAGTCTTGCACGGGCGGATTGGTATCAGATAAACTAACCAATATTCCCGGCATTTCCGAGTTTTTTCTGGAGGGCGTTGTGGCATATAGTAATAAGGCAAAGATCACAGTCCTGGGCGTCCCGGATGATGTTATCTTAAAGCATGGTGCTGTGAGTCCGCAGGCGGCAAAGGCAATGGCTGAGGGTGTAAAAAAAGTTGCTTCAGCAGATATTGGTGTTGGTATTACCGGGATTGCCGGTCCTTCCGGTGCAACAGAAGAAAAGCCCGTTGGCTTGGTCTATATTGCAGTTGCAGGAGATGGCTTTTCTGAGGCAAAGGAATATCGATTCAGAGGTTCCAGGACAGACATCAAACGCTTTTCGGCAAATACCGCATTAAACATGGTACGTCTTAAACTCATGAACAAATACACAACTATAAAGTGACTTCCCAGCCAGCACTGCATAGACGCAGAGGTGGATTGTCGAAGTACTAAAATATCTATTCAATAAGGAAAAAGAGCATTTGAAAGATTTATCCATGTTAAATATTTTTCTGGCTTGGCAATAAAGAGAATATCGTGAGGAAGTATATCTCTACTGAATTACTCGAAAGAATATCGGTATATTTTGCCGGGCGTAATAATGTTTGCTTAATCATTCACGATAGTTAATGTGCTCAAAACCGGTAATTGAAATTTACGGCTATAATATGAGTGATGAGATCATAACGCCCATCTATGGGTGTGCCAAAAGCATCTCCCACGGTATTATCTACCTTCCTATTTTCATAGAATACCACTCCATATGCAAAGTCTACCCATTTGTTCAAATTTTTTCCCCAACTGTATCCACATCCGGTGAATAGGCCATGCCGGCTGCTCTGCGGTACTGAAGGTTCGAATGTTTTGCTCGGGACCGGCGTCTCGTGGAAGGAATAACCGCCTCTTAATTTTAAGGTTTCGTACAGCTTATATTCTCCGCCCAGGGCGACGCCTAAGGTGTTATGCCACTTTCGGACATCCTCAACTTCCGATCCCAGAAGGGGATTTGGGGGATCAAGATCCACTTTAACAACATCGAATCGTGACCAATTCGTCCATTGGACGTCTGCCTCTATGCTCCAAAGCTTTCCGTGTCGATACGCATAGCCGAAAGAAAGCATTTCCGGTAGTGTAGCAGATGCTTCAGTGTCTGAATAAAAACGGTCAGAGCCAAGTACTGCAGGAGGTAAGCCTCTCAGTTTCATCTTTCCATCAAAGTTTATATCAGCCTTGCTCCGGAATGAAATACCAACGCTGTGCTGTGGAGAAATGGTGCAAAGTATGCCGGCATTGTACCCAAAGGCTTCACCGTGCATTTCGAGATTACGAAATCCCTCAGGGGTATCCGGTGCTAATGATGGGATACGACTTTTCTGTGTTGAATCGGCATGGTAATAATCAAATCCTCCACCGATCGAAAGAAAAGGAAGTGGTTGGAAAGTGATAGTTGGGTTAATATTGATGATTTTCAAGTCAAAGTCTGTAACTACAAATCGTGAAAAACCGTCTTCATCCCATTTGCCGTTCAGGCCGTAAGGAACAGTTATACCAAGACCCGCGGCTAATTTGTTTTTTATGATCGGACTGGCGAAAAAGGAATTGGGTATGAAGTTTACGTCTGTATCCATGTCTTCGTTAATACCGTTACCATGGTATTTCGCCGAGGAAAGGATAAAGCTGGAACCTGAAGAAATCTGCGGTCTCTCGAGTTGTGTCAGTCCCGCAGGATTAAATGCGATCGCGGATGCGTCGTCTGCGCGCGCCAAAAAGGCGTTTCCCTGTGCGAGTGCCAAAGCGCCAAAAACAGGGTTATGGAGTCCTGAGGTTATCTGAGCCAGGGCGTCTGCCGTCTTGAAGGAGAAAAGAAGGATAAAGATATAGCCTACTGCTAGTCGTTTCATGGTAAGCCTCCCGGATGAGAACAGTGAGTAACCAACATGGTTCACGGGTAGTGGTTTCGGATTATTCAGCCGGATCATCCTTTTTGCGTATTTCATTGTATCTGTCGATGATCGTAAGCACCTTTTCAGTTAGGGTAGGCACAAATTGGGTATTTATCCCTTTCCGGATGATTTCGCATGCCTCCTGGTGAGAATATTTTTTGTGGTAATGCCTGTCGGTTGTCAGCGCATCATATGCATCTACTATCGAAAGAATGCTTGCCTCACGTGGGATTTCTGCGCCCCGAAGGCGATCAGGATATCCACTGCCGTTATACCATTCATGATGGTGGCGCACGAGGGGTAAACATTCTTTCAGGAAATCGATAGGTTCAATGATTTTATAACCTATCTCAGAATGGCGCTTCATCAAGAGGAATTCTTCCTCGGTGAGATAGCTTGGTTTTGCGAGTACAATGTCGCCGACACCAATCTTCCCGATATCGTGGAGGAATGCCCCGTATCGGAGGATTTCAATTTGTTGCCTATTCATGCCAAATTCTCCGGCTACAAAGGCGAACAGATGGGACACCCTTTTAGAGTGGCCTGCAGTGTATGAGTCTTTGGCATCTATTGCATGCAAAAGTGCCTCTGTGGTTGAAAAGAAATTTTGTTGAACGGCCATCCTCATGTTGTCCACGAGTCTGTCTTTCTCTGATATTTGCATACGGTGGTGCAATGCCTTTTCTGCAACGGCAAGTATTTCCGAAGGCTCAAAGGGTTTGATTATGTAGTCAAATGCACCATTTCGTAAGGCGGTAATCGTTGAGGGTGTTGAAGGAAAGGCCGTGATCATAATTACTGGAATGGCAGAATTGATAGAACGCACCTGCTTAAGGAAATCCAGACCATTTGCACGGGGCATCTTTATGTCGAGAAAGACCATTGCCGGTTGTGCGGTACTCAGGCTTTCAAGTGCTTCATCAATGCTTGATGTAGCAGAAACATAATACTTATCCTTCAGGATCATTTTTAATGATTCCCTTACGCCTAGATCATCATCGAGCACAAGAATATTTGCTGATTTAATTTTTTGTTCCATGATTTAGCCCTTTAACTTAAAACACAATTGCAACCGGAATTTGTATTGTGCAGCACTTTTTGTTCCAAACCAATGATAAAAATTCAAAGATAAATTGCAACTCATTTGTTTTCAAACTTAACGGCTTTTTTCTATAAACGTTAAGGACTTTTGCCTGTTATGCTAATCTGGCAATCTTAACCATTTATTATATATTCCTTTGACATATTTATACATTTATGAACATTATTATTCTTTTATAGCCCACATTCTTTCGATAAAGACACAGAATTGTACAAATGATTTATGTTATACAAATATGATTATATAGCACCGCAATAGGTCAAAAAAGCGCAAGCAGTGAACTACATTTTCTTCTTAAGTGTGAAATCAAGGAGGAAAAAACAGCATGCTATTTTTTTGGCATGTTATCTTTTACGATAAAAATAATCAAGAAAAAAATTTTTAAGGTCGGTATCCAAATCATCTTACAGTAAAAATTGCACCTTGGATTGATAATGGCTAATTTTGTTAGTAGACAAGCACGAAAGATGCAATAATTCAACCTAATCAACATGATATGTCTAAAAAATGTACAATATCCTCTCGTAAAGTATTGATTGTGTATCTTCTTGTAAAAGTCATAAGTATTGAAAATAAAAAACTTTCTATTGCCAAATAATTCTTTTAATAATTGGTATAAAAATTGCTTGATGTTCATAATTGTTCAGATAAATTTATCTTAAGATGACTTCCATTTTTTTAACGAATTAGTAAACTCTGTTTTATGGTGTTATGTAGCCTTCCATAATAACTATAAATTTTTATTAGTGATAATTATTCATGAAAAGAGGATAACTATGCACTCGTTTTTGGTAGTTACAAACGATAATTCGGTGAATGACTTATTTAAAAAGTCGTTAAATGGGGTTAATATAGTTTATACTGCCAGGACACCTGATGAAGCACTGCAAATATGCCTTAGAAGAGATATTGATGTAATTTTTTTAGATATTGTTTTAAGTGGCGACGGGGCAAGCAAACTCCTGGAAAAACTGCGACAAACGAGTATAGATTCGCCTATCGTTGCGGTAGTTCCCCAGTCTCAGCCAATGTTATCCGAAGAAGCCATGAGAATCGGTGCCTATGAACTCCTTGAAAAACCTATCAGTAGAGAGAATATACAGCATGTCACACAGAAGACTCTGGAAAAACACGAAATAAGAAGGGAGCTCGGTTTTATTCAGTCTCAGATAAAAAATTTGATACCCGTTAGTAAAGATGCCAGTCTGTCAGAAATGGGTTTCAACAAGCAGGCAGACACCGGCACCCCGCGTCTTACGTATAAGGAAGTCTTCCAGAAATTCTCGAAGGTATTAACGCGGGTACATGATCTTGGAAAACTTGCCGACATGACGGTTGAGGCATTGGCCGAAATATTTGGAGTGGGAAGGGTGGTATTTTTACTGATTTATAAAAAAGAGGGTGTGAGTCGGCCATATCGTTGTTTCGGCTTAGATGATGTGGCTGCTAAAGATATTTGCTTTGATATCAATTGCGGAGTTACGCTGTGGTTGGCCAGGAATCATCAGATATTAAATAAGGATGTTATAGACAGGGAAGTTGCAGCAAACAAATTAACTATGCGTGAAGCGATAAATATGCAGAGGGAAATAAATATTCTACAATCGCAGCTGTGCGTGCCTATCTTTGCCCACGGGAATCTTAGCTGCGTAATTGCCTTGGGAAACAAGATTACTGGCAAATCGTTCTTTGATGAGGATATTGAATTACTATCCATGCTGGCGGGATATGCAGGGATGGCTGTGGAGAATGCATTCCTTTACCGGGAGGCAAATCTGAGAAAAATTCGCAATGAAAATATCCTGGAAAATATCCCGTGCGGGGTAATTGCCATAAACAACAACTGTAAAATCAATACGTTTAACAAAAGCGCTGCAAAGATGCTGAATATTTCCCCGGAAGATGTGATAGGAAAGGATGTCAAGCATATTGGCTCCCTCTTCGCCGATGTCATTCTGAGAACCTTAAAGGACAAAAAAAAATATGAGATGACTGAAATTATGCACCCAATTACCTATGCGGCATATGCCGTTAGTACTTCTTTATTGGATAGCGAGGGTGAATTTGGTGCGATTATTATATTTTCGGATATCAGCGAGATGAGAAAATTGCAAACAAGTGTAAATCGGGTAGAGGAATTGGAAACAAAAATAAAGAGTTTGGAAAACCGAACACTCTCGTCAATCGTTTCTAATGTGCTGAGCGGTGAGCTTGTTGCACAACCGGCCTGATTACTGAAAAAAACTCGTACAGTAATTGTGCCTGGTTACAAGCGGATATGAATACGCTGAGTCTTCCGGCTGAAAAAGTAATAATAGAAAATGAAGATGCGTCCTCATGTAAATAAACGGATATACAAATTCCTGCAAGCATTACAGATCAAAAGTTCCTAAAGAAATACTCCAGTTCAGATTCGTTATGAAAACCATATTGTTAGTAGATGATGAACCCAGTGTAATAGAGTCCCTCCGGCTTATTTTAAAAGATAGTTACAAGGTTATCGGGACTCAGAGCGGGAAAGAAGCTTTAAAGATACTAGAGAAAGATCGCGTTGACCTCATACTGCTTGACCTGAAGATGCAGGAGATGGATGGAATAGAACTGCTCAGAAGGTTACAGCCATCCTGTCAGGAAATAGGTATAATTGTATTGACTGCGGTCAATGATGTTAAGTCCATCGTAGAGGCTGTCAGGCTGGGTGCCCTGGATTATATCGTAAAGCCGTTTGAAATAGAGGAGATCAGGATAACGATAGAAAAGGCTTTGCAGCTAAAAAGGCTAACAAGGGAGGTACGTTATCTCCGTTCGGAACACCGATGTCGTTCTGCAGATAGATTAATCCATGGTAACAGCCCAATGATGGGAGAAGTAATTGACCTCGTTTCCAGGGTGTCAAGGGTGGACTCAACGGTTCTTTTGCGGGGAGAAAGCGGAACGGGAAAGGAATTAGTGGCGCGTGCAGTCCATTTCGACAGTAACCGGAGAGAGAATCCTTTTGTTGTGGTAAGTTGTCCAAACCTCGCGGGAGATTTGTTAGAGAACGAACTCTTCGGCCATGAGAAGGGATCATTTACCGGTGCATTTGAAAGAAGGTTGGGTAAGTTTGAGGTGGCCGAAGGAGGCACCATATTTCTTGATGAAATCAGCGAGATAAACCTTCCCCTGCAGGCAAAACTTTTGCGCGTCCTCCAGGAGAAGGAATTCTCCCGTTTAGGCGGTACTGTTGTTATAAAGACCGATGTGCGTATTGTTGCGGCAACGAATAAAGATCTGGAATTAATGATCAGGGATGGCCGTTTTCGTGAAGATCTCTACTACCGTATCAATGTTGTCCCCATTTATTTGCCGCCCTTGCGGGAGAGGCCGGAGGACATTCCGTTATTAGTGGAACATTTCTACAATATCTTTCGAAAAGAGTGTCACGCAAAAACAGAGTTTATCTCAAAAGAGGCCATGGAGGCATTGGTGAGGTACCATTGGCCGGGAAACGTAAGAGAGTTGAAAAACGTAATGGAAAGGACTATTGCGCTCTACGGCGGCGAGAAGGTACTTCTTCCAGAATATTTACCTGTGGAAATCACGGGAGTTTCCTGTAATCTTAAAAGGGTGAAACCAGATATCAATTTGCGAATTTCCTTAGAAGATGAAGTGGCACGGGTTGAAAAGCAGTTTATTGAACAGGCGCTTTACGAGTCCAAGGGAGTGAAATCAAAGGCTGCAAAGCTCCTTGGAACGACCCGGCGTATCATTAATTATAAGATGCAGAAATATGGAATTACAGACTCAGGAAACTAGAGTGTTCCTGTGGATGCTCTTCGTCTGGTACCGTAGTTCAAATGTTCCTTCAGGAGGTTGGTTATGGGTAATTCACAAGGGGTAGACTTACTGTTATGGAATTCATTTATGGGAAAGGCGTATTCAGTGAGCGACTGCTTTAAGGAAAACGGTATCGGAATACTGGCCAAGGTGTGTAATGACGCAGGTTTTGATATTGAAATTGAAGACCCGGCAAGAATTGAATTTTATACGGAGTTCACGAAGAATGATCTTACGCCAGAACTGTCTGAATTATCCGAGCGCCTCTTTAATGGCGACAATCGTGAAGACACCCTTCCTTTGAGGAAGGAGTGGAACCGCCTTCAGGACAATCTTTCTGGGATTATTAGGGGGAAGATGGAAAAGTACATCGATGACCTGGCCCGAAGGATACGCAATGACAGGGTAAAAGTACTCGGGATCAAGACCTGGCTTGGGGATAGATTTACTTACTCTGAAAAACTTGCGCAAAGGGTCAATGAATTGAGTCCAAATACGTTGATAATTGCGGGCGGACCTCAGGTCAATCAATTTAAGACACATGCATTGGAAAATAGTCCCTTTGATTTTTGCATAGATGTCGAAGGTGAAGTAACTCTCGTACAGATTATTAATATTGTAAAGGAAATATATTCACAGGAAGGGGGAAAATCTGAAGTTATAAAAAAAGTTGTTTCCCTTGCAGAAGCAGGTAAGATTTTTAATCTGATATATAAAGACAAGAACGGCAAGGCGAAAGAAACTGCCGTTCAAAGGCTTTCTTTGAACTCAAAACCTTTTCCCCTGTATGAAAAGGGGGACGGAAAGGTAAATATAGCGGTAATAAACGAATCTGCAGGATGTCATTATGGAAAGTGCAATTTTTGCACGCATCCAAACATTACGGGCAAATACCAGACACGGGATATGAGTATTACCATGAAGGAAATTCGTGAAACTGTAATGGAAATGGGCATTGGACTATTTCGGTTTGCAGGCTCCACAACGCCGATTTCGCTGAGCAAGAGGATCGCGGATGCTTTACTGGAGGAAGGCTTACACATCGAATACTCAATGTTCGTCCGGGCAGAAACCAGGGCGAAGGAACGGATGCCGGAGCTAATTGATGCCTATGAGAAGATAATACGTTCAGGGCTTAAGGCAGTTTTCCTTGGCACCGAGGCGGCAAACAACGACATCCTTTCGAAGATTATGGATAAAGGCAATTCCGTTGAAGACGTCTATTTTACTATTAAGGCCATAAAGCAGGCGTCCTACAACCAGAGAAAACATCTTGACGTGGGTGTAAGTTTCATTTATCCTTGTCCACTACCCCGTGATAGTGGTATAACTCATGAGCAGGTATTGGAAGAGAATTTGTATTTGCTTTGCAGATTAAAAAATGAGAATTATAAGCCGGACTCAGTGCTAATAACCCCAGCAGCACCCCTGCCCGCTACGGCATGGCAAATGGAATCTGAAAGATTCGGGTTTGATCTGCCTGAGAATTATTTTCAAACAGTCTTGCGTTATGAGTATGAACTGACGAAGGATCCGAGCACGTGGCCAGAATTGGATATTTCCTTACATGGAATAAAGTTTCTGGATATATTGAAGATGTCCGGGCTTATGGAGAAAAAGGTTAGAGAAATGGGTTACACCGTAAACGTTTCTGACGAGCATTGCCTTGCAGCAAGGAGTGCAGGGTTCCTGGGGCAGAGGGGTTTAGAGGAATTCAAGATGAGAAGTGATTTGTCTCTCTTAACGACAGATTATAGTTTCCTCACCGATGTTTATCAGAAAATAAATACCTACAGTCGTAAAGTGGCAGAGAAGAACTTCTCTCCGTCGCATAGCGCTATTTTCTGCGAAAAAAAAGTTTCATGATGACAAGACGTGCCGTTATTACCGGATTGGGAATATTAGCCCCCAATGGCAACGGGAAAGATGCGTACTGGGATGCGCTCATCAATGGGCGATCGGGCATAAAAAGAATAGCGTCTTTTGATCCCTCTTCTTTCAGTACCCAGATTGCTGGTGAGGTGAAAAACTTTAATCCATGTGATTATTTTGAGCCAAAGTTGGTCAAACGGAGCGGAAGATTTACCCACTTTGGTGTTGCAGCAACAAAGATGGCAGTGATAGACTCCGGCATTGATCTGAGCAGTGAGAACAGGGACAGGTGTGGTGTATGTTTCGGGACTACGATAGGGGCCGAAAATGATATTTATGAAGGCCAGCACAGGAGATATTTAGAGCTGGGGCCTCAGGCAGTTAACCGATTTACTTCTACGGAGTTTACACCTCACGTGACAACGGCTTATATATGTTCAGAGCTGGAAATTACTGGGCCTAATTCAACACTAACATCAGGATGTTCAACGGGACTTGATGTGGTGAACTGGGGCTATAAGATGATAAAACGGGGAGAAGTTGATGTGGCAGTCGTGGGGAGTTCTGATGCACCTATTTTCCCCTTTGCCATGTCCACATTCTGCGCCCTGGGAATCCTCTCAAAACGAAATGAAGCGCCTGAGAAGGCATCCAGACCTTACGATAAAGATCGTGACGGCATGGTGATTAGTGAAGGCGGCGCATCCGTGGTGATCGAGGAACTGAATCATGCGTTAGAGAGAGGGACAACTATATATGCCGAGATTGCATCGTATGCCTCTACCTGCGAGGCACAAGAAGACATTCGCCGTGTTGACATAAGTGGGCAGTCATTAGTCTCAGCATTGGAACAGGCATTGATGGCTGGCAAAATAAGGAGGGAAGAAATAGATTATATCTGTGCCCATGGAAATGCTATTCCGAGTTACGATGTGGCAGAAACGAATGCCTTTAAAACATTTTTTGGAAAACGTGCTTATCAAATTCCAATAAGTTCAATTAAGTCTATGACAGGCCAGGCTTATGCTGCCGGCGGTGGTTTTCAGGTAGTGGCAACCAGTCTTTGTCTTAAAAACGGGTTTATTACTCCCACCATTAACCTGGATATGGCGGATCCTCTCTGCGACCTTGATTATGTTCCACTCCATGCCAGGCGATTCTCCATGGATACAGCACTCATAAACAGCCATAGTGTAGGTGGAACACATGCCGTTCTCGTGTTAAGGAAATATTCTTAAGATATTTTATGCTTTCGACCCAGATAATATCTATTTTCAATTGCATCCTAATTGCCGGGCTCGGAGTATTTGTATTCTTGAGGAACCCCGCCAATGTTATTAATAAGAGATTTTGTTTTTTTGCACAGGTTATATCGGTATGGATATTTTTAGTTTTTTTCTTGCACCTTGCTACCGCGGTAGCACTGGCTACCTTTAGGCTAAGGCTGGTCTTTTGTGCGGCTATCTTTATTCCCTCCACCTTTTTCTTTTTTTCATCCGTCTTTCCTGACCGGGTGGAAAGATCTGTCGATCGGTATTTGAGTATCGTCTTTTTTTCCATAAGCGGCCTTTTATCACTTTTTTCAAATCATATCGTCAAGTGGATATCCTTTGAGAAACAGTTGCCCCAACCCCATCCGGAGTACGGTCATTTATTTCCAGTATTTTGGTTTTACTTTATAGCGTGTATGGCTTATTCCTTATATACCCTTTACAGGAAAAGCAGACGCTTTTACGGGATAAAGAGATTGCAGGTCCAGTATTTATACTTTGGGGTAGCAATATCCGTGTTTTTTGGCATCATTACCAATTTCCTCTTACCGTTAGTAGGTGTATGGCAAGTAGAAATGTTTGTGCCTATGGTAGCCGTCCCCATTCCGATAGCTGTTGCTTACGCTATTGCGCAATACCATCTCATGGATATCAGCGTAGTAATCAGGCGCAGCACCGTTTACGTCGCTCTATCTATTATTCTCGGTGTAATTTATTTTACCGTTGGACTTATTATGAGCAAGATACTTCCAGTATCAGAGTACAAAGAGACCGCCACGAATGTAGTTTCTATCATGATTATGGTTTTAATCTTTGTGCCTGCCAGAGAATCGATACAACATTTTATTGAGAATAGTTTATTTCGTACCCAGTATAGCCATCCGAAGATACTCAGCGGTTCTACGGTGATGTTTTCTTCGATCCATGATTTGAACAGACTCCTCCGTTTTGCCGTCCAATATTTGTATGATTCTGTCGGTATTGAGAAGATAGGAATATTGATAAAGGATGAGAAAACAAAGGATTACCACCTGAAAGCGGATATCAATTTGGCATCTGCAGATAATTTGTGTCTCCTAAATAAGGGAGCTGTGGTTACCTGGCTCCATGAAAAGAAAACCGTTCTTTCGAAAGATCAATTGAGCCGTTTTACGCACGAGGAAACGGGCAACGTATTGGAAGAGGCATTGGCATCCCTGGACATAGACAGTTGTGTCCCGATTTTTCTGGGAAATAATCTCTTTGGCATAATTCTTCTGGGGAAGAAGGCGAACAGTAATATTTTTACACAAGAAGATTTGCAGATGTTTTTGGCTTTCTCTGGTCAACTGGCTATGGCAGCTCATAATGCCAGCCTCTATGCAGGGTTGGAGGAGGCCAAGACTTACCGGGACAACATCCTTCAGAGTCTAAAATGTGGGGTTATTGCTGTGGATATGAAAGAAGATGTGACTCTTATTAATAACGAGGCAAAAAACATCCTTGGACTGGGAAAAACCTGTCCAAGTGAAATAATACTGAATGCCTTCGATAAAGACACTTGTAAACTCCTGAGAAATACGCTTAAGAGTAACAGAGACTATATCGACATTGAAACTATAATTGAAAGAGTTAACAAAAGAGTCCCCTGTAGCATGACCATAACCCAGCTCAGGACTGAAGCCGGAGAAAAGCTTGGGGCGCTCATAATCCTGACAGACCTGACGGAATTAAAATTGCTTCAGGCAGAAAAACAACATTCCGATCGCCTGGCGCACCTTGGCGGACTTGCTTCCAATATTGCCCACGAAATAAAAAATCCACTGGTGGCCATAAACACCTATTTTCAGCTCCTGCCGTACAAAAAAGACGATCCTGAATTCCACAGTAACTTCCGGGAGATTGCCTTGAAGGAAATTGGGCGGATCAACAGAATCATTGAGGACATGCTTAACCTGGCAAAACCTTCTAAACCCGTTCTGCTGCGCATAGACCCCCATTGTGCGATAATGGATACCGTAAGCCTGCTGAAGAATAACGCAGCAGAGAAAGGCGTTGAAATAACTACGATTTTGGAAGGAGAAAGATACCGGATTGTTGCTGATGAGGACAGGGTAAAACAGGTGCTTTTAAATATCCTGCAAAATAGCCTTGATGCTTTGCCGAAAAACGGGCGTGTTGATATATACACATATATATTAGACAGTCTTTCCGGGTTCAGAAAAATGGCAAAAGAACGCCCCGGGAGTATATTCTTCTCCTTTGCTTCGACCCGTCTCGGTGATCAGAATATCCCGTATTTTGTTATAAAGATCTCCGATAATGGTACGGGAATCCCTGTCGAAAAAATTTCACATATCTTTGAACCATTTTCTACTTTTAAGGAGAAGGGTACCGGGCTCGGTCTGGCGGTTGTTTACAGGATCATAAAGGATCATGAGGGAGGAATTTACGTAGAAAGCAGGGAGGGAGCCGGAACAGATTTTTGCATTAGCTTCCCATTAACTAGCATAGATACGGATATTACTACCGCTGCATCAGAAACGGTAGAAACACCTTTAGCTTTATAATCAGTAGGATAAGGCTGAAAAAATTAATTCCCTCGGATTTATGGAGAGAAATTACAGTGTGGCTTTATTAATACGAAGCTCAATTTCATAAGTATTGTAACCACGGCGTACAGGTGTTCGTGGTTTTGTTCTTCGCGGAATAATGTATTTCAATTTTGATAATGATTTCCGTTAGTGTTTTTTTAAGGCAGCGATATCGCTCAGGAAACGTTCATTGGAATACATCCCTTTTTTTACTACTAATGAAACACAATGGTTTAACTTTTCCTTATCCGCCAGTGTCAAGTCCTTTGCAGTAATCACGATAATGGGAATGGTGTTAGTCTCCAACGAAGTTTTTAATTTGTCTACGACATCAAATCCGCTTACTTCCGGCATCATCAGGTCTAAAAGAATCAGATCTGGTTTACAAAAAAATGTCTTATCAATCCCTTCCTTTCCGCCCGAAGCCGTTAAAACATCATATCCTTCTGCGCTGAGGAGGGTGTTGAGTAACTCGACCGATTTGGGATCATCATCAATAATCAATACCTTCGTTTGTGAGTTGTTGAGTTTTGGGAGGAATCCGTATGAGGAGAGTTTCGATAAGAGATCGTTTCTGCTTATCGGTTTGTTGAGATAATCTGTCGCACCCAACCCAAAGCCAATGTCTTTATTATCTACAAGGGAAATTACCAATACGGGGATATCTTTAACCTCGGTATCCTCCTTCAGCTCTTTTAATACCTCCCATCCGTCTTTTTTGGGGAGCATTATGTCGAGGGTAATGGCGAATGGTTTGAATTTCCTTGCCTTGAGCAATGCCTCTTCACCATCGAAGGCAGTAATTGTCTGATAGCCTGACTTATTTAAAAAGACACACAATAGTTCGCTCGTCTTAGGATCATCTTCTACCACCAGAATAGTTCCCCGATTTTCCGGCGCTTCCAATAGATGGACACTCTCTTTCCTTGTTCTGGTACCCTTATTTACCGGCAAGGTGAAGTAAAAGACACTGCCGGTACCCACCGTGCTCTCAAAGCCTATTTTGCCGCCGTGCATTTCAACTAATTTCTTCGTGAGAGCAAGACCCAAGCCTGTTCCTTCATATTTACGTGAGTAAGAACTATCAACCTGTGAAAACCCAACGAAGATCTTTGGGTAATCTGCGGGCGCTATACCGATACCGGTATCGGTAACTTTAACTTCGATGGAATCTTTTTCCTTTCGCTGTGTTATCGTGCGGATGGTGCCGTTTTCCGGAGTAAATTTAATGGCATTGGAGAGCAGATTATACAATATTTGTTTGAACTTGGTAGGGTCTGCAACAAGGCGGTCAAGTGGATTATGGATCGCAGTCTCAATGACAAGTGACTTTTTATTTGCAAGACCTTTCAGGGTTATTAAAACGGCTTCCACTGCCTTGCCAAGCTCAAACTCTTCATACTTCAATTCCAGCTTACCTGATTCCACCTTCGACAGGTCAAGGATATCATTGATCATCTGCAAGAGATGTTGGCCACTGCTGTGAATATCTGTAACAAACTCCGTCTGATCCTCATTTAAATCGCCGCACAACTTATCCCGAAGCACTTCAGAAAAACCAATAATTGCGTTTAATGGGGTGCGCAGTTCATGGGACATGTTGGCAAGAAACTCACTTTTGGCCTTGTTGGCCGCCTCGATCTTCCTCTTTTGTATCTCGGCAAGCCGTACCTTCTCCTCAAGCGCGGCATGATAGCTATGAATATAGGTATCCATGGCCAGTTGCATATCCAGGTTCATAATCTTGTCTAATGCCATGAGGTACTCCATCATTCTTTCAGGCTGGTCTTTGTATGTTTTCATGATAAGTGGAAACAGAAGCCGATGATATAAGCAAGACGCCCCAATGTACCAGGTGGGGTGCAGATCTATGCGATCAAGAGCCTTGCCGACATTTAACCGATGCTCAAAGTATTTCTCTTCATAATTTCCCTCAGTCAGCATCAGGAGATATTCCTTTTGTATGCGCTTGACCTTTTCAATGGTTTCGTCGTCAGGTAAAAAAGACTGGGTTTCCTTAAATCGGAGGAGATGATTAAAAAACTTGTTTATTATTTCATCGGCATGTTGTTGAATGAGTCCTTTTAGTTCTCTCAGCAGAATTACATCTCGCTCACTAAAAGCTATATAATCCTTACGGCTCTGACGCTCCTGTTCGCCGAGGACTAAGTCTTCGATAGGCATGACGTGTTCTTCCATTACAAACACCTTATTAAATTTGGTTATCGATTATTGTATTTTTTTAATTCGGTGTATATTTTACCATAAATTTATCCGAACTATAAGGAGAAACTGGCATCAATGCAACGGTTGTGCGGGATAAATACGCCAATTTTCAGAGGGGTGTTTGTAAAATTCTCTTTTGATTCCACCAAAGGGTTCTGTGCGGGCGAGTAGTTTTGATTGATCTTTTTTGGGGCGGTTCTTAATCTGGGGAGTAAAAGTCACATTCTCCTTCAATTACTTGATACTGCCCATCTCTAAAACTAGGAGGCTGATGGGTTGACTCCAGGCAAAGTGCAAGCACTCTTTTATCGTAGCCACCGTGTCTTCCAGCAATATTCCGTTTGCCACCGTCTTCATAGCGAGAATTCCGATGTCATACTTTACCGCTTCCGGGATGACTTGCAGAATAAAACTCAGATAGTGTGGATCCACAAGATTCACGGGTAACTAACCCGGATATCTCACCGAAGAGATAGAAATCCCCTGTTGTTTATGGTATAAGATGTCTGCAAGGAACAGATTATACACAACAGAAGGAGGGATGAAGGTGGAAACAGGGTGTAAAGACAGAATAGGGTATCAGGAGTTGAGCGGAAGGAAGGTAATATCGCAATTGAATGGAGGACAAATAACCACAGACCCAAGAGGTCTTTTCCTGAGAGAATATAGAAAGGGCATGTCCTGAGGATATCGAAGGGCAAGAGGTTTTATCAAAGAGTTTTCCCGGTGTTTAGCGATTATCGGGATCAAGAGGTGATAGAGTATACGGTAGAAGAGTTATTATTACAGAAGATGTATGGGATAGCGTTAGGGTATGAGGACTTGAATGATCATGATCAATTGAGGAGAGATCCACTCTTGGCGGTATTGTGCAAGAAGAAAGACCCGACAGGCCAGGACAGGCGAAACAAGAAGGAAAAGGGGGAAGGCGTTGACAGGAAAGAGTACGCTCAACCGTCTGGAGTTAACGCCTGCGGATGCTGGGAAAGAGAGCCGTTATAAAAAGATTGTTTATCCTTGTCCCGAACGCACGTGAGGGAATGGGGAGAAGGTAGAGCGATTTTTGTTGATGCATTTTTGAGGTCATGCAAAGAGAAGCCGGGGCGAGTAGTATTGGATTCGGATGCGACGGATGATCTGATACACGGGAATCAGGAAGGTCGTTTCTTCCATGGATATTATGGTGGGTATTGTTATTTGCCCCTGTAGTAGTGCGGGGCGATTCAGGGTTTGTGAAGGAAGAGATCATGAGTTGGTGTGAAGCAAACCAGGTAGACTCTCTTTTTGGACTTGCAAGTAACCCTCGATTACAAGAAGAAATACAAGGCGAAATGGCAGAGGCAGGAAGACAGTACGAGCAGACAGGAAGAGCATCACGGGTGTATAAAGATTTTTTCTATAAAACGGTGAAGAGTTGGCCCAGGGATCGTCGGGTAGTTGGCAAGGCGGAATATTTAGAGAAGGGGGCAAATCCACGGCTTGTGGTAACATCATTAAAATCAGAGGAGATAGATGCCAAAAGTCTTTATGAGCAAGAGTATTGCGCACGGGGGGAGATGGAAAACAGGATCAAGGAACAGCAGTTACATTTATTTGCCGGACGGACAAGCACAGAGACAATGCGTGCCAATCAACTGAGGCTGTGGTTCTCGTCAGTGGCTTACGTGTTACTCAACGAATTAAGACGGATAGGGCTTTGTTCAACAGAATTCTCACAAGCACAATGCATCACGATCCGATAAAAAAATCTTTCGGCTTGCTTTTCAAAATATTTGCAAAGCATATCCATTGCTCCGTTGAAGTTCAGAAAAGATTTACCGTTGTAAGTATGATTTTGCTAAGCCGGACGGGAGCGCTACGCCCAAAATACACCTTGTGATAGCATCTTCCCGGGTTTTTATCAATAAAACGATCAGGATATTCAATGGTGATGCATAAAAGCAGAAAAATCAGTCTTGGCTACCAAATTCATTATGTATTTTGAAACCTTTTGCTATCACAAATTACCCTCTGTGAGAAATGCGGGTTAGCGAAAGAAACCCTGGCAGATATGCCTCTGATGTCTTTTAAAGGCGCTGATCTTGCAAAGAAGATGCACTATCGAATATCAATAAGAGCCGTCATAGTTGTTTATACATGGAATATGGCAGGGGTAATCCACCCCTCTTGGAATGGTTGGAGCAGATTGCAGGAAATGAGGAAATGTACGATCTTGAAGCGCTCAAAGAATCCCTCCGCGGGAAAACGGAAGAGTTTATCAACGAATATCTGGCAGACGTCATAGCAAAGACTGTGGGCGAAGATTTTCATCAATTTCTCCACAAGGCGGATGTCTTCAGACAACCGGTAGAAGGCACTGCCTACGATTCATTTGGCAGTCGTAAACTCCTGGAAAAGGGCGTCAATCTGACCTTGTTTGAACGTAAAGATGTCCCAAATCGTGAGTCCTTATACTGGGTAACACCAGTCACATGGGACAGCCAATGGGGCAAGCTTTCAGAAGAAGAGAAAAAGAAGATGCATAGGATTGCTTACACGTGGTATGGTGAGAAGATAAAGACAAATCAAATAGCTAACTACCGCTATTGGGCAGAAGCCGTTCACCACACCCTTGGATTGGGCAATATCAGGGGCGCCTGTAAGCATGCCATTGTATTGGGTGAATATTTAGAAGATAATTAGTATCTGAACGAAAACGCCCTTTTTTTGAAAAGAATGAGGGTGATTCTGCGCTTGCTAAAATCGTTTCTTAAAATTTGATGCTGGATTCTGGCAGAAATAAGTATTTCTTACTCATTTCCCTTT
>WBZR01002097.1_pt1 | contig 21956 bp, 23 predicted proteins | sample 5204231 | NCBI WGS metagenome assembly WBZR01 (sample SAMN12412403, study PRJNA552823) | activated sludge metagenome | isolation source: activated sludge from anammox sidestream of wastewater treatment plant... | place: USA: Virginia | collected 2017-08 | reverse complement strand
TTTTCTTAATTGTCACTTTTTGCGCAGGTTCGTATGGGATTTATCTAAAAGACCAGCATAAAGTGCCGGGGAGTGCTGCTGCAGGCCTTTATCAATAGATTATATCGAAGAAAGTACTGGGCCGGCTGAAATGATTTTACTAACTATATCCCGGGAGTTACCGGCTTAGGCGGATGAACCGTACAGGTTTAGAGTAACTGAGTTGTAAAACGAGTTTTATCCGGATTCCTGAATCAGATTCCTGACATCCATACCGTTCGGTATTTATTTAAAATATAAAAACAGCATTGTATTCATAGTACTAACTTGTCCTGAAACAAGTTTACACTAAAACTGTGCAAAAATGTACCATAATAAAAGGAAAATTATTCAAAGAGTAAATCTTTTACCGAAACAGAAAGGTATGCTGTTACTCAGGAGATGCTCAGAAAAAAAACAGTGAAAAAAGCAATCCGTAAATTGCCCGTTACAAATCGTCTTGATAAGATCAAACGAACTCACTATCGAATCAGCAATCATACTCCCAACAAGATTCATTATGTTGTTGAACCAGTTGAAGTGAAACAAACCTGGAAGAACTATCATCCGAAAAACAAACTACCTGTAAACTCATATCCGGATTAATACTATACTTGTAAGTGAATAACAGGACTAACAATAAAAACTGTAAACTTTTTTCAGGACGAGACATGCCATTATTTATTTTTCCAACGTTCCAAATGTCCCAACATAAAAGGTCTCGAAAAAAGCCAAGCAAAAGATTTGTTGTGTCCGCCTTCAACCATTCCCTTTCTTGATATTTCTGAAAACTCTTTCAAGGTTAGATTTCCGCCTTTAAATTCACCGTTTTCGTAACAATAGCTACAATATTTTAAACTTTTAGTTCCGTCTCTTTCTGTGCCGCCACCTTGAGGGTCTTTGTGCAGAGGTATTCCGCAACTTTGGCAATTTTTGTATGTATGTCCCATTTTATTTGTTGTTTGTCAATGTCATTAGTTTGTCTGTTGGTGGTCGTCCGCAGGGTTGCACCTAACGGTTTGGGTATTGCCGAAGGCGGGGTGTTTTAGCACAAAAGTTCAATAGAAGAACGAATGCTGAACCTTGCACAAATGCCCAATCGAAGCCGTTCAGCCCCGCTTTTGGCAATACCTTGTTATGTGCCGTTTATCTTCTCCTCATCCTTTACTCGCAATAATTGTTGTCAAGCGATTTACAATTTGATTGAATTTGATTGTCATACCATTAGCCTCTAATTGTCCAACCACTTCGCTTGCCAAAAGTCTAACTTTTTTATAAGTGCTAACTTTTTGTATCCAAACATCATTAGTTTTCTCGTACAAAAGGTCGGTTACATTTACAAATTCGTCTTCATAATCAAGAATACACGTCAAGATTTTCGTGTCATCACTTTTTACAGGTATAAATCTGTCTTTTCCTGCCAATTTAGTCGAGTAGTCACGAAATGAAAGAATGAGTTTTCCATTTTTATCCAATGACTTTACAGTATCTAGTATAAAAGTTTTAACTTCAATTTTATTGCCCAAATGCGATAAAGTGTCTCCACAGCAAATAATTAATTCTGGTTTGTCGGCAAATGTTACTACATTTTTAATGTCGTCTTTGATTACTGTAATATCTAAATCGTATGCATTTACTTTAAGCTCGTCCAAAAGCTGTTGGTTAAAGTCAATTGCCAAAACTTTGAAGCCAACCTCTGCAAGTGGAATACTTTGAAGTCCGTGTCCCGCTCCAAGGTCAATAGCAGTTTTGTTTGATGTTGGTCTTATGAAGTTATCAGTAAGAAAACGTTTGAATTCATTTGTTTTTGTATGAAAGTCGCCCGTCATCCAAGAATAAAAGTGTCCAAGGTGGTTGTCATAATGTTCTTTTACTGTCATATTTCTATTCAATTGTTAGTCGTCCTAACGGTTAGCAAATTGGCGATGGGTGGGATTTTTAGCACTAACGCTCAATCGAAGAATAGAAGTTGAATTTTGCACTTCCGTTGATATGAAGCCGTCCACCCCGCCTATTGCCAATTTGTTTGTTGTGGGCTGTGTTGTTTAATTGTTTAGTAGTCTTGATAATATTACCACGAAAAGTTCATTATTCTCTGTGAACTGCAAAAGGGGCGACCTTCCTGTTTCTTTTGAAATCTCAACTCCGTCAGAATATGGAATAAATGATAAAATCTTATTCAAATTTATAATGCTGCTTTTATGATTACCTGTAAAGATTAATCGTTTGTTTGTTAAATACAGTGTACCACTATTTAAATGTTTCCATTCCTCACTTTTTACCCTTTGTATATTTAAGCTCCCTGCTCGGTATCTAACTCCTTTCATTATCCTGATACTCGCAGTGGGGCCTGAATAATTTAGGCGTTTGGTTACAGTTCGTTTTTCATACCAATCAGCTGAAGTCCGAAAGTAACAAACCTCCTGTTTACCCAGTGAAATTGGAACGTCTATTTCTGGAATTTCTCCGTTTTCTATTGTCCAATAAAGTTTGTACTTGGCAAGTTGTTCTTTTGTGGCATCTTCATATGAAAGATTGACATTAAGACTCTTGCAAATTAGTTCAAGTCGTTTTTCTTCATCAGGTGATAGTCGTTCATCTGAAACTGCGTTTTGCACATATTCTTGTATATATGTTTTGCGTACTTCTTCAGAAATTTCGTTTGCAAGTTCATCGGGCAATAAGAGGTTTCGTTGTAATGTGTCCAAAAATGTCTGTTCATTTTCTGAAAGGTCTCTGTCTTCAATAACTTCACGAAAAGTCTTCTTATAAATCTTGCTTGTGATATTATTATGAATCCCGTGTAATTCTGTATCATTTAAGGATAGAATATTCTTTAAATGCTCTAGTTCGGAAATTTCTTCTTTAGAAAGCATTTTATCTTTTAAGCAATAAAATAAGTAGTCAGAGTAAAGACTGTACAAACCCTTTAATGTTGTTTTAGATACCTTATTGCCATATTTATTTATTAAGCTTGATATTTCAGCCTGTGTAATATCAGTTATAGGCTGAGATGAAAACAAATTATTTACTTCAATCAGAAAGTTTTCAGATGGTTTTTTATTCAAGATTCTTTGAATGAACCCGGGCTTTTGTAAAGCCTTTTGTTTAAATGCTTCTGTTGACATAGGTTAAGTTTAGTTTGTGCCAAAAAGTTTGCTAAACCATGATATTTTATCAGTTGTTATGCCGTCCCCTAAATAATATGTAATAAACATTTCGTGTGTTCTATACAGGTTTATTACAATCTCTTTTTCAGAAATTGCCACTGGGCAGCCCTCATCAGTTTGATAAATCTCTTTTCCACTTTCATCCTCTTGCCGCTTTATTGTAGTGGTCAAAGTCGTATTATTAGGAAGTTCTGCAGAAAATTTATTTCCTTCAATAGTTGCGATTTTCTCAACTTAAAATACTTTTTCCTTACTTGAATTACCTGCTAAAACAGATTGTTTGTAGCTTTTAAAAATTTTTAATTCATTTTCCATTTGTTCTAATTTTATTGTTAGTTTGACGTTGATGTGAACATAGCCCACAACGGTCCGCAGCTTGCCGAAGGCGGGGCGCTCGGAGACGCGGCTTGTCTGGTTGCTTTAAAGTTTATTACTTGTTGTTGGTTTCATTTTGTTCTCTTGCCCCGCTTTTCGGCAAGGTGCTGTTAGGGGTAGTTATTTATTCCCCTATTAATTCAAAACACCTTAATAAAATCTTGTTTGCCTTCTCTGCGTCACCTTCTACATAGGTCTCGCTATTATATATTCTAACACTTTTTATTTTGTTCCGTTTAAAAAAAGCAATATCATTTTTTGTCAGAAGATAATATGTGTGTGTGCCGTATCCTTCGCTTCCAACAAATCCGGGTGCACCACAACCCTTACAAGCAACTGTTGACTCATTGTTGTATAACGTCAAAGTTGAATCATTCTCAAAGAGAAATATAATCTGATCTTTTTCATTAATTGAGTATATTTTATTATTCATCATCATTTTTAATTCAAACCAAACCGTCTCATCAACTTTTTGGATTCTAAAGTTTGTGAATAGCGAAGACATGCCGCCTTTACCAATCAGTTTTTCCCAACTGGTCGCCTTAATAGTTTTCTTTGTAAACTTATCTGTTTCATTTTTCTCTAGTTTCTGAGAATATGTCTGGTTTATCAAAACTGCCAACATAACAACAGTTAAAGAAATATACTTTTTCATATTTATTGAATTTTTAATTTAGCTTGCTCTAATAATTCAAGTAGTTTTGGAAAATCATCCTTGTTTAGAAATACATAAGAGTCGGAATCAAACTTTTCAAGTTTTATGTATGTCGACCAGCTTCCTTTACTCCAAAAACATCCGGCTTCAAATCCGCCTCGACTTTTGAATGAAACTTCGGTGTAATTGGTAGCTGTCGAAGGGAATATTTTTTCTTGAATGATTTTTATAGACTTTATCAGTCCATCAATTTCGTCAGCGTCTAGTACTGCGATTTTCGTGTCAGATGAGTATTTGCCTGTATGCTCATACTCAAACTTTACTGCGCTTTGTTTTTGATTATTGATTAAGTCAGTATAATAAACAACCTTAATTTCGGCATCTTTGATTTTTCCGATGTCAATAAATTCCTTTTTAATTAGAGCACCCGCTTTTGATGAAAATTTTTCAGCGTTACTTAATTCCTGTTCTTTTGTCTGTTGATTTTGCCCAAAGCAAATTGTAGCGAAGACAAGAAGTGTCGCAAGAGAAAGTGTTTTTTTCATAGTTTGTCTGTTTATGTTGATTTGTTTAATAATTACCCCTAACGGTCCGCGCATTTGCGTCAGGCGGGCTATTCAAAGCTCCGAACGTGTCTGCCGTGATACCGTTTATTAAATGTACTAAAGTTCACGAGGCTTGTCAATAGGTGAGTGGCGCCAGCCACACATTTAAATACAAGCCTCTCTTGCACTTCTGCCCGCTTGTCGCAACATGCGTTGTTAGGGGGCGTTTATTTCGTGCTTACATAAGTCAAATACAATTTGTTCGTCTAAGGAATTGTATGTGTTAACAAAATTTGGATTTTTATTTAATATTTTGTCTTCGTAATCTCCTGTACTTTCACCAATTCTCATAATTCCATGTGAACGAAAATTTGTCTGCTCATAAATATTACATAGTTCAAGTAGATTTGGTTTGAGATTGGAAAAAAGTGATTGCAGTTTTGTGTAAAACTCTTTTTGCTTGTCGGCTATATTCAATTCTTTAAATGATTTGTCCATTTTAGTCTCAACGAAATACATTTCAAATGGTTGGCGAGTAATTAATCCAATGACCTCTTCTTTGCGTCCTTGCAATGCTAAACCAACAAGCCAGTTAAAGAACTGCATTGAAGAGTTTGTTATGTAATCTTTATATTTTTTGTCTTTGAAATTTATCACTGCAATTTTCTCATACACTTTATAGCGGTTCATGTTCTTCATGTTTGCAAAACCAGAAAAGGAGTATTTCTGCAGTTGTCCGTTTAATAAGTCATAGCTATCTTGTACTTTTCCAGCGTCAAAGTGATAATTAGCAAGTTTAAATAAGCTCTCGTCAGATGGATAAATTTTTATTGCTTCTTTAATAAGTTCAATTGCCTTTAAAATATCAGTTTTTTTTAATGAGGTCGATTGTTTAATCAATTCATTGGCTTTTAGATATTCTTCGCTTGGTTGTAAGTCAAATTCCATTTGCGTTTATTTTATGTCAAATTGTAATAGGCAATGATTCTGTCGCAGTAATCAAGTGTTGCTAAATATATTAAATGGTCTACGCCCCATTTAATTTGATTTTGATTAAACCAATTAATGAGGTCTATTTTATCTTGATTGCAGTAGTGCTTTGCGTCCCTTAGGTTATCAAATTCAACTATATTTAGGTTTGTGATAATTGCTTCGCTGTCTGAGTACTCATAGCCAGTACCATTAGTGAAATTATCTATTGTCCCGAAGGTTCTTTTTGTTTCTTCTGTGTATTCAATGACCGAAGAGCCTAAATGTATATTATAATTACGTAGTTGTTTTACAATATGCAGTAATGGATTTTCAGTATTAATTATTAATAAATGAGGTAGCGAAATGTTGTTTATTTTGGAGTCAATTTTAATAACTTCTTCAATGGAAACAAATTCTGATATGGCGGCTCTTAATAAACCCTTTTTGATTATTTGATTACTTTCTGAGTGAAATTTTGCAGTAAAATATAATGCACAGTCCGCTCTTTCAAAAACATGATTAAAGGTTTTTAAAGAATTTGTTCTTTTGTCACCAAGCTGGCATAATAGTGGTCTTTTGTTGTCGAGTGCAGGAAGTTGTCTGAAATCTAATTTGTTCATGTCCTTATAAATGCCCCCTAACGGTTTCGGGCTTTGCGTTGGTGGGCTTTTGAAACCGTAAACTGTCTGCCAGCACCAACGTTTATTAAATGCACAAATGTTTCTATTCGCACTGTCCGCCCACTAACGCAAAACCCATGTTAGCAGATGTTTTTTGTCTTTCGTTTTTATTTCAATACTATTTCCACCCTTCTGTTCTTCTTTCTGCCTTCTTCGTCTTTATTTGTTGTTACAGGGCAAAGTGGACCAACTCCATCAGCATTCAAACGGCTTTGAGAAATTCCTTTAGAAACCAAGTAGCTTACAACAGCAGCAGCCCGGTCTTTTGAAAGTTTCATATTATGAGCAAAATCGCCTGTGTTATCTGTGTGTCCAACAACATAAATATGTACAGTTGGATTTTCTTTCAGATAGGTAACCAAGGTGGTCAATTCTTTATCTGACTCAGGTTTAATAACTGATTTGTCTGTGTCAAAGAATATTCCGTATAGCGGGATTTTACCATCTTTGGTAATAGCATCTTTAATTGAGATTACAACTTCCTGCGTCATGTCTGTTTCTTCGATAATGTGGACTATATACCCCTGTTCATTTGCATCAACTGCATATTGAATTTGCATATAGATATTTTTTTTATCATGCTTGAACTTAAACATGTCATTGTCTTGTGAGAGATTTTCACCTTTCACTTTTAAAACGGCATTAAGATAATTCTGCCTAATATAAATGCCACTTACAGTTCTTTGATCCGTTTCGCTTTTGTCATATTTGAGTCTATAATAAATTCCTCCTTTTTTCATTGAAATGTATTTACCATTAAGTCCATAATAACTGAATTCAAACTCGTTGAACTCAGAATATTTACAGCTTGTCAAATCAAAGCCTTCAATTTTGTTCAGATAAGAAGGCTCCTTACAGTCATCTTGTGCCCATATCATCAGCGGAACCATTAATAGGATAGCGATTGTTAAATTTCTCATGTTCAATTTATTTATTTTTGTTGTTAAAATATCTGCTAACGGACAAGTATATGCAAAGTGGGCGATTGCGGGCTTCAATCTTATCAAACCAAGACAATTTTGAAACGAGCTACAAACGTTGAATTTACTACAATCTCGCCCATTTTGTATATACAGTGTTGGCGGCAGGTTTTTTATCTCACAATTTTAATTAATTTATTTCTTGCTGTATTTGCTTTTTGCATAGCTCCAATTCCTTCAAATTCAAAAATGGTTTCGTGGTCAAATTTACCATCATTCCATTCTATTGTTAAATAAGCCAGTTCGTTTTTTTTCTTTTTCTTTAAAGCAAAAGCAAATACTCCTGTTACAAGTAATCGTCCGACTGTTACTTTTTTCTCAATTGTTGATTGGTCTTCTGCTAAAATATTCTTAATAAAAGAATTTTCTATTTCTCCTTTTTTAATAGGCATAGCCATTGGTGGCTCTAACATTATCACAAGTTTGTTCTCTTTTGGATAAATTGTGCTTATTTGAATAGGATTGTCAATATCAGGATGTCCTGCGATATATTTTCCTGTTTCAATTTTATTTTCAGGAGTGTAACCTTGCTCAACTAATTTTGCATTGTTTGCTTTTTGTTTTTTTGACCCTGTAATTCCAAGAATTACAAACAGTATAAGGGCGATAATTAAAATAATCCAAAACATAGTAGTTGCTTTTAATTTATTTTCCTGTAATTATTTATAATTCTGTTATATCAGCTTTACCTTCCCAAGAATTCGTATCGTAAATATAAAGTTTACTAAATCCGTTTTTCTTGTTGTATAAATAATATGCTTTAATGTGTTTTTGAGGTTCTTCGTCCATTCCGTAAAATGCGGTTAAAGGATTATTTGGGAACACAGCATTTTCTTTATTGTCAAAAAATACGACATAGTGAAAAGTTCCATTATTAAAGCTTTCTTTTTTACTTTGGCAGAACATTTTCAATGTATCTGTACTAAAATTCTCTGGAATAACATAAAGTTCCATTGAATTTATGTTATCTCCAACTGTTTCCGATTTACTGTCAATAAAAGCGAATGGAAATTTTGTGTTCGTTTTAGTCGAACAAGCAACCATTAATCCAATGGTTAGAAAGAAAAGTAATTTTTTCATTGTTTTTTGTTTTTAATGTGATACTGATTCGTTTTTTAGGACGGGTCAAACTTGCCGCCAACGGTATCGGGCTTTGCGTTCGGGCGGGTATCGGAGCACAAAACTGTCAACCTGCACTGAACTTGAATAGAAGCACAAAGCTTCAAATTTGCACATCTCCCCGCCTGACGCAAAACCCGTGTTAGCTGTGGTTTTTCCTTTAGTTTCCAGCACCTTCTTCAATAACTTCTAACAGGTTTCCATCATTGTCAAACTTTGCTTTTACGAAATTTTTCACTCGTCCACCGAAAGCATTTTTGCCACTATAAACTGTTCTAACTACAATGTAGTCTTTCATATCCCAATATTTCGTTTCTACGTGTTCGTAGCTATCAGGGTCGTTCATTGCTTTCTTAATTAATTTTGTCAAGGTGTTGTGTGAGCCGTCCCAAGCACTAAATTGTTTTTCTAATTGTATTTGTCTCTCGGTCTTTGGTGTGCCGTCTGCATTTTTATTGCTGTCTGTGTCGTCACTGCCAAATGCTATGAAGAGAAAGAAACATACAGCTAAAGCTGAAAGAATGTGTGAAGTGATTTTTTTTGTTGTCATACGGATTTGATTTTTATTGATTTTAAATTGTTTACAAAAAGGAAAGGAATTAGTGACGCTAATAAAAGTAACACCAAGTCCATAAAGTCAAATGTTCCTGGAACTATGTTAACCAATTGTCCAATTTCTGAAAAAAGTCCAATTGTGGGTGCTAAGAATAACCAAAAGGCTGATTGTCGGTTTACGTTAAAGTTCCATAATGTCAGTAAAATGAAGTTGAATGAAAATAGCCATAAAGCATCAGGCAAGCTAAATTTTATCCAACTTGGAATTGTCAAGGTTTGTAGATGTTGGTTTGAACGTAAAAAAGCAACGGTGTCAGCAAGCCCAATTTTCTTGAACCAACCAAACATTATTAAAGTGTCAGTCCGATAGGTCAGATAAATTAGTCCACCTAAAATTACTGGCAAAAGTCCAATTATTATTTTTTTTGTCATTCCGTTATGTGTCGTGTCGTTCATAAAATCACAGCTAACGGTGGCAACCTGCCGCAGGCCGGAAATACAAAGATAAGAATGGGAACGAAGTTACAAAATACTACAAACTTTCCACCGAAACACGTGCAGCCCGGCTTGCGGCAGATTGCTGTTATGGCAGGTAGCCCATCTAAATCACACTCAGGGCATTTACTTCCAAGGACTTTTTGCCTTTCCCTTGCCGTATGGTGGTGTAAGATATTCCTTACATGCATTTTAAAGGCCTTTCCGAAGCAATTGGCGATTCATCTGTCCGCCGAATACCAATGACCAGGCGAAGCAATATAAGGCCGTATTCTTGTCCCGCACCAGGCAAAACAGGCCAGCGAAAAGCAGTGTCGGCGTCCTGTCCGCCGAAGCATGATAAGCATTATCAAAGAACCATTTCTATAAACCTGTCCCGGGCGATTTCAAAACACTTCAGCAGCATTAAATGCCAATTATTTTGCGTTCATAAAAATGTCCGCCGACACGAAAATAAAGCGATGAGGGCTATCTGCTATAACGGTGGCAACCTGCCGCAGGCCGGAAATACAAAGATAAGAATGAGTCCCAAGTTACAAAATACTACAAACTTTCCACCGAAACACGTACAGCCCGGCTTGCGGCAGATTGCTGTTATGGCAGGTAGCCCATCTAAAGAACACTCAGGGTATTCATTTCCAAGGACTTTTTGCCTTTCACTTGCGGTATGGTGGTGTAAGATTTTCCTTGCATGCATTTTAAAGGCCTTCCCGGAGTAATAGGCGATTCATCTGTCCGCCGAATACAAAAATACCAGGCGAAGCAAATAAAGGCCGTATTCTTGTCCCGCACCAGGCAAAACAGGCCAGCAAAAAGCAGTGTCGGCGTCCTGTCCGCCGATGCACGATAAGCATTATCAAAGAACCATTTCTATAAACCTGTCCCGGGCGATTTCAAAACACTTCAGCAGCATTAAATGCCAATTATTTTGCGTTCATAAAAATGTCCGCCGACACGAAAATAAGGCGAAGTGGGCTATCTGCTATAACGTTCCCGGGCTTTACGTCCGTGCGGCATTTGGAAAATTTTCTGTCTACCCGCCGCCAACTTTATTAAATGCCCAAACGCTGCCTCTTTTTTTGTTTAAAGTAAAAATAAGCATTCCGCCGTCGGCGGGCAACTTTTAAACAAAAAACTTAGAGTCTGCCCGCATGGAGTAAAGCCCGTGTTACAGGTTGTTGCCGCCCCACAGTTACACTACGCTTCAGTGTCCGCTTTGTTGAATGAATTAATTACATCGTCCATTTTGCTTTCTGTCCAGTCATCAACTTCAAACTGTTTAATTTTTAGTTCATTGTTATGATACACTGCTAAATACGGAGTTGGTGTTCTTTGTAGGGCTGCTTTCTTTTTAAAATCAAATTCGCTTAGATGTCCGGTAATTGTATTTATTACTTTATGGTCGACGAATTCAATGCTTATGTTTTCTTTGTCAAAGTAAATTTTATTAATATAAACGTTGTTTCTGCGGTCGGCTTTAAAATACTGAATGATAAACATTATTAACCCAATACCAATTCCCCACATTACATTGCTTGATGCTGTCACGATAAGTCCAAAGATGATTGAAACAACGAGATTGATTATCAAAGAGCTTTTTGTTCTTTTAGCATAATCTTCGTCTGTGTTTTTAAAATTAAATTCAGTCATTGTTGTCTTGTCAGCGTCTGCAATTTAAGAACGAAAATTTATTTGTCAATGATAAAATTGTCTACGGAGAAATTGTCCGCGGCAATTACCTGTAACGTTTTGCAGCTACCCGAAGGTGGCGATTTTGAAGCACTTCACAGTCAACCAAGCAGAAACTTTGATAGAAGAACAAAGCTTGATTTAACCACTGAACCGCCACTTTTGGGTAGGTGCGGTTATGGGCTGGTTACTTTATTTTCATGCGTTCCTTCAGCTGTAACAAGGTTTTCCAATATGGTTTTTCGTTCACAAGTTTTTCTGTCCTAATTTGTTTGTTTCTTAAAATATTTTCCAATCTGTATTTATACTGATCAATGAAATGAGTTTCAGTTAAAGTTTCGTTCTGGATTAAGATTTCGCAAAGTTCAAACAAGCCTAAGTAAGCATCAATTTTGGCCCAAGTTTCATTGTCCTTTGGGATTTTTCCAGTCTGCCATTCACCCATTGGTCTAAGTTTAAAATGAACTTCATTATGCATAGGAAACATATTTCTTAATTCTATAAGAAATTTACCTTGTTCAATCCGTTTAGATTGTTGAATGCTCAATATTCCTATTACCAAGGTAATAATCCCTAAGGGTAGACCAATTATTGTGACTAAATTGGCAATATAATCGATTTGTTCCATGATGAAATATTATTCAAGGCGGGCTTTGCCCGCCTTGAATGCTAAAAGTTATTGTATTACAATTTTTCTATTTTCAACTGTGTTATTTTGCGGGTCAATCAACTGCACAAAATAGATTCCGTTGCCTGTCCAAGTGGATAAGTCTATGTATGATGTCTGCTGATTGATTAATGTTGTGAATACCGTTTGTCCAACTGCATTTACGATTTTAAGTGTGTATCCATTCATTGAAACAAAATTGCCATAATCAATTGTTATATGTGTATTTGCAGGATTTGGATATACTTTAAGTGTATTCAAATTGCTTGGAGGATTTAAACTTGTCAAAGTAGAATTTATAATTAATGTGTCGGTGACTGTAGTAAGCAGGGTGTCATAAACCGTCACAATACAAGTATCCAAAATGCTTATTACCGCAACATTCGAAGTATCAATGCAATTTCCAGAGGTTGAAATTACTCTAATTGGTTGTGCATGATTTGATAACTGAACATTAGCAATATTCAAAATTGAAGTATTGGCCCCAGAATAATATCCGAAATTATTCAATGTTTGAAATCCTTGTCCAAAATTACTTTGCCATACATAGCTTGGATTTGGGTCTGATGTTGTTGCTGTAAAAGTTGCATTGCTTCCTGTGCTCAATGAGTTTGTTTGTGGTGTTATTGTTGTGTTGTTGGCACAGTTGGATGCGTTGTAAAGTGCAGTAATTTCTTGCTGTGTTAGTGCACGATTCCAAATTCCTATATCATCTATTTTACCTTTAAACCACCTGTACCAATTATTATTCTCATTTGTAAATTCCTTGCCGATATACAACGGTTCAGCAGAATTATCAAGTGTGAAAGTTGTTTGATTGGAATTCTCTAAAGAACCGTTAATGTACAAAGAAAAAGTTGAACCGTCATATACAGCGACCAAATAATACCAAGTATTTAAATTTGGTGAGGTGTTACTGATTACTGCTTCATTAGGGCAACAGCTCATATGCGCTGCTGTACTTGCTATTGAGGTAGACAGGCCGGTAGGTAAAGTTGTAAAATTATATCCTGTTGCCCAACCTGAATTTCCTGGTTTACCAAAAATAGTTCTTTGGTTATCTGTATTGCCACTTCCGTCAGGTAAGGAAGGATTTACTGAGTAATCAGGAATATTTATCCAACAACTTAGTGTGTATTGATTTGTGAGATCTAGAGAGTTGTTATCTGGCACAGAAATAAAACTATTTGTTCCATTAAAACTATATGCACTGTTTGTATTACCAAATCGATCGGTAGTTAATGTTGCACTAGTTACTGTTCCATTAAGTCCATTCACACTTTCATCATTTGCATTGCCATTAAATGGCCACCAGCCAACAAGTCCATTGGTCGGCAAATAATTTGGCAATTGTGCCAATGTTGCAGTAGCAAAACTTAAAGTTGTTACTGCGGTCAGAAGTATTGATTTTAATCTCATGTTTTTCTTTTTTGAATTTTTTGCTTCTTACTCTTGTCGATTTTCAGATTACTCGCTGTTTTGCAAGTGGTTTTCTTGTCTCCACTATTTTTTCTGTCAACATAAGTATGCTTTTATGATGAATCAATTCCGTTTTGCGGTGGTTCCCTTGTTTGAACGCTTTGTTTCATAAACTTGCCCATAACGTTTCTCAGCTATACGCAGGCAGGGATTTTAACCACTGGACTTTCTACGAAGAACTGAACTTCAAATATAGCAGTTTCCTGTCCTACGAAGACCGAAACCCCTGCTTGCGTATAGGTGATGTTATGCGGTCGGCTTTCATTTTCTCTTCTTTCTCGTTAATTTGTCAAGCAAAGTTACTAAATTTGCAGTCAAGCAATTTTAATTTTTGAATTCAAGTATTCACCTGTAAGAAGTTACTAATGACAAAAAAGAAATTGCCCGTTCGTTTTACGGGTCAGCACTTTACTATTGATAAAGTGCTAATACAAAATGCAATAAAAATAGCAAATATAAGCAGTCAAGATACAGTTTTAGATATTGGAGCAGGCAAAGGGTTTCTAACTGTTCATTTATTAAAAATCGCACATAATGTCGTAGCTATTGAAAACGACACAGCTTTGGTTGAACATTTACGGAAATTATTTTCTGATACCCGAAATGTTCAAGTTGTCGGTTGTGATTTTAGGAATTTTGTAGTTCCGAAATTTCCTTTCAAAGTGGTGTCAAATATTCCTTATGGCATTACTTCCGATATTTTCAAAATCCTGATGTTTGAGGGTCTTGAAAATTTTCAGGGAGGTTCCATTGTCCTTCAGTTAGAACCTACACAAAAGTTATTTTCGAGGAAGCTTTACAATCCATATACCGTTTTCTATCATACATTTTTTGATTTGAAACTTGTCTATGAGGTAGGTCCTGAAAGTTTCTTGCCACCGCCAACTGTCAAGTCAGCCCTGTTAGACATTAAAAGAAAACAGTTAATTTTTGATTTTAAGTTTAAAGCCAAATACTTAGCATTTATTTCCTGTCTGTTACAGAAGCCTGAGTTATCTGTAAAAACAGCTTTAAAGTCGATTTTCAGGAAAAGTCAGGTCAGGTCAATTTCAGAAAAATTCGGTTTAAACCTTAATGCTCAAATTGTCTGTTTGTCTCCAAGTCAATGGAAAAACTGTTTTTTGGAAATGTTGGAAGTTGTTCCTGAAAAATTTCATCCTTCTTAATTCAAAGTTGGGTGATGGTCAAGACGATTTTTCTGGTTTGGTGTCGTCTTTTAAGCTGCCGCATAACGGTTTCGGGCTTGGCGAAGGTGGCGTTTTCACCACAAATGTTGATGCGGAGAACCAAACTTTGATTAACCACAAATGTGTCTGCGGAGCACTGAACCGCCACTTTTGCCAAACCCGTGTTATAAGCTGGCCTTCTCTCTGTCCGTCCTTGCAAACCATTGTCAATACTACGTTTCATCGTCATTGTAGTGTCGGGTTGTGCGGTTGGGTATTTTTTATTTTTTTGAAGCGTTGGAAATTTTTTTAATTCAATTTTGTCTGGGTTGGAGAGTTGCAAGCTCTTTTGCAAGCTTTGGTCTGTGCTTGGGCTTGTGCGGCTTGCAAATGTGCTTGTAACTGTGGGCTGGCTTTTCATTTTTAGTCGATGTTTTTTACTTCAATTAGTTTTCTGTCGTGAAAGTTTAAGGCAAATAAACTTCCATAGCCGTTTCTGTCTTTATAAACGCAACCACCGTCTAAGTTTATTGGACTTTCAAATTTCTGAGAAATGATTTGTTCTCTTGTCAGCGGTGTATGGCCATGTATCAATATTTTTCCTTTTAAGTAATCTTTGTCAACTGTAAAGTTTCTTATCCAAAGCATGGCATCTTTGTCTGCAAGTGGATTTTCTATTGTAAAGTTAAGCCCTGCATGAACAAGCATAAAGTCTTTGGTTTCAATATAAAACTTTGTCCGATTAATGAAATTGCGGTAAACTGGTTTTAGTTTATTTATTGAATCTATTTTGAAGCTTGCCAATGCTTTGTCACCACCATTTTTTGTCCAATGCAAAAATAATTTTTCGTCATTAACTGAGTTTAGCATAATCTCCTCATGGTTGCCTCTAAGTGTATGAATGTTGAATCCTTTCTTCCGCATTTTTAAAATAAAATCAATAACTCCTTTACTGTCTGGGCCTCTGTCTACATAGTCACCAAGGCAATAGATTTTGTCGCTTTTTTTGATGTTAATTTTTTCAAGAACAAGTTTCTTGAAGGTTTTGCAACAACCATGAATATCTCCTATGATAAAAACTCTTGCCATTAAAACAATTTACTTTTATCGTTGGTAAATTCATATTCAGTTTTGCTTATTCTGATAGTATTACGACCAATAAGCGGTGTTTTATAGACAACTTTATTTCCATTCACATAAGTTCCTGTGCTGTCAAGGTCATACAACCAAACATCATCTTTGAAGTTTATTATTACACAATGTCTGCGACTGATGGCTGTTCCGTTTGGAACTTTAACATCATTCACATCATAACTTTCTCTACCAAATTTTATAATTGCTTTTTGTGTTTCCGCTTCTTTAAATGCTTCTGAGTTTCCAGCGGTGCAATAGAGTGTTGAGGGACTATACTTATTAAACCTATAATCCATAAAAAGCAATTTGGATTTTAAGGTTGGCTCTTTCTTATAATTATGGCTTAAATCAGTTTCGAGTATTACACCGTAATTGTAATTCAAAAAATGATTTTCCGATTTGTCTGCTTTCAAAACTGTATTCGGAAAAACAGTTTGACCAATATAATGCATTGCTGAACAGACATAGTAATTATTGGCAAAACATTTATTCGTGGGTTCTACATCCAATAATATTCTTGCCAAGTCCATTGCAGGTTCATAGCGATTAGTTTCGTAATAACATTGAAGCAATAAGTTGTATGCTTCATAATCTGATGGGTTACGATGTAAATGGTCGGAAAGTAATGATATGGCTGTGGGATAATTTTTTAGTTCTAAGTTTATCCAGCCAAGTTCTTTTTGAACATCTAATCTCGGATTCCATTTTAACGCCTTTTCATAATAGCTTTTTGATAACTCTATTTGTTGTGCCATTAAATGATACTTTCCTTTTTGAAGCAATATATTCACATTAGGTTTTAATGTTCTTTCGGCATATTCCAGAATGGAATATGCACTTTGCCATTTTTTCTTTTGCAAAAGGCGTTCTGCCTTTTCTGCCAAATCACCTGCCTGAATTACTTCTTTGTCAAAAATGATAGGAACCGATTGAGCTTGTATGGCTTCATGAAAGTCTTTCATGCTTTGAAAGCGTTGCTCGGGAATTTTGGCAATTGCTTTCAGTATAATTTCTTGCTGCCAATTGGATAAACCTGTTATGCCAAAATCTTTAAGGTCATGTAGTTCTATAATGTCTTCTGCCGACTTACCAATAAACGGATTGCGTTTCGTAAGCAATTCCAATAGAGTAACACCTAATGCATAAATATCTACTCGTGCATCTTTAACTGCCCCAGTTTCCCAACCCAATGCTTCGGGGCTCATGTATGGTCTTGTGCCTGCACCTGTGTTGGCCACACCAAAGTCAGTGATTTTTATGGTTCTGTTTTCAGTAAAAAGAATATTGTCTGGTTTTATATCGTGGTGGATGATTTCTTTTTCATGCACCAATTGCAAGGTCTCTGTAAGTTCACTCATCCACTTCCAAACAAAGGTGGAAGTGATTTTTTCCTTACGCATTAAATCCCGTAAACTGCCCAAGGGGCAATATTCCATTACGATATACAACAAATCTTCCTGAACAAAATGATGCTTGTACAAAACTATATTGGGATGATTAAACTTTGATACCATTTGCATTTCGTAAATGATATCATCTTGCTTTTCTTTGTCTTCGTTCTTTAATTGCTTAATAGCCACAAAGTTCTCAGACCGTTCTTCTTTGGCTAAAAATACTTTGCCAAAGCCTCCACTACCAAGGTCTTTTACAAAGCGGTATTTATTATCAAACAATTCAGTCATTTATAAAATTTGATTTTTGCTGCGTTGGCTCATTGTATTTTGTTTATTTGTTTTGATGTTGTCGCATTTAAAAGTTTTTCTAATTGTCCGCCTTCACTTGCATAACCAACGGTGATATTGTCTGCAAGGTTTATCATTAGTTTGTTCCTTGTTTCTGCTGTCAGTTCTGTTACTCGTTTTGTTCGTTCGTCAAATGGTGAAATGATAAGTAGTCTACCTTGCTCCAAATGTTTTTCAAATTCAGGTTCTACTTTTTCTTTCAGTCCTCTTGCCAGTGCTAAAATTATTGGTTGTTTACCTTTGAGCAAATAATGCAACACATCTTTTTCTATTTGACTGTGAAAACCACTGATAACACAAACTCCGCTTTCTCTTTGCTCAATAGCCCAGTCATAGCATTTCAACACAACCGAAGCAGGAATTTTTCGGCTGCATAAAAAAGCTGTCTTTGGTAGCTTTAAAAGGTCAATATTTCCAAGGCTTGATGTTATCATTATTCTTCGTCTTCGCTTTCCTTTCCTAATCTATACTTTACATCATAATTAAGAATAAAATCTAATTCCTTTTCATTAAAACCATAATGTTCACCTAAGGCAATATCAATTTCATCAATATACTGCTTTGATTTTTGAGGAAAAAATTGTTGGAACTCCACATCACCTGTTTGATACCTTGCTTCTTGCATTATTGAATTTTTATCCAAATCCTTCATTAATTTTTCAGAAGATGCAATAAGTTTCTTTTTAGTTTTTTCTGAAATACTGTCAATATCAATTGGAAATTCTTTAAGGTCGCTTGGATTATTTGTTCTAGCATCAGAATGCATCACATAATACCAGTAATAAGTGGAGCTATTCAATAGTGCTACTGCTATTTTTAAGGTGTTCAAATCATTAAAATATAAATAGCTCTCTCGTGACGAAACACCTCTTTTACCATTCAAGATAAATTTTGGTTGAAAATCAGTGATTATTTTCCAATATCTCCCACCGCTGTTTCTATAGAATAAATAGTGGTTGGTTTTGCTTCTAGAAGTGAAATAGCCAATATTTTTTTTAACTGCCCTTAAATTTTTAATTATTGATAATTCTTCCTTTGTGCTAATTTTTGGAACAATACCAGTTGTTATTGTTGCCTTTGCTTCTGTATAAGAAATGTTGTCAAAAAGAAAGTCTCGGAACGAAGAATTCCATTTATAGTAATACGTTGTAAATATTTTTTCAATTTTAGTTTTAGCTTTTTTCCTGAAAAGTGAAATAACCAAATTCCTTTCAGCACCTTCAAAAAGCTTACTCGGTCTTTCAGCATAATAACTTAAAAACAGTTCAGAACAATTATCATATTCCACTTTCTGAAATGAAGCCATCCTGTCTGTGCAATATGCACTTAATGGAATAATCATTCCATTGTATGAGCCATCTTTTTGTATTTTTATAGCTCGTTCAATTACAAATGAATAAAGGTTGCCAGATGTCATACATTCAAAATCTTTGAGTGTATAAAATTTCTTTACCGTTGAATATTCAACATAAGGAGGATTACCAATAACAACATCAAAACCACCTCTGTCTTGAATAATATCATAGTATTCAGCAAACCAATGAAAAGGCTGATGTGATTTTAACCACAAGTCATATTTGATAGACTGTGCTTGTAAATGGAGTAGCTTATTTAATTCTGCGTTAAGTTCTTTTAGACGATTACTTAAGTCGTTTTTCGCCTTTTTGAATTCCTTAAAATCATCACCATAGGAAAGTTGAATGTCTTTGTAACGCTGAAATGCAGTTGCAACTATTTCGCATTTTTCTTCAATTATTGGTGCAGCAGCAACTCCATCCAAAGTATACATCAATCCTTTTTTCAATTCTGTTTCAGTTGCAAAACCTAATAGAGAATTTCCTGCACGAATATTAAAATCTATATCTGGCAAAGGTTCTAAGCCTAAATTTGGTTTTCTATAATCGGCTTCTACAGTTGCAACTAATTTTAAGAATAAACGTAGTTTGGCAATTTCTACTGCTTCTTTCATTATGTCCACACCATACAAGTTGCGAAGGATGATACTTTTGTAAATGAAGTATTGCAAATTGGGATGTTCAGGACTTTTTACCTGTGCCAAAGTTTTTTCAAAGAAATCATACTTGCCCTTTTTAGCTTCTGCAACAAAGTTTTCCATTCGTTGTATGCAACTTTCATACAGCGGTTCTAAAATATTCATTGCTGCAAACAAAAATGCTCCAGAGCCACAAGTAGGGTCAATTATTGTAACGCTGTTAAGTGCTTTGTAAAAGTGTTTAAGCAGTTCGGGGTCGTTGGTATTTTCTACAACATCTTGTGCATACTGCCGAATGTTTAGGTTGTAAGTAATAAAATCGTTTATCGTATTTATTTCGCCTTTGTCAATTTTAGTTTTTACTTCTGCGTAACGGTTTCTGCGGTCAACGACTTCACGCCAAATTTCAGTTGGCAAAGCATAATTGATTGTTGCAGGTTTGTTCCATTCGGTGCGTTTGCTTATTTCTTTAATTCCTTGCTTTATTTCTTCGGGCAAAGCTAAGTCAGCACCTTTTTTTACTGCATCGTAAATATATTCGTCTCCACTGGTTTTTACCATTTGCCACAATTCAGCATCTGCATTAAATCCTTTCGGGTAATTGCGTTTGGTTTCGTCAAACAAATAGGGGAGAATGCAGTTTTTACTGATGTAATCGGTAATGTCTTCTTTGGTGTAATAAGCACCCATATTTGCCCTGTCGTTGATGTATTTTTCAAAAATGTATCCAATCACATCGGGGTTAATATCCTTGCCTGTAGCGGTAACACTGGTGTCTAAATGCCATTCATATTGGTCAAAGAAATCAAATAATTGCTCAAACGCTTTATCGTTGATGTCAATTTCAGAATGTGTTTTTTCTAATTCGTGTTCGTCAAATAAACCACCATTGAGGTAAGGTATTTTTCCAATTTCAATTTTCACATCTTGGTTTTGCGTTGGTTCATTCAATCCTTTGTGAAACAATACCAATAAGAAATCACGATAAAAAGAATAGAACTTTACTTTGCCTTTCCTCTCTTTGCAAGCCTTTAGTTTGTCACGCAAATAGTTTTTATTGTTATCAAGGAAACCCTTTTTCTGAATGAAATAGCAAAACATTAATCGGTTGAGCATTAGTGAAGCATACCAGTCTTGATTTGCTTTGTCTGATATGCCTTTAATGAATTGGAGAAAAGAGCCGTGTTCCTTTTTAAACTTGTCGTAAAATTGTTTCGTAACCTTTTCGTTGTTCTGTTGAAAGTTTTCGCCAATTCGTTTTTTTACATCAACAATTGTGATTTTATCTTCTTCGTCTAATTCAAAGAAAATTCCTGCGGCTCGCTGGTAAAGCAATTCTGGGTCTTGGTTGATATGCCAACGTGTTTCTGTTACTTTGGTTGGTTTGCCCGATTGTCTAACTACCAATTGCCAAATCTGTTCAGTGTTTTTGGTATCAAAGAAAATTATTAAATGTTCTTGAAACAGTTTGGTTACTTTGGTTTCAATTTTTTTTCGGGTGTTGTAATCAGGTAGCAAACCATTGGGCTGTGGATTGCACAACATAATTTTGAAACCGCTTTTTTCGCCAACGGCTTGCAAAGTGTAGGTTTCGTTATCAACAACAATGGGCTGTTTTGTTTTATCATTGTTCCAACCCATATCGTTAAACAGTTCACGAAAGTTGAACTGCTTGATATAGTCTGAAAATTCTTTTTTAGTTAATGCCATTTCGTTTATTTATTTGTCAAGCCCAATGAGCAAATTATTTGAGGTTCTTTGTTTGGCTGTTCATCTTCATTCACAATTGCCAATTTATCTTCTTCACGCAATGATATAGCCAATGATGCTAATTGATCGTCTGAAATCCCTGCTTTCAACTGTCGGTTCAATGTTTCTCTTGCAAATTCTTTCAATGGGTATTTGTATATGTCGTCCACTGCTTTTTTTAGTTGGTCGTTTACAAACAATGTGTTTTCATATTCTTTGCAGTAGCGGTCAAGTCGCATATAAACACGATACTTAACGCCTGTTTTTTTACCGAGTGAACCGCCCGTGTTTTTTTCTTCTTCACGAATAAAGTCAATTCCACTTTTCACCAATTCGTGATGTTTCTCCAATTTGTATTTTGGTTCGGTGTCGGGTGTGCATTGAGCCGCTTTTAAAATGGTATGTTGTGACTGCGTAATGATTTTTCCTTTGTTGTCAACCCAAGCTAATACATCGTTTTCTTCTGATGTTCGGGTGTAAACAATTACTCCTTCCTTTTCGGGAACATCGTCATTGTGTTTGGTAGCGTATATCACATTAGGCAAATCGGGAATTATTTTGTTCAGTTCAGGATTTGCATCGGTTGCGTTTTTCCAAATTTGATAAGCCAATGAAGCTAAATCTACTTCGGTGTCATCATCTTCACCGTCCAGAATGCCCGATTTTTCGTTGTAAAGGTCAGTTAAGTTTACAGGATCACCATCAAAAAAAGTTTCGTCACTTCCTACAACATTTGCATTTTCTTCAATACGCTGTGTTAATCTTCTACGCAA
>WBZR01002096.1_pt1 | contig 21967 bp, 25 predicted proteins | sample 5204231 | NCBI WGS metagenome assembly WBZR01 (sample SAMN12412403, study PRJNA552823) | activated sludge metagenome | isolation source: activated sludge from anammox sidestream of wastewater treatment plant... | place: USA: Virginia | collected 2017-08 | reverse complement strand
CTCCTTCGCGGCCCTGAACGTCGTCTGCACCGCTCCGACCGCGGCTCGTGCCGCAAAGACGGCGGCGAGCCCGGGCGAGTGAAGCCTAGCGCCGAGCGTCACAAGGTCCATGATCCGGTTGTTGAGGAGCAGTTCGGCGGTGCTGGAGAGTCTGAGTGCGCGCGCGACCTCCATGATCATGCCCCGCTCGAGATTGTCCTGCAGATCGGCGATCGAACGGGAGCCCTTGAGAGCGTCGACGAGCAACTCGAGTGCCCGCCGCTTCTGGGGTGCGTCGAGCACCTTCTTCACTTCGGGGTCGAGCTTGGGGATCTTGGTGTTGGCTCGGTTGAAGTGGTAGAGCAGGCGCTCCTTGCCGTTCATGCGGGCTTGGATGCGAACCGGCCTGCCGTCGACGTCCCAGGTCTCCTCGAGCTCGACCGCGAGTCGGGCGGGCTTATCGAAAAGGGTGGCCGAAAGGGCACCTTCTCGCCTCACTTGTCGAACGCGCCCCACCGCGACCGTGCCCTCGCGGATCACGACTCGGCCACCGACCCGCACATCCTCCGCCACCAGGAACGGGACCTCCTGGCCGAGCACACTCCCACCGGAGTTCAGCTCGGACATGAGCACGAGGCGCACTTCCAGACCCGCAGGCACGTCGATCGAGGCCCAAGAAACGAGTCCCAGCGCAAGGCCGACCAGGACGGCGAGGATCTTCATTGCTTCCTAAACCGGTAGTCGATGCGCGTCGAGGACTTGGCGTCGCCGTCCTCGAGGAGGGTCGACAAATCGCCGAAGCGGATCTCCCCGTCCGCGCCCATCACCACGCGACCCACGACTGACAGATTGACCGCATCGACCCGGTCCTTCGCGGAGACGAGGATCGTGAGGATGCCTCCGACCCCGCTTTGCGGGTCGAGTTTGAACTCGAAATCGGCCGGGCGATCGGATCCGATCGGGGGCAGCAGCTTGGCGGTCCAACGGTCGGGCACGCTCGCCCCCGGAGGGGGAAGAACGAGTCCAAAGTAGGGCCGATTGCCGCGCGGCTCGTCCTTACGTTCGACATAGCCTCGCTCGTTCACCCACTGCTCACGCTTCGGGGCGTCGAGCCAGCTTCGCAGGTCGTCTCGGAGGCCGGAGTCGGAGCCTTTCACGCTGAAGTCGTCGAAGGTGACCTCGAACCGGGTGCGGCCACGGGCAGTCTCGAGGACGCGAAGCTTGATCTTCCGCTCCGCCTCCGCGGAGAGCGTGCCCGCGCTCGACGTCTCGGTCATCTTGAACGTCTCGACGTAGACGACTTCTCCCCCGTTGGGAAGGCGCAGGGCCAAGCCTTGAGCGGCGGGGGGCATGGACAGGGCCAAGGCTACGGCGAGCATCGCATATTTCGACGCGGAAACCCCGTCCATCGTTTCCTCGAACGGCCTCCTCGAAGGTCCTGTCAGGACGCTCGCCGGTACACTTGGACCTCGATGGACTTCTCCCTGACCCCCGAGCACGAGCTCATCCGCGAATCCGCCCACAAGTTCGGGCAGACGGTCATCCTGCCCGGCCTCCGCGAACGGGATCGCGAGGCGAAGTCCGACCCTGACGTGCTCCGCAAGATGGGCGAAGCCGGATTCCTCGGCGTCTGCATCCCCCAGAAGTACGAGGGGATGGGGGCGGACTACATCAGCCTGGGCATCGTTTGCGAGGAACTCGAGCGGGCGGACACCAGCATCCGCGTCGTGCTGAGCGTTCACAACGGGCTGCACTCGATGACGATCCTGCAATGGGGGACCGAGGAGCAAAAGAAGCGCTGGCTTCCCGACCTCGCCACCGGACGTCGAGTCGGCGGGTTCGCGCTCACCGAGCCCAACGCCGGATCCGACGCGAGCAACCAGAAGACGACCGCGCGCCGCGAGGGCGATTACTACGTCCTCAACGGTCAGAAGGCGTGGATCTCGCTCGCCGACTATGCGGACCAGTTCCTCGTCGTGTGCAGGCTCGCCGAGACGAGCGCCAAAGCGCCTTACGCCGCGTTCATCGTCGACCGCAACACTCCCGGGTTCTCGAGTCGGGCGATCCACGGCAAGCTGGGGGTCAGGGCCGGCAACACCGGCGAGCTCTTCTTCCAGGACATGAAGATCCACAAGGACGACATGCTCGGCGGGGAGGGGGACGGATTCAAGATCGCGATGTGCGCGCTCGACCACGGGCGGTACACGGTCGCAAGCGGCGCGGTCGGCATCATCGACGCCTGTCTCGACGCCTGCGTGAAGTATGCGAACGATCGGACCGTCCAGGGCGAGCCGATCGGCAAGAAGCAACTCGTTCAGCAGATGATCGCCTCGATGGTGCAAGGGCGTGAGATCGGGCGGGTGCTGTACTACAAGGTGGGCTGGATGAAGAACACCGGTCAGCGCCACACCAAAGAGTGCAGCATGGCCAAGTGGGTCAACTGTGCGGCCGCGTTCGACGCCGCCAACAAGGCGGTCGAGATCCATGGCGCCTACGGGTATTGCGACGAGTTCCCGGTCGAGCGCTACTTCCGCAACTCGAGGGGCGCGATGATCTACGAGGGCACCCACGAGATCCACACCCTGATGCAGGCGGAGTATGAGCTGGGCTATCGATCCGACAAGCCCCTCAAGCACATGCTTCCGACCTGGCCATTTGCCGGATAGTGCGTCGATGGACTCGAGGATCCTTACCGAAGAACAGCTGTCCAGCGTCCTTCGTCGGGCGCAGGAGATCGACGCCGCAGGGCTTCAAGGCTCCGAGTTGGAAGCTTACGTGGCTGCCGCCGAGGAGGCCGGGATCTCGCGCGACGCGACGATGCAGGCGCTGCGCGAGCGGCTTGGGTATTCGGTGGTGGCCGCCGAGACGGGCGCCCAAGTCTTCGCACGCTCGGCGGACGGTCACTATTACGTCGCGAAAGTCGAGAAGGTCGAAGAGAAAACGGCGACGGTTCGCTTTCTCAACGGAGCGACCGCGACGCTGCCCCAGAGCGATTTGCGCGATCTCGACCTCACGCCGGGCCGCAAGCTCAACTACCTCTCGCCGAGCGCGTCGATGTGGTCGAACGGCACCGTCACGAAGTTCCACCCGGATTCGATGACGGTCGACCTCGAGTCCTGGGGAATGACGGAGTCGGTCTCGCTCGACAAGGTCCGAATCCTCAGGCAGAGCATCGCCGGAGGGGTCACTCAGGCTGCCAACCTCTGGGCAATGCGACTCTGGTGGTTGGTAGGGGGGCTAGGGATCGGCGTCCTGATCGACCGGCTGTTCTTCCGCTAGCGCATCGGCAGCTCGATGTGCCGCTGACCTTGGTCGGAGATCGGCGGAGTCGTGACCCACTGGTTCGCGATGTAGGCAAACAGGCTCGATCGCTTCGCGTCGTTCGAGGGCGTCTCGATGAGAAGCTTGCCCGCGCTCAGATAGCTCGGATCATTGGCGTCCGGCTGCACGTCGCCAACCCGGATCTGAACCGCACCCGCCTTCAGGAGCTCGCCCAGCAGCGACGTCGCCGCCTCCATCGAGAGCCCTCGCAACGTGTGTTGGGTGTTCATCAGCCACTCGCCGGCGTCGGGAGCCGACGCATAGGCAGCGTCGACCGGGCTCTCGACCGGCACCTTGGTGCTTGGCGAAGAGTCCGCCGAGGATCCAGACGTCGCATCGGGTGGGGCGGAGCAACCGACGAGCACCCAGACGAGGATCGGCCAAAGTCGCTTCACGAATCAAGGACGGGCCACAAGGCGGCCTCGTTCCACCCGGACGATCAAGGTTGAATCCGTTCAAGTAAGCTCGTAGGCCATGAAGCTGCGATACGGTGTGTTCCTTGTCGGCATGGTGTTCGCGATCGGCTGCGGCTCGCCGAAGGTCACGACGACCGGCTCCGACGGTGAAAAGGTCACCACAGACATGAAGGGCAACGTCACGGTCACCGACAAGACCGGAAAGACGACCGAGGTCAAGACCAACCCAGACGGCTGGGAAGCCAAGTCGACCGACGGCTCGGAAGTGAAGGTCGATAAGGAAGGCATGACTGGAAAGACCGCCGAGGGTGGCACCTATTCGATGGGCGCATCGGCCGTCTCCGAGCAAGAGCTCGGCCTTCCCTTCTATCCCGGTAGTGCGAAGGTCGACGGACGCGATATGAAGGTCGACAACAAGGGCGAGAAGACGTTCAGCGCGGTGCGGACGACGTCGGACACCATCGTCAAGGTCGTCGATTTCTACAAGGACAAGGTCGCGGAGGCGGCGACGACGACGAGCGACCAGTTCGGGATGGTCAGCGGCAAGCTCGAGGATGGACGCAAGGCGTCGATCTCGGCGATTCCCCACGACGGGAAGGTCGAGATCACGATCACGGTCAGCAACGCGAAGTAGCCCGCTCAGCCTTCGACGTGGAGCCACGTCTCGATCTTCCGGACGACGCCCTCGGTCTCGAGGGCGTGGATGGCGGCCCTGAAGGCCCCCTCTCGGCACGCGTGGGTGAGGAAGACGATCTCGCCGGTGCTGTCGACCGGGTCGAGAACGCGCATTTCCATGTCGGAGAGCGAGACGTCGAACTCGCCGAGGAGCGTCGCGATGCGGCCGAGCAGGCGCGGACGGTCGTCCACGGTCATCCTGAGATAGAACCTCGACACCAGGTCGTCGATCTCCAGGAACTTCGCGCCGGTCTCGGGGACGGTCACGTTTCCCGCTCCGCCCAGCCGGATGTTCCGGCACACGTCGATGAGATCGCCGACGACCGCGCTCCCGGTCGGATCGCTTCCGGCCCCGCGACCCGAGAAGATGACGTCGCCGACGAAGTCGCCCTTGACCCAGACCGCGTTATACACGTCGTGCACGTTCGCCAGCGGATGGCGCTTCGGGAGCAAGGTCGGATGGACGCGAACCAGGATGCCGTCGGCTAGCGGCTCGGCGATCCCGAGTAGCTTGATCCGGTAACCAAGAACGCCGGCAAAGTGAATGTCGGCGGCGGTCAGCCCCCGAATGCCTTCCCGGAACACCGCTTCGACCGGCGTCTCCTTTCCAAAGGCGATCCCGGCGAGGATCGCCATCTTGTATTGAGCGTCGTAGCCGTCGACGTCGGCGGTGGGATCGGCCTCGGCATAGCCCATGCTCTGGGCCTCGGCGAGCGCCTGCTCCAGCGTCGCCCGGTCCTCGGTCATCTTGGTGAGGATGTAGTTCGTCGTTCCGTTGACGATGCCCATCAGCTTGAGCACGTCGTTCCCTGCCAGCTGGTGCTTGATCGGCTGGATGAGGGGGATGCCGCCGCCGACGGCGGCCTCGAAATGGAGGTCGAGTTTGCGCTGGGCAGCTTGGCGCACGAGTTCGCCGCCGCGCTTCGCCATCAGCTCCTTGTTCGCGGTCACGACGTGCTTCCCATTGGCGATTGCCCGCTGGATCAGCTCGCCGGCAGGGCTCACGCCCCCGATGACCTCGATGACGACATCGATGCTTGGGTCGTCGACGATTCCCTCCAGGTCGGTCGTGAATAGCTCGGCGGGGGCGTCGCGTCGCTTGTCTGCGTCGCGGATTCCGATCCGGACGACGTCGATCGGAACTCCCACCTTGCGGGTGATCGACGCCCGATTGTCGGCGAGCATACGAAACGCGCCGGTGCCGACGGTGCCAAATCCGAGCATCCCGACCCTGATCGGCGACGACGGTGTGACCGCGTCGGCTAGAGATTCCGAGGCTGTCGAGATCGTCATGGGTCGATTGAACTGGTCGGGGCGGCGAGATTCGAACTCGCGGCCTCCTGCTCCCAAAGCAGGCGCGCTACCAAGCTGCGCCACACCCCGACCCGTTGATGGTACCGCGTCGCCGTGAAACCGCCTCGGTCTAGCCTCCGCGGGCCGCCGCCAACCAGGTGGCGAACTGTTCGCCGACCCAGTTCGCGCGGATCGCCATGCTTAGCGCGGTGTTCATCAGGATTCCCTCATGGAACGACGTGTTCGGGATGAAGCACTCGAACTGAAGCTTGCCCTCGTCGAAACCCCAGGAACCCATCATGTGACATCGGAGCCACTCGTGCCGCTCGATGTTGTTCAGCTCCATCGCGGTGTGGGCACACCGTTCAGGGGACATCGGAATCGGCAGCCTCAACACCATGTCGAGGCCATTCCCCAAGATGGGGTGCGGGCTCTGGGTCGAGACCAAGAGCTCGATGAGGCCCTCGCCGACCGGCCACGGGAACCACGCCTTGAGATACGTCTGGTGATCGCTTTCGAAGGCGCTGGACTGTCGCTCCATCGCCCACTCGGTTTCTTTCCATTCGGAGATCCCGATCCATTTGCACGGATGGGCTCCGTATGGTCTGAAGATTCGATCGATCGCGCCGAGGATCGGGTCGGGCTGGTTGCGAAGCCCATGATCGGGGTGCCCGCTCGCGGCGGGAATCGCGTGGAGTGCCTTCGCCAGGTCATGGCCGATGCTGTGCGCTTGATCGACTTGAAGGGCGACCGAGGTCAAGAAGAGGCGTTGCAGCCACTCGAGATTGTCACCCGAGGCGTAGGCGCTCGAATGCAGCACGTACAGATCGCGATCGGAGTCGAAGCAGACCGCGCTCAGCGTCGCATCCTTCATCTCGGTCGCCAGTGAAAGCTCAAACTGCTGGGCACGGCCACGCCCTCTCAGGAGCTCGGTTTCTGCGTGGAGCCGGAACGTCGACTGAGCGTTCTGGAACATGCCGGTATCGGCCCAGACCTTTTGGCAGAAGTCCTCGGCCCACCACATGAAGCCGCGGTTGATATCCACCGCCCAATGGCTGTCGATCTTCAGATTCTCGTGGACGAAGGCGACCAGTTCCAGGCCCAGGTCTTCTTTGCTCTGCCAGGACGTGCTCATGACTTTCCCTGTACAGTCCTGATTATATGGGGAATGGGCTTGGGTTAGGTGTGATTTGGAGACTTTGTCCCAGAATCTGGGGACCAAGACATCGCGACGTGCACCTCCGACGCCCCGATCTCGACGAATCCAAGCCTCGCGTAGAGGGATCGGGCGGCGGATTCTGGCTCGACTTCGAGCGTTAGGAACTGGTTCCGCTCTTCGGCAATGCCTTGGAGACGCTGAAGCACTGCGGTCCCGATCCCACGTCTCCTCGCTTGCGGGGCAATCGCGAAGTCGACGATGTGGATCGGCCCCGACTCGTCGAGGACGAGTTCGCCGGCTCGTTCACCGTCAGCTCGAACGACCAGCCATCGCGCGAACGGGCGAACCTGTCGGTAGCCGGCCTCTCGGGCACGCCACTGCATCTCCAGCAGCGACTCTTGCATCTCGCCGGGCAACGCCGCGAACATCGCTCCTCGCCGCTCGTCGAACAGTGCTCGGAGGAAGGTCCGATCCTCCGGACCCGCTTCGACCCAGTCGACGTTCACGCCACTTCGACGTCGATCAACGCGAATGAGAACGGCACTGGACGGCCATCCCCGGTTCGCAAAGGATGCTCGTCGTCGGTGCGATCCACTCGGGTCGCACCCCAAACGGGAGAGCCCTCGGCGATCACGTACGTTCCCTCTCGAAGCTTCCGTCCGACTCCCGAAGTGACGAGCCGAAGCGGTGCGGCGCCGTTGGGCAGCCGTACCGAGAACTCGAGCCCGTCTTCGGCAGGCATCGTGAACCGCACCTTCCGCACACCGCCTGCCGTGTACGCGAAATAGGGGGTGGGGCGGACGTCTCGCCCGGCCTCAACTGGGAAGATCGCGTCGATAGCTTTCAGGCTCGCGCGCGGGTCGTAGACGGTCACCGTCACCGTCACCGTTCTCAAGCCTTGGTCCGCCGAAGTCAGGCGGTCGGCATTCACCAGGTGTTGACCATCCACGTACGCGACGGCGAGCGTCACCTTTGCCGGGGCAAATGCCTCTGCGCCGGCTCCGACGACGGAGGCGCCGACGATCGTGGCCGATCCTCGCAGGAAATCACGTCGGCGCATCTTGGGGTTAAGTCGATCTGTCATCAGTTTTGCTCTGGCTAGTTGCGAGACGGGAAGACGCCTTCGATGGCGATGATGTAGCGAAGGGTGAGGCTTGGCTGACGGTTCTCGTGTGGTTGACTTCCGCCGGCCTGCCCGATCATCGCCGGCGATGCAGTGCCGCCGGCGGCCGGACCATAAACCTTGTCGGACTTCGTTCCAGTCGCGAAATAGGCGAAGGAGTTGCCGACCGGATTCGTCGACGTTCCTCCGGCGGCGCTCACGTTGACCGGATGGCGATGTCCGGGGATATCCGGGGCGACAAGGGTCACCGTCTCCGATCCCGCGACCTCACCCTGCACGACAGGAGGAAGCCCGGGTCCCGCACCTTGGCCGATCGCGATCCTTCCCCGAAGGTCGGGGAGTGCGAACGTGGATTGACCATCACCACCGTACGTCGTGCCGAGCAGGGCGAAGAGGGCGTCGTACTGCGAGATCGGCAACAGACGGCCGTCGCATTCCAACCAGCCCAAGGGTGCGAAGTTATAGGGGACGAGCCTGATTTCACCGAGAAATGGGAATGACATGGTTAGTTCCTCGACGGGAAGATCCCCTCTAGCGCGATGACGTAAAGTACACCAAGATAGGGCTGCTGATTGGGATGGGGTTGATTCCCACCGACGTCGGTCAATGCGTCAGCCGCGAGGGTCGCCGCGCCAGGTGTCCCATAAAGCTGAGCCCCACCCGGCGCCGGCATCGCCGTTGCCGGAGCATTGCCAGTCGCCGGCGATGCAGTGGCTGCAGGGTGGTTATGGCTTGGAAGCTGCTGCTGAAGCAAGGTCACTGAAGCTGCTCCGCTGCGCTCGCCCAGAGTGTGAGGAGTGAGCCCGGGGCCGTTGCCCGAACTGATCGGAACACGACCTCTGAGGTCAGGCAACGCAAACGTGGTCTGCCCATTTCCGCCGTAGGTTGTTCCCAGGAGTGAGAAGAGAGCCTGGTTCTGGTTGATCGGAAGGAGCTGTCCCTCACAGGCGGCCCAGCCGCGAGGCGGGAAGTTAAAGCCGACCGCCATGATCTGTCCGATAAAGGGTTCGCTTGGCATGGTGTTAAGACCTTTGCGGGAAGATGCCTTCGAGGGCGATGATGTAGTTGAGAGTCAGATACGGCTGCATGTTGCTGTGTGGTTGGCCCCCACCGGTTGGACCGACGGCGTTCGCCGCGAGCGGCGCGGCCTGAGCAGTCCCATATTCGTTGCCCACCGCACCGACGGTCGGCGCCGGGTAGGCGCCGGATGGGTCGATCCCCGTCGCCGGGTCGGTGGCAACTCGGAGCGAGTGGGTGTGCGCTGGGATCTGGGGCGTCGTCAGCGTGACCGTTTCGACGCCATTCTGCTCTCCCAAGTCGTATTGGGACAACCCGGGCCCTTGACCCTGGCCAAGAGCGGCTCGACCCTGCAAGTCGGGCAACGCGAACGTCGTTTGCCCATTACCCCCGTAAGTCGTTCCGATGAGGGCGAACAATGCGGTGTTCTGGCTAATGGCCAGAATCTGCCCCGAGCAGAACGCCCAACCTCGGGGCGCGAAGTTGTAAGGCACGAGCATGATCTCGCCGATGAAGTTATCCATTCAGTTTCCTGTACGCCATGTTAGCTGAAGATTGCCTCATAGTCGAACCCCTCGGAGGTTGCCCCGACGGGTACGAGGAAGACGGGCATCGTGCCAAGCTCCGGATGGCTCAACCACCATGTCGACTGCCTGAGCGGTGATGTTGCCGAGCCTCGAAAGAGGAGGGAGTACGGCTCGCGTCCTCCGAACCCGTGGCCTTGCTTTTTCTGCGCTTCGATCAGCTTGATCGTCGTGATCGCCCCTGAGCCCTCGTCGGCGCCCACGCCGAATGATTGATCGATCCAAGCTTCCCACGCCTCGACGGTGATGCTTGCCAGGTCTTGCCCTTCCAATGCGCCTCATATCCCCCACACCAGCAGCGTTCGGCCTATCCTGGCCGACATATTGAGGCATTGTAACACTGTAACGAAGAAACCCGTTACCAGGTTTTGCACACCCTAATCGACCTGAGGACGCCTCATGTTGAAGACCCGCAGAAATCGCGCGACGCGCCGGTGCCGCTCGACGGTGTCGTGATGAGCCGACGTCTCGGCAATGACCTTCAGCTGATGCTCGAGGGTGCGCATCAACTGCTTGTTCTCGGGGTGTTGCCGGGCTCTCGCGAGCTCCTCGCGCATCGCATTCAGTTCACCTTCGTCGACCCACGTCCCGAGGCAGATCGGGCACGAATCGAGCTTGACCTTCGAGGTGTACAAATAGGAGAACTCGTCCATCGCGTTCCCGCAGCAAGGACACATTCTCGTGGAAGGGGCAGAGGTTGCTTCAGGTTTCCCTTCCGGCTCGTCTGCGCCCTCGGACTGGAACAACCCCTCGGCTTCATCGAGCGCGTCTTCTCCAAGGTCTTTAAGTTTCAGAAGCTCGCCATCGTCGAACCAGATTCCGGCACAGGTCGGGCAGACGTCGAGGCTGATGCCAAGAATCTCCTCGGACTTCAGATCACATCCACAGTCGGGACACGTGCGCGCCATGGCGTAATCGTAGCATCTACCGGGAGACAATGACGCCGCCGGCCGCGACCGATTTGCCTCGATAGGCCACCGCGATTTGACCAGGCGTGACCGCCCTCACCGGATCATCGAACCTTAACATCGGACTGGCGCCGCCGTAGAGCCTTGCCGGCTGCGGGTTCATATTGGACCGGATCTTCGCCGTCACACGAAGGCCGTCGCAGTCCGTCGCCGCAGCACCCCAAACCACATCGCGCAGGCAGACTTCCTTGCGTAGCAAGTCGGCATCGGCTCCCACCACGACGCGATTGCGCACTGGGTCGAGGTCGATCACGTAGAGGGGCGTCCTTGCGGAGACGCCGACACCGCGGCGCTGTCCGATCGTAAAGTCGACGGTTCCCTCGTGGCTCCCGATCACCCGGCCGCTCGTGTCGACGATTTCACCGGCCGAGAACAGGTCCGGGCGCTTGCGGCGAAGAAACTCCTGATAGCCGCCCGCCTCGCTGACGAAGCAAATTTCCTGGGAGTCGGGCTTGTCCGCGACCGGAAGCTCGAGCCGACGAGCGATCGCGCGGGTCGACGCCTTGTCGGGCACCTCGCCGAGCGGAAACCATGATGACGCCAACTGCTCTTGATCAAGCATATACAAAACGTAGCTCTGATCCTTCCCTTCGCCACGTGCTTGGAGCAAGTGATAGCGATCACCTCGCCGTCGGATCCGCGCATAGTGGCCGGTGGCGAGCCTCGTGCAGCCAAGCTCCCGCATCTTGCTCATCAGGATCTCGAACTTGACGGTCTTGTTGCACTCGATGCATGGATTAGGGGTGCGTCCCGCCGCATACTCTTCGACAAACGTGTCGATGACTCCCCGCCGGAACTCTTCCTGGAAGTTGAGCACGTAGTGAGGGATCCCCAAGATCCGAGCGACCCGGCGCGCGTCTTCGACCGCTCCAAGCGAGCAGCACCCGGCGTGGCGGGGGTCGGTCTGGCTCTCCTGCCAGATCTGCATCGTGACGCCGACCACGTCGTAGCCTCGCTCGCGAAGGAGCCCGGCGACCACACTGCTATCGACTCCTCCGGACATCGCGACCAGCACCGGGCCAGCGCCCTGGTTGGAGGTCCGACCCACGCTCATTTGCCGCTCTCGACAAACGTCGGATCCCACAGCTTGCGCATCTGTGGCTGCTGGAGGGTCCATCCAAACGTGCCTGCCTTGGCCGGGATGACCTTCTTGCCGCGCTCGCCAATGTAGTACGTCGGCGTCGAGAGGATTCCCAGCTCGTCGGCAAGGTCGATATCGCGCTTCATCCGCTGGAACGCAGGGTCCTTATCGTCGACCATGCGCTTCTCCGCTTCCTTGCGGTCGACCCCAAGCGTCGTCGCGTATTGCAGGAGCTTCTCGACGCTGAGCTCTTGAGCGGCGGTGCCGTAAACCATGTCGAGGAACTGGATGAACTTGCCCTTCTCGGCGACGAGCTCACTGATGACCGCCGCGGGGAGGGCCATTTCATGCCCTTGCATGCCCCGAAGCGGGAAGTGGCGGAAGACCACTTGGAACTTCGCCTTCTTGGCGAGCATCTCCTTGATCTGTCCGTACGACTCCCGACAATGGCCACAGGTCAGATCGATGAACTCGATGATCACGAGGCTCGCGTTTGGATCGCCGAGCGTGTGAGGGTCAGGCGGCGTGAGCTGCTCGGGTGTGAGGTCGACCTGCTTGAGCGGCGGATCCAACTTGGCGGTCGCAAAGAAAAGCGCGGCGAACGAGGCGACCCCGACCACGGTGAGGAAGGGAATGCTGAAATGGGCCGGCTTGACTGCCATGCTTGAAAGGATCAAATGGGCGATGAACGTGAGCGTCATGATCGATGCGGACGCCACGCACCAAATGCACGTGCCCTTGATCACGAAGAACGACAGGTACATCAGCCCGGCGCTTCCAAGGAAACCGATACCGGACAGAATCGTGCCAAGCTTCGTGAGCCCTCCGCTCGCGTCGCCCTTGATCGAGCGTACGACCGCGAGCGCGGCGAGCACCGCGTAGGCGAGAGCCCCGAACAACGCGACCGGGATCCCGAACTTGCCATCGTGTCCGCCACCGAACGGGATGAAGGCATAACCAGACGTCGCGACCTTGCCACAGCCGTCCGAAATGCCGCACGCCACGTTCGCTCCGATCCAGTGCGCCATCGTTAGGTAGCTGGCCACAAAGATGCCCGCGAACGCGAGCACAGTCAGGATCCGATTCAAGAGGGTGGCGTTCATGCGTCGGTGATTATACGGCTTGGGGCCTCTCCTCAGGTTCGCCGAGCCTTCCAAACACAACGCCACTGGTATCCTCTGGGTTCCCGAATGGCTGAGACCCTGCTGCGCCCCGCCTCGATTGCCGACCGTCGACCTCGCACACGGCGAGGGACGTACTTCGTGCAGACCTGGGGCTGCCAGATGAACGAAGAAGACAGCGAGCAGCTTGGGCTGCACCTGCGCTCGATCGGGTTCGAGCCGGCCGATTCGATCCTGGATGCCCATGTCATCCTCCTGAACACCTGCAGCGTGCGGCGCAAGCCCGAGGACAAGGCGTTGTGGATGCTCGGAGAGCTTGCTCCGCTCAAGCTGATGAAGCCTGAGACGGTGATCGGCGTGTGCGGCTGCATGGCGCAGCTTCGAGCGTCGGAGATCAAGCACCGGGCTCCACATGTCGATTTCGTGCTTGGGACCGGCGACGTCTCGCAGGTCGCTGGGCTTGTCGAAGAGGCGCTTCAGAATCGGCGGTTCGCCAAGCGGATCGAGCTCCCCGAGCGCAAGGGTTCCGTCGTCACCGACATCCCCCGACGGGAGGTGGATCGACAGGCAAAGCTCAAGTCGTTCGTGCCGATCCAATACGGATGCGACAAGTTCTGCACGTTCTGCATCGTGCCGACCACCCGGGGCCGCGAGCGGAGCCGGCCCAATGATGAGATCGTCGAGGAAGTGCGGCTGCTGGTCGAGCGCGGCACTCGCGAAGTGACGCTCCTCGGCCAGACGGTGAACTCATACGGCAAGAACCTCGCCGAGGGCAGAGTGCCGTTCAGCCAACTGCTGTGGGAGCTGGACGAGATCGTTGGGCTTCACCGCATCCGCTACACGTCTCCCTATCCACGAGATTTCCGCCCGGACCTCTTGGAAGCCATTCGGGACTGCCCTTCGGTGATGGAGCATGTGCACCTGCCCGCTCAAAGCGGGAACGACGAGGTGCTGAAGTCGATGCGCCGGGTGTACACCCGCGACAGCTACCTGGAAATCGTCCGCAACCTCCGCGAGGTCGTCCCTCACATCGGACTGACGACCGACCTGATTGTCGGCTTCCCTGGAGAGACCGAAGAGCAGTTCGAGGACACGTTATCGCTTGTCGAAGAGGTTCGCTTCGACGGGGCGTTCATGTTCATTTATTCGCCGAGGCCCGGCACGCCTGCGGCCGAGATGGAGCAGCTTCCCCTCTCGGTACGCAAGGCCCGGATCGACCGACTGATCGCCCTCCAGACCGGCATCACGGTCGAGCGCAACCGCGCGGCGGTCGGCAAGACGTTCGAAGTGCTGGTCGAAGGGCCTTCACCGAAGAACGCGAGCCGCCTGCAGGGTTACACCCGCGAGTTCAAGATGATGCACTTCGAGGGCTCATCTGAGCTGACAGGCACACTCGTGAAGGTCGAGGCGATCGAGGGTCATCTTTGGGGTCTGAGCGGCCGCCTCGTCGAAGGCTAACAAGCCACTCTTCCCGGTACCCTTAGCGTCGATGGAAGACGTTCTCATTCTCGCGGGAGCGAGGACCCCGATCGGCGCGTTCGGCGGATCCCTGGCATCGGTTTCGGGGCCTCGACTGGGTGCAGCGGCGATCCGCGAGGCGGTTGCCCGTGCCGGAGTCGCCCCCGACAGCGTGGACGAAGTGCTGATGGGCTGTGTGCTGCAAGGGGGCTTGGGGCAGGCGCCGGCACGACAGGCCGCGATCTACGCCGGATTGCCCAACTCCGTCCCCTGCACCACGGTCAACAAGGTGTGCGGGTCGGGAATGAAAGCGGTCATGCAGGCTGCTCAAGCGATTCGGCTCGGCGACGCGAGCGTGATCGTCGCGGGCGGGATGGAGTCGATGAGCAACGCTCCCTACTTTATGGACAAGGCCCGCACCGGGTTTCGAATGGGGAACGGCTCGGTCATCGACATGATGATCAACGACGGCCTTTGGGACCCTTACAACGACTGCCACATGGGCAACTGCGGCGACGCGACATCCGCCCACTTCGGCATCACCCGTGAACAACTCGACGCGTTCGCCGCCGAAAGCTACAAGCGCGCGACCGATGCGCAGACCTCAGGCCGATTCGCCGAGGAGATCGTCGGGGTCGAAATCCCGCAGCGGAAGGGCGACCCGGTTGTGGTCTCGACCGACGAGGAGCCCGGTAAGGGCGACCCCGCCAAGTTCGCCACCCTGCGACCCGCCTTCGGCAAGGAAGGCGTCACAACCGCCGCCAATGCGAGCTCGATCGACGACGGCGCCTGTGCGCTGGTCGTCGCGGCGGCTTCGTCCGCCGGCTCCTCGAAGCCGCTCGGCCGGGTCGTCGGTTATGCGCAGCACGCCCAGGCTCCGGAGTGGTTCACGACCGCCCCCGCCTTCGCCATCGAGAAGCTGCTCTCGAAGCATGGGCTCACGGTAGGGGACGTCGACCTATTCGAAGTGAACGAAGCCTTCGCGGTGGTCGCGATGGTCGTGGCGGACAAGGTGGGCATTCCGAGCGAGAAGCTCAACGTCAACGGCGGAGCGGTCGCGCTCGGGCATCCAATCGGCATGACCGGCGCACGGCTGATCCTGACCGCGCTGTACGAGCTTCGTCGTCGAGGGGGCCGCTACGCGGTTTGCACGCCGTGTATCGGTGGTGGCGAAGCGACCGCAGTGCTGCTCGAAGCGGTCTAGAACACAAGCTCGAAATATCACTGAACAGTCCGGGAGGGCCGACGTCAAGGCTCTTTGAGCAAGAGAAACTCCTGGATTCGCCCCGCGGGCCACAACGGTACGCGGGGCTCCTTTTTGGGGTGCGCGTCCTCCTTCGTGACGAGCGCCCCATCGCCAATCCTCCTATCGTAGCTTCCATCTTGAGCATGACGGTGCCGCGTGTCGAGCACCGCGTGTTCGATGAAAGTCAGTGCGCCCTATTGACACCTGTGCTCATCCCGGCCCTAAGCGGTTGAAAGGTGCTTACTTCGATTCGCGCGACTTCTTCCCTTCCGGTGGCGGGGCTTTGGTAGCCCCGTAACTCATCCCTCGCTCTGGGCCCAAGTCGTACAGTTCGGGATGTTGATACGTTCCCTTCTCTCTGGCAGGCTTGTCCAACACGTCTTGAGGCGGATACCTTCGGTTGAAGAGGTCGTTTCGGTCGGCGTCGACGCGCCAAGAGACCTCCGTTCTCGGAGCGCTCGTGCGAATCTGGAAGTGCCTGCCCCGGATCTTCTTGCTCACCTTGACCTGGACGAAGCCGGTCGAATCGGCGTCATCGAGCACGGTCAGCTGATACTTGAAGTTCTTGTTGATCTCCTCAAAGTAATCCGGAAGCTCGACCCAAGCGTAGCCCTGAGCATCCGTAACGACGTTGCCGACATAGAAGTTCTGAGGAATCGGGCTCTCCGTAGCATAGTGCATGAGGTACTTGTTCTCGGGATCGAGAGGATGGTCGATTCGGAAGGCCTTATAGCCACTCGCCGAAAGGGTCCCGATTGATAGGACGCCAAACATGTACTGCCCCACTCCCCAACCGGTCACCCCACTTCCATAGCCACCCGGGGCACATTCGCCGTATACACCGGGATCATAGAGGTCCGTCGTCTTTCCGAAAACACCAGCCTTTTCATTGCTCGTCCCATAGACTCCATAGCCGTGGGGATTGTGGCCGTACACGCCAAAGCCATCAGCACTGGTGGCAAGGCCGTACACCCCCTGGTTACTTCCGGAAGCCGCATTGCTCTCGCCCCAAATGCCCGTTCCGGACGTACTGTTACTGTGGCCTTGAACTCCGATTGCTAAGCCTGATCCCGACGAGGCGTATCCAAACATCCCGTGGCCGGTCGGGCTGTCCGATCTCCCGTAGACGCCGTAAGTGTTCCCACTTCCAGCCGATGCCAGACCCCAGAGGCCGACCCCGGAGGTCCCGGTAACCTCGCCATAAACGGCGCGGCCACTCGTACCACTTGATGTGCCATAGACGCCATCGCCGCTACTGACACCACGGACACCGATAGCGCCTTCACCAAAAACGCCGACGGCCCCTCCGTAACCGTAAACACCCCTTCCGGTGTTACTCGCGCTGTAAAAGTAGCCGCCGAGCGTATTCCCGCTCACCGCAGTTGAAATGCCCTTGACCCCGCTTGCATCTTGAGCGGAGGACAAGTTCTGAGCAAAGAGGACTTGGTTGAGTGAGGCTCCGACGAACTGGGCTAATGGACTCGTGAGGATGCCGGTGCAGCCCATATTGCCTTCAGCGTAGACGCCGTAGCCGCTCGGACTGATGGCCCTGCCATAGACCCCATAGTTGGTGCCAAAGGCGGCAGAAGCGACGCCAAGAACTCCTTTCCCTGTCGTGCTATCGCTCTGCCCGCGAAGACCGTTCGTGAGCCCCGTCGCGGAAGTCGCCAAACCTGAGACGCCAGTCCCCGAGGTGCTGGCACTCTCACCTCGGACTCCATAGTTGAAGCCGGAGGTGGCGGTGACCCACCCAAAGACCCCGGTCCCAGAGCTGCTGAAACTCTGTCCCCGCACTCCATTCGCCGTTCCGGTTGCCGCCGTCGCCCAACCGTATACGCCGACTCCTGCGATGCTGTCAGATCGGAACGCCCCGGCGAACGTGTTACCGGTCGTCGACGTGGCGGTCCCGAAGATCACTTGGGCGCTGGACGTCGAGGACGAAGCGTGCAGCGAGCCTCCTAGAACCCTGCCCGTTATGTTGAGGTTGCCATCCTGCGCGATGCCCGGTGTAGTCGGCTGCAACTCGACAGGCGGGTTGGCCAGCAGCATCGACAGGACTCCGCCGGCGGAAGCAGTAGCGAATAGCGACAATGCAAACAATCGACTCATCAGAAGACGACTCCCCGGTTGACAGGCAACCCACAGCATCGTACAGGGTTCCGAGGCATCTGTCAAGGGTAATCGGCCGACCCGATCACCGTCGCAACAAGTGGAGCCAGTTAGCGAGCTTTCAAACGCGGCCAACGAAGCGTTTGAGCTCGCTGAGCTCGTGCATCAGCGTGTTGAACTGCTCCGGAGTCAGCGACTGGGAGCCGTCGCTCATCGCTTCCTTGGGGTTGGGGTGCATCTCGACCATCAGGCCATCCGCGCCGACCATCATCGCGGCCTTTGCCAACAACGGAACGTAGCGCGCGACGCCGGTTCCATGGGATGGATCGACGATCACCGGCAAATGCGAATACTCCTTGAGCACTGGCACCGCGTTCAGGTCGAGCGTGTTGCGGGTGTACGAACGGTCGATCGGCAAGACGCCACGCTCACAGAGGATCACGTTGGGGTTGCCCTGAGCCAAGACGTACTCGGCAGCCAGCAGAAACTCGTCGATCGTCGCGCTTGGCCCTCGCTTCAGGAACACCGGCTTGCCGCTTTTGCCGGCCTCGATCAGGAGCGGGAAGTTCTGCATCGATCGGGCTCCGATCTGCAGGATGTCGACGTACTCCGCGACGAGGGAAACAAGGTCGCCGCTCATGACCTCGCTGATCGTGACGAGGCCGAACTCCTCGCCGACCGCCTTCATGATCTTGAGCCCCTCCTCGGCGAGCCCCTGGAACGCGTACGGTGACGTGCGCGGCTTGAATGCGCCGCCACGGAGCACTTGCGCGCCGGCAGCTTTGACGATTCGACCCGCTTCGCGGAACTGCTCGAACGATTCGATCGAGCACGGGCCGGCCATCATCGTGAACGTGCCGGGGCCGATCGAAACGCCCTTCACATCGACGACGGTCGGGCCCCGCTGCCACTCCATCGACGCGAGCTTGTAGGGGCGGCTGACCGGGGTGACCTTGCTCACCCCCGGAAGCGCCCCCAGGAGCCCTTCAAGAGTCTCACGGATCTCGGCGGGGATCGCGCTGGGGATACCGATCGCAACTCGGTCGCCCGGCAGAACCAGCGGTTCCAGGCGGCTGTCGCGGATCGCCCCGCATACGCCTTCGATCTGGGCTTCGCTGGCGCCGAACTGCATCAGGACGATCATCGAGGGGCTAGGATACCTTTGCAGATTCAATCTGGACCCTGTGGTTATCACGGGAAAGCCTTCCCAAACCTGCGCCAGATTTGCTATGTTGTAGCGGGAGGGATTCCAAATGACGAAACCGACGATGATTCTCATGCTCGCCTTCGGGGCGACGCTTGTCCAAGCCGACCAGGGCGCCGACATCAAGGCGATCCAGGCGCAATACCTAAAGCTCTCGCGTGCGATCAAGAGCAAGAGCGTGCCTGCCATGATGGCGATCTGCGAGCGCGACTTCACATGGGTCGACCCCAGCGGCAAAGTGATGGACCGAAAGACGTTCGAAGCGATGAACCGCTCGCAGATGAAGATGCCCGGTCTGAAGTTCCATGTCTTCGACTTCAAGAACGACAGCTTCGGGTTCATGGGCGACGAGTGCATGGTCCGCAACACGACGACGATGAAGATGAGCGCCAAGATGAACGGCCAGACGATGACGATGTCGGGAACGACGGAGTGCGTCGACTACTGGCGTCGCACCCCGCGAGGTTGGCGGCCCTATAAGGTCGTCGTCGTTCACGAGACGCAGTCGATGGGCGGGTAGGCCAAACAGGTACAACCGGCCCGTGCGAAACGGGCTGGTCGTCTTCTTCATCGCACTCTTTGCCCTCGCGGTCGTGCGCGTTCTGCTGGGGTTCGTAGCGGTGCCCGTCGGGCTCGTGATGCCGGCAGGGCTCCTCGTCACGGCGCTCTACTTGGCCGTCCCGGTCTACGCCGTCTACGCGGGGGCGAAGCACACGTGGACCCCGCGCCTCGGGTTGGCGTTCGTCGCGATCGGCCTCGTTCTCCACTTCGGGCTGTTCTTCTCGATCCGCTACGGCGTTCTCGGGCACGGCATGGTCGCGGCGATCGCCGGAGGCATCGCCCAGACTGGGTTCTTCATGTGGTGTGTTGGGCTCGGCGCGCTCCTCGCGACGATGCTGAAGGACAAGAACTTGCTGCTGCCGGTGTCGGTGTTCCTCGCCGGATTCGACGTGTTCACAATCCTGACGCCGATCGGCCCGACTCAGGAGATCATGAAGCGGGCGCCGGAGATCCTTCCTGCGGTCGGGCTTAACATTCCGAAGCCGCAAGCGACCCCGACGATGGGGCCGGTCGCGCCATTCGCCTTCGTCGGTCCCGCCGACTTCCTCTTCATGGGGATGTTCTTCGTGGCGATTCACCGATTTGGGATGCGCTCGCGCGAGACCGCACTTTGGCTCGTCCCGGCGATCCTGATTTATCTGCTGCTGTCGATCTTCCTGGGCGCGATTCCGCTCCTCGTGCCGATCGGGCTCACGGTGCTCATCGTCAACTGGAAGGAGTTCAAGCTGAACAAGGAAGAGAAGGCGTCGACGCTTGTTTTGGCCCTGATCATGGTCGGGCTCATCGCCTTCGGGGCTACGCGTCCTCGGAAAGCAACGCCCGCTGAGCCTTCGCCGACGGTGAACGTCCAAGATGCTCTAGCACCGGAAGACTCGCTTGGGCAAGGAGTCGAAGATCGAGGCCCGTCGACAGACCCGAGCGCTCCAGGAAGTACGCCAAATCCTCAGTAGCGAGATTGCCGCCGGCGCCCTTGGCATAGGGGCAACCGCCAAGCCCCGCCGCGCTCGAGTCGAACGATCGAACTCCATGCTCCAGCGCTTCCGCGACGTTGGCGATGGCGGTCCCGCGCGTGTCATGGAAGTGATAGGCGATCCGATCGACCGGAATCGCGTCCTTCAGTATCGGCGTCAGCCGCCTGACCTCGGTTGGCGCGGCCACCCCGATGGTGTCACCGATCGACACCTCGTCGCAGCCGAGCTCGATCAGGCGTGAGGCAACTTCGACCGTTTTGGACGGCTCGATCCGGCCCGCATAGGGGCACTCGAACGCGGTGGAGACATACCCTCGGACGAACCCCTGTGGGTATGTTCCGCGAAATCGATCGATCACCCGAGCAAACACCTCGAACGACTCGGCGATCGACATCCCGATGTTCTTCGTGGTGAAGGCGTCGCTGGCGGCAGTGAACACCGCGATCCGATCGACCCCAAGGTCGAGGGCTCGATCGAGCCCGCGCTCGTTCGGAACGAGCGCCGAGTACAAACCTCCAGCAGGCAGCAGGGGCCACAGATCCGCCGCATCGGCCAGTTGAGGCACCCACTTGGGAGACACGAAGCTCGTAGCCTCGATCTCGCTCAGGCCGGCACTCAGCAGACGTTCGATGAACGCGACCTTTGTGGCAAGCGGAATCGGCGTCGCCTCGTTCTGCAGCCCGTCGCGAGGGCCGACCTCGACGATCCGGACGCTCATCGCCTCCGCTTCTTCTCCTTATCGAGCAGAAAGGTGAGCTCGAGCGGAGTCGGCTTGGCGTACGTGATCTTGAGGGTCGGACTCGGCCCCTCGGGGTCGACCAATGTCGCGACCAGCCCCCACTCGGCCTCGGCCTTCTTCACCTTGGCAGGGATCGTGGGACTCTCCGATGCGAACGATGCAGCGGCATCGTACGCCCCGGTCGGCCAGTCGTTGGCGTCGATGTGATACTTCTGGTAAGCGTTCGCAAGCACTCGCGCGAGGTTGCGCTGCTCCACCTGGACGACCGGTTGCGACCGGATCCACAGCACGAACAACAGCCCAACCAAGGCGAAACCGCCCATCAGGCCGTAGAAGCCAAACACCAGCTTGGGGCCCGCGATTTTCATGGGACATCCTCCGGAACGACCGATGCGAGAAGCTCTCCCTCGGCCACCTGCTGTCCCTTGGCGACCTTGAGGGTGGCAACTCGACCTGCGAACGGCGCCGTGAACGGCTGCTGGGTCTTCATCGCCTCGAGCACCACCACCTTGTCGCCACGCTGCACCGCATCACCTTCGGAGACCAGCACATCCACGATCACCCCCGGCATCGGCGCGCGCAACTCTCCGTCTGCGCCGCCTCGGCTCGCCCTGACCCGCTTCGCCTTCTCGACCACGAACGTTCGGCCCAAGTAGCTCACATGCACGGTGTCTCCGTGACGGACGGCTGCCGCGGTGTGGGCGCCTTCGGCGGTGCGGACGACCATCCGGTCTCCAAGCTGAATGATCTCCGCATCGTCAGGTTCGCACTCGACTCCGATCCCGTTGACGAACCGCTTCATCTCCGACTCCGGTACTCGGCGGCAGCATCGACGAACTGGAGGTCATCTGCCGGGACAGCCTGACGGTCGAGAAATACTCCGCAAAGGCCAAGATCACGGCGCTCTTCGCCAATGCGCAGACGGGGAAGGTCTTCTACAAG
>WBZR01002095.1_pt1 | contig 21968 bp, 15 predicted proteins | sample 5204231 | NCBI WGS metagenome assembly WBZR01 (sample SAMN12412403, study PRJNA552823) | activated sludge metagenome | isolation source: activated sludge from anammox sidestream of wastewater treatment plant... | place: USA: Virginia | collected 2017-08 | reverse complement strand
CAGGCATCGGCCCGGCCGATCTCCGAAATCCTCAGACACGGGATCGCGCAGGTCACAACCACGCAGTCGTCCGACGAGCGGCCTCAAGCCGCGGACGAGAGGTGATTAACATGAACAAACGATATTATATTCAAACGGCAACCGTCTTCATCGCCGGGCTTTCATTCATCGCAGCCTGCGACAAGTCCAAACCCGCGCCGCAGTCCGCAACGACAACGGCAACTGCGAGCGACGAAGAAAAGGCGTGCGAAGCCCACGGTCTACCCGACGCCAAGTGCCCATTCTGCCACTGGGAGCTGGTCGTCGCCGGCGGGCCCTGCGTCGAGCACGACGTGCCCGAGGCGCTTTGCTGGATCTGTCAGCCGCAGCTCAAAAAAATCTATGAGGACACCAACGACTGGTGCGGCGGTCACGATCGCCCCGAGTCGCTGTGCTTCATCTGCAATCCCGAGGAGGAGGCCAAATACGTCGAGATCATGCGCCCCGCCTCCCAGGCGCCGCCGGATGATGCGCCGATTAAACTGGTGACCGATCCCGACGTGCCGCGTTTTCAGCGCCCGCCCTCCGTCACCTGTGCGACCAGCCAGACCCTTGTCCGATTCGCCTCGGCTCAGGTGGCGCGAAGTGCCGGGCTCGATTTTGTGACGATCAGCGAGCGACCCGTCTCGCGCACGCTTAAGTGCAATGCCGAAATCGATTACGACCAACGCCGCTTCGCTCGCGTGGCGTCGCGCGTGGCCGGCGTCGTCCATTCCGTCGAGCGCGATGTCGGCGATCGCGTCGTGCCCGGTGACACCCTCGCCCTGGTGGACTCGGTCGACCTTGCATCTGCCCGGGCGGAGTATCTCCGGGCAGCCGCCACGCTGGAGCTTTGGGACCAGAATCACGAACGCACCCACAAGCTCGTCGAGCAGGGGATCGCCGGGGCTGCCGAAGACCTGGAAGCCGAGAACAAGCTCGCCGAAGGCCGCATCGCACTTTCGTCCGCCGAACAAAAGCTGCGCACGCTGGGGCTGTCCGATGATCAGATCGCCAAGCTCCGCACCGAGGGTGACACCAATCCATTGCTGGCCATCCGCGCGCCTTTTGCCGGAGAAGTCGTCGATCGCTCAGCCGTGATGGGCGAAGTCGTCGACACGACTCGGCCGCTCTTTTCAGTCGCGGACACCGCGAAGATGTGGGCCATGCTCGACGTTTACGAGTCCGACATCGCCCAGGTCCGCGTCGGACAGTCCGTCGTCGTCACGGTCGATGGTCTGCGCGGCGAGTCTTTCGGCGGCGTCCTGACCTGGATCAGTCGCCGGATCGACCCCCAGACCCGAACGCTCAAAGTTCGCGTTGAGTTGGACAACAGCGAAGGACTGCTCCGCGCCAACATGTACGGCCGCGCCATCATCACCATCTACGACCGTCAGCCGCTGATCGTCGTGCCCAAGTCGGCCGTGCAGTGGGACGGCTGCTGCAACATCGCCTTCGTTCAGCGAAGCGACTTGCTCTACGAGCCTCGGCAGCTCCGGCTCGGCTTCGAGGCGGACGACTACTACGAAGTGAAGGTCGGACTTTCCCCGGGTGACACCGTCGTGACCCAGGGCAGCTTTCTGCTGAAGACCGAGATCATGAAGGGAAGCATCGGCGCCGGCTGCTGCGAACACGGACCGAGTAAGAGCTGACCGACCCGACGATGGAGATCGCCTGTGCTTGAATGGATCATCAACTGGTCGCTGTCCCACCGGATGCTCGTCGTGATTCTGGCGATCATCCTCATCGTCGTGGGCGCAAGCGCCGCGAGCCGGTTGCCCATCGACGCGTTTCCCGATACGACGCCGGTTCAGGTGCAGATCAGCACCTTCGCCCCGGCACTATCGCCCGCCGAAATCGAGCAGCAGGTCACCTTCCCGATTGAGCAGGCCATCGGCGGCCTTCCCAGCCTGGCCGAGGTGCGCTCGATTTCCAAGTTCGGCTTGTCGCAGGTGACGGTCCTCTTTGAAGACGGCACCGATCTTTACTTTGCGCGACAGGTCGTGTCCGAGCGGCTTCAGACCGTCCAGTTGCCCGAGGGAATCGTTCGACCGGAAATGGGCCCCGTCTCGACCGGTCTCGGCGAGATCTTCCACTACGTCGTCTCCGGCGAAGATAAGTCGCTGGAGGAACTGACCACGCTCCACGACTGGGTCATCAAGCCCCGGCTTCGCAGCGTCCGCGGCGTGGCGGAAGTCAACACCTGGGGCGGCCTTCGCAAACAGTTCCACGTCCTCGTCGATCCCGTGCGCCTGGTGAAGTACGACCTCACGATGGACGAGTTGTTCGACGCCCTGCGCCGAAACAACATGAATGTCGGCGGGGGCAACATCGAGCAGGCCGGCGAGCTGCGACTCGTCCACGGCGTCGCGCTGACGACAAACCTGCGCGAGATCGGAGACATCGTCATCACCGCCCATGATGGCGTGCCGATCCGCGTGCGCGACGTTGCAACCGTCGAAGTCGGCCACGAAATCCGCCGCGGCGCATCCACCATCGACGGTAATGGGGAAATCGTCCTCGGATTGGCGTTCATGCTGGTCGGCGAGAACAGCCATGACGTCTCCAATCGATTGCAGCAGGCGGTCGACGAAATTCAAAAGTCGCTGCCCGAGGGCGTCACTATCACGCCGGTCTATGCCCGCACCGAGCTGGTCGAACACGTCATTCAGACAGTCAAGACCAACCTGTTCGAAGGCGCGCTGCTTGTGGTCGCGGTGCTCTTTATCTTTCTCGGAAACCTCCGCGCCGGGCTGATCGTCGCCGCCGCGATTCCGCTTTCCATGCTCTTCGCCGCCGATGCCATGCTTCGCTTCGGCATTGCCGGCAGCCTGATGAGCCTCGGAGCGATCGACTTCGGGCTCATCGTCGATTCTTCGGTCATCATGGTGGAGAACAGTCTGCGGCATATTGCCGAGTCCGACGGAAAGCGCAGCAAACTCGACGTAGTTCGTGATGCATCGATCGAAGTCCGCCGTCCCACGATGTTCGGCGAACTGATCATCATGATCGTCTACCTGCCGATCCTCACGCTCGAAGGCATTGAGGGCAAACTGTTCCGCCCGATGGCCCTGACGGTCATCTTCGCCCTCGCCGGTTCGCTCGTTCTATCCCTCACGCTGATGCCCGTTCTTGCCAGCTTGCTGTTGCCCTCCCGTCCGCGCCACGGTGACAACTTTTTCGTCCGCGCCCTGAAGCGCATCTATCTCCCCATCCTTCGATTCGCCGTCCGGATGCGCGTCGCCATCCTGCTGGTCAGCGTGGTTTCATTGGGTTTCGGCGTCTGGCTGGCCATGCGTACCGGGGCCGAGTTCGTCCCGCGTCTCGCCGAGGAGGCCGTCACCATCAATACCGTCCGCCTGGCAGGCGTCTCGCTGGATGAGTCCGTGCGAATCGGAACGAGCATCGAACGCGTCATTCGAGATAAGTTTCCCGACGAGGTACGAAACGTCTGGACGCGCACCGGGACCGCCGAGATCGCCACCGATCCGATGGGCATCGAAGTCTCCGACGTCTTCATCACCCTCAGACCTCGCGCCAATTGGAAACGCGCGGCGACACAGGAAGAACTCGAGGCGCTGATCGAACGTGAACTTCAGGGCATGCCGGGGATGCGCCTCGTATTCAGTCAGCCGATCGAGATGCGCCTCAACGAAATGATCGCAGGCATTCGCGGCGATCTGGGCGTCAAGGTCTTTGGCGACGACCTGGAAGTCCTGAGGACACTTGCCGCCGAGGTTCAGGAGGTGCTGGAGTCCGTTCCCGGCTGCGGCGAAGTCTACGCCGAGCAGGTCACCGGTCTTCCCATCCTCGAGGTGCGCGTCGATCAGGAAGCCATTGCCCGCTACGGCGTGTCGGCGCAGCACGTCCTGGAAGTCGTCGAGGCCATCGGCGGCCGAGTCGTCGGTGAGATTCGCGAAGATCAGCGCCGCTTTGAACTCGTCGTGCGTCTTCCGGAGATTTATCGGCGCGATCCGAGCGCCGTCAGCCGGATCCTCATCTCCACCGCTTCGGGGGCGAGAATTCCACTTTCCCGTTTGGCCGCCATCCGCGAAATCGAGGGGCCGTCGACCATCACCCGTGAGTGGCAGCGACGGCGTATCGTCATTCAGTGCAATGTGGTCGGCCGCGATGTGGCGTCATTCGTCGCCGAGGCTCGGCGCAGGATCGACGCCGAGATCGAGTTGCCCACCGGCTATTTCACGGCCTTTGGCGGCCAGTTCGAACATTTGCAGCGCGCCGGCCTGAGGCTGATGTTCATCGTTCCGCTCGCCCTCGGCCTTATTCTCATTCTTCTCTATCTCACCTACGGCCGTCTTTCAGACGTGATCAGAATTTTCTTGACGCTGCCGCTTGCCGCGGTCGGCGGGCTTTGCGCGCTTCACCTTCGAGACTTGCCCTTCAGCATCTCCGCAGGCGTGGGCTTCGTGGCCATGTTCGGTGTCAGCGTGCTGGGCGATATGGTTTTTGTTTCGCATCTGAGGGCGATGCTCGATCGCGGCGTCGATCTCCTGCACGCCATCGAAACAACGGCGCTGACGCGGCTTCGCCCGGTGCTCATGACCGGCCTCGTCGCCGGACTGGGCTTCGTACCCATGGCGCTGAACACCGGCGTCGGCGCAGAGGTGCAGCGGCCGCTCGCCACCGTCGTAATCGGCGGCGTTGTCACCAGCACGTTCCTGACCCTCGTGGTGCTGCCGGCCGTGTACACCCTTTCGCGGCGTCGTGCGTCCTCAGGCGTTTCAGGTGGTGACCTGTGATCTTCTGTCCGATCCCTTCCCAGCGGCCCGTCGAATGCGTCGCCGATTTCCCAGTCCGAGCGCGGCACGATACGATGTCTGCATGATGCGTCGGCGAACGAATCTGATGAGTGAGTCTTCAGAATGAGCGGAATGATTCGACCGCGCCTCATCTCAATTACCTGCCTGGCAGTTGCCGCTTTCATCATCAGCGCATGCCACGGGCCCAATCGCGTCGCCGACTCCGACGCGTCCGGCACGACCTTCGATTGTGATAAGACGTTCGCCCAGGTCGACGCCCTGTGTCATGCCAAAGAGTATGCGGAAGCCGAGGGAGTTCTTCGCGAAGCGATCGCGTCGATTCCTGCATCGGACAGTCGCGCCGACCGAATCGCCGCGGCAGTTTGCAGAAGGCGGTTGGCACAGGTACTCGCCGCGGATCGACGCTTCGCCGATGCCGAGGTGGAGGCCGAGATCGCCTATGAGGCGCTGCACGAACTCTATCAACCCATCGAAGAGTATCCCACAGGCGATGAGCAGGTGGCCCGCGCCGCCTGGACACTGGGTGAAATCCGCCTCCTGTCGGGTCGGCCTGCCGAAGCGGAGGAGCTGCTCTTAGAGGCCTCAATTTGGTTTGAGGGGCTCGATTCCGCCAGCGCCGACACCGCCGTCTTGCTCGGCGTGATCGGCGAATGCCTTGCCCAGCAGGGTAAGTATTCCGACGCCGAAGATACGACGGTCCAGTCCTACGTCCGACTCTTGAAGCTAAAGGGCGAAAAGGCGCCGGAGACGCTCGACGCACTTCAGCGAGTCCTTTTTCTCTATCAAGCCTGGGACCGTCCCGACAAAGTGGACGAGTACCTTGCCGCCAGCGGCCTCACGGATTCAAGCCGATAGCGCTGCCAATTGGACGGATGACGATCAGATTGCTGTAGAACCACCAGTCATCCAACATGTTCACACTCTTTGCGCCGAGTTCGCCAGCAGCATGAATACAGTTTAGTCCCGTGTGCCTGCGCTCTCACTCCCTAAGGCGGATAAACCTCAAACCGCAGAAACTTCGCGATCAATGGCCGCAGGTAGCCGCCTCGCATGGTCCAAAGGCAAAGCGGGCACCCTCACGACCGGACTGAAGGCACGCCTCTCTGTTCCTGTAGTCGCAGTTGTAGCTTCCGTCCGGAAAGCAGCAGACGCCCTGGTTACAAAGATCGACCTCAGCCAGTTCGCCGCAGGTCATATTTTCGTGAAAAGTGAACGATGAAGCCTCCTCTCGGTTCGCAATCGCTTCACAATCGGGATGATCGAAGGCGGCAAAGCACTGGAAATTACCCAGGCAGCAAGCGCCGCCCGGCGCGCAGTTCGCAGATTCACACGGAATAATGGGACTGAATCGTCCCCCCTCGTCGGTGCAGGGGAGCAAACCGGTAGGCCGACACCCGCGAGGCTCATCAAATCGTCGCAGGCAGCAGGCCCCGGTGTCGCTATCGAAGCAGCCGGCGCCCAGCGTGAAGGTGCTGGAGGGGAGGCACTCGGTCGATCGACGCACGACACACAGGGTCACCCCTCCGGCGGACGTTCGACAAGCGCCGTAACAGCCCAGACCGCATAGCGCCGTGCAAGGCAAGCATGCATCTTCCTGATGATCGGCGATGCGATCGATAATGTTGCTGATTCTGGAAAGGGTTTCGATCAAGAACGCCTCGGACCGGGTCGGTACGCGTCCTTCCCCCTGGATGTGCATCATCATCATATCCCCCAACGAACTATTCGCCAAAGCCTGCATGCCAAGATAGGTGAGATAGTCCGGAATATCCCGAAACGGCGGGGCGTTCTGAAACGTGGCGATGATCTGCTTGGCGTCGTTTGTCACGGACCGCTCTGCCACGCCAGTTGCGCCGACTGAAGACTCTCCCGATTGAACCGCGCCCGATGCAGCAGGCCCGAGGAGCACTTTGATGTCGACCGATTCGGACGAAACGACGGTTGACGCGTACGACGCCGACTTGGTACGAACATTGCCCGGGTTCGATACGATGTAGGTGTGCATTTCTGAAGCCCCCTCCTCGTCAATGATTGCGGTCACTTGTGACGAGTCATTGCTCCATGCAAATGCGGCATGGGACGTGCCCCAGAAAACCTCAGATGGACGCGACAAGCTGTTCAGGATGACGCGGTATGTGATTCCGGCTTCTGCCAGTGTGTAAGTCCCGTTGCCAAATGCGCCGCACGAACCGTCGGCCAATCCCACCTGTGCGCTTCCCTGGCTGCCCGCACAAGGCAGATTCGAACCGGCCGGGGGGTTGCAGCCGGGCTGAATCGCGACAATGGCAGAAAGGCAGAAGCCGATTCGTCGTGGCTTGACGATTGCAATGAGATGGAGAGCGCGGCGGGCGAGAGACGTTTCGTCGGAAACCACCAGCACGAACACGATGGTTCTCCTATGGGTCGGCGAACGAGGGCCCGCGTCACCATGCATAAATATATCACCCGCTTGACAAAACGCTCAAGCGAATTCGAGAGAATTTTGATCGGGGAGAAAACGGGCGGCGCATCACCGAAGTGCTGCCAGCCGGTCTCACCGGAGATAGGTGTGGCGCCTGGGGCGGTGCGCCTTCATTTTTCGCGCCAAAACGCGGTCGTCACGACTATTTATCAACCGGGGCACCGCACAAAGATCGGATTGCTGTAAAACCAAAGGTCTTCCCACGGGTTCACACCGTCGGCGTCCATCTCCGGTTCCGCCGTATCGCGGTTCGTTCCGCGCAGTCGAACGTAGATCGGCCGATCCACCCGCTCGAACGTGTACGAAAGCGAAAGCCACGGCCCCTCCCGTATCATCGCATCGACCGGCACCTGCCGAACAATGCGCGTCGTTTCGTTGCTTATCGCGGCACGATCCTTGGAGATGCCGAGTATGTCCCCGGCGATGATATCCACATGATGCACCTTCGGCGTCCGGCCGGCGAAGTTCTTGCCCTCCGGCTCGCGAATGCGCACCCGAAGCTCGATCGACTGTCCACGCTTGTCGAGGACAAGTGTCCCGCCCATTGGGGCCATCGCATCGGCACTCGCCGCGCTCATCTCCAGCCGGTCCGCGAGGTCGCCGTGTACCGTGAACATGCTCCCGCCGCGCAGTGCCGCCAGAATCTCAAAAGGGTCCGCCCGCCGCGCATGCACCCAGGTCTTCGTATATTCCCCGGGCCAGAAATCAATGTTATGCGCATGCGTTTCGCTTTGCTGTGTCGTCGCGGTCACGTAGCCCTTGGTGAGATACGTCGCGAAGTTGACAATGGAATGGTCGGTGTAATGTCGATGGCTGTCGCTGTTGGCGGTGATGTACCACGGCCGGCCCTCGCCCAGCAGGCTGTCCCACACGCCGCCGACCTTGGCGACGAACCAGTCATAGCCGCCCCACATGCGATACGACGCCTCGGGATATCCTTCAAATGAGCCTAAGCCGCGAGACTTGTAGTAGTGCCCGCGCGGCGCGCCGATCAGGGGCGCCGCCTGATGCCCCGCGGTACCCTCGAAGCCGCGCGCCACATCCGGACCGGCGTCCGCCCAATTACGCATCTCCGTCGGGCTCGTCCGTCCTGTCCGCGCCGGATGGTTCACGAAGAAGAGCGGCTTGTGCTCACCGCGAACCGCCTGTAGGTGCTTCACGCCCGCGATGGCATCCGCTTCACTGTTGGCGGGCGTGTTTGGGCGAGAATAATTCTTGTTGTCAAAGCGCCGCTCGAATCGGGCGACCAGCTTCACCTCGTCCTCGGTCGGCGGCACGATCACACTTCCGTGCTCGCCATCCGGAACGTTCCATTCCAGCCCCTGAAACACAATGATGCCCGGGTTCGCCTTGCGCGCCGCGACCAGTTCGGGATAGGCCTTCTCGACGGCGACCTTGTCGTGCCGCGGACCGCCGTGATCGGTGATGACGCACCAGCCCAGCCCGTGGTGCAACGCCTCGTGCACCTGTTTGCTGATCTCGTACTGTCCGTCCGGACTGTACTTGGTGTGAATATGGTGATCGCCCGCGAGCCACACGCCGCCGTCGTACGGATTCTTGCCGAATGCCACGCGCGGCAGCCACCACGGCGCAGCGCCCAGGCTGATCGTGATCTTGCCGACGCGCGTCAGGAACACGCGTCGGCTCATGGATCGGGGGTCATTCATCCGTCCGCTCCTCGATGTCCCTATGGCCCGGCGACGACAGAATTAACCAGTCACCGCACAGGCCGCTGTCGGATTAACCACGTACCGCTTGTCCGGTTAATCCATTGGTCGAGGATGATATGTGCGAAATGCGCGGCGCTCTACACCAGGAAGCCGCAGGACATCCGGTAGGGGAGGGTGATGCCGTCCCCGTTGTCGAGTTTGACCCCGCGATGGGCTTAATCGACGCGACTGGGCTGGCCGAATGCGCTGATGACGGTGATAAGTCCGCCGGCGGCGAGCGCCGCGGCAGGGTGGGACATGACGAGTTCAATACCGGGAAGACCTGAAACGTGACCGCTGATCGAGCCGGAGCCCATATAGCAGACGAGGCCGGAAACCGCCGAGAGAACCACACCCACCGCCAATGTAGCCATAGAGAGGAAACCCATGATACTTACTCCTTTCAACTCGTTTTGTCCGGGTGCTGTCGTTGACCGGACTTGCCCATCAATCAGCATCCCCCGTGCCGCGGCCCTAATCTGGCGCGGTTGTTCCGCGCCCACCGATAATGAAATTGACTCAATCCGCCCGAAGGCGTTCGCTGTTTCGGTCCCACTGATATCAGACGATTGTGACGTTGCCCTGGGTAACCATCCCCAGTGGTGGGCTCCCACCCACAACACAGCGATAGACGGGCAGGGCCGAAAATCGGCGGTCTCGCGGCGTCCGTGCGGTTCCGGGCTTAGTTGTCGAAAGTTCCCGGCGGCCAGCTTCTCGGCCGATGTTCATGAGGCGGAGGGGCAGGGGGGCGGCACTGCATCGACTGAAGCGCGGCGCACAAGTAACGGGCCCTCTTGGCGGCGCACACCAATTCCAGAAAACATTGTTTCTCATCGGGACAGATCAGGACCGACGCGGCGAGCGCATCAACAAGGTCTGAAAATGAGGCATGGCGATGCTCGAGCAGATTCGTCCAGTTGCCCTGCCTGGCCAGCTCAACCATCGTCTGACTGCCCAGCAGTTCCACGATGCTGCGCCGAAACTCCAGCTCAACCTCGCAGGGCAGCGGTCCCGGCTCCAGCGGCTCCATTTTCGCCCGGCGATAGGAAAGCTCACTATTCTCTGCGACGATTCGGGCACGCTTCAGACCCTGAAGCAGGATGTTGTACCGGCCGTCCGGTAGCCGCTCGTTGCGCATGATCTGACCGACACCGACGACTTCGTGGATGGGAGCCTCAAGCGTGTGATACTTCTCTTCGTAGCCTTTACGCAGCAGGGCGATCGAAACCAGCCTGGACCCGGCCAGTGCATCGCGGGTCATGGCGCGATACCGCGGCTCGAAGATGTGAAGCGGCAGCACATGACGAGGCATCAGCACGACGTTGGGAAGCGGAAACACCGGGATCCATTGATCCCTGATCACGGTATCCTCACAAAATCCGTTCTCCTGCTCCATTCAGCTTGATTCTAGCCGTCTTGGGCCGTCTCGGCATAGTCAGCAAGGAACCTTTGCTTCTCTCCCAGTACAAAATAAGCCGCTCGCCGCACCGTCTTCAAGAGCCTGACGCCCTAAAATGTCCGATTCTCAACGTCTTTTTTTGCGGATCGGGCCTGATTCTAAAGGCCGAATCCCCAGGAGATCTCATCGTCGGGACGGCGTCGCAGCGTAGATTCGTCGGATTCCATTTTGCGGAACCGGCAGCCTTCAGGGAAACCTTTCGACCGATCTTCCGACTTCAATCTGCCTTAATGACAAATCGCGCCGAGCGCGGCTGCGGCTATCAGCATTGATTGACCCGCCCGTGCTGTCGCGCCGTCGCTGCCAATGCTGATAATCGAATCAGCCGCGCGACGGCCCGCCCAGCATCAAAAATCCACGCGCCGTAATTGCAAGAAATCTTAATGGTTTCAGGCATGTTTGGCTTTTATCCGCCGTGCCATACCGCCGATGACGAAGGCACTTCGCGTTCCCGTCATCGACTTGGCGCGATGACGAATGCGACGAGCGGTGTGGAAGAGTTTTCCAGCGATGTTCGCCGACGGATGACAGAGTCTTATCCGCGGCGGCGCACCCAACACATTTTTGCTGACTCATCGGCGATATCGCCTCGGACGTGTGTCCGTGGCGGATGGATGGTTTCCCGATCGCCGAGAAGTAACGAGTTGCCTTTTTGGCAAGGAGATGCCCACGATGTTTAACGCCTACTCATATCAGGGAGGCACCGCCACCCTCGATCCGCAGACCTGCGGAACCAACGGCCAGGCTCGTACCGCCGAGCCCACTCAGGCCTATAACCCCGCCCTCGGTGCCGCGACCTACGCAGGCATTCCGGTCGGCCAGCCCAATCCCGCCGCCTACGCTTTCCAGAACTTTGTCCCCGGACAGATGCCCTTCTCCAACGGCATCCCCACGGCCTACGGCATCCCGACCGGCATCCCGGCCTATCAGCCGACTCCATTTGGCTGCATCCCCACGCCCGTCAATCCCTGGGTCCAGCCCGGCTTCGGCACATACGCCCATCCGTACGCCACGATGAACCCCTACAACACCTTCAATCCATTCATCAACCAGACCCCGAATTCCTTCACCGGCTGCCCGACGACGACGCCGTACAACTACGCCGTTAACCCATACACCGGCATCTCGACGCAGTACCCGATGAACTTCATCCCCAACTTCGGCGCGACGGCCCATCCGTTCTTCGGCGCCATGCCGACCCCGTTTGGCCCGACGCCGTTCGTCAACCCGATGACCCCGTTTGTCAATCCCGCGTCGGCATTCGTGAACCCCATGACCCCGTTCATGAATCCGATCTCGCAGTTTCGGCCGGGCTTCTCGACGCCGAACTTCGGCGCCTGGGTGAACCCGATGACCAGCACGTTCGGCACGATCAATCCCATCCAGCAGCCGGGATTCGGTACCCCTTTTTTTTCCAACCCGGTCAATTTCCCGGGACTGACCAGCCCGTTCGCCGTAAACGTCAATCCGCTCGTAAGCGGTCCGTCGCCGGTCACGCCGTTCGGCATCGCGCCGTTCGCAAATCCCCTGTTCGCAAACAATCCCGTCGGCGCAAGCATTGACCCCTTCAACTGCTCTTCCATCTGGAATCAGTCGATCGGCAACCCGATCTGGAACGGCTGGAATCCTGCCACGCCGTTCATCAACAACCTGAACCCGTCGCTCTGGTCGCGCCTCTCGCCCTCCCCATTCGGCGTGAGCCCGCTCGGCGGCATCCCGTCCCTGGTGTCGAATCCATTCGTGAACACGACCCCTTGGAATCTCCTGAATTCGGCGATCCCGTCGTTCGCAGCGACGCCCTGGAACAACACGACCCCCTGGAACAACTGGAACCCGACCAACGGCTTCTCCCCGATCTCGACCACCACGCCGTTTGTCAACAATTCCTACGGCCTCAACCCGCTGTCAACCGTCGGCGGATTCGGTGCCGCATCGACCGTTCCAAACTACAGCCCGTTCGGCGTCGTCAATTCGTGCTCGCCCACTTGCTGCATCTGATGCGACAAGCCGGCTAAGCGTTCTTTCGGGAAGCAATTACGGGTGATGCCCGAGAAGGAATAGCACGATGAACACGATTCAACAGAAACTCGTCAGCCTGCGCAACCGCGCCCGCCATATTCAGGCCAGCCTCAGACGCTGGTCTCTCTATTGCGACGAGGTCTCAGGCGAAATGAAGGAAGACCTGCTCGTCCGGTTTACCCCGGCCGAGCAGGCCGCTTTTCCCAATGATCTTGAGTTGACGCGAACGAGGCTCAAATCCGTCGCCACCCAGCTCAAGACCCTCTCGCGCTGGTATGACTACGTCCTCGAGCAGACCAACGACCAGCTCGATCGCGCAAGAACCATGCTCGATCAGGGTCGGCCCCACGATGCCCTGGCGATCATCAACGACGCCGAACTGCGCACCGTGCTGCCCAACGAGGACACCTTCGGTTTTGTCTTCCAGGTCCTGCGGCAGCACACCAGTCACGAGCTGCATCAGAAGCTCGTCACCATCGACGCGATCATGCGCGATCTGTACCTGCCGACCGTCAAGCTCGCTCATCAGCGGGGACTGGTGTCCAAGGAATGCCTCTCTCGCACGCCGCTGGCCTATCTCGCCGACGTGCCCGAGGGTCGCGTTCCGTGGCAGCACCACGTGCAGCACGGCATGAACCTCGGTCGACAGATCCCGGTCTCGCTCGTGACGATCCCGCGCCGGCTCATCGGCCAGCCCTGGAGCATCGTCGCCGTCGCCCACGACGTGGGCCGCTGCGTCTATCACGATCTCAACATCAGTTGGGAAATCGCCGGCAAGCTTCAGACCGAGTCCGTCTCCGGCGGCGTTCGCCCACAGGCGGCCGTCCTCTGGGCGCAGTGGCATGAGACGCTCTTCGCGGACGTCTTCGCCACCCTCAAGCTCGGCCCGGCCTACGTCAGCGGCATGATCGAAACCCTCGGCAGCGATCCCGTCGCCGCCGTCACGATCCAGGCAAACTCGCCCGTGCCCCCGGCCTACATCCGATGGCACGTCATGCTGCAGACACTCACGCTGATGAACCTCGGCGAACCCGCCCGGGAACTTTTCAGCCAGGTGCACTTGCTCTGCGGCGACCCCAACCGGCTCGCCATGCAGCTTGGCTCGTCATGGTTGGCATTCGTCACCGAGACGCGCGCCGTCGCTGGTCTGATCGCCCTGTCGCCCTGCCAGAAACTCGGCGGCGGTCGCATCGTGGACTTCGTACAGCCGATCGCGGCCGTCGAAATGAGCACCTCCGGAAAGGTGAAGGACGTCCTCCTCGCCGGCGACGAGACCTGCTCGACGGACCACGACTTTCACTGGGTCGAAACGCTTCAGCACATCCCGACGCCGGCCCACATCGGCCTCGCCGGACTGCGCTTGGCCTTCGACGCCACGGCCGAGTTTGAAACCTCGCGGCGACTCTGCGTCCGCTTCTGGTGCATGATGCAGTACCTTATGGGAAGCACCGAGCCCCAGCGCGAACGCGAAGACCGCGAATTCGCTCCGCCCGACGCCGTTCTCAAGCAAATCGCACAGAACGCCGTCCCCGCGATGACGGCTGGCCATGCGTATGCACCCGGCGGCGCAATGCCCTTCGGCGCGCCGGCCATGGTTGCAGTCGGCCCCAACGGCCTCCCCGTCCCGATGACCGCCATCGGCAACATGCCGATGTCCGTCATGGCTGGAGTCAGCAACTCCGGCGGCAGAATTCCCGGCTCCCCGATTTCGGGATACTCGATCCCTGGTTCCTCCATGCCGGGTCCGATGACGCCGGGCGCTCAATGACATCACCCACGCCGGCGTCGTCTCGATGGCACCGCCCTCGCGCGGCACGGCGTTTATAATTCAACCGACTCCCCCGTGGCCGGCGAACCTCGCCCCCACGGGGGAGCTTTTTGTTTCGCCGATACGCCTCACGGTCGCGCCATCGCGAGACGCTTCCCCTGCCGAACCGTGGCGCAATCGCCACTAAGCAAGGGCTTTCACAAGACTTGCGTATTCACGGACCTTGCCCGGAATCAGGCGGCTTTCTTGACATGATCCGCAGCCCGGCTAGACTCGTCTGTTCGTTTTTGGCCCCTAGTGTAACGGTAGCACGACAGACTCTGGATCTGTTTGTCAAGGTTCGAATCCTTGGGGGCCAGTATGTGACATAGCTTTGGCACCTTCAAACGCGTTTTTCGGGTCGTCATCGCGATTTCGGCGGTATCTCTTCTCTTCATTTCTGGGCGTTTCCAATCCATGCACATGCCATGTGTATCGGGAACTCCTCGGCCGGCTTGGTCCGACGTGCGCATCTCGGATTCTGCCTGGGCTCGGGCCATGCAGTCATTTTGGCGTGTGCATGACCTCCGGAAATCAAGTCCTCTGGTTCGCTTGTGTGCATCGCCAGCTCGCAAGGTTATGCGCAGCAACTAAGGGAACTGTCGGCTCCTGTGCATTCGCTATAAGCTCATGCCGGCGACGCCCTGGGATCGTTGCCGGCAAGCTCCTTGAGGCACCATGACCATCGTCGACTGGTCCATTGTCGTAGGCATGTACTGCGTCCTGTTTTTCGGCGCGATGAAGGCAGGGCGACGGATGCGGGGCGTCGCGGATTATCTCTCCGCGGGCCGCACGGCAGGCCGCTATCTTCTTGCGATTGCCTCGGGGATGGCGGGTCTCGGTGGCATCAGCATCATTCGTGACTTCCAGATGAACTACGAAGCCGGATTCGCCATGTCGTGGTGGGGAATGAGCATGGCCGTCGTCGTCGTCGTCCTGGCGGTAACCGGCTGGGTCAATTATCGATTTCGGGCGACCCGCTGCCTGACGCTCGCGGAGTTCTTCGAGCGCCGCTACAGCAGACGATTTCGGATCTTCGCCGGACTGGTTGCGTTCGGGGCCGGCATTATCAACTTCGGGATCTTTCCCGCCGTCGAAGCGCGCTTCTTCATGCACTTCATACACCTGCCGGAGCGGCTGCAGGTCGGGCCTCTTTCCGCGCCGACCTATCCCCTAGTAATGTTGTTCCTGCTCGGTACGGCCGTTTTCTTTGTTTTCCGCGGCGGGCAGGTGACCGCCATGATGACCAGTTTTCTGCAGGGCGCTTTCGCTAATGTAGTGTTCGTGGGATTAGCGGTTTTTTTGCTGCTGATAATCCCGTGGCGGCACATCAGCGACGTGCTGACCCAGGTGCCGCCGGGCCATTCCAAGATCAATCCATTCGACACAGGATACGTCGAGACCTTTAACTTTCGATTCTTCATCATCGGGGTAATGGGGGTCGTGTACAACGCAATGTCCTGGCAGGGTACCCAGGGATATAACAGTTCGGCGAAGAGTGCTCACGAAGCGAAGATGGGAATGGTGATCGGCACTTGGCGCGGCTACCCGCAGAGCCTGCTCATCATGCTTCTGCCGATCCTGATCTTTGTCGTGATGCATCACGCGGCATGGGGCGACCTGCAGACGCGAGTCGACTCGCAATTGTCCGACATTGCCAATCTGGAAACACGGAGCCAGATGAGGGTCCCCGTGGCACTCGCCGGTTTGCTTCCGGCTGGTCTTCTCGGTGCATTCGCCGCACTGATGTTGTGCGCGTCCATCAGTACCCAAAGCGCTTATATGCATTCGTGGAGCAGCATCCTGATTCAGGACGTGATTCTGCCTTTGCGGCGCAAGCCCATTTCACCGCGCGGTCACTTGCTGCTGCTTCGGATTTCCGCCCTGGGCGTCGCGGCTTTCACGTTTGTCTTTGCGCTTTGCTACGAGCAGAATCAGGCCATCGCGCTATTCCTCGCACTGACGGGAGCGATCTTCGCCGGGTGGTCGGGCGCCGTTATCATCGGCGGTCTGTACTGGAGGCGCGGTACCACGGAAGGAGCTTGGGCTGCCGCGATTCTGGGGATCGGGATCGCCCTCGGCGGACTCGTGCTGGCGAGCGCAAATACCGATTATCATGAACGCGGGCGTACACTCTGGGGCGTGCTGAACTGGCTTGGAGAAGTTCGCGTCGATGCGATCGGCGAATGGCTGAGCAGCCATCTGCCGAACGGGCAGGAGTTGTGGGGCCTGGCCATGCCATGCTGCCTGGCAACATACGTTGTTGTGTCGCTGATCTATCGCCCGCGGAAGTTTGAACTGGACAGTCTCCTGCATCGCGGAAAACATGCGGTCGAGACCTGTCAACCCGAGACTGAGGGAGAGACGTCCGTCGGTTGGCGCGTATTGGGCATGAATCGCTATTTTTCCCGTCGTGATAAATTCCTGTACATCAGCACCTATTTGTGGACGGCCGCATGGGTCATCGTTTTTGCGGTTGGCACGGTTTACATGCTCACGGTGGGATCGTCCGGGGAGGGATTTCGTCAATTCGATGCGGGCTGGATGCGTTTTTGGCAGGTCTATGTCTGGATTCAGGTCGGCATTGCACTGACAGTGGTTATCTGGTTCACAATTGGCGGATTCAAGGACATCCATGCGATGTTACAGCAGCTTCGAACGATGAAGCGCGATGTCCATGATGACGGCATCGTGCGCGACGAGAAGGTGGCCCAGTGAGGCGGTACAGCAGCAATCCCATTATCACCCGGTCCGACATTCCGCCCGGTCGACCCGACCTTGTCGACGTATCGTCCGTCTTTAATCCCGGGGCGGTTCATTGGAAAGGCAGAGATCGCCTGCTGCTCAGAGTCCAGTCGCGCGGACGACAGACCCTGCTGATGTGGGCGGAGCGACCGGGCGACGGCGGCGAGCGCTGGATTGTGCACCCAGACGTTGTCGATCTGCGAGGAATCGAGCGGCAGCCGCTTCGCGCCTATCACATCTACGACCCGCGCCTGACCATTCTCGAAGGAGACCTGTACGGGGTATTCGCAGTTGATACGGATGAAGGATGTCGCCTGGCCATTGGACGATGTCTTAATGAGGGCGATTTTGAGCTGGTTTCCTTTGATCCGGAGGGTGACCGGCGAAACGGCGTACTCTTTCCGGAGCGAATCGGCGGGCGATTTCTTCGGCTTCAACGACCGAATCAACCGGCGAAGAACGGAGGGCCGGTCTCGGGTTCGATGATCGAACTTGCGGAGTCAGACGATCTTGTTTCATGGCGAAGCGCCGGGCCCGTCATGGACGGACGCTGGCGGTATTGGGACGAATTAATCGGCTCGGGTCCGCCGCCGGTGCGAACGCGCCACGGATGGCTGCATCTCTATCATGGCATTGCAACTCACTTCGCCAGCGTCAATATCTACCAGGCGGGGGCCGTGCTTCTGGACTATTCCAATCCGCGGAAGGTCCTTGCTCGGAGCCGCCGGAACCTACTTGAACCACGTGAACAGTATGAGTTGACGGGTCAGGTCCCGAATGTCGTTTTCCCCAGCGGCATGATCATCGATTCACCGGGCACAGAGGGCGTCGCCGAAATGGACAGCATCGTTCGGGTTTACTACGGCGCCGCAGACACCTGCGTCTGCCTGGCCAGGACCACGATCAATGAGATTCTGGATGCGTGTGAGTCTGTCTCATGAAAAACCACCCGCGCGTCGCACATATTGTCTCACATACCCACTGGGATCGAGAGTGGTATCGTACATTTCACGTCTATCGAACGTGGCTATGCCGGACCGTTCAGGCGGTCATGGAAGCGCTGGAAAGCGATTCAGAGTTCAAGCATTTCCTGCTCGATGGGCAGGCGGTGATTCTGGAGGACTACCTCGAGATTCACCCGGAAGATAAGGAACGACTTCGCAATCACATTCGGGCCGGGCGGCTTTCCATTGGGCCATGGTATATTCTTCCGGATGAGTTTCTGGTCGGCGCCGAGGCGATGGTTCGAAACGTACTCATCGGGCATCGTGTGTGTCAGGAAATGGGGGGTTGGAACCAGGTCGGGTACATGCCGGATACCTTTGGGCACGTCGCCCAGATGCCGCAGCTACTCCGGCAGTCGAAGCTCGATTCGTTTATTTACTGGAGGGGTAACGGCGACGAAATTGACGAGCTTGGCCTAGAGTATACCTGGGTGGCGCCCGACGGCAGTGAAGTGCTCGCCATTCAACAGACCGGCGGATACTGCAATGCGGCTGGGCTGGGTCATCGCGAAATATGGCATTCCCATACTCGCAAGACTGTGGATCTGGACCTCGCATCCAAGCGCGTCGGCGAGCTGCTTCGAGTCATCGGCGAGCGCGCCCGATCATCCGTCGCTCTGCTCAACAATGGCTGCGATCACTTTCCGCCGCAACGAGATTTTGCCCGCATCATGGCCCGGCTCCGTGTGGACTTTTCCGACGTCGAGTTTCGTCACAGCGATTTGTCGGAGTATCTTCGCGATGTCCGGAAGTGCGGACATCAGCTCAAGTCGTATCGCGGCGAGTTGATGAGCGGCAAGCTCGCCCATGTGCTGTCGGGTGTCTGGTCGGCGAGGATGTACCTCAAGCAGCTCAACGACCGGTGCCAATCGCTGCTGTCAGCATATCTCGAGCCGCTGTCGGCCTATGTTCATTTCATGCTGGGATGGCAATACCCGGCGGGGGCGATCGCGTACGCATGGAAGCTTCTTCTCAAGAATCATCCGCACGATTCGATCTGCGGATGCAGCATTGATGAAGTGCACGCCGAAATGATTCCCCGTTTCCGCGGCGTGATAGACACGGCGGAAGAGGCGATGGTTCGCCAAATGGAAGCTCTCGCGCCCGAATTCGCCCGGGAGGACGCCGGCGATAGGGACACGGTTCTGTGCGTGGCGAACACGCTCCCTCATCGGCGCTCGGCCGTGATCGAACGGCTTGTGATTCTGCAGCCTTGCTGCGCCGACGTGGATCAACTGCGGCTTGTTGACTCCCGGGGTCGCGAGCTGCCGCACGCAATCATTGATCTCGCGTACGTGGAGCGATTCTGGGGCGTGGACTACCGGCTGTTTCTCGATGTTCAACCACAACTCGACCAGTTCGAGGTCTATCGTCGCGACTTCGGGCCACGGATACTGAGGGACAAAGTCGAGACACCGCTCACGGATCGATATGTTCTGCTTCAATTCGTGGCGGACGAACTGCCGCCGGTGGGCCATGTCAATTATTGCCTGACCGACAGGCCTGCGACCGCGACGTCCCGGGATCTGCCGCAGCCAGTTGTCATCAAGGGCCCCATCATTGAGAACGCATTCTGTCGTGTCGTTGTTCATCCCAATGCGACATTTGACCTGACCGACAAGTCCACCGGACGAACCTACCAAGGGATGAACTTCCTTGAGGATACCGAGGACATCGGAGACGAATACGACTTCGCGCCGTGCGAAAAGACGGAGACGATCACAGCGGCAGGAATCGCTGGAGCGATCACAACTTATCGAGATTCCGGCCTCGTGGGCGCGCTGGAAGTTCAATTTGACCTGGCGCTACCGTCAGCCATCATGCCGGATCGCTCGGCCCGCACGAAAGACCGCGTAGCTTGCCGGGTACGGGCACGAATCGGACTCAATGCGCTAAATGGTGTCGTTGATATCAAGCTTGAAATTGAAAATCTCGCGAGGGACCATCGACTCCGAGCACGATTCCCGTTCGGCATCAAGACTGATCGGATCTGGAGCGACGGCCACTTCTTCGTCAACGCGCGGCCCTTGGATCGACCGGATGGTTCTACATGGGTCCAGCCAAGCCCGAAAACGTACCCGCAGCAGGAATTCTCGGCGGTCGAGGATGATCGCGGCGGGCTGGCGGTTTTCAACCGTGGACTGCCGGAGATGGAGCCGCTCAACGATGGCACTGGCGGCGTGGGAATGGCAATGACGTTGCTGCGGTGCGTCGGGTGGCTATCAAGGGACGATTTCTCAACTCGGCGTCGGCAAAATGCAGGCCCCACCTTGAGTACACCGGACGCACAATGCATCGGTACTCATCGATTCGAGTACGCCGTCATGCCCTATGTCGGAAGCTGGCTGTCAGCGAGAGTCAGACACGCTTGTCAGGCGTGGCGTGTGCCCCCGCTCGTGGTTCAGGGCGTTGAGGACTTGCAGGTGCTCGGGGGAGCGGGACTCGTCGAAGCGACATCTTCGCACGCAGCGATCACTGCGATCAAGAAGCATGAGACGCGAGACACACTTGTCGTACGCGTGTTCAATCAGTCTGACACAGCAGTTACGGAGACGCTGAGACTTGGCAAGAAAGCTGAGGCGGCGTGGCGGACAAATCTGCTGGAGGAACGCGAAGAAAAACTCTCGATGCACGGCGGCCAGATCCTTGAAGTTGCCCTGGGGCCGCACAAAATCGCGACGATCGAAATTGAGTTTGAGAAGCACACGGCCTGAGCTGCCGTGCCATGTCACTTGCACCGTCAATGGCTGCCGCGTCGCCATGAAGACCGGCCGCGGTGACAATCGCCGCGGTGGTGATGAATCCGCCGAACCCGATGGAGAGGCCAGTGTCCCATCGCGATTCGCGCAATGCCCTCCCCAGTGGAAGTTCCTCGCTCCATCCCTGCTGGACTGCGCTCGCATGGAGGAAAAGGTTATAGGGGACAACCGTGGTCCCAATGAGTGCCATGACCGTCAAGACCGAGTGGGGCGGCAGGCTCGGTGATAGGAGACCTGAAAGCAGGTGACGAATGTCGGGCCCGATCATGATCGCCGTCACGATAAACGCGGCGCCCATCAGCCCGACCAGACACGTCAGTAGCTTTTCAACAGCCGAATAGCTTCCGAGGAAGAGGAGTATGGCTGCCAGCGTTGCTGTGAGCACCGCCCCGACTCTGGGGGGACATCGCCAATCGCATTCGGCGCACTTCCATAGCCGCCTCCGCCGAGTGTTTCAACAATTAGAACATCGCCGGCCTGAACAAGTCGGTGACAGATCGACGGCATGAATTCGGCGGACTCGTCGGACTTGGACCCCGCCCGAATGAGCGAATTCACTCCGGGCTTACCGGGATCTCCTCCCGCGATGCCATCGGGCGCCATGGCGCGACACTGTGTCACCAGAGAGACATCGAGCAGTTTGAATATCCAGTCCACCCCAGCGCGGATTCTCTCGAAATTCGCCCATTCTGAAGTCCGACGAATACCCCTTGCAGTTCCACCCGTTAATATGTTACCATATGGTCACATATGGAATCTTCGGCATCGGATGCCGTCTGGCGAGCCCTGGCCGACCCCACTCGGCGGCGAATCCTCGATCTGCTCCGCGACGGACCGCGAACCACCGGCGCACTGGCCGAGTCGTTTCGACGACTCTCACGCTTCGCCGTCATGAAGCACCTCGCCGTCCTCGAGTCCGCCGGGCTTGTCGTCGTTCGCCGGCGCGGCCGGGAGCGGTGGAATCATCTGAACGCGGTGCCCATCCGCGCGATCTACGAACGTTGGGTGCGCCCCTACGGAGCGGTCTGGGCGACGGGATTGTTGAGTCTTCAGCGGCACATTGAAGGCCGGAAAGGTGACAAAAAAATGGCAGGAAAAAAAAGTAAGACGAAGACCGACTTCGGCGTGGCCCGGGCCGAACTCGAATTCACCTTCAACGCCGACGTCAAGCGCGTCTGGAAGGCACTGTTCAGCGAAACCTCCAAG